>Ga0070741_10006813_pt1 | contig 24225 bp, 21 predicted proteins | sample Coa_R1_4_FD_66440 | JGI IMG/M metagenome (GOLD analysis project Ga0070741, IMG submission 66440) | Surface soil microbial communities from Centralia Pennsylvania, which are recovering from an underground coalmine fire - Coalmine... | ecosystem: Environmental > Terrestrial > Soil > Unclassified ...
GCGCCGCTCGTCCCGCCCGAGGCGAGCGCGACGAGGTAGTAGTGGCCCGGCTGGATCGTTCCGGCCAGGGCGGCCACCTGCCACGAGGTCGACGCAGCAGATGCGTACTGAAGCGACCACCCGCTCAGATCGACGGGCGACGAGCCGCGGTTGAAGAGCTCGACGAAGTCGTTGGCGAAGGCGGCGCCGCTGTTTCCGCCGCCGCCGTAGACCTGGCTGATGACGACCCCGGAGGAGGCGCCGCGGGCGACGGGAACAGTGAGCAGGCCCGCGATCGCGAGCAGCGCGACGAGCAGACGAAATCGGTGCATGGGCTGTCTCCAATCGGGAGGGGAATCGGGTTCCTCCCGTGGTACCGGCAGCCCGCGCGCGGCGACAGTGTCCGTCTGCGAACCGTCACGGTTCCGGCACGGACGGGTCGCTACAGCCGGCCGGCGGCGACGATGCGCGCGAGGAACTGCTGTGTTCGCTCCTCGCGCGGCGACGAGAAGATCGCGTCGGGCGGGCCCTCCTCCAGGATCAGGCCGGCGTCGAGGAAGCAGACGCGGTCGGCGACGTCGCGCGCGAAGCCCATCTCGTGCGTTGCGAGCACCATCGTCATCCCGCCCTCGGCGAGCTCGCGCACGAGCTGGAGGACCTCGCCGACCAGCTCGGGGTCGAGCGCGCTCGTCACCTCGTCGAGGAGCATCAGCCGCGGCTTCATCGCCAGCGCGCGGAGGATCGCGACGCGCTGCTGCTGCCCGCCGGAGAGCCGGTCCGGGTAGTCGTCGCGGCGGTCCCCGAGGCCGAAGCGGCGAAGCAGCTCGAGAGCCTCGGCCTCCGCCTGCGCGCGCGGCAGGCCGAGTGCCTTCCGCGGCCCCAGGGTGACGTTCTCGAGCACGCTCATGTGCGGGAAGAGGTTGAACGCCTGGAAGACGATCCCGATCCCGCGCCGCACGCGGTTGACGTCGACGCCGGGAGCGGTGATCTCCTCCCCGTGGACGACGATGCGGCCCTCGTCGATCGGCTCGAGCAGGTTGACGCAGCGGAGCAGGGTGGACTTGCCCGACCCCGAGGCGCCGATCAGGCAGACGACCGTGTGCTCCTCGACGGTCAGGTCGATGCCGCGCAGCACCTCGTTCTGCCCGAACGACTTGTGGACGTTCTCGAGCTCGAGGGCGGTCATGGCTCAGCCTCCCGCCGGCCCCGACCGACACGGCGGGGGCGGGCTCCGGCGGGGACTGAGGTGCGAGCGGGTGAGGGAAGGGGGCACGCGGGGGAAACCGGGCGTTTCCCCCGCGAGAGCGAGCCGAAGGCGAGCGATGTTCATGCGGGCGCTCCGGCCAGCTGGCGGCGCCGGTCTCGGGCGACGAGCCAGTCGGTGAAGCGGGCGAGCGGGATCGTCACCGCCACGAACAACACCGCCGCGGCCAGGCCGGACGTGAAGTTGAAGGTGGCCGCCTGGTCGATCTGCGTCTGCTTGAACGCCTCGATCGAGCCGAGCACGCCGACGAGCGCCGTGTCCTTCTGCAGCCCGATGAAGTCGTTCAGGAGCGGCGGGATCACCCGGCGGACGGCCTGCGGCAGGACGACGTAGCGGAGCGACTGTCCGTGGCTCAGCCCGAGCGAGCGGGCCGCCGCGGCCTGGCTCGGATGCACCGACTCGATCCCGGCGCGGTAGACCTCGGAGACGTAGGCGGTGTAGACGAGGACGAGGGCGACGATCCCCCAGAACGTCGTCGAGGTCGGGACGCCCTTGAGCGCGAGCGCGGGGGCGCCGAAGCCGAGCATCGTGATCACGAGGATCGTCGGGACGCCGCGGAAGAAGTCCGCGTAGACGATCGCGAGCACGCGCAGCGGGAAGAAGACCGGCCCGGGAAGGCTTCGCACCACGGCGAGCAGCAGCGCCAGCACGAGGATGAACGCTTCCGAGATGCAGAAGATCTTCACGTTGAGCAGGAACGCGCTCGCGATGTCCGGGAAGGTGCTGGTGAACTCGTGGCGGTCGAAGAACTGCCGGCGGATCTCCGGCCAGCCGGGCGCGTTGACGATCGCGAAGCCGAGCCCGGTGAAGACGACGGCGGTGCTGAGCAGGGCGACGACCACGCCCCGGCGGCCCTCGCTCAGGCTGCGCACGGCGGAGCTACTTCAGGACGGGAACGCCGACGACCTTCGAGAGCCAGGTCGCCTGGATCTTCTTCAGCGTGCCCTTCGCCTTCAGCGCGGCGAGCGCCTTGTTCACGCAGCCCGTCAGCGGGCTTCCCTTCTGGAGCACCATCCCGAAGTGCTCGCCGCCCGGCTTCGCCGGCAGCTGGCCGAGGATCTTCGCGTTCGGGATCTGCACCGCGCTGACGTAGAAGGCGGTCGGCAGGTCGACGACGAGCGCGTCGATCTGCTTGCTCTTCAGCGCGAACACCGCCTTGTCGTTCGTGTCGTAGACGCGCGGCTTCGACGACGGCTTGATGTCGCCGACGATCGCCTGGTAGCTCGTCGTCCCGATCTGGACGCCGAACGTGTACCCCTTCAGGCCGGCGACGGACCGCACCGAGGCGATCTTCGAGCCCTTGAGGACGACGACCGCCTGGCTGACGTCGTAGTACGAGTTGCTGAAGTCGACGACCTTGGCGCGCTGCGGCGAGTACGAGATCTGGTTGATGTCGAAGTCGAACGACTTCTTCCCGGGCGCGTAGGACTTCGCGAACGGGACGTACGTCCACTCGACCTGCGCTCGGGGGAAGCCGAGCTGCTTCGCGACCGCGTACGCGACCGCGCTCTCGAATCCCTTGCCCGTCGACGGGTCGTTGATCTTCCACTTCGATCCCTTCGGGGTCCCGCCGCCGTACCACGGCGGATACGCGGGATTGTCGGTTCCGATCGTGAGCTTCCCGTCGTTGACGAGGGGCAGATCGGCCTTCGCGCACGAGGCCGACACCGCCCCGCCGCCCGTGCCCGTGACGGTCAGGGCGAGGGCGCAAAGGGGCAGCGCGAGTGCGATCAGTCGGCGCATCGAGGGACCCGCGAGGCTACCACAGCACTGGCCCGCCCCCGGGCGCCATGAGTAGGACACCACGTGTCCGGGTATAGGGCCGCAACTTGCTGCGCGCCCGATTCCCCTCGCGGCTCCTCGTCGAGGCGGCCGCCGGCGTCGAGGAGGCGTGTCGGCAGACGTTCGCACGCACGACGTCGCTGACGGTCGGCCTCGAGGAGGAGCTCGTCCTGCTCGACCCCTCGACGCTCCAGCCGGCGGGGGAGATCGACCGGGCCCTCCTCCGGCTGGAGGACGACCGCTTCACCTGCGAGCTTCGCACCGCCCAGCTCGAGGTCGTGACGCCTCCCTGCGCCACGATCGTGGACGCCTGCCGCGAGCTGCGCGGAGCGCGGCTGTTCGCCGTCGACCGGCTGGACGGCTTCGCCCGCGTCCTCGCGGCCGGCGTCCATCCGAGCTCGACCACGCCGGTCGAGGTGACCGACCGCCCGCGCTACCGCGAGATCGTCGACGACTCCCCGTGGAGCATCCGCGAGGGGCTTCCCTGCGGGCTGCACGTGCACGTCGGCCTCGCGGGCTCGCAGCGGGCGCTCGCCGTGTACAACGCGGCGCGGTCCTACCTGCCCGAGCTCGCCGCGCTCGGCGCGAACTCGCCCTTCCTCTCCGGCGAGGCGACCGGCCTGGCCTCGACCCGGTTGAAGCTGAACGACGCGTTCCCCCGGGCCGGGATCCCGCCCGCCTTCGAGACCTGGTCCGACTACGGGGACTTTGTCTCCTGGGGAAGCTGCAGCGGCCTGTTCCCGGACGAGAGCTTCTTCTGGTGGGAGCTGCGGCTGCACCCGATCCACGGGACGCTCGAGTTCCGGGTCGCGGACGCCCAGACGCGGGTGGTCGAGGCGGGCGCGATCGCGGCGGTCTGCCAGGCGCTCGTGGCCGCGCTCGCCGAGCGCTACGACGCCGGCAGGCAGCTGCCCGTGCACGACACGCACCGCATCGCCGAGAACCGCTGGCGGGCGCTCCGCGACGGCCCCGACGCGACGCTGGTCGACCTCGACACGGGCGTTCCGACGCCGGCGCGCGAGCGGATCGGCCGGCTGCTCGCGACCCTGGAGCCCTATGCCGAAGCGCTGGGCGCCCGGAACGAGCTGCTGGCGGCATGGACGTTGCTCGCCGAGAACGGCGCCGAGCGACAGCGGCGGATCGCCGCCGAGCTCGGCGTCGAGGAGCTCGTCCGCCGGCTCGCCGACGAGACCGAGGCGCGCACGGCCACCCTGCTCGCCCTGCGGTAGCCCAACGGCGGAGCGCTAGCGGCTGTCGAAGGCGCGCTCGCCGCGCCGGAAGTCCTGGCGCATGCGGCGGACGGCGGGCAGCGCGGCAAGCGCCGGGATCACCGGCAGCCAGAAGTTGAACAGCCGGTAGGTGATCACGCCGAGCAGCGCCGGCGCGATCGAGACGCCGACCCAGACGAGCGCGAACGTCATCAGCACCTCGACGAGGCCTGCGCCGCCGGCCGGAAGCGAGCGGCGGGTGAGCACGTACCCGGTCGCGTAGGCCAGGATCAGCGCCGGCGTCGAGAGCTCCGCGTTGAAGATCTTCAGCGCCGCCCACAGGCAGGCGATGTCGCCGAGCCAGTAGAGGCAGACACCGAGGACGCCGAGCCCGTGCAGGTGCGGCCGGGTGAGCATGCAGCGCAGCTTCACGATCCCGGCGACGAGGTGGGCGAACCACTGCCGGATTCGGCCCCCGTTGCCCGGGTCGGACAGCCGCTCGGCCCGCCTCGGCGAGCTGACCCAGAGCGCGACCAGGAAGCCCGGCCCGACCGCGAGCCAGGGATAGGTCATCGCGTGCTGCACGTGGCCGCCCGTCCCGAACAGGAGGACGACGGCGGCGATCAGCGCGGCCGGGGCGAGGATCGTGTACTCGAGCACCCCGAGCGCGAGCACACGCGCGACCGCCTCGCGGCGCCGCAGGCCGGAGCGCCGGAACGTCCAGTAGTCGACGGCGAAGCCGCCGGCCGCATGCGTCGCCGCGAACACGCCGAAGCCGGCGACGACAGTGCGCATCGACAGCCGCAACGAGAGGAGGGGCCCCCCGTCGACGCGGGCGATGTCGCGCACGGCGAGGACGTAGCCGAGGTAGGCGACCACCTGCCCGCCGAAGCAGACCGCGAACCAGGTCGGGACGACGTCCTGGACGGCGTCGACGAGGCGGTTGTAGCCGGCCATGTCGGCGAGCCCCATCGCCGCCGCCGTCGCGAACGCCCCGGCGACGAGCAGGATGAGGAAGTTGCGACGCTCGAAGTCGAGCGCAACCGTCCTCGTGCGTGATCGCAGATGCGTGGTCATCGCCTCTCCGGGGTCAACGTTCCAGACCCCCTATCGGCTCCGGGTGAAGGATAGGCAACCCCGATTCGACGGTTCTCTTGCCGTCCACCTCGTAGACCACGTCGACACTGTCGTTCTGCTTGTACGTGCCGGCGACGCCGAGGAAGAGGGATGCCCAGCGCCAGAACCCGAGCCGGCCCTCACGCGCGAGCGAGCGCCGGAAGACGAGTTCGGTGCCGTGACGCTCGTAGTCCACCCCCTCGCGCTGGCGCACTCCGTTCACGTAGACCTCGATCGGACCGACGGCTCCGACGGGAAGCTGCACGCGCGACTCGGTCACGCTCATAGAATGCCCGCGTCGTGCGCCGTTCGTTCCTGGCTCTGGTCGCCGTGCTCTCGCTCGCCCTCCTCTCGGCGACCACGGCGGTAGCGGGAAACGGCGGGTTCGCGCCGGTCGACCCCGCGTCGCCGAACGCCTCGCGGATCAACGACGCCTACTGGCTGATCTTCGGCTTCACCGCCGCGATCTTCGTCCTCGTCGAGGGCGCGCTGATCTGGTTCGTGATCCGCTACCGACGGCGCGGGCGGCCGCGTGACGCCGAGGGCCTGCAGATCCACGGCTCGACCAGGCTGGAGATCATGTGGACGGTGGTGCCGGTGGTGATCCTGGCCGCGATCGCGGCATTCGTCTTCTACAAGCTGCCCGGGATCAAGGACGTGCCGGAAGCTCGCGCGGGCGAGTCGCTCACCGTCAAGGTGCACGCCCAGCAGTTCTACTGGCAGTTCCAGTACCCGGACGGCCAGATCTCGATCGACCGGATGGTCGTGCCGGTCGGCGCGGTCGTCCGCCTCGAGGTGACGAGCGGCGACGTGGCGCACAGCTGGTGGATCCCGCGCCTGGGCGGGAAGATCGACGCGATCCCCGGCCGCACGAACACGACCTGGTTCAAGGGCGAGCGCGAGGGCGTCTACTCGGGCCAGTGCGCCGAGTTCTGCGGGCTCCAGCACGCGGCGATGCGCGCCGACGTCGCCGTCGTCTCGCGGGCGGCGTACGAGGAGTTCCTCGCCACCCACGGCCCGGGGAGCCGCGAGGTGGCGAAGGAGACGTTCAGCGGCACCTGCGCGAAGTGCCACGGCCTCGCAGGCCAGGGGTACATCGGCCCGAAGATCGCCGGCAGCGCGACGCTCGCGCAGCCGACGGCGCTGGCCGCGCTCCTCCGCAACGGCGGGGTCCAGATGCCTGCGGTCGGGAAGGACTGGAGCGACCAGCAGCTGCGCGCGACGATGGCCTATCTGAGGAGCCGGTTCGGTGGCGGTTAGGACCGAGGTCGAGCCGTACCGCGCGGACTGGAAGCGCGGCCGGGTCGCGAGCTGGATCACGACCGTCGACCACAAGCGGATCGGGATCCTCTACATCGCGACCAGCCTCGTCTTCTTCGGCCTGGGCGGGATCCTCGCCCTGCTGATGCGGGCGCAGCTGGCGACGCCCGAGGAGCACTTCGTCACGAAGGACAGCTACGACCAGCTGTTCACGATGCACGGCACGACGATGATCTTCCTTGTCATCGTCCCGATCCTCGCCGGCTTCGGGAACTTCCTCGTGCCGCTGATGATCGGCGCGCGCGACATGGCGTTCCCGCGGCTGAACGCCTTCTCCTACTGGATGTTCCTCCTCGGAGGGATCGTCCTGTACTCGAGCTGGGTCTCGAACGGCGGAGCGCCGAAGGCGGGCTGGACGAGCTACACGCCGCTCTCGACCGACGCGTACACGCCGAGCAACGGCCAGGACCTGTGGATCCTCTCCCTGCACATCCTCACGATCTCGTCGCTCGCGGGCGCGGTGAACTTCATCGCCACGATCGTGAACATGCGGGCACCGGGGATGTCATGGCTGCGGATGCCGCTCTTCGTCTGGGCGATCCTGACCTACGCGGCGATGCTCGTGCTCGTCCTGCCGGCGCTGTCCGCCGGCCTGACGCTGCTGCTCCTCGACCGGCAGGTCGGCACGCACTTCTTCATCCCCGACAAGGGCGGCAGCACCCTGCTCTGGCAGCACGTCTTCTGGTTCTTCGGCCACCCCGAGGTCTACATCATGATCCTGCCGGCGATGGGGATGATCTCGGAGATCATCCCGGTCTTCGCGCGCAAGCCGATCTTCGGCTACAAGGCGGTCGCGTTCTCGACGGCGGGAATCGCCTTCGTGTCGATGCTCGTGTGGGCCCACCACATGTTCGCGGTCGGACTGCCGTGGGGCCTGCAGGTGTTCTTCATGCTCTCGTCGATGGCGGTCGCCGTCCCGACCGGCGTGAAGATCTTCAACTGGCTCGCGACCACCTGGCGCGGGAACCTGATCTTCGACACGCCGATGCTGTTCGCGCTCGGCTTCGTCGGCGTGTTCACGATGGGCGGCCTCTCCGGGATCTTCCTCGCCGCGTTCCCGGTCGACTGGCAGCTGACCGACACCTACTACGTCGTCGCCCACTTCCACTACGTCCTCTTCGGCGGCTCGATGTTCGGGATCTTCGCCGGGCTGCACTACTGGTGGCCGAAGATGTTCGGGCGGATGCTGGACGAGCGGCTCGGGAAGTGGACGTTCTGGCTGCTTCTGATCGGCTTCAACGTCACCTTCTTCCCGCAGCACATGCTCGGCCTGCTCGGGATGCCGCGGCGCATCTACACCTACAGCCACGGCGGGCTGTGGGAGTGGTACAACCTCGCGTCCACGATCGGGTCCGGAATCATGGGGATCGCGATCCTGGTGTTCATCGCGAACGTGATCCGCACCTCTCGTGTCGGGACGCGGGCCGGCAACGACCCGTGGCTGGCGGACACGCTGGAGTGGTTCGCGCCCTCGCCGCCGCCGCCGGAGAACTTCGACCGGCCGCTGCCGTACGTGACGAGCGCGCGGCCGCTGCGCGACCTGCGCCTGCGGCTGAAGGAGCGTGAGGTCGGTGCCGGCGCCTAGAAGCCTGTCCGCACAGGCGCCGAGCCCGTGGCTGCGCCTGACCGCGCTCGCGGCATCGGCAGCCACGCTGCTGGCGGTGGTCAGCGGCGCGGCGGCGCTCGGCACCGCGCACGAGCTGCTCTCCGCGCTCGCGCTGCCGCCGCTGGCGGCGATCCTCGTCGCCGCCTGGCTCGGCCACCGGCGGCTGGTCGCGCCCACGCTGGTCGCGATCGTCCTCTTCGGGACGGCGGCGCTCCTCACCGTGCGCAGCGTCCACCTCGCCGCCGCGGCCGCCGCGTTCGCCGCGACGCTGGTGCTCACCGCCCTCGTCTTCCGTGCCGCCGCGGACGGGGAGGCGCACGCGCCGCAGTCGGCCCGCGACTACGTCACGCTGACGAAGCCGCGGATCATGACGCTGCTGCTCCTGACCGGCGCCTGCGGGATGTTCGTCGGCGCCCAGGGCGTGCCGCCGCTCGGGCGGCTGGCGGCGATGCTCGGCGGCCTCGCGCTCGCCTGCGGCGGCGCGAGCGCGCTGAACCACGTGCTCGACGCCGACATCGACTCGCTGATGGGCACGCGGACGCGCTCACGGCCGGTGACCGCCGGCCGCGTCCCGCCGTCCTACGCGCTCGAGTTCGGGCTCGCGCTCTCGGCCTTCTCGTTCGTCCTCCTCGCGGGGCTGACCAACGTGCTCACCGCCGCGCTCGCCCTGGTCGGAAACCTCTTCTACGTGCTCGTGTACACGCGCTGGCTGAAGCGCACGACGCCGCAGAACATCGTCATCGGCGGCGCCGCCGGCGCCGTCCCGCCGCTCGTCGGCTGGGCGGCGGCGACCGGAGACCTGACGCTGCCGGCCTTCTTCCTGTTCCTGATCGTCTTCTTCTGGACGCCGCCGCACTTCTGGGCGCTCGCGCTGCTGATCAAGCGCGAGTACGCCGCCGCCCGGATCCCGATGCTGCCGGTCGTCCGCGGCGAGCGGGAGACGGTGAGGCAGATCGTCCTCTACTCCGTCGTGCTGGTCGGCGTCACCGTGGTGCCCTTCGTCTGGGGCACGCTCGGCCTCGCCTACCTCGTCGCAGCACTCGTCCTCGGCGGCGGGCTCGTCTGGCTCGCCGTGGCGCTGGCGCACAGGACGACCCCGCGGCGGGCGGCGCTGCTCTTCCATTCGTCGCTCCTCTACCTCGCGCTGCTGTTCGTGGCGGCGGCGATCGACCCGGTGCTCTGATGCTGGATCCCGAGATCGAGCGCAAGAACCTGCTCTGGGGCTGGGGGCTCTTCGTCCTCTTCCTGCTGATCTTCGCGGGAACGGTCGCCGTCGCGTTCATCTACCTCGCGGTCGACTGAGCGGCGACTGGCCCGGCATCTTCCTCGCCCGGCCCGAGAAGCCGGCGGACGGGGTCTCGCTGGCGGTCAAGGACCTGTTCGACACCGCCGGGCTGACCACGACCTACGGCTCGGCGATCTTCGCCGAGCACGTCCCGACCCGGACGGCGGAGGCCGTGAGGCTCCTCGAGGAGGCCGGGTACGCCGACGTCGGGAAGACCAACCTGCACGAGTTCGCGTACGGCACGACCTCCGAGAACCCGCACTTCGGCACGGTGCCGAACCCGGTCGCGCCCGGACGCGTCGCCGGCGGCTCGAGCGGCGGGTCGGCGGCCGCGCTCGCGGCCGGGCTCGCGGACGCCGCGCTCGGCACCGACACCGGGGGCTCGATTCGCATTCCGGCCGCCTGCTGCGGCGTTGTCGGCTTCAAGCCCACCTTCGGCCTCGTCCCGCTCGAAGGCTGCTTCCCGCTCGCGCCGAGCCTCGACCACGCGGGGCCGATGGCCCGCTCGGTCGGCGAGTGCGCGGCGATGATGGCGGTGCTCGCCCCCGCGCTCGAGCCGACGAGCCTCGACTCGCTCGACGAGCTGACGGTCGGCGTCGCGTGGACCGACCACGCCGACCCGCTCGTGCGCGCGCGTGTGGACGAGGCGGCGCAGCTGCTCCCGGGCGCCCGGCGGATCGACCTCCCCCTGGCGGACGACTCGCGCGGAGTCTTCATGCGCGAGGTGGCGGACGTGCATCGCGAGCTCTACGCCGAGCACGGCGACCTCTACGGGGCGAACGTCGCGTCGAAGGTCGAGCGGTGCCTCGAGGTCGGCGACCACGAGTACGAGACCGCCCTGCGGGCGCGAGCGCGCTACCGCGAGCAGTTCCACGAGGCGATGGACGGCCTGGACCTGGTGCTCACCCCGACGCTGCCGATGGTCGCCCCGGCGGCCGGCCAGGACGAGCGCGAGCTGCGCGGCCGCCTGACGCTGCTCACCTGGCCGTTCAACGTCCTCGGCGCTCCCGCGCTGGCGATCCCGTGCGGCCCCGCCGAGGACGGGCTGCCGGCATCGGCCCAGCTGGTCGGGAGGCCTGGAGCGGACTCGCTGGTGCTCGCGGCCGGGGCGCTGCTCGAGCGGGCGCTCAAGCGTTAGCGCCGCCCTGCCGACAAAGCGGTGAGAACAGCATGCTCGCACGCCTGCTCACCCTGCTCGCCCTCGCCGCGGTCGCCTACGTCCCGGCCGCCCAGTCGTCCCCGTCGGCGGTCCCCACCGGCCTGCGGGCCTTCCTCCTCCGTGCCGACGAGCCGACGGTCACGACCTTCCCGCGCACGCCCTCGTTCGCATGGGCGCCGTACAACGGCGCGCTGAGCTACGACTTCGAGCTGTCGACCAGCCGCCGCTTCGCGGAGAGCACGATCGTCTGGTCGACCGGCAGCCGGACGACGCCGCTCCAGGTCCCCGCCGTCACCATCCCGATCGCGCTGCCGTGGATGACCGGCACGCCGTATGCCCTCTATGCCCACGTCCGGGCGCACACCGCGAGCGGCGTCACTCGCTGGAGCGCCCCGTTCGGCTTCAACATGCGGTGGAAGAGCGTCCCGGAGCAGCTGCACCCGGACGTCCCCGGTCTCGTGCGCTGGAAGCCGGTCGAGGGTGCGACCTCGTACGAGGTGTGGTTCGTGGACGCGGCCAAGGTGGTGACGACGAACACGAACGTCGCCGACGAGCGCGAGTTCTACAGCTTCCATCCCGACCAGGGGTGGACCGGGACGATCCAGTGGCGCGTGCGCGCGGTGCGCAAGCTCTACGGCGGGCTGCCGAACGGCCTGCCCGTCGTCTCCTACGGGCCGTGGAGCGACACCTTCGTCTCCACCAACCCGCCGATCTCGAGCGGGCCGCTGACCCTGGTCGAGACCGCCTCCGACGCGTTCAGCACGACCGCGAAGGCGACGGCCCACGCTCTCACGCCCGCATTCTCCTTCAGCGGCGACACGGCGACCAACGGCCTGACCGGACGCCTGTTCAGGGTCTACGTCGCCACCGACAAGCAGTGCGTGAACATCGTCTTCAAGGGCTCCGTTGTCGGCAGCCCGGCCTACGCGCCGCGGACGAGCGGGCCGCTGTCGCTGCCGGCGTCGACGGCGGACGTCGCCAAGGCGGCGACCACCTACCTGGCGGACGGGTCGCAGGCGGGCGCCTTCAGCGCCGACTACCGCTCGATCTCGCCGAACGAGCAGGGCGACTCGAGCACGGCCTCCGGCTCCACCGGATCCACCGGCGCTCCGTCGACGCCCACCACCGGCTCGACCGCGAGCGCGGCGCAGTCGTCGACGAGCAGCAGCACGCCCGCCGCCTCGCTGCCGGCCGATTTCGTCGCCACCGGTTCGCAGGTCGACCTGTGGGACAGCGGCTGGCCGACCGGACGCTACTTCTGGACGGTCGTCCCGGTCCGTGAGGTGGTCAACAACGGCTCGGTGCAGTACTACGACGCCGAGGTCCCGCAGGACGCGTGCGCGGCCGGGCGGGTGGCCGAGTTCGGCAAGGCCAGCCAGCCGGTGCCGACCTCGGGGACCCTTCCGTACGCGTCCGGCCTGTCGCCCTCGGGAGAGCTGGTGGCGGCGAAGGCGAGGATCCCGTCGTTCTACCGCGCGGCGCTCGTCGCGTGGGAGCCGGCCCTCGGCGCGATCGGCTACGAGGTGCAGTGGAGCAAGACGAGCTATCCGTGGAAGAGCGCGTCGACCACGCCCGTGTACACCGCGGCGACCTCGATGCTGCTCGAGGGGCTCACCACGGGCACCTGGTACTACCGCGTCCGCGGAATCGACCCCTACGTGCCCGGGCCGGTCAAGCAGATGAGCTGGTCGAAGCCGGTCGCGATCAAGCTCGTGAAGCCGAAGTTCCTCGTCCAGAGCGGCGTCACGACGAAGCCGGCGCCCTAGACGGTCGACGTCAACCGTCGCGCCCGAGCAAACGGGCCTCGAGCCTGCGCCGCCGGACCCGCGCTGCGGCAGCGGCCGCGCCCGCGAGCAGGAGCAGCGGCGCGCCGACGACGAGCGCGTAGACGACCACCCTCAGCTCGGCGAGCAGGATCTCGCCCGAGCGGTGGAACGCGCGGCCGATTCGGCCCGGCTCGTGCTGCGCCACGACCGCGGCCGTCGAGCTTCGCAGCGAGAGCGAGACGGTCGCGAAGCTGACCAGGCGCCGCTCGCGCGCCTGTGCCTGCTGGAGCGCGACGAGCCGCCTCCGGGTGGCGACGAGGCGGGACTCGAGCGTCCGGCGCTCCGCGGCCGAAAGCGTGGGCGCCTCCAGCCGGGCCCGGAGCTTCGCGATCGAGTCGCGCAGGGCCTGCAGCTGCCGGAACCGGCGATCGAGCTGCGCCTGCACGTCGCGGATCGAGACGTGCTGGTCGACGATCGTGCCGAGCGCCGAGAAGCGCACCAGTGCCTCCTGGACGCTTCCGACCGGGACGCGCAGGACGAGCATCGCCGAGCCACGATCGGCGCCGGAGCCGTAGTCGACGCTCCTCACGTAGCCGTGGAACCCACGGGTGAGCCTGAGCGTCCGCTTCGTCGCCGCCGAGAGGTCCTTCACCCTCAGCGTCAGCTCGGCCTCGTACCGCTGCGCGCGACCGGTGCTCGCCGGGACGCCCGCCCCGGCGCCGCCGGCCGCCTTCGGAACGGCTCGGTCCGGCGCCGACAGCTCCGCCTGCGGCGCAACCGCGCCGGGTGCGGCTCGACGCTGAGGGCCGGACGACGCCAGCCCGTAGGCGAGCGCCCCGGCAACGGCCAGCGCGGCGCAGGCCGGCACGAGCACGAGCGCCGTCCGCCGCCACGGCAGCAGCCGGCGTGGAGGCGCCGGCGGCGCCGCGGCCAGGGCAAGCACGCGGCCGCGCAGGTCGGGCGGCGCCGCGATCCGGGCAGCTCTGATCGCGGCGACGATCGTCTCGTGCTCAGGCGGCGACATCCGCAGCCATCCTCTCTTCGAGCTTCTTCAGCGCCCGGCTGAGCCTGGTCGAGCAGGCCGTGAGCGAGATCCCGAGCACGCGCGCGGCGGTCTCGCCGTCGAGGTCGAGGAGCACGCGCAGGGCGATCACCTCGCGCTCCCCGGCGGAGAGCGACGCCAGCGCCTGCTCGAGCTCCGCCGACAGTCCGCCGAACAGCCCCTCGTCGGGCAGGGGCTGCTCCAGCGCGTAGGCGCTCTCGCGGCGCCGGCGGCGTTCCTCCGCACGAAAGTGGTCGAGAGCCGTCGTCCGGGCGATGCTCAGCAGCCAGGTGTGGACGGCGCCGCGCCGCGGATCGAAGCGCCGCCAGTTGCGGAGCGCCTTCTCGAACGTCTCGGCGGTGAGGTCCTCCGCTACCGACCGGTCCCGCGTCAGGTAGACGAGATAGCCGTGAACGTCGTCGAGATGGCGCTCGACCGCGGACGAGAAGGCCGGGACGGCGTCGCCGGACGGGGTGGGCGAGACGACGCGCACGCCGGATGTACGCCGCCGGGGCAACGGGATGTCACACGGCGCGGACGGCGGCTTCGTAGACCGGGTCGCGCCCGTACTGCTCGAGCTGGTCGGACAGCAGGTCGGCCGGCGATGCCGGGCGCGCGTGCTGCGGGCGGACCCGTTCGCCGTCCACTGCGACGCGCTCGATTCGCCCCGCCTCCTCGTGGCGGAGACGCAGATCGCGCCGCAGCCGCGAGCGCAGCCACCCCGTGAGGAGCAGGGCCTCGGCACGGGGACCGGTCACCTCGAGCGTCCGCGCCTTCCTCACTCCCGGCCAGAGATCGGCGAGACCGGCACGCCAGGGCAGCGTCCTCGCCCAGGCCAGGTCCGACGCGGCGATCCGGTCGAAGAGCTCGGCCAGCCGCTCGTAGGCGCGCGGCAGACCGCGCCACTCCGCCGAGTCGACGATCAGGCGGTCGCTGACGCCGACCAGCTGCTCCAGCTCGGTGCGGCCGAACGGCGGCCGGCCGCGCCAGCGGAGGAACACCGGCAGGTCGGGGATCTGGAGCGGCACGACCACGCTGGCCGGCGCCTTGACGGTGGCGCCGCGCAGCCAGAGCCGCACGATCTCGACGCACACGGACGTGTCCTCCCCCGGGAACCGCTCGTGCTCGATCGACGCGTCGAGCCCGTCCCTCTTCGCCTTCGGGTCGGGGTGGAGCAGGATCGTCCGCGACGGGATCCGCGGTCCGAGCCCGTGCAGCACCCGCTCGGCCGCGTCGACCCACTCCGGCGGCACCCAGGCCATGTGCGTCGCGACGCTCGTCCGCTGGGACGGGGTCTCGTCCAGCAGCGCCTCGATCTCCGCGACCGAGGTCGCCTTCAGCGTCTGCGCCATTCGCGCCCGTCCCGGCGCAGCAGCTCGTCGGCCGCGACCGGTCCCCAGGTTCCCGCCTCGTAGTTCGGGAACGCGGGGTGGTCGCGCCGCCAGGCGGAGACGATCGCGTCGACGAGCGCCCACTGCTCGTCCACCTCGTCCGCGCGGGTGAAGAGCGTCGCGTCGCCCAGCAGCGCGTCGAGGATCAGCCGCTCGTACGCCTCGGGGAGCTCGGTGCGGAACGCCCCGCCGTAGAGAAAGTCCATGTTCACGGTGCGCAGGGTCATGCCCTGCCCCGGCACCTTGGCTCCGATCGCGAGCGAGACGCCCTCGTTCGGCTGGATGTGGACGATCAGGACGTTCGGGCGCAGGTCGTCGCCCGCCTGCTCGGCGAACGGCGGATGGGGCGCGCGCTGGAACTCGATCGCGATCGTCGTCTCGCGCTTCGGCATCCGCTTCCCCGTGCGGACGTAGAACGGCGTGTCGGCCCAGCGCCAGTTGTCGACGTACAGCTTGGCGGCGACGAACGTCTCGGTGGTCGAGTCGTCGGCGATCCCCGGCTCCTCGCGGTAGGCCGGCACGAGCTGCCCGTCGATGTACCCGCGCCCGTACTGTCCGCGCACCACGTGCTTGGCGCTGGGGGTGTGCATCGCCCGCAGCACCTTCACCTTCTCGTTGCGCACCGACTCCGAGGTGAAGTCGACGGGCGGCTCCATCGCGGTGAGGGCGACGAGCTGGAGCAGGTGGTTCTGGAACACGTCCCGGATCGCGCCCGCCTGCTCGTAGAACGCCGCGCGGCCCTCGATCCCGATCGACTCGGCGACCGTGATCTCGACATGGTCGACGAACTGACGGTTCCAGATCGGCTCGAAGATCCCGTTCGCGAACCGCAGGGCGAGCATGTTCTGGACCGTCTCCTTGCCGAGGTAGTGGTCGATCCGGTAGATCTCCCGCTCCTCGAAGTGGCGGCCGATCTCCGCGTTCAGCCGGCGGGCGCTCTCGCGGTCGAAGCCGAACGGCTTCTCGACGATCAGCCGCGTCCAGCCCTTCCACTCGTCGCGGCGACTGCCGACCCGCTCGACGAGCACCGAGATCGCGCTCGGCGGCACGGCGAGGTAGAAGAACCGGTTCCCCTCGGTGCCGCGCTCCTCGTCGACACGGGCCAGGAGCTCCATCAGAGCGTCCTCGCCGCCTTCGTCCGCGAAGTCCGTCGAGACGTAGCGCATCCCGGACGCGACCCGTTTCCAGACCTTCTCGTCGAGCTTGTCGCGTCCGAAGCTGCGGACGGCGTCCTTCATCGACGCGCGGAAGCTCGCGTCCGTCTCCTCCGTCCTGGCGACGCCGACGATGGCGAACCGCTCGGGCAGCAGGCCGCGGACGGCGAGCGAGTAGATCGCGGGGAACAGCTTGCGCCGCGTCAGGTCGCCGGACGCGCCGAAGATGACGAGCACGCACGGCTCGGGGGTACGCAGCAGCCGCAGGCCTTCGCGAAGCGGGTTGGCCAGAGCGGCGTCGCCGCTCCGGCTAGCGGTCTCGGTCGCCACCGGCGGTCTTCTCGTCAGCGGCCGGGCGCTCGTCCGCAGCCCGAACGGCGTGGCCGCCGAACTGGTTTCGAAGCGCGGCGTTCACCTTGGCCGCGAAGGACTCGTCCTGCCTCGACGCGAACCGGGCGAACAGCGACAGCGTGATCGCCGGAGCGGGCACGCTCTCGTCGATCGCGCTCAGGACCGTCCAGCGCCCCTCGCCGGAGTCCTCGACGTAGCCGCGGATCTTCTCCAGCCCCGGGTCCTGCCCGAGGGCGAGGACGAGCAGGTCGAGCAGCCAGCTGCGGACGACCGAGCCGTGCTGCCAGAGCGCCGCGACCTGCTTCAGGTCGAGCGGGAACTCGGACGCCTGGAGGATCTCGAACCCCTCGGCGAGCGACTGCATCATCCCGTACTCGATGCCGTTGTGGACCATCTTCGTGAAGTGGCCCGCGCCGGTCGGCCCGACGTGGGCGTAGCCGCCCGGCTCGGTCAGGTCCTTGACGAACGGCTCGATCTGGGCAAATGCGGCCGCGTCGCCGCCGACCATCACGCAGTAGCCCTCCTTCAGCCCCCAGACGCCGCCGGAGACGCCGGCGTCGAGGAAGGCGACGCTCTTCTTCGCCGCCTCTGCCGCCCGGCGCTGGGAGTCGCGGAAGTTGGAGTTGCCGCCGTCGACCATGATGTCGCCGTCCTCCAGCAGCCCGAGCAGCGTCTGGAAGGCGTTCTCGGTCGGGTCACCGGCCGGGATCATCAGCCAGACGACCCGCGGCTGCTCCAGCTTCTCCGCCAGCTCGACGAGCGACCCGGCGGTGCGCTCCGGATTCGTCCGCGCGTACGTCTCGACGGTGTGCCCGTGCTCGCGCAGCCGCTCGACCATGTTCGCGCCCATCCGGCCCAACCCGACCATGCCCAGGTTCATCTGCACTCCTCCTGTCGCGACGGAGTCTCTCCGCCATCTTGTCGATACGAGCCGCCGCCGAGGCCGGGCCCACGGTCGGGCGCGCGTCTGCGAGCCCCCCCCACCTCAGAGCTCCCCGGTCGCGTCCGCGGGCGATCTCGGCCTGTCGCGCTCAAGCGGAGACGAGCTCGCCCCGCTTGGCCCGGATCCCGTCCAGCAGCTCGTCGAACGAGTCGGAGAACTTCTGCACGCCCTCTTCCTCGAGCACACGGGTGACGTCGTCGACGTCGACGCCGGCCGCGGCGAGCTCGTCGAAGAGCCGCCTGGCCTCGTCGATCCCCTGCTCGAGGGTCTCCGCCACCTCGCCGTGGTCCTGGAAGGCCTGGATCGTCTCCTCGGGCATCGTGTTCACCGTGTCCGGGCCGATCAGCTCCTCGACGTAGAGCACGTCGCGGTACGCCGGGTTCTTCGTCGAGGTCGAGGCCCACAGGCACCACTGCTTCGAGGCGCCCTTCGCCTCGAGGGCCTGCCAGCGCTCGCCGGAGAAGACCTCGCGCCAGTTCTGGTAGGCGAGCTTCGCGTTCGCGACCGCGAGCCTGCCCTTGAGCTCGTCGTGGCCGCCGATCGCGTCGAGCCGCTTGTCCGCCTCGGTATCGACCCGGGAGACGAAGAAGCTCGCCACCGATGCCACCGGCCGCGGGTCGCCGCCCGCCTCGACCAGGCGCTCGAGGCCGCGGACGTAGGCCTCCATCACCTCGCGATGCCGCTCGAGCGAGAAGATCAGCGTCACGTTGATCGACTTGCCCGAGGCGATCATCTCCTCGATCGCCGGCAGGCCCGGCTTCGTCGCCGGGATCTTCACGTACAGGTTGGGCTTGTCGATCAGCTCGTGGAACCGCTTCGCCTGCGCGGTCGTCCCCACGGTGTCGTAGGCGAGCGTCGGGTCGACCTCCATCGACACGTAGCCAGCAAGGCCTCTGCCCTCGTCCCAGACCCTGCGCATCAGGTCGCAGGCCTCGCCGATGTCGCGCCCGGCGAGGGCGATGAAGATCTCCTTCGCGTCGTCCTCGTGGCCGAGCAGCTCGCGGAGCTGGTCGTCGTAGGCCGTGCCCTGCGAGATCGCCTTCTGGAAGATGGTCGGGTTCGAGGTGACGCCGCAGACGGCGTCCTCGTCCATCATCCGCGCGAGCTCGCCGGAGTGCAGCAGGTCGCGGGACAGGTAGTCGATCCAGACGCTCTGGCCGAGCGCCGACAGTCGGTGCAGACGGGTATCAGGCATTCGAGTTCCTTTCCAGAACGTGGGCAGGCCCGTGGGTGCTCCACGGCCCCCCACCTCTTCGATTGCGACAGCCGGCAGCAGCGCGCGCTCCGCCCGGCGACCCGGCCCAGCCGCAGACGGTCACCCGGACGGGGGCGCCGAGGGTCATGGCGACTCCTCGACGTGGACGAGGCCACGCTCCAGCGCCGCGATCTTCTCCAGCCGGCGCACGTACCGTTCTCCTCCCCCGAAGCGCGCGTGCAGGAACGCTCGGACGAGGTCGGCGGCCAGCTCCGCCCCGACCACCTCCGAGCCCAGGCAGAGGACGTTCATGTCGTCGTGCTCGACCCCCTGGTGCGCGGAGTACACGTCGTGGCACACGGCGGCCCGGATCCCCGGCATCTTGCACGCCGCCACCGAGGCGCCGACGCCGGAGCCGCAGACGAGCACGCCGCGCTCGGCGCCGCCCGAGCGCACGGCCTCGCCGATCTCCCGGGCCTTGTCGGGGTAGTCGATCCGGACGGAGCCGTCGGTCGCGCCCAGATCGACCGCCTCGTGCCCGAGAGCGCCGAGCTCCGCGAGGATGCGCTCTCGAAGCTTCACTCCCCGGTGGTCGAACGCGACAGCCACCTTCACGTCACAAGCCTAACGACCACCACCCCATGCTCTGTCGGCCGCCGCCCGGCGCGTAAGAACTCCGCGAGTGGATACCGTACGTCTCGATGGACGACGTTCAGCTCTGGCGCGAGCTCGGACAGCAGTTCCGCGTCGACTCGATTCGCTGCGCGGCCGCCGCCGGGTCCGGGCATCCGACCTCGGGGATGTCCGCCGCCGACCTGACGGCCGTGCTGCTCGCGAAGCACCTGCGCTACGACTTCGGGCAGCCCGACCTCGCCGCGAACGACCGGCTCGTCTTCTCGAAGGGCCATGCGTCGACGCTGCTCTATGCGATGTTCCGCGCCGCCGGCGCGATCTCCGACGAGGAGATGCTCACGTACCGGCAGTTCGGGAGCATGCTCGAGGGGCACCCGACGCCGCGGATCCCGTGGGTCGACGTCGCCACCGGGTCGCTCGGCCAGGGCCTGCCGATCGGAGTCGGGATGGCGATCGCTGGCAAGTACCTCGAGCGGCTGCCGTACCGCGTCTGGGTGCTCTGCGGCGACAGCGAGTCGGCCGAGGGCTCGATCTGGGAGGCGTTCGAGCACGCCGGCCACTACAGCCTCGACAACCTGACCGCCATTCTCGACGTGAACCGGCTCGGACAGCGCGGCGAGACCATGAACGGCTGGAACCTGAGCCGCTACGTCGAGCGCGCTCGCGCCTTCGGCTGGCACGCGATCGAGATCGACGGCCACGACGTCGAGCAGATCGACGCCGCGTACACGGAGGCCGCGGCGACCACCGACCGGCCGACCGTCGTCGTCGCGAGGACGATCAAGGGCAAGGGCGTCAAGGCGGTCGAGAACAAGGAGGGCTGGCACGGCAAGCCGCTGGCCGACCCGGACGCCGCGATCGAGGAGCTCGGCGGGCTCACCAACCTCGTCGTCGAGGTCGCGAAGCCCGAGGCGGGCGAGCCTCACCGGTTCGAGAACGGCGCGCTCGAGCTGCCCCGCTACGAGGTGGGCGGCAAGGTCGCGACGCGCAAGGCCTACGGCGAGGCGCTCTCCGCGCTCGGCTCCGCCCGCGGGGACGTCGTCGCCGTCGACGGCGAGGTGTCCAACTCGACCTTCGCCGAGATCTTTCGCGACGCGCACCCCGAGCGGTACTTCGAGATGTACATCGCGGAGCAGCAGATGGTCGCGGCCGCGGTCGGCTTGCAGGCGCGCGGCTGGCGCGTGTTCGCGTCGTCGTTCGCCGCGTTTCACTCGCGCGCCTACGACTTCATCCGCATGGCCGCGATCAGCCGGGCGACGCTCTCGCTGGCGGGGTCGCATGCGGGCGTCTCGATCGGCGAGGACGGCCCGTCGCAGATGGCGCTGGAGGACGTCGCGATGATGCGCGCAGTCCACGGCTCGACCGTGCTGCAGCCGTGCGACGGGAACCAGACGGCGAAGCTCGTGGCGGCGATGGCCGACCGCGAGGGGATCTCGTTCCTGCGGACGCTGCGCCCCGACACGCCCGTCATCTACGAGCCCGGCGAGGACTTCCCGATCGGCGGCAGCCGTGTGCTGCGCTCGTCCGAGGAGGACGAGGTCACGCTCGTCAGCTCCGGGATCACCGTGCACGAGTCCTTGAAGGCGGCAGACGCGCTCGCCCAGGACGGCATCACGGCGCGCGTGATCGACTGCTACTCGCTGAAGCCGATCGACGGCGACACCCTCGCGGCCGCGGCCGAGGAGACCGGCCGGATCGTCACCGTCGAGGACCACTGGCCCGAGGGCGGCCTCGGCGAAGCCGTCGTCTCCGCGCTGGCGGAGCGGGACGCGCACGCGCAGGTCCGGCGGCTCGCGGTGACGGAGATGCCCCACTCGGGAAAGCCCGCCGAGCTCCTGGCTGCGTACAGGATCGACGCCGAGGCGATCGCCGAGGCGGCCCGGCAGCTCGTCGGCGCCGGCGTCGCCACCTCGTAAGAACCCTGGATCGGGGCTTGTACGCCCCACGCGGGGCGGCTATGTCTCGTGTCAGGGCATGGGTGAGGCTTCCCCGGATCTGCTGGCCCGCGGGCGACGGCTGCTCGCGCTTGCGGCCGTCGTGCTCGCGGCAGCGGCCGCAGTCGCGCCCGCGCACGCCGGCGGGCGGGCGCTCGAGCCGGCGCCGAGCCCGTGGGAGTGGCGTGCGGCTGCACGGCCGCTCGACTCGCCGTTCGTCGTCGACCGCGAGCTCGGCGCCCGGGGAGCCGTGCGCGCGGCGCGCCGGTCGGCGTGGGGCGGGCCGGTCGTGACCTCGACGGGGGAGACCGTGACGCTCTACGTGTCGGACTCGTTCGCCCGGGACGAGGCGGCCCGCACCACCTGGGCGAACTTCTTCGCCTGGCTCTACCACGGCCCCGAGCTCTCGACCGTGACGATCTACCAGACGACGCTGGCCGAGCTGCAGGGCATCTGCGGCGCGCAGGCCGCCGGCTGCTACTCGCCGGCCCAGCGTGTGCTCATCTTCCCAGGCGACCTCCCGCAGCCGGTCGAGGCGGACATCGCCGCGCACGAGTACGGCCACCACGTCGCCGCCAGCCGCAGCAACGATCCCTGGGACGCCGAGGACTGGGGGCCGAAGCGGTGGGCGACCTTCGTCGGGGTCTGCTCCCGAGCCGTCGCCCGCACCGCCTTTCCCGGCGACGAGGGCGCGCAGTACCAGCTGAACACCGGCGAGGCGTTCGCCGAGACCAACCGCCTGCTCAACATCCAGCGCGGCGGCAGCTGGGCCGGCCTGCCGCTCGTCGTCAGCCCGACGCTCGCGCCGACTGCGGACTCGATGGCGGAAGCGCTCGCGGACATCCGGCAGCCGTGGACCGACCCGGCGAGCAGCGTGTGGGACGGCGTCGCCGGACACCCTGCACCCGTCGTCAGGCTGAGCGCTTCGGTCGGCGCCGGCCGGCTCTCCCTTTACCGGCCGGCCTCGACCGGGCTCTCGGCCGGGGTGTTCGCGATCACGGTCCGCGACGGCTCGGCGAGGGACAACTTCCACCTCACGGGCCCCGCCGGTCTGAATCGGCGGACGGGCGTGCAGGGCACGAGCACGGTCGTGTGGAAGGTCGCTCTCCAGCCCGGCGTCTACCGCTTCCGCTCGGATGCCCACCCACGCCTCGGCGGCTCCTTCACCGTCGCCCCCGCCTCCGTCGACCCGGCCGCGCTCGACCCGCAGGACCGCACCGTGGCCACGCCGCTGGACGGAACGTTCGCCGCATTCGTGAGCGGGCCCTCGAGCCCGACCCTCGAGCTGCTCGACGCCGGCACCGGCACCGTTCTCGTCCCGCCTGCTCCGGCGGCGGTCTCGTTCACCGTCTGCGGGCAGCGGTCGGTCGTCCTGCGCGTGACGCCGACGCAGCCCGGCCCGTTCCACGTCGAGATCCAGACGCCCTAGCTCCGCATAGCCTGTAGATCGCCGTGGCGGTGGTGATCGGCAGCAACCTGCGCAAGGAGCTCGCGGGCGGGCTCCTCTTCGAGGGCGTCTCGTTCAAGGTCGAGCGCCGCGAGCGCCTCGCCCTGTCCGGCCCGAACGGCGCGGGCAAGACGACGCTGCTGCGCATGCTCGCCGGCGAGACCGGCGTCGACGGCGGCGAGCTCGTCTTCGACAAGGGGACACGGGTGGCGCTCCACGACCAGCGTCCACCGCTCGACCTCGATCTGACGCTTCGGGAGTACGCCTTTCTCGGCGCGCGCGACCTCGTCGCGCTCGAGGAGGAGCTGCGCGGCCTGGAGGCGGCGATGGCCGCGGGCGACCACGGGCCGGAGACGCTCCAGCGCTACTCGGCCGCGCAGTCGAGGCTCGAGCACGCCGGCGGGTACGCGTGGCGTGAGCAGTCGCTCGCCGCGTTGCGCGGCCTCGGGTTCGACGACGGCGAGCTCGACCGGCGGCTGGACACCTTCTCGGGCGGCGAGCTGACCCGAGCGTCGCTCGCGCGGGCGCTCGCCGGCGATCCGGACCTGCTGCTCCTCGACGAGCCGACCAACCACCTCGACGTCGACCGGCTGGAGTGGCTCGAGCGCACGCTCGTCGGCCTGGACGCCGCGGTCGTCCTCGTCGCGCACGACCGCTGGTTCCTCGAGGCGACCACGACCGCGGTGCTCGAGCTCGAGGCCGGCCGCTCGACCTACTTCCCCGGGCAGTGGCACGTGTGGCGGCGCGAGAAGGCCGCGCGGGCGCTCGACGCCTCGAAGGCGGTCGAGCGGTACGAGGCGGACATCGCCCGGCTCCAGCGATTCGTCGATCGGTTCCGGTACAAGAAGTCGAAGGCGAAGCAGGCCCAGGCGAAGCTCACGCACATCGGGCGACTGCAGAAGGAACGCACCGCCGCCGCCGACGAGCTCGCGCTGCTCGAGCGGCGATCGCGTCGGCTCGGGTTCGACTTCCTCGCGCCGCCGCGCAGCGGGCGAACGGTGCTGGAGGTCGAGGGCCTGGCGCTGGCGGCAGGCGAGAAGCAGCTGCTCCAGGGGGTCTCGCTCGCGCTCGAGCGCGGCGAGCACGTCGCCCTCGTCGGCCCGAACGGAAGCGGCAAGACGACGCTGCTCGAGACGCTGCTTGGCCGGCGGGAGGCCGTTGCCGGCACGGCGAGGCTCGGACACGGCGTCGTGCCCGCGTACTTCTCGCAGCACGAGGCCGAGCTCGACGACCGCGGCTCGGTCCTGCAGTGCGTCCAGTCGATGACCGGGCTGGCCAGGCCGCAGGCGCAGACCCTGCTCGGTCGGTTCCTGTTCTCCGGCTGGGAGGCGCACGAGAAACCGGTCTCGGTCCTGTCGGGCGGCGAGCGGCGGCGCCTCGCGCTGGCCGTCGTCGTCGCCTCGGGGGCGAATCTGCTCGTGCTCGACGAGCCGACGAACCACCTCGACCTGGAGAGCCGCGAGGCGCTCGAGGAAGCGCTCGAGGGCTTTCCGGCCACCGTGCTCCTCGTCTCCCACGACCGCGCCCTGCTCGACGCCGTCGCCGAGCGGACGCTGGCGATCGAGGACGGCACGATCTCGAGCTACGACGGCGGCTGGGCCGACTACGTCCGCGCCCGCGACCTGCGGACAGAGCGTTCGGCTCCCGGCG
>Ga0070741_10006814_pt1 | contig 24225 bp, 19 predicted proteins | sample Coa_R1_4_FD_66440 | JGI IMG/M metagenome (GOLD analysis project Ga0070741, IMG submission 66440) | Surface soil microbial communities from Centralia Pennsylvania, which are recovering from an underground coalmine fire - Coalmine... | ecosystem: Environmental > Terrestrial > Soil > Unclassified ...
GGTCGGGGTGAGTGACCTCGTGGGATGGGCAGTGGAGGGGGTGGGACTCTGGGACGGATTCGTGACTTGCCGGCTCGCGCCCGCCGGGCCCGGGGCCGGACGTACCAGGACGTAGAGCGCGAGCACGCCCAGGAACAGCCCGATGAGCACGATCGTCGAGGTGCGCGGCCGCCGTCCGGTCACGAGGCACCTCCGGTCGCCCGGCCGGTGTCGAGTTCGGCCGAGACGAGGATGCCCTCCTGGCGCAGCGCCGACGCGACCCGCGCGCGAAGTTCCCGGCCCACGTCGAACTGCATGCCCGGCAGCGTGCGCGCCACCATGCGCACAGAAAACGTGTCGACCTCGATTCGCTCGACGCCCATCACGGTGGGCGGGTCGAGCATCATCTTCCGCAGCTCGTCATCGCTGAACGCTTCCCGGCCGACGCGCCGCAGCACCTCGGTGACATGGCTCACCTCGACCGACGAGGGGACCGGGACGTCAACCACCGCGCGCGCCCAGTCTCGCGACAGGTTGGTGACCTGGACGATCTGGCCGTTGGGGGTGGTGACGACCTCGCCGCTGACCGACCGGATGCGGGTGACCCGCAGCGTGACCTCCTCTACGGTGCCGGTAGCGGGCTGCGTCACTCCGGCGACCGAGATCCGGACGACGTCGCCGAAGCCGTACTGCCGTTCGCCGGTGATGAACAACCCGGCGCCGATGTCCTGGATGAACCGCTGCAGGCCGAATCCGAGCGCGGCGCTGATCAGCGCCGCGGGCGCCACCAAGCCGGCCAGGGGCACGCCCATGCGCTGTATCACCAGCACGGCGGTGACGACGTAGATGATGGCCAGGACGCTCCACGTGAAGACCTGGGCAACGACATGCCGGTGCTTGGCCGCCTCGGAACGCACCAGCTCGTCAGAATCGGCGGCCCGGGCATCGATCTGGGTCATGATCCGGCCGCGCGCCCAGTCCGCGAGCCGGGTAAGCAGCACAGCGCCGAGCACGAGCAATATGATGACCAGCAGGTCTCCGCGTGCCCAGGTGCCGAAGTCGGACAGCGGTGCGATCGCGGTCGTCAAGACGTCCCTCCCGTCTGGTGGTCCCTTGCACCTCCAAACGCACCAGTCTAAAGAGGGCGAAACGGGCAGCGTGGAGCAGGTCCGGGGGTTAGCCGCTTACTTTGGGGATGCCGGAGACTGTGCCTTGGGCTGTCTGGAGGGCGGAGTTCACCGGTGCGGTGCCGGTGATCGCGGCCTGGATGGCGGTCCAGATGGCCTGGGAGACCTTCGGGTAGTTGACGCCGTACTCGGTGGTGCGCGGCCGGGCGTTCTCGGTTTCCTGCGCGAACACGGTGTACTGCGGACCGCCGTTGAGGTACTGCTGGATTACCGCGGGCTTTGTCGGCAGGTAATACATCATCGAAGTGACGTGCTCCATGGTGGCGGGCTGCTGCAGGCCCTGGATCCACTCCCAGGACGCCTGCTGCTGCGCCGCTGACCCGCCGGCGCCGATGTCCATCGTTTCCCCGCCCAGCGGAGCGATCACCGTCTGCCCGGCCTGGCGCACCGGAATCGGCACGATGCCGTACTGCTGGTCGTACTTCCACCCGGCCGCGTTCAGCTCGGGGAAGATCCACGGCCCGTCGATGATCATGGCCGCCCTGGCGTTCAGGAACTGCTGGGTGAGGTCGGGGTCCTGGCCCCAGGTGAGGACGGACTTGGACGCCGACCCGTCCTTCACCATGTTCACCCATAGCTGGAGCGACTGCTGGAATTGGGGGGCGCTGACGTTGGTCAGCGAGGCGCCGTTGGACCAGAAGAACGGCTCGAGCTGCCAGGTCGACTGCTCGTCGCCGGTGGCGTCGAACGCGATCCCGTAATGGGCGGGTGTGGTCAGCGCCTTCGCATCGGCCTGCAACTGCGCCCAGGTGGCCGGCGGGCTGACGTGCGCGGCGGCGAACATGGCTTTGTTGTAGAACAGCCCGACGGCGTTGGTGCCGATCGGGTAGCAATAGTGCTTGCCCTGGTAGGTGCACTCGCTGATGGCGCCGGAGGTGTAGCCGCTGGTGGTGAACCCGGGCATGCTGTCAAGCGGAACGAGCTGGCCGGTGGCGGCAACCTCGGGCACATTCGGGTTGTCGATCAGCATCAGGTTCGGCATGTCCCCCGCGCTCGCATCCTGCAAGATCTTCGTGATCAGGTTCGCGTACGGAACCGAGGTCCGTTTCACCGTGATGTTCGGATGCGCTTTCATGAACTGGGCGTTGTAGGCGTTGATCGCCGCGTTGGCACCGCCGGTGAAATAGTCGAACTCGGTGATCGTGACCGAGCCGCCACCGCTGCCGCCGCTGGAGCCAGTTGAGGATGGGCTCGACGAGCAGGCAGCGGCCGTCGCGGCCAGCAACGCCACGCCGGTGACCACGAGGACTCGTCGTCTTATCTGACTGCGCATATGTGTCTCCTGATGAGTGCGGTTAACCTTTCACCGAGCCGACCGTCAGGCCGGCCGCGATATAGCGCTGCGCGGCGATGAGCAGCATGGCGGCCGGCAGTACGGCGAACACCGCCAGCGCCATCGCCTCCCCCCAGTTCTGGGAGAACTCGCCGATGTAGGTGTAGATGGACAGCGTGACCGGCTCGAACGTGTTGCCGTTCAGCATCGTGAGGGCGAAGATGAAGTCGCCCCAGCCGTTCAGGAACGCGAACAGCGCGACGGTGATGATCGCCGACCTGCTCATCGGCAGCACGACGCGGCTGAATGCCTGCCATTCCGTCGCACCGTCCACGCGGGCGGCCGCGATCACGTCACGCGGCAGGCCCAGCATGAACGCGCGCAGCACCAAGATGCCGAACGGCACGGCGTAGCTCGCGTCGGCGATGATCAGCCCCAGATAGCTGTTCAGCAGATGCAGCCGGTGGTACACCAGGAACAGCGAGTTCGCGATCACGATCGACGGCAGTATCTGCGCGACCAGCAGCGACCCGGCCAGCAGCGCGGTCACCCGGAACCGGTACCGGGCCAGCGCATGCGCCGCGGGCACCGCGATCGCGAGCGTCAGCGCCGCGGTGCCGAGCGCGACGATCAGTGAGCTCACCACGTGGCCGCCCTGTTCGGACAGCACCACGCGGTAGTTCGACAGCGTGAACCGCGACGGGAAGAAGCTGTAGCGCGACGCGCCGAACAGCTGCGAGTTCGTCTCGAACGACGCGACGATCACCGCGTACAGCGGGAACAGCAGCACGACCAGCGCGGTCAGCGCGCCGAGGCTGGCGCACGTGGCGGCAAGCCGCCGCGGCCGGAGGCCCAGGCCAATTCGACGCCGCCGGGTAGCCGCGCTCATCGCGCGTCTCCGCGCAGCGACGCCCGGTTCAGCCAGATGTACAGCGGCGCGGCAACGAACGCGATCAGCAGCAGCACGGTGTTCAGCGCCGCGCCGGCGCCGTAGTCGAACTCCTGGAACGACAGGTTGTACGCCCACGTGGCGATCAGCTGGGTGGAGTTCGCGGGCCCGCCGCCGGTCAGCCCGATCACCACGTCGAACACCTTGACCGTGAATACGAAACCGAGCACGAAGACCACCTCGACGACCGGCCGGATGACCGGGAGCGTGACCCGGACCAGGCGCTGCCACGGTCCGGCGCCGTCGATCCGGGCGGCCTCCATCAGCTCTGGCGGGACGTCCTGGAGCGCGCTGTACAGCAGCACGGTGAAGAACGGCACGCCGATCCAGATGTTGGTGATCAATACGGTCAGGTAGGCCCAGCCCGGATCGACCTCGAACCCGACTGGCTGATGCACGAGATGGAGATCAAGCAAGACCTGGTTGACCGCGCCGGCCTGAAGCTGGAACAGGAACTTGAAGATGACCCCGGTCACCAGCAACGGCAGCAGCCACGGGACGAGGATGAGCGACCGCGCCAGGGTCCGCAGCGGAAACCGCAGGCTGAACAGCAGCGCGAGAGCGAACCCGATGAGGAACTGGAACAGCAGCGACAGCACGGTGAAACTGAACGTGCGCACGATCGCGCTGTCCGCGATCGGGTCCTTCAGCGTGGTGGTGTAGTTCGACAGGCCGGCGAACGGGGCGGTCAGGTGCGCGATCGTGGCGGGCGAGGTCTGCTCGAAGGAAAGGACCACGTTGTAGATCACCGGGACGGCGAACGCGAACAGCACGTAGCCGATCGCGGGCAGCAGGAATACCCACCTGGCCACCCCGCGAAGCCGCGCCGCACCCTGGTTCATCCCGCGCCGCCGAACCGATCCAGGTCGCCGAATGGCTCGACGCTGCCGCCGTCCCTGACGTAGACGGGGATGGTCCGCAGCGGGGCTGGCGAGGTGATCCACTGCCCGCCCCGGAGCGGGGCTCCCGTCCAGGCGTCGCGCCAGTCCGCACCGGCCGGCAGGTAGACGGTCCGCTCGGCAGCGCCTTCGGTGACCACGGGCGCCACCAGCAGGTCGTCGCCGAGGAGGAACTGGTCCGCGACGTCCCAGCAGGCCGGGTCGGCGGGGAAGTTCAGGAACAGCGGCCGCATCGGCGGCAGCCCTTCCGCGTGCGCGATCCGCATGGTGTCCATGAGGTAAGGACGCAGGTGGTCCCGCAGGCCGAGCCACCGTCGCAGAATCGCGTACGCGTCGTCTCCGAAGGACCACAGCTCGTTCGGCGCGCCGTTCTGGCCGGCTCCGGACCTGGCGGCGGCGGGCTCGCGGAATCCGTGCAGCCGGCACAGTGGCGAGAACACCCCGAACTGAAACCAGCGGACCAGCAGCTCGCGGAACGACGGGGACTCGATGTTCCCGTCCTTGAATCCGCCAATGTCGGTGGTCCACCACGGGATGCCGGACAGCCCGATGTTCAGCCCGGCAGGGATCTGCCGGCGCAGGTCTTCGAAGGTCGAGTCGGTGTCACCGGACCAGACGGCCGCGCCGTACCGCTGGCTGCCCGCCCAGGCGGACCGGCACAGCAAGACGGCCTCGTCCTCGCCTTCGGCGGCCATTCCGTCGTGGAATGCCTTCGCGTGCAGCAGCGGGTAGATGTTGCCGACCTCCAGGCCGGGACCGAGGTGGTACCGCAGGTTGTCGGGGTGCTCGGGCCGCAGCTCGGGTTCGCACGCGTCCAGCCACCAAGCCCTGATGCCGTGCTTGTAGTAGCCCTCCCTGACCCTCGACCAGATGTAATCCCGCGCCAGCGGGTTGGTCGCGTCGTAGTAGCTGAGCAGCGCCGGGCTGGCCGAACCCTTGTCCCAGAAAGTCATCTGCACACCCACGCCGCGCTCGCTGGCGACCAGCAGGCCCTGTTCGCTCATCTCGCTGTAGTTCTCGCTCGCCGGGCTGACGGTGGGCCAGATGGACACCATCAGCTTCACGCCCAGCCGGTCCAGCTCGGCCACCATGCCAGCCGGATCCGGCCATTCCGCCGGGTCGAACTGCCAGTCGCCCTGCCTGGTCCAGTGGAAGTAGTCCACCACGATCACCGACAGCGGCAGGCCACGCCGCTGGTACTCGCGGGCGACGTCAAGCAACTCGTCCTGGGTCTGATACCGCAGCTTGCACTGCCAGAAGCCCGCGGCCCACTCCGGCAGCATCGGCGCCCGCCCCGTCACGTCCGCGTACCGGCGCACGATGCCCGCGGGCTCGTCGGCGGCGGTGATCCAGTAGTCGAACTGCCGGGACGCCTCGGACACCCACCGAGTGCAGGTGGTACCCAGCTCTACCCGCCCGATGCCCGGCTGGTTCCACAAGAACCCGTAGCCCAGGCTGGACAGCAGGAACGGAATGGACACCTCGGTATTGCGCTGGACCAGCTCGATCACGGCGCCCTTCTGATCCAGCCTGCCGTGCTGATGCTGGCCGAGGCCGTAGCACCGTTCACCGTCCCGCGCGGTGAACAGCACCTCGACGCGATGCAGCCCGCCGCCGCGTCCGGTAGGCGCGTACCGCCGCTGGGGCGGACCCGTGAAGTGCGGCGCCACCTCGGCCAGCAATTCGGCGCCGTCCGAGGTACGCGTGAACCGCAAGCCGCCGTCGGCGGTGATCTCGGCGGCGATCCGGCCGTTGACGACCCGGGCCAGGTCCGGCCCGATTTCAGCCCAGGCGTCGGGGGAGTGCGGCGGCGGCAGCAGCGCGCCCGGCAGGTCGTCAGCGATCCCCTGCCCGATCGTGCCGCGGACCCGGAGGCTGTCGGCCGCCCAGGGCTCGACCCGGACCGTCTCATGACCGCCTCGCCATTCGACCGCCGCGCCGCTCCTCGTGAAGAACCCCATGCCGGGCCAATCCTCCCATTTGTCGAATCGATTCGCAGAATCGGTTCGACGGTACGCCTGCCCCAGGTACCAGGTCAACTAGCCGTTGCCGTACCGTTAATCGCGTGTCACGAGCCAGGGAGTGTTCCCGTATGCTCGTGAATCGGTTCGCGAACCGTTCCGGCGCCGGGAGGCAAGGGTGAACATCGGCGAGGTAGCCCGCCTGGCAGGGGTCTCCCGTAGCACGGTCTCCTACGTGCTCAGCGGCAAGCGCCAGGTGACCGAGGCCACCCGGCAGCGGGTGCTCCGGGTGATCGACGAGGTAGGCTACCGGCCCAGTGCGGTGGCCCGGTCCCTGCGGCACGGCGCGACCCGTACGCTCGGCCTTGTCGTCCCGCCGCTGCGGCACCGGCTCAGCACCGACCAGCTTTACTTCGTCGGCGCGGTCGCGGACGCGGCCGCCGATCATGGCTATGACATCCTGCTCTCCCCGAGCGGCGGGGACCGCGAGGGCGCCTTCGACAAGCTGATCGGAGAGCGCCGGGTGGACGGCATCGTGCTCATGGAGACCGGCGAGCACGACAATCGCGCCCGCAAACTCACCGCGAGCGGGTTCCCGTTCGTGACCATCGGGCGCACCGGATCGGACGCGCATGCCTGGGTCGATCTCGACTACGCGGGCCTGGTCGCCGAAGGCGTCCGCCGCCTGCACACGCTGGGACACCGGCAGGTGGCGCTCATCAACAGGCCGCAAGAGCTGTTCGACCGGGGGTACGGGCCGGCGATCCGCGCCCACCAGGGTTTCCGTGCGGCATGCGCGGAACTCGGGATGACCGGCCCGAGCCTGTGCTGCGACGACCTGCCGGCGGCGGCCCACCGGTGCGTCGAGCGCATCGTCGCGGCCGCGCCCGGGGTCACCGCCATCCTCACGATCAACGAACAGGCCCTCGGCGGTGTGCTCTTCGCGCTGCGCGAGCGCGGCCTGTCCGTGCCCGCCGATGTCTCCGTGCTCGCCGTCGCGTCGACTCGGCTCGCGACGGCGCTGCAGCCCCAGGTCAGCGCCGCGGACGTGCCGGCCGAGGAAATGGGGCGGCACGCGGTGGAGACGCTGCTGCGGCTGCTCGCCGACCCGTCCGGGCCGCTCGCGCACATCCTGCTCTCGCCGCCGTTCGTCGACCGCGCCAGCATCGCGGCTCCGCGCCGGACGCCCGGAACAAGCACCGCCGGCCGTTCGGCCTGATCTGGGTTTGGGTTTTCGTCGAATCGATTCGCGCAATCGATTCGACGCGGCAGTGACGGGTCATGTTCTTGCCAGTTACAGCTCGTTGAGGCGGGCGCGCATGGTCTCGATGCTCGTGACCGGATCTTGAGCCTCGGCAGCCAGCGAATTGAACACTTTCCAGTACGGCAGCGTTTCGGCGGGCTTGTCCAGGTAGACGGCGCTGGTGAGCTGCTCGAGGTAGACGACGTCGGGGAGATTCTCCTCGGCGAAGCGCAGCAACGTGACCGCCCCGCCCCCGGCCGGACGGCCGCCAGCGGTGAAGGGCAGCACCTGGATCGTGACGTGGCGGAGCTGGCACAACTCGATCATGTGCCGGATCTGCCCGCGCATGATCTCGGTGCCGCCGATCGAGCGTCGCAGCACCGATTCGTCGATGATCGCCCACAGCTGGGGCGGATCCGGCCGGTGCAGCATCTCCTGACGACGCATCCGCAGCACCAGCCGCGGATCGACTTGGGTCCGCGCGGCATCGGCAAGCGCCAGCCGGATTACCGTGCGGGCATAGTCTGGCGTCTGCAGCAGGCTGGGGACGAACTGGATGTCGAAGCAGCGGATGAGCCTCGCGGCCTGCTCCATCCCCAGGTAAGGCTCAAACCACGTGGGCACCACGTCGCCGTAGGTACGCCACCAGCTGGGCGCGTTCGCCTGCTGGGCGAGGGCGATGGACGTGGCCCGATCGGCATCGTCGTGCACCCCGTACAGGCTGAGCAGATCGTCGACGTCCCTGAGCTTGAAACCGGTGCGGCCAAGCTCCAGCCGGCTGATCTTCGAACCGGACGCCCGGATGACCTCCCCCGCTTCCTCGCGCGTGATTCCCGCGTTCTCGCGCATCCGCCGAAGCTGCGCACCCAGCAGCATCCGCGCCACAGTAGGTCCGGCGTGCTCAACTGTCCGCGCGTGAGTCATGGCTTGCGGGCGACTCCGCAGAAGTGCATCACGTCCACGATTTCCCCGGGTTCGGCGAGATCGGGGCGCCACCGGGGACACGACACCACGCCCGGCTCGACGAGTTCGGTCCCCTCGAAAAACCGCAGGAGTTCCGCACGGGAGCGCAAGCACATCTGGGCAGAACCGCTGGAATTCCAGAACTCCAGCGCGACGGCCGCCGGTTCAGCATCGAACTCGGTGGTCGGATGCGAGATCGACAGGTAGCTCCCGGACGGCACGGCACCGAGGATATGGCCCAGGATTGTCTGTGCTTGGTCCGCGTCCACGATGAAGTTCATGATGCCGAGCATCATGATCGCAATGGGCTTGGTGAAATCGAGCGTTGCCGCCGCTTTCTCCACGATCTGGTCTGGTTCGCGGAGGTCGGCATCGATGTAGTCGCAGGCGCCTTCCGGCGAGCTGGCCAGCAGGGCCCGGGCATGCACGAGCACGAGCGGATCGTTGTCCACGTAGACGATCCGGCATTCGGGGGCGATGCGCTGAGCGACCTCGTGCGTGTTGTCGACCGTGGGAAGCCCGGTGCCGATGTCGAGGAACTGCCGGATCCCCTGCTCCTGCACGAGATACCGCACCGCGCGGGACAGGAAGTACCGATCCGCGCGCGCCGAACGAACCAGCTCAGGGACATAGCTAAGGATCTTGTCGCCCATCTCCCTGTCGACTGGGTAATTATCCTTCCCGCCGAGCCAGTAATTCCATATCCTGGCCGAATGCGAAATGGTGCTGTCGATCTTGGGCTCGGTCACGGATGTTCTCCTGCGGCGTTTGTCCGGAGCTTACGAAGTAATCTACCTGTTTCCACCTGGATCGCATCCTTAAGGATCGTGAATTCCGGGAATCTAACTGCTTGGCCAGGCAAGCCCCTTGCCGAGCGCGGCGGCCAGCCGGGCGATGGCCTTCCGCGCTGGCGGGTCGCCGACCTGCTCGGGGAGCCAGGCGCAGGCGAGGCACGCCGCGACCACGTCGGCGGTGGCGGTGATCGCGGTCAGGCAGTGCTCGACGTCGGCCACGGTGGGACCTGGGCCGGAGGGGAAGCGCAGCCCGGACACCTCGGTGCTGTCCAGGATGTCGACGTCCACGTGCAGATAGACCGGCAGGTCGCCGCAGCAGTTCCGTGGCCCCCGCCTTGAGGTGGGTGCTGACCTGCGCTTGGGCCTGGGCGGCGGTGCCGCGCAGCGCGTCGAGCAGTGCGCGGTGGTCATCGGCCGTGCGGCCGAGCGCACGGCTGGACCGTTCGGCCAGTGACAGGGCCAGCCGCTGCTCCTGCTGGAGCTGGGCTTGCCGTTGTCCTGCCTCCTTCGATTGGCTGTATTTTGTTGAGCAATACTACGAGTTAGCGTTGGCCGCGAGGGCGTCGCCGAGGGACGTGCGCCAGTAGAGGACCTCCCGGCCAGCGCGCCGGCGCAGGACGGCGCCCGATTCCAGCAGTACGCGCAGGTGATTGCTCACCGCACCGGGCGGCAGCCCGGTGAGCGCGGCGAGCTGTGTGGTAGTGCGCGGCTCGTCGAGAAGCCGCAGGACACGGGCGCGGTTCGGGCCGATGAGGCGGGCCAGGCCAGCGGGGCCGGACCGCCCGCTGCCGGTGTCGGCGAGCGCCCCGGAGACCGGGTAGACAAGCGCGTACCGGTGGGGAAGTTCCAGCATGTCCCAGCCGGTGTAGCTGTGCACGGGCACGAAGTCCAGCACCCGTGCCCGGGACAGATCCCGGTCCGCCAGCTCGTACCCGTTGATCTGCAGCCGCCCGTCGCCGAGCCAGGAAGAGTGCGGCGACAGGGTGTCGAACACCCCGGCCCACCCGTGGCTTGCCAGCCTGCTGGTGCGGGTGAGGATGTCGGCCTCGAGGACGCGCCGCCGCCGCGGCCAGTCCGACACGAGCGTCGTGGTCCACACCCAGCCGAGGATGTCCGCCACCGCGTCGCGCAATCCGGGCCGGCCGAGCGCCGCGGGCAGCGGACCGCGGGCGAACTGACCGATCTCGGCCCGCATCCTGTCGTCGTCCCAGGCCGCGAGCTGGCCGAACTCGTCCGCGAAGGTGGCACCATTGCCGAGCGGCGGCAGCGCGAGAAAGTCGGCTATCCAGCCCGGCACCTGGCCACGCCGCGGCCGCCACATGTGCTCCGCGACGACCGCGCGAAGCTCGTCCTCGGCCAGCATGGCGAGGTATGCCTCGCGGTGCAGCGCGCGGAATGACCGGATCCACGGTGTGCCGGGCGGGTTCGGCCGGCTGAGGATCATCGCCGCGGCGACCGTCTCGGTGAAGGGGGAGACCACGAACCTGCTGTGCGCCAGCAGGTCGGCGCTCAGCACCCAGCTCTGCCCCATGTTTCGTGTCCTCGTGAATCATTATGCGCACGTGCGTCCAGCTTGCACGATCGAACGGTGTCCGTCACGATCGCCGCGATAACGTACCGGTCGCTGCTCGCGATCCGGGAATTCCGCGTGTTGTTCGTCAACCGCTGCGTCGTGGTGATCTCGGTGGCGGCGTCCGGGCTGGCGCTGGCGACGATCACCTACCAGGCGACCCGGTCGGCCGTGCTGAGCGGGCTGTCGCTGTTCGGCGGTCCGCTGGTGTCCCTGGCCGTGTCGCAGCTGCTGCTCGCGTCCTCGGACCGGGTCAGGCCCAGGACGGGGCTGATGTGCCAGATGGGTGCGGCGCTGGTCTGCGACGCGCTGCAACTGGTGCCGGGACTGCCATGGCAGGCGCGGTTCGGCCTGCTCACGATCCCGTACGCGGCGTACGCGATGTTCTCGGGAACCCGGTGGGTGCTGGTTCGCGAGATCGTCCCGGCGGGGTCCTACATCCTGGCGCGCTCGCTGATGAACCTGGCGGATGGCGGGATGCAGGTGGTCGGGTACGGCGTCGGCGGTCTCGCCTTGCTGTGGCTGTCGCCCCGCGGGCTGTTCGCCGTCGCGGCCGTTGCCGACCTGGTGAGTGCGGCCAGCGTAGGGTTCGGCCTGCGCGACCGTCCCGCGCGCGCCGCCAGGACCGCGGACGCGAACGGGAGCGGGGGTTTGGTCCGGCGCACGACGGCGGTGAACCGGCGGCTGCTCTGCTCACCGGTAACCCGCCCCTGTACCTCGCGCTCTGGGTGCCGAATGGGCTCGTGGTCGGCTGCGAGTCGGTGTTCGTCCCGTACGCGAGCGCGGCGTCCACGGGCCACGGCTCGCTGGCCGGCTGGCTGTTCTCGTCGACCGCCGCGGGCATGATGGCGGGGGATCTGGTGATCGGCCGCTATGTGCCGCCAGGGTTGCGCGACCGGATCATCGAGCCGCTCCGGCTCCTGCTTGCGGTACCTTACCTGTTCTTCTTCCTCACCCCGCCGCCCGCGGTCGCGATACCGCTCGGCTTCATCGCCGCGGCCGGGTACGCGGCGTCGCTGCCGTTGCAAGACCGCCTCCTCCGGCATACTGACGACGCGATCCAGGGTCAGGTCCTGGGCCTGCACATGAACGGCATGCTGGTCTGGCAGGCGCTCGGCGCGCTCGTCGCCGGGGCGATCGCGTCGGTCCTGCCCCCGGCTGCGGCCATGGGCACGATGGCGGCGGCATCGACCGCCGTCACGCTGCTGCTGGTTCCGGGGCTGCGCCGGTCGGCTCCCGCCGCCGAGGACCCGGCGAGATAAACCACCGCTGGCTATTGACTTGTGGTGTGGCGCTTCTAGCGTCACATGTGGGTTTGTGTTTCTTTCCGGGGTTGAATGGAGTCCTAGGGTGACGAAGAAGTTGGGCATCATCGCGGCGCTGACACTGCTGGTGCCGATAGCGGCGGCGTGCTCGTCTCCCGGGGCACCCCATGCGGCATCGCCGCACCGTGCCGCGGCGGCGCCTCGTGCCGCGGCGGCACCCGGCAACGACGGCCAGGACGACGGCGAGGACTCGCCGCCGCCGTCGGAGCTCAAGGACGGTCAGCCCGCCACCTTGAACCAGGTGGCCCAGGCCCGGCAGCAGGCCGCGGCCATCCCCGTCGGCGACCCGAAGGCATGGCGGTTCACCGGCCCCACCAACGTCGGCGGCCGCGTGGTGGACCTGGCCATTGACCCGACCACGTCGCCGAGCGCGGTGTACGCCGCGGTCTCCAGCGGCGGGATCATGAAGAGCACCGATGGCGGGGTGACCTGGGCACCCGCCTGGCCCGCCAACGACACGCAGGCGATGGGGGCGCTGGCGCGGAGCGCGGACGGGACGCTGTGGGCCGGCACCGGTGAGGCGAATCCGTCCGGCGGCGGGGACACGTTCCTCGGCAACGGCATCTACCGGTCGACCGATGGCGGACATAGCTGGCAGCCGTGGGGCCTCCCGGACAGCGGAGCGTTCGGCCGGATCGTGGTGAACCCGGCAAACCCGCACGAGGTGTGGGCCGCGGCCGCCGGGTGGATCTCGACGATCTCCAGCCAGCGCGGCCTGTACCAGCTCACCAACGGCGGCAAGGACTGGAAACTCGCCCTCGCACCGCCTAACCAGACGACGGGCGCGATCGACGTCGCGCTCGACCCCGCCAATCCGGACATCATCCTCGCGTCGCTGTGGGACCGGTACCGCAACAACGGCGCGTTCCACTACGGCGGCGTGGGATCCGGGCTCTACCGTTCCGCGGACGGCGGCAAATCCTGGACCCGGCTGGACAACACCAGCATCACCGGCTCGCTGTGCTCCTGGGACCAGACCGGCAGCGGGCTTGACTCCAGCCCGGATCTCGGCCGGATCGGCATCGCGTTCGCGCCGGGCGACCCGAACCGCGCCTACATCGAGTTCAGCGGCGCCAACGGGCCGGACAAGGGGTTCTACGTCTCCAACGACGCGGGCAAGACGTGGACCTGCGGGGCCGGTGAGCCGGGCGCTCCGGGCGCCGGGTACGAATGGGTCTTCGGCCGGCTATGGGTCGACCCCGCCAACGAGAACCACATCTTCGCGGCCGACGTCAGCCTGCGCGAATCCACCGACGGCGGCGTGACCTGGCACAACTCCAACGGTCCGCACGCCGATCAGCACGCCATGGCATGGGACCCGAACGTGCCGAACCTGGTCTACAACGGCGACGACGGCGGGGTGTACGTCTCCACCCAGAACGGCGCCACCAGGACGTGGACGCATGCGAAAGTGGAGCCGTGGAACCAGTCCTACCATCTGTCGGTGTCCCAGCAGGACCCGTCGCGCATGGTGACCGGTCTGCAGGACCAGGGCAGCATCCGGACCTGGACTGCCGGCACGGAACCCACCGACCTGACCCAGTGGAACAGCTACTTCGGCGGTGACGGGCACTGGGTACAGATCAACCCGAACGACCAGAACGTGTACTACGCGTGCTTCCAGCCCTCGCCGCCGGCCGAGGACTGCGCCAAGTTCGTGGACTCCGGTACGACGACAACCAGCACGTTCTTCGCCAACCCGTTCCCGGACGGCACCCGGCTGACCACCGACACCCCGCTGGTGCTCGACCCGGCCGACCCGGACTATGTGTACATCGGCGGCACCTCGATCGCGCGCTCCGCCGCCGGGGTGGTCACCGGCTCCGGCGCGTGGACGCTGATCAGCCCCACCACGCCGGACAGCCCGGACAGCCTGCCCGGCCCGGTCCCGCCGAGCGAGGTCAACCCGGACACCTTCTACGCGAACGAGTACGGCGCGGTCACCGAGATCGCCCCGGCCAAGAGCACGGGCACGCCCACCTCGCCGGCCACCACCATCTACGCCGGCACGGACACCGGCAAGCTGTGGAAGACCACCAACGCCACGGCCAGCAACGTCAGCTGGACCCAGCTCGGTGCCGCCGTCCTGCCGCAGCAGTGGGTCACCGCCATCGTGGTCGACCCCACGAACGCCAGCCACGTCTACGTCAGCTTCTCCAGCTACAAAGAAGGCGACCTGGCCGCCAACATCTGGGAGACCAGAGACGGCGGCGCCACCTGGTTCAACATCAGCGGCAACATGCCTAACGCGCCGGTGTGGATGCTCACCTACGACCAGCCGCGCCACCAGCTCTACGCCACCACCGACTTCGGTGTCTTCTACCTTAAGAACGGCAAGCGGAACTGGGCCAGGCTGGGCAGCGGTCTGCCTAACGCCCCGGTGCTCGACCTGAAACTCTCCGGAGACGGCAGCACGATCTTCGCCGCCACCTTCGGCCGGGGCATCTACCGGCTTCCCGTGCCGTGACAGGTGCCCTGGCGTGGCACCACGGTACGTTCGGCCCAGGTTTACATGCCTGGCAAGCTGAGCAGCTCGAGGACGTCGATCGAGCTGCCCGGCATCTCGAGGTGCGGGTGCCCGTCCAGGATCCCGGCGACGGCTTGCGCCGAATCGGCCTCCAGGAAGGAGTATCCCGTGACGTCGTCCGCGCCCGCAGCGCCGGCCGAATTGACCTGCGTGGCGTACGCCAGCGGCGCGCCGAGGTCGACGACGGCATCGCCGGCCTTGCCAGCCCACGCCATCCAGGCGTCCATGCCGGCCTTCATCTGCTCTGGCGTGGCGCTCGCCAGCTGCTCGCGAGCGGTCGTCGATGCGCGGTAGAGGATCATGAACTTTGCCATGTCGATTCCTCCGAGGACTCGCTTATTAGTTAGCAGCTAAATTAGTCCTGTGCCGAAATACGCGCGATCACAACGAGGCGGCGGTTAGGTTACGCGGCGCCTGCCGCGCAGGAACTGGCCGATACCGGCCTGCGTGATGCCCGCCTGCTCGGTGCTCCGGGTGGCTTCGGTCTCCGCCGCGAAGGCACGCTCGATATCGTCTGGCCGCGGCCGCAGCAGCCGCAGATGCTCGGCCGTGGCCGCGCCGGGCCTGGTCCACCGGTGGATGGTCCCGATGGCGGTGCCGACGAGCGCCGCCTGCTCGGTGATCTCATCCAGCAGGCCGAAGGCCAGCGCGTCGCGTGCGGTGATCCGGGCCGAATCCATGATCAGCCGCATCGCCCTGGCCCCGGCGAGCCTCGGCAGCAGCAGGCTCGCCGCGTTGGAGATCGTCAGCCCGAGGTTGTTTTCCGGGAAGAACAACTCCGCGGCTTCGGTGCCGATGCGCGCGTCGAAACACAAGGTCAGCTCGCAGGCGCCGCCGACGGCAAGGCCGTTGATGGCCGCGATGACCGGGACGCGGGCCGCCAGCGCGGCGCGGGTCATGTTGTGGAACGATTCGATTTCGGCGGCCATCCCGCCGGCCGGAACCTGGGCCGCCTCGTACAGGTCTTCGCCGGCCGAGAACGCCCGGCCGGCGCCGGTCAGCACGATTCCCCGCACGCTTGTCTCGCCGTCGCCGTCGCCGTCGCCGTCGCTGTCGCCGTCGCCGAAGCGGCGGAGGATCGCGGCGAGTTCGGTGCGCATGGCGCCGGTGAGCGCGTTGAGTTTCTCCGGCCGGGAAAGGGTCACCAGCGCGACCTCGTCGCGGATCGCCACGGTGATATGACCGGATTCGACCATTATGTCCCTCCTAAGTCGGAGGCTCCCGCTCGCTGGTCCTGGTCGCGTTCCAGCAGTTCGCGCTTGCGGATCCGCGCCGAGGGGGTCATGGGAAACGATTCGACGAACTCGACGTACGCGGGCACCTTGAACCGGGCCAGCCGTCCGGTCGAACAGAACGCCGCTCACGCGGAGGCCTGTTCGGTGCCGGCCGGCGGCACCGGTTCCCAGCCGAGCCGGGTGATGGCGACCGGAGGCTCGCATTCGGCGCGCGTCACGATCCGGCCGCCCACCATCCGGCAGGCCAGTTCGCTGTACAGGTCCTGAAGCTCGGCAATCGACAGTCGGCCGTCCGGCTGGTACCAGTCGGCCACGCCGTTGCACATTTCGAGCAGCGCGTACCTGGCGACCGGCAGATCGGTGACCAGGAACTGCCCGGTTTGCGCGCCCGCGGCCAGCGCGCGGTGGAACAACGACTCGTAATCATCGCGCAGGCCCACGATGACCTCCCGGTTCCGCCCGGTCAGCGCGTGCACTTCGTGGTCGGATACCCGCGATATCAGCGGGTTGACGGCCTCGGTCGCGACGTGGACACGCACCAGGCGGGCCAGCTGAATTGCCGGGTCGGCGCTTGCGCCGAAGGCGTCGCGGCCGGCCCGCAGCAGGTCCTCCTGGCTCTCCCGCAGCATCCCTATCAGCAAGTCTTCCTTGCTGCCGACGTAGTGATACAGCGTGGCCGGGTTCAGGCCGACCGCCCGGCCGATATCCCGGATCCCGGTGGCGGCGAAGCCCCGCTCGGCGAACAGCGCGACCGCTGCCCGTCTCACCTGCACAAGCCCCGACATTCCAGCCACCCAATCAATCGATTGATAGATCGACGAAATCACGAAGCAGGCGACTCCGTCAAGCCCTCCCCGGCCGGATGCGGCTGGGTCTCTCGTGCAACATGTGGCTGACGATGCGTCAGTGCACTGGCGGCCTCGCGTCAATGTGGTGGATTGCCCCATCGTGGTGAGTTGACCCTCGTAAAGGGGGGTCGGGCCTCCACAAAGGGGAAGTTCACCACGTTGTTTCGGGACATATACGGTGCCAGCGGCGTTTCGGGATGTATACGGTGCCGGCGGCCGCCCGTGAGCGCTGCCCGGCGCACCGTCAGAACTTAGCGTACTCACTTGTCAACGCACAGTGCTTTGTTAGCGCAAACATTTAGGTCTTGACGGAAAGGTTGCGCGGTGTCCCAATGAAGGCACAGGGACACTTTCGCCCTAAAAGAAACAAAATCCGTCAACCCGTTGGAGTGCGCGCATGGGCACAGTTACTCTAAGAAATCTCACGCTCACAATAGGTCTCCTCGCGCTTCTCGGCGGCGCTGCCGTAGCAGGTGCCGGAACGCCACGGGCGCTGGCGGCGACCGCCACCACGATCAACGCGAACGGCACGAGTGCGGGCCGCACGTTCGGCGGAATCGGCGCGATCAGCGGGGGCGGCGGCAACACCAGGCTGCTGACCGACTATCCGGCCGCCCAGCAGCAGCAGATCCTCGACTACCTATTCAAGCCCGGCTACGGCGCGAGCCTGCAGATCCTCAAGGTGGAAATCGGCGGCGACACGAACTCCACCGACGGATCCGAATCCAGCATCGAGCACACCTCCGGGTCGGTGAACTGCGGCAACGGCTACAACTGGTGGCTGATGGAGCAGGCACAGGCCCGCAACGCCAACATCAAGTTCTACGGGCTGGCCTGGGGCGCGCCCGGCTGGATCGGCAGCAGCTTCTTCTCCACGAACACGATCAACTACCTGGTGAGCTGGCTTGGCTGCGCCAAGTCGCACGGCCTGACGATCAGCTACCTGGGTGGCTGGAATGAGCGCGGCTACAACATCTCCTGGTACGAGCAGCTCCGGTCCGCGCTCAACTCCAATGGGTTCTCAGGCGTGCAGATCGTCGGCTCCGACACGGACTACTCCATCGCGACGGACATCGCGAACAATCCGTCGTTCGCCAGCGCGGTGTCGATCATCGGCGTGCACTACCCGTGCCAGGGCGGGGACGGCGGTAACGCCGACACCTGCCCGGGGAACGCGACCGCCGAAGGCACCGGCAAGCCGCTGTGGGCCAGCGAGAACGGCTCGCAGGATCTCAACGGCGGTGCGCCGGCGCTGATCAGGTCCATCACCCGCGGCTACACCGACGCGCAGCTGAGCGCGTACATCAACTGGCCGCTGATCGCCTCCCTCTACCCGGACCTGCCCTTCGACGACGACGGGCTGATCCTGGCCAACCAGCCGTGGTCGGGCGCCTACAGCGTCGGGACCGAACTGTGGGCAACCGCGCAGGTCACCCAGTTCACGGCACCGGGCTGGCAGTTCCTCAACGCCGGGTCCGGGTACCTCGGCGGCAGCGAATCCAACGGCAGCTACGTCACGCTGAAGTCCACCGACGGAACCGACTACTCCACGATCATCGAGACCACCACGGCCAGCGCCGCACAGACCGTCACCGTGGACGTCTCCGGCGGCCTGTCCACCGGGAGCGTGCACGAGTGGTCGACCAACGTGAACGCGCCAACCGCCGCCAGCACGTTCGTGAACAACGGCACGATCACACCGTCGAACGGGTCTTACTCGCTCACCGTGCAGCCCGGCGAAATCTACACGCTGACCACCACGACCGGACAGGGCAAGGGCACAGCGGCCGGCCCGGCGCAGACCACGCTCGGCCTGCCCTACTCGGACACGTTCTCGGGTGACACCGTGGGCCAGCAGCCGCGGTACCTGTCCCAGATGCAGGGCGCCTTCGAGGTGGCGTCGTGCGCCGGCGGCAGGTCCGGCAACTGCCTCCAGCAGCAGGCCGCGACCAAGCCGATCGAATGGGACGGCAACGCCAATCCGTACACGATCGGCGGGAACCTGAGCTGGGCCAATTACACCGTGTCCGCCGACGCGCTGATCGAGCAGGCGGGCGCGGTCCAGCTGCTCGGCCGAGTCGGCACGATGGCGGGATTCGCACCGGCGAATATCAACGACTATTACCTCCAGCTCAGCAACACCGGAGCGTGGTCGATCATCCGGAACTCCACCGGCGGCACGCTCACCACGCTGGCCAGCGGCACGGTAACCGCACCCGGGCTGAATACCTGGCAGCACCTGTCGCTGACCTTCAACGGCCACACGATCAGCGCGGCGATCAACGGCACGACGGTCGCCACGGTCACGGACTCCGCCTATGCCTCGGGCATGATCGGGTTCGGCACCGGCGGATACCAGACCGACCAGTTCGGCAACCTCTCGGTCACCTTGGTGGGCTCGGCCACGCCAACCGGCGAGATCGTGGCCGGCGTCGACACCGCCGAGTGCGTGGACGTCAACGGCGGCTCGGCCACGCCGGGCACGAAGGTGCAGATGTGGGACTGCAACAACGGCCCGACGTCGCAGCAGTGGACGATGGAGAGCAATGGAACCGTCGGCATCAACGGGCAGTGCCTGGACATCACCGGCGGCAGCACCGCCAACGGCGCGCTGATCGAGGAGTGGACGTGCACCGGCGGCGCCAACCAGCAGTGGCTCGCGGTGAACGGCGAGCTGGTCAATCCGGCGTCCGGCAAATGCCTCGACGATCCGGGCTTCAACACCACGCAAGGCACTCAGCTCGACCTGTGGACCTGCAACGGCGGCTCGAACCAGCAGTGGAGCCCGCCGTGACGCGGACGGGCCCGACGCTCGAGTAATGGTGAAAACCTGGGGCTGCGCGGCTACGGATACCGCGCAGCCCCGGCCTGCCACGTCACCGGACGCTGACCGTCCGGTGGCAGCCGGCCAGCGTGACCGTCGCCGGTCCGTCCGACGTCACGTGCAGCTCCGCGTCGCACCCGATGCGGGCGCGGTGCGCGTCGATCGTGACCGTCGCGATGTTGGTCAGCGTCAGGTCCAGCTCGTCGGTGGCCGCGACTCGCTGCGGTTGCTGCCAGGTCCGCACGCTGCCCGTGAAGGTGAACGAGCCGCTGGTGCCGCTCGTCTCTTGCTCCGGGTTGACCTGCGGGTCGCCCAGGCCGAAGCCGTGCGAGAAGGCGTCCGCCGTGCCCAGGTCACCGGACCGGGTGGACAGGCCCGACACCCAGTACGCGTGGTTCGCGGTAAGCCCCCACGTGGGCTCCTGCATGCCCGCGTCGAACGTGTACGTGACGTGCGGCGGGTTGGGATTCACCCGGTGATCGCCAAGGAACTGCGCCGACTCGTCCGCCGTCGGGTAGTACGGCCCGTGCCCGCCGACGTACTCGCGCCAGTCGTAGCGGTAGCCCAGCTGCTGGAAACGCTGGAACACCTGGAGCTGGCTGCTGGTGTCGCACAGCACATCCTGGTTCGCGTTGGCCATCAGGAACGGGATGTTCCGGAACGAACCGACCAGGTTGAGGATCTCCGCGTCCGCGCCGCTGATGGACGGAATCGGTTCGCCCGGCCAGCCGGTTTCCGCGCTGACGCAGCCGATGTCGGGCAGCGCCGCCGCGAACAGGTCGGGGAACTCCGCCGCGAACTTGTACGTGCCGTAGCCGCCCATCGACCAGCCGGAGATCGCGTTGTACGCCGGGTCCAGCCGGAAGTGGCGGCCGGCGTCGGCCCACGCCTCGAACGTGTCGGCGCCCGCCTCGCTCCAGTACCACAGGCAGCGGCCGCGGCCTTCCGGTGTCAGCACCAGCGACCCGGTGCCCCGGTCGGCCAGCTGGGCGGCGTCCGGCGGGCCGTTGTTGTAGTTGCCGCCGCAGAAGTGCAGGTTCAGCGTCATGCCGTAGCCGGCCGGCGGAGCGGGCTTGTCCGGCACGTAGAGCCCGTACGGCTCGAGCTGGCTGAGGTAGTCCGGCACGCTGTTCGCGCAGGGCTCGTGGCAGTATTGCAGCGGCAGCTGCGGCCCGCGGCCCTGCGCGTCCTCGAAGTGGCTGGCGTAGATCCGGTCGGTCATGCCGTGCGTGGGCACGCCCGTGGGCTGGTCGGGCATGTCGTTGGTCACGCCCGCGCGGAGCCAGCCCAGGTTCACGTCGGCGAAGAACGCGGACAGGTCGCCGGTCTTCAGCGCGGCGGCCTGCTGGGAGTCGCGCCAGATCTCGAGCGACGTGGTCTGCGTGAACGGCTCGTCGAACCGGAAGGCCACGTTGAACAGTGCGCTCCCGGCGGTGCCGCCGTTGCCCGGCTGGGTCGCGGTCGCCGCGCCGGAGACCGGCTGCAGGTACTGGCCACCGGCCGCGTCCCACAGTCCGGACGCGGCGGCGACCCGCAGGACCGGCAGGCCGCGCGTGTCGAAGACCGATGGCGGCACGGTGATCGTGACCTGGCGGCGGGTAAGGTCGACGCTCGCCCGGGCGCCGCGCGGGTCGATCGGCTGCCCGGTGGCGGCGTCCGTGGCCGCGACCGTCGAGCCGTGCACGGTGACGAACACCTGCGCGGGCTCCTGCGCGCCCGCCTGGAACGGCAGCGGTTCCGGCGCCGCCGAGTCACCGAGCGCGATCGTGCTGGCGACCAGCGCCGGGTCGATCATCGCGTTGTAGGTGAGCCGGATGAGCAGCCCGGCCGGGGACAGCTTGAGCCGGAACTCGACGAGATCCGCCGCGTCGCCCGCGTACCGCGGGTCGGTCGGGTAGGTGAGCGTCGAACCGGCGCCCCGGTCGTCGAACAGGAAGTCCTGGTAGAGGAACTCGCCCTGCCGGTAGGCGCTGGTGCCGGAAATCAGGATCGGCGACGCGTGCCACGGGCTGCCCGGCGCGTTCTCCAGCTGCGGGGCACGCGGCGGCGGCGCGTAGAGGATGGCGGGGCCGGGCCGTGGGGCGGCCGGAGAGGGAGCGGCGGCCGCGGCCGCCGGTGCGCCCGCGAGTGCGACCGGGAGCATGATCAAAAGTCCGAAATATTTTCGCCACATGGGCATCGCTCCGTGTCCGAGGTTCGATTCCGGCTCCGACGCTAAGGACAGGCACGCGCCCTTTCAACGGACCGCCCCGCGAAGCCAGCTCACCGCCGGCGGCCTGCGTGAAACGTTCAGTCCCGCCACGATCTGGCGAGGACCGGAAGCGTGGCGGCCACCGACAACGCGCCGAAGATCCACAACGCCGTCCGGACGCCGAGCAGCTGGCCGAGCGCGCCGCCGAGCAGCCCGCCGAGGGGCATGCTTCCCCACATGGCGAACCGCATCGTCGCGTTCATCCGGCCGAGCAGCCGCGGCGGGCACAGCTGCTGCCGCAGGCTCATCTGGGTGATGTTGAACAGCGCGCTGCCGAACCAGCTGATGAATGCGCCGGCGGCGTACAACGCGACCGGCCACCCGGCCCGCGCGAACGGCATGACGAGGATGAACGGGGTGGTCGTCGCGAGCGCGAGCCGCATGACCCGCGGCGTGCCGAATCGATTCGTGATGCGCGACGCGCTCAGCGCGCCGCCCAGCCCGCCGACCGCTCCCGCCGCCAGCAGCGCGCCGTACACCGCGGGCGTCAGGCCGAGCTTGCGGATGAGGAAGACCGGCTGGATGGCCGTCCATGCTGTCTCAGACAGCATCAGCATGGCGCCGGTGATCATTACTGTCCGCAATTTAGGGTGCCGAACGACAAGCGCGATTCCGGCCCGGATCGCGGTATGGATCCGTTCGGCGGCGCCCACTTCCGGGGCGGGTTCGCGCGCTCGTATCGTGCCGATCAGCAGCGCGGACAGCAGATAGCTGACACCGTCGGCGACCAGCGCGGCCGGCGCCGCGACGAACTGGACCAGCAGGCCCCCGGCGGCCGGCCCGGCCGTGAACGCAGTGAAGTCGACCGCCTCGAGCCTGGCGTTGCCGGCGACCAGCTGATCTGGTCCGGCGAGGAACGGCACGTAGCTCATGTGCGCGACGTCGAACAGCACCGTCGCCAGGCCCATCGCGAACGCGACGGCATAAAGCTGCGGAAGCCCGAGCAGCCCGATCGCGGCCGCGACCGGAACGGTGCAGACCAGGACGGCCCGTGCCAGGTCGGCGGCTACGAGGAGCGGACGTCGCCGCAGCCGGTCGACCCAGGCCCCCGCGGGCAGTCCGATGAGCAGGAACGCGGCGGTGTCGGCCGTCGCGGTCAGCCCCGCCTGGAAGGTCGTCGCGTGCAGGACGATCACCGCGACAAGCGGCAGCGCGACCAGGCGAACCTGCGTACCGGCCTGGCTGACGCCGGCCGCGGCCAGCAGGTAGCGGAAGTCGCGGGGCAGGCGGCGGCCAGGCCGCGTCGCACGCAGGGTCAGGTGACCCTGGTTCCGTACTGCACGTTGAGAGCCATCCTTGCCTCCTCTCGCGTTCGGATCTCATCCGACCACGCTGGCCTTTCACGAGGCTTACGCCCTTCTTTCACTCCCAAACCAGCCGATCCAGGTAACGGTGACAGATGCCCGGCCAGCCGGACCGATGTCACCGTGGTGCCCATGGACGATGCCGAGGGTTCCGTCTGGGGAGGCACCAGCCCCGCCGAGCGCCGGCTGGCGCGCCAGCAACGGGTACGGTGGCTGCGGTAGCCACGACTTCGTCCGCGGGAGACACCGATGACGCACCCGATGGCGCGCCCCGCGGTCAGCAGGCGCCGCGAGATCGGTCAGGCGAGCGCTCGCTCGCTGCTGATGACCATGCTCGGCGAGTTCGTGCTGCCGGGCGGCGGCGGCCCGGTGTGGACCCAGGCACTGGTGTCGGCGCTGGCCCTGTCCGGCATCGAGGCCAAGTCGGCGCGGCAGGCGCTGGCGCGGACCGCGGCCGAGGGCTGGCTGGCCTCTGAACGCGTCGGCCGGCAGGTCCGGTGGTCGCTCACGCCGACCGGGCGGCGCCTGCTCAGCGAGGGGGCGGAGCGCATTTACGCGTTCGGCCGCGACGAGGTGGACTGGGACGGCCGGTGGCTGGTGCTGCTGGTGTCGGTGCCCGAATCGCAGCGGGACCTTCGGCACCGGGTGCGGACGCAGCTCAACTGGGCGGGCTTCGGCTCGCCGGCGCCGGGTGTGTGGGTCAGCCCGCACGCCAGCCACCAGGCCGAGGGTCAGCGCATCCTCCTCGACGCCGGGGTCAGCGGCGCGGCGCTGTCGTTCGTCGCCAGCTACGGGCAGATCGGCAGCCAGGACGCGCTCGTGACCAGGTCCTGGGACCTCGCCGCCCTCGAGCAGCGCTACGAGGAGTTCATCGGCGAGTTCACCGGCCTTGACCCGGTGACCGGCGAGGCGGTCCTGGTGGCGCAAACCCGGCTGGTGCATGAGTGGCGCCGCTTTCCCCTGCTCGACCCGCGCCTGCCGCTGCGGCTGCTGCCGGAGAACTGGAGCGGGGCCAAGGCAGCCGACCTGTTCCACGCCAGGCACGCCGACTGGCACCCCGCGGCACAGCGCCACTGGGATCTCCTGACCGGCA
>Ga0070741_10006815_pt1 | contig 24222 bp, 23 predicted proteins | sample Coa_R1_4_FD_66440 | JGI IMG/M metagenome (GOLD analysis project Ga0070741, IMG submission 66440) | Surface soil microbial communities from Centralia Pennsylvania, which are recovering from an underground coalmine fire - Coalmine... | ecosystem: Environmental > Terrestrial > Soil > Unclassified ...
GTGATCGACTATCTGCCGTCGCCGCTCGAGCGGCCGGCCGCGCGCGGCGTCAAGCCCGGCACCGAGGAGATCGTCGAGCGGCCGGCGGAGGACAAGGCGCCGCTCGCCGCGCTGGCGTTCAAGGTGGCGATGTTCGAAGGGCGCAAGACCGTCTTCTTGCGCGTGTACTCGGGCGCGCTCTCCGTCGGCGACGACGTGTTCAACCCGCGCCTGAAAAAAACCGAGAAGGTGGCGCGCCTGTTCGCGGTGCACGCCGATCGCCGCGAGCGCATCGAGCGTGTCGGCGCCGGCGCGATCGTCGCCGCCATGGGCCTCAAGGACTGCGCCACCGGCGACACGCTGTGCTCGACGAAGGATCCGGTGCTGCTCGAGCGCATCGACACCTACGAGCCGGTCATTTCGTCGGCCATCGAAGTGTCGCAGACCGTCGACAAGGAGAAGCTGGAGCAGGCGCTGGTCAAGCTCACCGACGAGGATCCGACGTTCCGCGTGCGCGTGGACGAGGAGACCGGCGAGACCATCATCAGCGGCATGGGCGAGCTGCACCTCGAGATCATCCACGACCGCATCGCGCGCGAGTACGGCGTGCCGACGCGGCTCGGACGGCCGCAGGTGGTCCACCGCGAGACCGTGCTCGGCACCGGCGAGGGGCAGGGGCGCATCGAGCGCTCGAATCCGGAGGACGAGACCGAGCTGATCTTCGGCGCGGCGACGGTGCGCGTGCGCGCGCGGCCGCGCGGCGCGGGCGTGGTGGTGAACAGCGAAGTGCCGCCGCCGCCGTCGGAGATGCCCGGCCCGCTGCGCGCCCGGATGCCGGTGGCGGTCGCCGCCGCGGTCGCCGGCGTGAAGGAGGGCGTGATCTCCGGGCCCGAGGGCTACCCGATCGTCGACATCGAGGCCACGGTCACCGGCGTCGAGCCGCGCGACGACGTCAAGACCGACGTCGGCTGGCGCATCGCCGCGCAGACCGCGTTGCGCCGCGCGATGCAGGCCGCCGGTCCCGCGCAGCTCGAGCCGATCATGGACATCGAGGTGGTGGTGCCGGAGGAATTTCTCGGCGCGGTCGTCGGCGATCTGTCGGCGCGGCGCGCGCAGATCGAGGACGTCGGCTTCCGCGGCGCGCTGCGCACCGTCGCCGCCAAGCTGCCGCTCAAGGCGCTGTTCGGCTACGCCACCGCGGTGCGCTCGGCGTCGCAGGGCCGCGCCACGTTCACCATGAAGTTCTCGCGCTTCGACGCGTGGACTTGATCGTTCGCCGATAACCAACGGGGGAGCCCATGCCGGATCGCGACGCGTACATCTCGATGTCCTGGATCAACGCCTTCGGAAAACGCGACGAGGCGGGCTGGAATCCCGACGCCGGCTTCGCCGCCAACCGCGATCGCATCCTCAAGCTCTACGATTACTACGCGCGCGTCGCGGCGAGCGATCAGCGGCTGATCTGGGCGGCGCTCGGCCGCATGGCCGGCGGCGCGGTCGTCGGCGGGCTCGACTTCATGCTGACGTTCCAGGGCGAGGGGCCGATCACGAAAAAGTTCGTCGAGATCGGGCGCGCGATCTTTCTCGACCTCGCCTGGCAGCACGAAGTCTTCGCCGAGGATCCCGACAAGTGCGTCGCCATGGCCGCCGACTACGACGCCGAGCTGGCGGGCCAGGGGCGCAAGAGCTACGAGTCGGCGTGGAAGCGCATCCGCGACAACGCCGACGTCGTCGGCGCCAACCTCGATCTGCTGTTCAACGAGCAGTGGAAGATCATCCAGCCGAGCTACGACGTGCTGCGCGCGACGGCCAACGGCTTCCTCGGGTTCGATCACGCGCGCGCGTTCACCAACAACATCCACCCGTATCACCGCCCATTCATCGAGCGCTTTCCGACTGGCGACATCACGCTGGCGCAGGATCGCTGGAACTGGATCACGGAGCAGGACGGCATGTGGGACAAATGGTCGCGCATCCCGGCGGCCGAGCGCGCGCGGCTCAACGCGCTCTCGCTCGACGACGACATCAACGGCCGCTGGGGCACCACGCTCCCCGAGTTCCTCCCGGTCGGCGCCGCCAGCAGCGAGGACGAATCGTAGCCGAGCCGTTTGGCGATTCGAGGCGGTTTACCGATCAGGCGGCCTTGCCGGGCGTGGCGCCCTTGGAGACTTCGCTCTTCACCTGCTCGAGCGCCTTCTCGAGCGTGCGGATGGTCTGCTTGAGCTCCGACACTTCCTCGCGCGTGGCGAGCTTGAGCGTCTTGGCCAGCGACTTCACCTTCTCGTCGATGGAGGCCTGCGCCTTGCCGCGCAGCTGGAAGCCCTTCATCACCACGTTCATCACCTTCGGGTTCGACATCAGCTTCATCACCCGCGGATCGCTCATGAGCTTCATGCCGCGCTCCATCACCATCTTCTTCAGACTCATCGCCGCCTCCGTTTGCTGCGGCGAGTCATCCCACGCCGCGCGTCGCGCTGTCAAATCACTCGTCGCGCGCCGGCCGCGTCCTATTAATGATGCGGGCGCCGGCTCGACGCGCGGCGAAGTTGGTGTTACATCAGGCTCACTCATGGGCGTCGCCGACCACAAGCAGCACGCGCCGAAGTCGCTGCGCGCCTGGGTCATCACCGTCTCGGACAGCCGCACGGAGGAGACCGACACCTCGGGGCGCCTGGCCAAGGAGCTGCTCGCCGCCGCGGGACACCAGCTCGCCGGCTATCGCGTGCTCAAGGACGAGCCGGCCGAGGTGGCGGCGCTGATCGCCAAGATCGCCGACGAGCGCGCGGCCGACGTGGTGATCACCTCGGGCGGCACGGGCGTCTCGAGCCGCGACTCGACGTACGAGGCGGTGAGCGGGCTGCTGCAAAAGCGGCTCGACGGATTCGGCGAGCTGTTCCGCATGCTGTCGTACGCCGAGATCGGCTCGGCGGCGATGCTCTCGCGCGCGACCGGCGGCCTGTATCGCGGGCTCGTGATCTTCGCGACCCCGGGCTCGACGGCGGCGGTCCGGCTCGCGCTCGAAAAATTGATCCTCCCCGAGCTCGGGCACCTGGCCTTCGAGGTCGCGCGATGACGCGCGCTTTGCCGATTCTCGGCGGTTTGACCGATTCGTTTTCGCGGCGCGTGAGCTACCTGCGCGTGTCGCTCACCGATCGCTGCAACTATCGCTGCCACTACTGCATGCCCGAGGAGGGCGTCGAGCTCGCGCCGAAGAGCGACGTGCTCACGTTCGAGGAGCTCGAGCGCGTGGTGCGCGCGCTGGCCACGCTCGGCGTGCGGCGCGTGCGCCTGACCGGCGGCGAGCCGACGGTGCGCAAGGACCTGGTCGAGCTGGTGCGCCGGCTGGCCGCGCTCGGCCTCGACGATCTCGCCATGACCACCAACGGCCAGCTGCTCGGCGAATTGGCGGCGCCGCTCAAGCGCGCGGGGCTGACGCGGCTCAACGTCAGCGTCGACACGCTCGACCCGGCGCGCTTCCGCCTGATCACGCGGCGCGGCGATCTTCAGGCGGTGCTCGACGGGATCGAGGCGGCGCGCGCGGCCGGTTTCACCGGCACCAAGCTGAACGCGGTGGTGATGGGCGGCGTGAACGACGGCGAGGACCTTGCGGCAATTTGCCGCTACGCGTGGGCGCGCGAGCTGGTGCCGCGCTTCATCGAGTTCATGCCGATGTCGGAGGGCGCGCTGTTTCAGCCGGGCGACTTCACCTCGGCGGCGCAGATCCGCGCGCGCCTCGAGTCGGCGTTCGGGCCGCTCGTCGCCGACGAGGGGCGCGGCGTCCCCGGCGTCGGGCCGGCGCGCTACCAGCGCGTGCAGTCGGGCGAGCACGCGGGCGCGCGCGTCGGCCTCATCGCCGCGGTCACCGAGCCGTTCTGCGAGACGTGCAACCGCATGCGCCTGTCGGCCACCGGCCGGCTGCACACCTGCCTCGCGCTCGATGACGACGTCGACCTGCGCGCCCCCCTGCGCGGCGGACTCTCCGACGACGAGCTGCTCGCGCGCGTGCGCGACGCGGTGGCGGCGAAGAAGGTCGGCCACAATTTTTCGTCCTGCGGCGGCGGCGGACCGAAGAAGCACATGGTGGCCATCGGCGGCTGATTTGCGGAATAAACCGCCGGGGCACGTTGTCCCCATCTGATGCGGGCGGTACACTGTGCTCTACGAGGTCGCCATGCCCCCGAACAAAAGCAAAGTCCTGCCGGCCCTCGTCACCCTCGCCATCGTCGCCGGCGGCATCGGCTACCTCTTCTGGTCCTCCGCCGGCGAAGCCTTCGAATACTACAAGCACGTCGACGAGGTGATGTCCGAGCCCGCGAAGTGGGAGGGCAAGCACCTCCAGCTCCACGGCTTCGTGGTCCCCGAGTCGATCAAGCGCCGCATGGACACGCAGCACCAGCAGATCGAGTACAAGTTCCTCGCGACCAACTGCGGCCCCGAGATCGAGGTGCGCTACGCCGGCACCGTCCCCGACACGTTCAAAAATCGCGCGGAGGTCGTGGTGAAGGGCCAGCTCGCGAACGGCTATTTCCAGGCGAGCGAGATCAGCGCCAAGTGCCCCTCGAAATATCAAACCGCGGCCGATTCTCCGACGGTGACGATGTGCACCAAGGGCGATAAGAACGTCACCGCGGCCGCCGCGCAGACGAAGGTCAACTAGTGCACGACAACGCGGTCGCGGCGCTCGGGCAGGCGGGGCTGCTGCTGGCGCTGGTGGTCTCGGCGTACACGGTCGCCGGCGCGGTGGCGGGCGCGCGCCGCGGCTCGCGCAAGCTGGTGGCGTCGGCGATCTACGCCAGCTACGGCGCCACCGCGCTGGTCACGTTCTCGTCGGCGGTGATGTGGTTCCTCATCCTGTCGAACGACTACTCGGTCAAATACGTCCAGCGCCACTCCGACGCCAGCATGCCCTGGTACTACAAGCTCACCGCGTTCTGGGGCGGGCTCGACGGCTCGATCATGTGGTGGGTGCTCCTGCTGGCGCTGTTCTCGTCGGTGGCGATCTGGGTCAACCGCGAGCGCCACCGCGAGCTGATCCCATACGTGACCGCGGTGCTGTTCACTGTGATCTCGTTCTTCCTGCTGCTGATTATCTTCGAGAAGCGGCCGTTCGACATCTTCCTCACCGACGCGCCGCATTCGGGCAAGGGGCTCAACCCGCTGCTCCAGAACCCGTACATGGCGACGCATCCGCCGTCGCTGTATCTCGGCTTCGTCTCGGCGACGGTGCCGTTCGCGTTCGGGCTGGCGGCGCTGATCACCGGCAACCTCGACGACTCGTGGATCACCTCGACGCGGCGCTGGGTGATCGTGAGCTGGTACTTCCTGTCGCAAGGGCTGGTGCTCGGCTCGCTGTGGGCGTACGAGGAGCTGGGCTGGGGCGGTTACTGGGGTTGGGATCCCGTCGAGAACGCCGGCTTCTTGCCGTGGCTCACGTCCACCGCGTTCCTGCACTCGATCATGATCCAAGAGCGCCGCGCGATGATGAAGGTGTGGAACGTCTGCCTCGTGATCACGACGTTCCTCCTGACCATCATCGGCACGTTCATGACCCGCTCGGGCATCGTCCAGTCGGTGCACGCGTTCGGGCAGGACAACGAGCTGGCGATCATCTTCCTCACGTTCATCGCGGTGGTCGCGATCTTCTCGTTCGGGTTCGTCATCTATCGGCTGCCGCTCTTGCGCTCGCGCGCGTCGCTCGACTCGTGGCTCTCGCGCGAGTACGCGTTCCTCCTCAACAACTGGATCCTGCTCTCGGCGGCGTTCTTCATCCTGGTGGCGACGCTGTTCCCGACGCTGTCGGAGGCGGTGACCGGCGAGCGCATCACCGTCGGGCCGCCGTTCTTCAACCAGTGGATGACGCCGATCGGACTGATGCTCTTGTTCCTCACCGGCGTCGGGCCGCTGATCGCGTGGCGCAAGGCCTCGTCGGAGAACTTGAAGACGCAGTTCGCGTGGCCGCTGACGTCGTTCTTCGCGGTGGCGATCGCGCTCGGCGCTTTCACGCGGCTGCGCGGCTGGTCGGAGTGGGAGCTCACGCGTTGGCACCTGCACCTCAAGCTGCCGCTCACGCCGATGGTGCTGTGCTTCGCGCTGTGCGCCTTCACCGCGACCACCATCGTGCAGGAGTTCTACCGCGGCACGCGCGTGCGCCAGACGCACACCAAGCTCGACTTCTTCACGTCGCTCATCGGCCTGGTCGCGCGCGGCAAGCGGCGCTACGGCGGCTACCTCGTGCACCTGGCGGTGGTGCTGATGTTCATCGGCTTCGCTGGCAACGGCTACAAGCGCGAGAGCGAAGCTACGCTCACGCGCGGCCAGTCGATCACCATCGATCGCTACACCGTGCGCTTCGACGGGCTCACGCGCACCGCCGATCCCCAAAAAGAGATGACCACCGCGCAGCTCACCGTCTACGCCGGCGGAAAAGAGTTCGCCAAGATGTACCCGGCCAAGTGGAGCTACCGCCACCACGAGGACGAGCCGCCGACGACCGAAGTCGACATCAAGAAGATGGCGAAAGAGGACCTCTACCTGATCTTGAACGGCTACGAAGGCGGCGCGCAGGAGCTGGCCAACATCAAGGTGGTGATCAACCCGCTGGTGAACTGGATCTGGTTCGGGTTCCTCCTCTTGATCATCGGCACCGTCGTGGCGTTCCTGCCCGATCGCGCGTACATGCTGGCGGGCGCGAAGGTCAAAGAGGGCGGCGACGGCGGAAAGGCGGCGGCGACGGCGGGCGTGATCCTCTTGTTCCTGTTCGCCGGCGGCGTGGCGCGCGCGCAGAACTCGGAAGCGCCGATGCAGCACGTGACCGGCGGCGCGGTGTACGCGCGCAACGACAACGAGAAGAAGATCTTCGCGCGCATCGTGTGTCAGTGCGGCACGTGCGGGCGGCAGGTGCTGAGCGAGTGCTCGTGCGGCACCGCCAACCAGATGCGCGGCGTGATCCAGCGGCTGCTCGACGCGGGCAAGACCGAGGACGACGTGATCGCCTACGAGCTGGCGACGTATCCGGGGCAGTCGGCGCTGGTGGTGCCGCTCGACAAAGGCTTCAACCGCGTGGCGTGGCTGCTGCCGTACGGCGCGCTGCTCGGCGCGGCGGGGATGCTGGTGGTGGTGGCGCGCCGCTGGACGCGCAAGCCGGCCGTGGTGCCGCCGTCGAGCGAAGCGATCGCCGCGGGCGACGCCAAGGCCGGCGCCGCGAAACCAGACGCGAGCGACGCCGAGTACGAGTCGCGCCTCGACGACGAGCTCGACGAGCTCGACTGACCGGTGAAGCGCCTCCTCGTTCCAGGCTTGACGCTGCTCGCCGCCGCCGGCGTCGGCCTGTTCGCATGGTCGCAGCTCGGGCGCGTCACCGCGTCGTCGGTGTTCCTGGTGATCACCACCGCGGTGCTCGGCTGGGTCATCTGGGTGCTGGTGCGCGCGGCGCTGGCGCTCACCAAGGAGCCGGCCGCCGTCGAGAACGAGCGCGCGTCGGGGCGGCGCAAAAAAGAGTTGGAGCGCGAGAAGGCGGCGCTGCTCAAGGCGCTCAAGGAGCTCGAGTTCGATCACGAGATGGGCAAGGTCTCGGACGCGGACTATCGCGACATCGGCGGGCAGTACCGCGCGCGCGCGACGCGCGTGATGCGCCAGCTCGATCTCGACTCGAGCGTGGTCGACTACCGCGAGCTCGTCGAGCGCGACGTCAAGGCGCGCGTCAAGGACAAGTCGACGGCGATGGAGTCGCCCGGCGCGAAGGCGGCGGCGAAGAGCAAACCGTCGCGGCCGAAGTGCACCAAGTGCTCGACGGAGAACGACGCCGACGCCGAGTTCTGCAAACGCTGCGGCCAGGCGCTCGCCGCCGGCGAGGCGGCCAAGCCATGAGGCGTCTCGCGCTCGCGCTCCTGCCTGCGACATTTTTCGCCGCGATCATTTTGGCCGCGCGCGCCGCGCCGGCGCAGCCGATGATGGTCGACCCGTCGCGCATGTCGGGCATCCCGCGCCCCGATCCGCAGGTGCCGCCGAAGACCGTCACCGTGCGCCTGATCCGCGGCGAGCTGGCCAACCGCGTCACCGGCCACGACGTCGAGCTGATCGATCAAGCCAGCGGCAAAAAGGAAACGCAAAAGACCGACGAGCAGGGCCGCGCCACGTTCTCCAATTTGCAAGGCGGTCCGTACGTCGCGCACGCGGTCGATCGCGACGAAGAAAAAGTCTCGCAGCCGATCGAGCTGCAGCCGAACGTCGGCACGCGCGTGATGCTGGTGTTCTCGGCCGGCGGCCTCGGCCAACCCGACGGCGTCGGTCACGCCGACAAGAGCGTCCCGCCCGGCACCGTGCTGGTGCGCGTGGTCGGCGACGGCGGCGAGCCGCTCGCCGGGCTCGACGTCATCATCGGCCAGGCGCGCGCCGGCGAGCAGGGCGTGGTCGAGCACAAGGCGAAGACCGACGCCAAGGGCGAGGCGAAGTTCGCGGGCCTCGACTCCAAGCCAACGTCCGGCTACCTCGTCGAGGCGCTCAAGGACGGCTCGCGCTTCTCGGGCAAGCCGTTCCGCCTCTCGGAGAACATGGGCGCGCTGGTCGTCCTCGAGGTGCGCCCGATCTCGAAAGATCTTTCGCAGCTCTCGATCGGCGCCGGCTCGCACCTGATCATGGAGATCGGCGACGACTCGGTGCAGGTGGTGGAGGTGCTCGCGCTTCAGAACTCGGGCACGGCGGCGGTCGACGTCGGGCCGGGCGGGCTGCACCTGCCGCTGCCGGAGAAGGCGGTGTCGGCCACCGTCGGGCCGCAGACTCCGCCGGCGCTCGCGGTGCAGGGCCACGAGGCGATCTGGCGCGGCCCGATTCCGCCCGGCGAGACGCAGCTGCAAATTTTGTTCGTGCTCGCGTACCAGGGCGACCAGCTCGACATGGTGCAGCCGACGCCGGTGCCGTTCGCGGACCTGGCGATCGTGACCGAGAAGATCGACGGCCTGTCGCTTGAACGCCGGGGCGTGGGGCGACTGCTCACGCACGACTCCGAGGGCAAGGCCCAAATCGTCAAGAGCACCGATCGGCTCGAGATGGAGGAGCGCCAGCTGCAGGGGCGTACGCTCAGGCTCTATCGCGGAGCCGGCACCGAGGCGGGAGGGTATTTCGAGCTGGCGCTCGTCGGGCTGCCGCACTCGGATCCGACGTGGCGCCTGCTCGCGGCGGCGGCGGCGCTGGCGATCGTGCTCGCGTTCGTCGCGTGGGCGTACGCGGGGCCGCGCGTGAGCGGCGATCGCGCGCGGCTCGAGCAGCGGCGCGAGCACCTGCTCGAGGAGCTGGCCGCCCTCGACGCGCGCGGCGACGCCGATCCCAAGCGCGCCCGCAAGCGCGAAGAACTGGCCGAGAAGCTCGCCAAGATCTACCGTGAGCTCGACGAGGTGAGTCTCTGAGTTTTGACCGCGTCGAGGCGCTCGGCGTCGAACGCGTCTATGGGCGGCAGCGGGCGCTGCACCCGGTGAATCTCACGCTGCGCTCGGGCGAGGCGCTGGCGCTGCTCGGCCCGAACGGCGCCGGCAAGTCGACGCTGGTCGGCATCCTGGCGACGCTGATCCCGCCGTCGAAGGGCGCGGTCACCTACGGCGGCCGCGAGCCCGACGACGACACGCGGCGCTCGATCGGCGTGATCGCGCACGAGAGCCTGTGCTACGGCGATCTCACGGGCCGCGAGAACGTGCGCTTCTTCGCGCGCCTCTACGGCGTCGAGCGCCCGGCCGAGCGCGCCGACGAATTGCTCGAGCGCGTCGGCCTCTCGGCGGAGGCGAGCGATCGCGCGGCGCGCACCTACTCGCGCGGCATGCTGCAGCGCCTGGCGCTCGCGCGCGCGCTCGTGCACCGGCCGCGGCTGCTGCTCGCCGACGAGCCGTTCACCGGGCTCGACCGCGCGGGCGTCGAGCTGCTCGGCAAGCTGCTGGCCGAGGAGCGGGCGTCGGGCGCGATGGTGCTGGTGGTGACGCACGACTTCGACGCGGTGGCGGGCGTGGCCGATCGCGTGGTGGTGCTGGCGCGCGGCCGCGTGACGCGCGACGCGCCCGCGCCGCCGACGGGCGCCGGCTTCGCCGAGCTGTACCGCGCCGCCGCGCCCGATCGATGAGCGCATCGACGCGCGCGCCGGCCGTCGATTTGCGTCGCGCTGCCGTCGCTGTTACACCTGAGCCGATGCCTTTCGTGCGCTCGGCGGCGCTGCTGTTGTGGAAGGACGTGGTCGTCGAGCTGCGCGCCAAGGAGCTGGTCTACGCCACGGTGTTCTTCGCCGCGATCGTGCTCCTGGTGTTCGCCTTCGCCTTCCTCGGCGGCCCGCTGCCGACGGTGGACGTCTCGGCCGGCGTGCTCTGGGTGGCGCTGGTGCTCACCGGCACGCTCGGCATCGGCCGCGCGTTCGAGCGCGAGCGCGAGGGCGACACCCTGCGCGCGCTGATGCTCTCGCCGCTGCCGCGCGCCGCCATCTACGTCTCCAAGCTGGCGGCGATCGCGCTGCTGATGGCGATCGTCGAGACGGTGGTGGTGCTGCTGATGATCCTGCTGTTCCACCTGTCGGTCGCCGGCGAGGCGCCGCGGCTGGTGGCGTTCCTCGCGCTCGGCACGCTCGGGTTCGCGGCGGTGGCGGCGCTGTTCGGCGCGTCGCTCGGCCGCGCGCGCTCGCGCGACGTGCTGCTCCCGCTCCTGACCTATCCCGTGGTGGTGCCGGTCCTGATCGCCGGCACGCGCGGCACCGTCGCGCTGCTCACCGGCGACGGCGCGGTGGCGAGCTACTGGCTCAAGTTCCTGCTGGTGTTCGACGCCATCTTCGTCACCATCGCGGTGCGCATCTTCGAGCCGCTGTTGCGAGGTGATTCGTGAAAGGATCGAAGCCGCTCTATCTCGTCGCCACGCTGCTCGCGGTCGCCGGGCTCTTGTGGGCGCCGCAGCTCATCGCCGCCGCGCCGCGCGAGGCCACCATGGGCTTCGTGCAAAAGATCTTCTACTACCACGTGCCGTCGGCGTGGCTGTGCTTCCTCGGCGCGTTCGTGTGCGCCGGCGGATCGATCGCCTACCTGTTCAAAGACTCCGAGGCCGGCGATCGCGTCGGCGTCGCGGGCGCCGAGCTGACGGTGCTGTTCGGATTGTGCGTGCTGGTGACCGGCCCGCTGTGGGCGCGCAAGGCGTGGGGCGTGTGGTGGCAATGGGACGTGCGCCTGACGACCACGCTCCTATTGTGGATGATCTTCGTCGCGTACCTGTTCGCGCGCCGCTACGGCGGGCCGGGCGCGCGCAAGCTGGCCGCCGGGCTGGCGCTGTTCGGCGCCGCCGACGTGCCGCTGATCTACATCTCGGTCTCGATCTGGCGCACGATCCATCCGAAGACCACGGTCGTGCCGACGCTGCAAGCCGGCATGCGCGGGCCGTTCTGGCTGTCGCTCGGCACGTTCACGGTGCTGTTCTTCGTGCTGCTCGGCATGCGGCTTCAGCTCGAGCGGGCGCGCGCGCGCGTCGACGAGCTGCACCTCGCCGTCGAGGATTTGGAGGACCGATGAAAAAGTTTGCGTCATCGTTGTTCTGGCTGCTGGTGGCGGTGCTGCTGCTGGCGCTCGTCGGCGTGGCGCGCGCCGAGCCGGACGCGAAGCCGCCGGCGCAGAAGGACGCCGAGGGCTTCGAGCCGGTCAACGGCGACATGATGATGCAGCGCGGGGAGTTCATCCGCGCCGATCGGCTGGTGGCGGGCGCGTACGGGTTCATCTTCGCGGCGGTGGTGGTGTACGTGGCCAGCGTGGCGGCGCGCGCGCGGCGGGTCGAGCTCGAGGCGGAGGCGCTGCGGCGCAAGCTGGAAAAGCGGGGTTGACGTGGGCGTTCCGACGAGCGCGCACTTCATCTACATCCCGTTCGTCTTGCTGATCGGGATCGTCGTCGGGTTCATTCTCGGCGGGCGGGCGGCGCGCGATGCCGAGGCGGCGCGCGAGCAAAAAGAAAAAGCGCGGGCCGAGCGGCGGGCGGCGCGGGATTCTGCTGCCAAGCCTGGCGACGGTAAGAGCTGAACAGAGCTGGCACGTAGCGGAGTGCAGCGCGCGGGCTGCGGCAATTTGCCGCCGCGCGCAGTTCCGCAGCGAGCGTCTGCGCGAGTGAGGACTGTTGAGCACGGCGGCAAATTGCCGCAGCCCGCGCGCGGAACGTAGCGCCGTCACGCGAGCGCCAAGTCGTCGGTCAGCGGACTTTGACGTTGATCGGGAGTTTTTCGTTGGCGGCGGGGGCGGGGACGTGGACGGTGTGGATGGCGTGGCCGGGGCGCTGCACTTTGACGACGTGCTCGACGCCGGGTTTGACGCGGACCGTGGCCTCGGTGCCGAGCGGCTCGGTGATGCCGTCGACGGTGATGACGGCCGGCGCGTCGACGGTGATCACCAGCGTGGCCAGCTCGACGCCGGGCGAGTCGTGCGAGACGGGATCGTCGTGCTTGGGGATCGGCGTCGGCGTCGGCGTCGTGGCCTCGGACGGCGACCACAACGCGGCGGTGAGCGCGATGCCGCCCACCACCGTCGCGGCCGAGCCGATCACGATGATGCGGCGCCAACGCGACGGCGGCGGCGGATCGTAGGCGGTGCGTTTGGCCGTCGAGCTGGCGGGCGCGTAGTTGTTCGGTGCGGCGACCGTCGCCGGCAGGTTGGAGTCGGCCCATTCGCTCGACGAGTAGCTCGGCGGGGCGGCGACGGTCGGCGGCAGGTTGGAGTCGGCCCATTCACCGGCGAGCGAGGCGGAGTGCGGCGCGGCCGGCCGGGGCGGCGCGCTCGGCGGCGGCGCGCTCGGCGGCGGCGTGTACGGCGGCGGCGTGTACGCGCGCGGCGGCGCGCTCGGCGGCGGGGTATAGGCGCGCGGCGGGACGTTGGCCGGCGCCGGCTCGAGCGTGCTCGCCGACGGCGACGCGGTGGCCTGCGGCCGCACGCCCGGCAGCGGCCGCGGCGGCGGAGGCGGCGCTTTCGGCGGCAGCACGTTCGCCGCCGCGCGCGCCTTCATGTCCTCGGGCGGCGCCACCTCGGTCGGCCTGGTCAACGCCGCCTCGTCGTACAGCTCCGACGGCGCCGTCGGCAGCCCCGCCGACGGCGTGCGCTGCGGCTGCGCCTGCTCCATCCACGAGATGCGCGTCGACTCCTCGACGGTGAGCAGGAAGTCGTCGAGCGACGCCAGCCCGGCCGCGCGCACGTCCGCGTCCTGCGCCTTGAGCTTGGCCGCGAAGCAGTCGCGCATGAAGCGCTCGAGCGCCAGCGCGTCCGCCTCCCAACCCTGCGCGCGGATCAGCGCCTCCAGGTCGGCGCGCATCTCCTGCGCGTTCGGGTAGCGCTCCGCCACCGGCCGCGCCAGCGCGCGCAGGGCGATGCGCTCCAGCTCCGCCGGCAGATCCTTGACCAGCGATCGCGGCGACGGGATCGGATCCTCGCCCACCGCGATCAGCGTCGCCATCTCGGTCGCGCGCTTGAACAGCCGCCGCCACGTGAGCAGCTCCCACAGCAGGATGCCGACGGCGAACACGTCGGCGCGCGCGTCGATCGGCTGCCCGCGCGTCTGCTCCGGCGCCATGTACGAAAACTTTCCCTTGAACAGCCCCGCCTGCGTCTGCTCCGACGTGGCGCGCGTCGCCTTGGCGATGCCGAAGTCGACCAGCTTGATCGCGCCCTCGTACGTCACCAGCACGTTCTGCGGCGAGACGTCGCGGTGCACGAGGCCGAGCGGCTTGCCGTCGGGGCTGGCGCGCGTGTGCGCGTAGTGCAAGCCCGCGAGCGTATCGGCGAGCACGCGGCACACCAGCCCCGGCGACGGGCGGATGTTGGCCTTGTTGGCTTCGACCACCAGCGACCGTAGATCTTCGCCGTGCACGAACTCCATGGCGATGAAGTAGAGCTTGTCGATCTGCCCGAGGTCGAAGATCTGGACGATGTTGGGGTGATTGAGCCGCGCCGCCAGCCGCGCCTCGTTCAAGAACATCTTCACGAACTCGGGCTCGGACAGCAGCTGCGGCAGGATGCGCTTGACCACCACCAGCTTCTCGAAGCCCTCCATGCCCGCCTGGCGCGCGAGGAAAAGCTCCGCCATGCCGCCCTCGGCGAGCTTACGCTGCAACAGGTACTTGCCGAACTGCGTAGGCACGTTGGCTCCGGGTGGGGATCGTACCACTCCTTGACAGTCGAGCGCAAAGTGAACCACCATTCATTTTCTTTTTCGGCCATTCGGAGGGCTCATGTTCGATCTCAACCTCACCGACGAGCAGCAGGCGCTGATGCAGACCGCGCGCGACTTCGCGCGTAAAGAAATTGCCCCGGTCGCGGGACATCTCGACGAGGAGGGCAAGTTTCCGCACGAGATCATGAACAAGGCGTTCTCGACGGGGCTGATCAACCTCGAGGTGCCGGAGGAGTACGGCGGGCTCGGCGTCTCGTGCCTGACGCACTCGCTCATCCTCGAAGAGATTTGCTGGGCGTGCGCCGGCGTGAACACCACCATGGCGGCCAACGAGCTGGGCGCGCTGCCGCTGCTCATCGCCGGCACCGCCGCGCAAAAAGAGAAGTGGCTGACGCTGCTCACCGCCGGCCGCGACGGCAAGCCGGTCTACGCCTGCTACGCGTGCTCGGAGCCCGACGCGGGGAGCGACGTCGCCGGCATGCGCACGCGCGTCGAGAAGAAGGGCGACGAGTACGTGCTCAACGGCCAGAAGCGCTGGATCACCAACGGCGGCGTCGCCGACTGGTGCACCACGTTCGCGACCTTCGATCCCAAGCTCAAGCACAAGGGCATCACCTGCTTCGTCGTCGACATGAAGGCGCCGGGCGTGAAGATCGGCAAAAAAGAAAACAAGATGGGCCAGCGCGCGTCGCTGACCAACGACGTCATCTTCGAGGACGTGCGGCTGCCGAAGGACGCGCTGGTGGGCGAGGAGGGCGGCGGCTTCAAGGTGGCGATGAAGACGTTCGACCGCTCGCGGCCGTGGATCGCCGCCGGCGCGGCCGGGCTGATCAAGCGTTCGCTCGACGAGAGCCGCGCCTACGCGCTCGAGCGCAAGACGTTCGGCGTGCCGATCGCCGCGCACCAGGCGGTGCAGTTCATGCTCGCCGAGATGGCGATCGCTTACGAGACCACGCGCCTCCTCTATATGAAGGCGTCGTGGATGGTGGACCAGGGCAAGCTCGACTCGATCGTGTCGTCGTATGCCAAGGCCTACGGCGCCGACGCGGCGATGCGCGTGACCACCGACGCGGTGCAGATCTTCGGCGGGTACGGCTACACCAAGGAGTATCCCGTCGAGAAGCTGATGCGCGACGCCAAGCTGTTGCAGATCTACGAGGGCACGTCGCAGATCCAGCGCATGGTGATCGCGAAGAACCTGCTCTCGGAAAAATAGCGGCGGCTATTTTACGAGCTTGAGGTGCGACGGGCGCGGCTTCTTGCCGGGCTTGGGCGGGTCGGGCGGCGGCTGGTCATCCGTCGGGGACGGCGACGCCGACGGCGACGCGGACTTTTCGCCCGCGCCCGGCTCGGCGACGTCGAGCAGATCGACCGGGATGTCCTCCTGCCACACGGCGCCGTTGCCGTCGAAGTCGGCGATCAAGTAGATCGCGCTCCACGGCACGAAGGTGCGGAACGGCACGCGGTTGAACGACAGCGTGGCGTGGATCCCGTCGTCGTCGATCACCAGGTCGGGGATCGGCGGCTGGAAGCCGTAGCCGTAGTCGAGCCGCACGTGGCCGTCCGAGCGCAGCCGCTCGGGCAGCAACACGCCGTCGCGCCGCGCGTCGAGGTGCACGCGCGCCTCGGCCCGTTCGAGCAGCGCCTGCATCACCTCACGCTTGGAAGGCTGCGCCATCGCGACCTCATAGCACGATCGGATTTCAGCCGCGATAGCCGCGGCCGCTCGAGCCGGGAGCGCGCGGCGGATAGAGCGCGTCCCAGATCTTTTTCGCCGGCTCGCCGTGCAGCGCGCCCAGCCGCTCGAAGACGACGACGTTCAGGCGGCCGTGCGGCGGGGCGGCCACCGCGCGCACGAGCTCCTCGTCGACGGCCGCGCCGGTCGCGGCGGCGATCTCGGCGCGCGCCTCGGCGTCGACGGGGCGGCGCGTGGCCAGGCGCCGCTTGACGGCGAGCGCGGCGCGCATCAGCGAATGATAACCGTCGAGCCAGCGCATCCACGGCTCGACTGCGCCGCCGGCCGCCGCCGCCGCGAGCGCGTCGCGCCGCCGCTCGAGCTCGTCGGTCTCGAGCGTATCGAGCTCGCGCAGCGCGCCGGGAAACTCCGCCGCGAGCCGGCGCAAGGCCTCGCGCTGCTCGGGCGTCTCGTCGAGCGCGTCGTCGTTCTCGCCGAGCGCGTGCCCCGGCAGCGTGCGCCGGAGCTCCGCCATCACGCGGTACTTGCGCGCGAGCGCCGCGAGCTCGGCCGGCCCGCTCACTCGGCGGCCGCGAGCTTCTCCGCTTCTTTGAGCAGGTCCTCCGCCGCCGGCGGCAGCTTGACCCACCCGGCGGTGTGCTCGGTGCGCGCGTACAGCTCCGCGGCGGGCGGCGGCGCGGACGTGTTGAGCGGCGCGGCCGGCTGCGGCGTCACGCGCCCGATCTCGATCCAGCCCTTGGGCTTGCCGCCCGACGAGTAGTCGACGCGCAGCGCGAGCTGCGGCGCGCCCGCGGCCGGCTCTTCGCCGCGCCCGAGCAGCTCCGCGGCGAACAGGCGCCACAGCTTGTCGTGCCAGTTCTTGGCCATCTCGTCCGGCTTGGTCGGCGTCTTCTTCGATGCCAGCTTCGCCGCCATCGGCTGCTCGGGATTGATCTGCTGAAGCTCGCGCTTCTTGCCGCCCGCGCTCACCACGAGCGCGTCCCACTCCTGCGGCTTGAAGCCGTGCAGCGCGCGCTCGACCAGCCGCACCGCCGCCGACTCCAGATCCGAGACCACCGAGCCGCCGAGCACGTAGACTTTTCCGTCGCTGGTCTTCACGTACGGATCCGAGACGCCGAACGGCGACGCGCCCACGTCGAGCACGCGCTTCTCGCCGCGCACCGTGACCTCGATGTGCTTCTTGGCCGCGTCGAGCCCCAGCTCCTTGAGCTTGTCGGCGGCGAGATTGCCGAGCGCGCGCGATCCGCGCAGCGGCGTGAACTTGTCCCACAGCTTCACCGCGCCGTCGTTCCCGCGCAGCTCTCGCTCGGGCGTCTTGGTCTGCGCGTTGGCCGCGAGCTTCATGTACACCACCGGCTCGCCCGACTCTTTCGTCTCCGTCAGCTCGACCCACTTGGTCCCGTCGTCGAAGCGGACCTTCTGCAGATCGTTCTTGCCGACGTCCATCACCACGACCTCGCCCGCGGGCCGATCGGGCTCGCGCTGCCACGTCGTGTACGCGGCGATCAACCCGAGCGCCGCGAGCCCACCCTGCACTGCTGCCGCCTTGGTTTTCATGCGGCCTCCTTGCGCCCGCCGCGCTGACGGCGGCGCATCACCAGCGCGCCGATGCCGAGCGCCAGCCCCGGTGCGAGGAAGATGGTCGAGTAGAACCAGATGACGTCCTGCTTGTGCGTGTGCGCGATCGGCACGTCGGCCTCGCTGGTCACCTCGCCGGCGAGCGCCTCGTCGCCGAGCAGCCACTTGACGCCGTCGAGCACGAAGTAGGCGTTGCCGAGGTTGTTGAGGATGCCGTCGGCCACCGCGTCGGAGTCGGCCAGCACCAGCGCGCGCCCCTCGTCGGCCGGCTTGGTGCCGTTCTTCTTCACCACCGCCGCCGACAGGTTCCAGCTCTTGCGCGTCTCGGCCGGCGCATCGAACGCGAAGTTGCCGTTGGCGTCGTTCCACGTCGCCGGGTGCGCGCGCACCGGGAAGTCGACGGTGATCGCCGCGTTGGGTTTTTCTTTTTTGCCCAGCTCCTCGAGCGCGCCGGCGCCGAGCAGCACCATCGGCGCGCGCATGCCGAGGTGGCCGAGCGTGGTCACGGCCGGGTGCGACGAGTACGAGCCGGTGGCGATGTTGCCGTGATCCGACGGCGCGTGCGTGCGCGCCCAGTAGGCTTGATCGTTGGCCAGCGGCGTCGTCAGGAACTTGAGCCCGAGCGGCTGCAGCAGGTCGGCTTGATCGAGCCCGACCTCGGGATCGATCGCGAGGAAGATGCGACCGCCGCGATCGAAGTAGCGCTTGAGCGACGCCACCTCTTCCGGCGCGAACGGTTTCTGCGGGCCGATCACCGCCACGATCGCCGCGTCGGCGGGAACGTCGGCGGCCAGCCCCTCGGCGGCGCCGAAATCTTTCACCGAGTAGCCCTGCCCGAGGAGCAGCTCGCGCAGATCGCGCACCGTCAGCCGCTTGTCGGTGTCGACGGGCGGCGTCGGCCCGCGCTCGCCGTGCCCCGACGTGAGGTACACGGTGCGTCCCGGCCGCGCGACCTGCATCAGCCGCTTCTGCACCTCCTTGTCGAGGTTGCGCAGCTGCGAGCGCGCCGCCTCCAGCTCCTGCCCGACGGAGAGCAGCTCGCGCCGCCCGCCGCGCGAGATCACCACGATGCCGTTGCCCGAGACGCCGAGCTCCTTCGCCTTCACCGGGTCGACCGCGTGGTCGTAGCTCTTGACCTCGAGCAGCTTCGACTCCTTCTGAAGGTCGGTGAAGTAGTCGTTCACCTGCTCGCGCACCTCGTTGGCCGGCGGAAAGAACATCGACACCGTGAGCGGCTGGTCGAGCGCGCCGACGATCTTGCGCGTCGACTCGCCCGGCTTGGCGGTGCGGAAGTACGAGAGGTCGATCTTCTTGTCGCGCTCCGACGCCACGAAGCAGATGGAGAACGCGAACACCAGCGCGAACGCGATGCCGAGCGCCGACCACAGCGCGTCGCGGATGCGATCGAGCGCCAGCTTGGGCGCGCGCGCCATCGACTGGTACGCCGCCTCGACGAAGCCGGCGCCGAGCAGCGCCGCCGCCAGCATCGCCGGCCACAGCACTTGCAGCGCGGTGGCGAGCTTGGGCCACTCGCGCTCGAGCGGCTTGCCGCCGAACAGCGGCGACGCCAGATCGCTCTGCAGGAAATAGAACGCGAGCGCCGCGAGCCCGAGGCCGCGCAGCGCGAGCAGGAGCCGCTGCGTGGTGCGCTCCTCGGCGCTGGCGGTGGCGAGCCCGAGCGCGCGCACGATGGTGGCGATCACCACCACCGCCAATCCGACGCCGGTGATGGCGCGCGCGCCGCCGGACCCGATCAGGCGCTCGCCGACGAAGATGGCGACCACGCCGACGAGATAGGAGATCGACCAGGCGAGCTTTCCTCCGCGGCCCATGGCTACCTCCACCTCCGCGCTTCGAGCACGCGCGTGGCCGCGAACAGGAACACGTAGCTGACCGCGAAGTAGAACACCACGTCGCGCAGGTGCACGATGCCCGACGCGAACGGCGTGAAGTGGATGCCGTGCAGCGCCAGCGCGGTGAACACGCCGGTGAGCGGCCGCTCGGTGACCAGCGCCAACAGCCACGCCAGCACCATGAACGCCACCATCACGCCCGAGAACACCGCCGCCAGCACCTGCGTGCGCGCCAGCGCCGAGCCGAACGTGCCGATCGCCAGCGCCGCCGAGCCGAGCAGGAGCAGCCCGAAGTAGCCTGCGGCAACTTGCCCGAACGCGATCTTACCGTGGATCATGATCATCGCCGGCATGAATCCCGTCGCCAGCGTCAAGATCGCCAGGAAGCCGAGCGCCGACAAAAATTTCCCGAGCACGATCTCGAGATCGCGGATCGGCGAGGAGTAGAGCAGCGTGATGGTGCCGGTCTGCCGCTCCTCGGCGAGCAGCCGCATCGAGATGAAGATCGACGCGATCATGGTTATGCCGCTCACGTCGTGAAAGAACGTGGCCAGCGCCTCGGCCGAGCGCTTGTCGCCGCCGCCGACGGCGCGCACGTTGAACAGCACCGCGTCGGCGAACAGCGCCAGCGCCAGGATGATGTAGCCGGACCACGTCCTCAGGTACGAGCCCAGCTCGCGCCGGGCGATCAGCAAGGTCGCTCGCATCAGTTCACCTTTTGACCTTGGGTCTGCGTCAGCTTGAGGAAGATCGACTCGAGCTGGCCCGACACCGCGTCGACGCGCATCACGTCGATGTCGGCCTTGACCAGCGCGCGGACGAGCTGCGGGCGCAGGATCGTCGGCGCGTCGACCTGGAGCGTGGCCGAGTGCGCGCCCTCGTGGGTCACGCGCGCGCCGGCGACGCCGTTCACCGCTTTCAGGATCTCGATGGCTTTCTCGACGGGCGCGCGCTCGGCGGGGCCGACGACCTCGATCTCGATCGCGCCGCCCGCGCCCTGCCGCGCCGCCAGCTCCTGCTCCGATCCCTGGCCGACGATCTCGCCGTTCTGGATCACCAGCAGGCGATCGCACGTCTGGCTGATCTCGGGCAGGTTGTGGCTCGACAACAAGATCGTGTGCGAGCCGCGCAGGTTTCGGATCAGCTCGCGCATCTCGACGATTTGCACCGGGTCGAGGCCCGAGGTCGGCTCGTCGAGGATGAGCAGCTGCGGGTTGTGCACGATCGCCTGCGCCAGCCCGACGCGCTGCCGGTAGCCGTGCGACAGGCTGCCGATCACGTCGCTGTGCACCTCGCGGAGGCCGGTCTTCTCCTCGACCTCGGCGACGCGCTTCTTCGCGGAAGGCCCGTCGACGCCGCGCAGCTCGGCCACGAACTGCAGGTACCCGTCGACGGTCATCTCGTTGTAGAGCGGCGGCGTGTCGGGGAGGAAGCCGATCTTTTTTCGGATCTCGTGCGGGTCGCGCACGACGTCGAACCCGTCGATGTGCACCCGGCCGGCGGTCGGCAGCAGCACGCAGCCGAGCACCCGCAGCGTGGTCGACTTGCCGGCGCCGTTGAGCCCGAGGAAGCCGATGACCTCGCCGCGCTCGATGTTGAAGGTGAGATCGCGAATGGCGGCGTGCGCCCCGTAGTACTTCGTGAGCCCTTCGACCTGAATCATGGTTGCAAACTCTTCTCACGAGCGCGCGCCAAGTCAAGAGGGGAACGTCATGTGACGGGCGGCGCCGGCCCGTCGCCGCCGGTGGCCGATTGACTGGGTCGGCGGGGCGTGGCACGTTCCGCGCCGTGTCGAACGTGGTAACGCGGGGGATTCGCGTCAGCGTCAAGAGCTTCTACCTGGCCGAGCGCTCGTCGCCGCAGGCCAATCAATACGCCTTCGCGTACACCGTGCGGATCGCCAACGAAGGGCGCGAGACCTCGCAGCTGCGCTCGCGCCACTGGATCATCACCGACGGTGACGGCAAGGTCCAGGAGGTGCGCGGCGACGGCGTGGTGGGCGCGCAGCCGACGCTCAAGCCGGGGCAGCACTTCGAGTACACGAGCTGGTGCATGCTGGCCACGCCGCACGGGTCGATGCACGGCACGTATCAAATGGTCACCGAAGACGGGGAGCAGTTCGACGCCCAGATCGCCCCGTTCCCCCTCGCGCTGCCCTACTCGCTCAACTGACCTCGGACGAAAGGGCGGTTTGGAGCGGTTTTACGGCTGTTGCTGCGCCTGCGAGATGACGTTGGTCAGGTAGGATTGGATCGACGGGTCGGTGATTAGCTGGGAGGCGCGGCGGAGCTTGGGTTCGGCGAAGCGGCCGAGCTGCGAGATCAATTGCGTCGAGGGCATGGTGGTGGTGGCGGCGGATTGGACGGTGGCGACGAGCTGGGATTCGTCGTCGGGGGTGAGGACTTCGACGCGGCCGACGAGCGTGCGGACGAGCGAGTCGGGCTGCGGAGTGATCTGCAGCGGGAGCAGCTTGTCGGTCCAGGCGCGCGGGACGGTGTAGAGCAGGCGCAGGCCCTCGGTGCGGAAGTAGCTCTTGGACCAGGTGTCGACCATGGCGCGCGCTTCGTCGGCGGTGAGGCCGGTCTTGACCAGCGCGGCGGCGATCTGCGTCGAGGCGTCGGCGACGTACTGGTCGACGTTGCGCTCTTTGCCGTCGACGGGCGGGATGATGTTGGCGAGCGATTGGCCGGGGGCGAGCGCGCCGAGATCGATGATCGCGCCGCCGGTCGCGTGCAGGCGCAGGAGGAACACGCCGCCGATCGCGTCGGGCGAATCGTTCTTGATCGTGAGCGTGCCGTCGGCGAGCGCGGCCGCGCGGAACGGAACGTCGAAGGCGCCGAGGCCGCGGTAGAAGATGAACTGCTCGCGCTCGCCGCCGATCGCCACCGGCACCGACGCCACCTTGCGCGACGGCGCCCAGATGTCGTCCGGCGCCACCGCCGGGAAACCGCTCATGCCGGGCACGAGCTGCGCCTGCCAGTCCATCGCGCCGCCCGCCACCTGCTGAAACGCGCCGAGCGCCGGCTGAAACGCCGCCGAGTCGGGATACCACTGCGAGACGATCCCCTGCGGAAAGTCGACGTGCACCTTCACCTGCTGCGCCGCCGCCGAATAGAAGTAGAGCACCGGCGTCTCCAGCTTCTGCGTGACGCCGGTGGGCTGGCGCTCGAGGCCCTTGTTGGCCATCGCGTCGCCGGGCGCGCGCGCGTGCACGAACGCGGGCAGCGCCTCCTCCTCGTGATGCAGTCCCTCGAGCGCGCCGCCCGCCGACGAGATCATCGACGTGAACGTGCCCCACTCGTGCACCGTCAGCGGCTGCGCGCCGCTCGGCGACGGCACGCCGCCCGACGAGCAGCTGGTGCCGACGAGCGCCAACCAGAGCGATAAGCGTAAGCGCATGGTCCCCTCCAAGGTTTTACCGCTCAATTACCGCCCCGAAGACTGATAAGATCCAATCGTATTAATTCATCACCATCGATAACCAACGCGTATGGATCTGAACCGCCTGAAAATGTTCCTCCAGATCGTCGACACCGGCTCGATGAGCGCCGCCGCGCGCGCGGTGCACCTGACGCAGCCGGCGCTCAGCCGCAACCTCAAGCTGCTCGAGGGCGACGTGGGCGTGCCGCTGTTCGAGCGGCGCGGGCGCGGCCTGGTGCAGACCGCCGCCGGGCGCGCGCTGGTGCCGCGGGCGCGGGCGCTGATCCACGAGGCGGAGCGCGCGTCGTTCGAGGTGAGCCGCTGCGCCCGCCGCGCGTACTTCGATCTGCGGCTCGGCACCGTCGACAGCGTGGCGACGTTCCTGGTGCCGCAGTTGGTGGCGCCGCTCACCGCCGCGTTTCCCGAGCTGGCGATCAAGTTCTCGACGGCGCGCACGGCGATGCTGCTCAAGCGCGTGCGCGCGGGCGAGCTGGACGTGGCGGTGGTGGCGCACTCGGGGCCGCCGCCGGACGTGCGCCACCGCCGGGTGAGCGCCTATCGGCTGCAGTTCTTCGGGCGCAAGGATCGGTTCGCGCGGCTGGCGGCGGCGCGCTCGCAGGCGGAGGTGCAGCGGTTTCCCATCGTCGAGATCGAGCCGCCGCCGGGCGACGAGGGGATGGTGCCCGACGAGGCGATGTCGTACGCGGTGGCGTCGAACGTCGCGTCGGTGAAGGCGCTGGTGCTGGCGGGATTCGGCGTCGGGGACATGCCCGATTTCATGCTGACGCGCGACGAGCGGCGGCAGCTCGTCGCGGTGCAGGTGCCGCACGATCCCGACTGCGGCATCTTCGTCGTCGGCGCGCCGCAGTGGAACGGCTCGGTCGAGCGCAAGATCGAGATGGCGATCGCGAATACGCTCGAACGACTGCTCGCCAAGAGACCGGCGTAGAGTGCGTCGGAAGGGCGGTTTGGCGGTGTTTTGCCGAGCGGCGTATGCTGGAAGCGTGCGATGCCTGGGCGTGGTGTTGTTGCTCGCGGCTTGCGGAGGCGGGCCGGGCGCGGGGAGCTCGGGGTTGTATCCGTGTCATACGGCCAGCGTGGCGGTGACGGACTGTTCGAGCGGGAGCGGGTGTTGCGCGGCGGCGGATCGGAGCGCGTGCGTCGCGATTGCGCAGACGCTCGACGGGGATTATTGCCGCGGAGCCGGGTTGGCGCCGAGCTGCGTGGCGCCGCAGGATTGCATGTTGAGCCTCGGGTACAACGCTACGTTTTGCTGCCCGACGGGCGGGCCGATCGGATTCTGCTCGTTCGCGGCGGCGGCGGGGTGCGTGAGCAATACGATCTGTACGTTGGATGCGGATTGCGCCGGGCGGTTCGGGTTGCCGGCGACGTGCGTCGATGGGCATTGCAAGATCGGCGGGAGCGATGCAGGGGCGCCGGCGGATCTGGCGGTGGCGGATCTCGGGGCGCCGGCGGATTTCGCGGCGGGGATCGATCTCGCGGGCGCGGTCGATGGCGGCGCGTTCGAGTGTCTCGTGCCGT
>Ga0070741_10006816_pt1 | contig 24220 bp, 21 predicted proteins | sample Coa_R1_4_FD_66440 | JGI IMG/M metagenome (GOLD analysis project Ga0070741, IMG submission 66440) | Surface soil microbial communities from Centralia Pennsylvania, which are recovering from an underground coalmine fire - Coalmine... | ecosystem: Environmental > Terrestrial > Soil > Unclassified ...
GAAAGAGGGAGATAGAGTGCCGTAATGTTGAGTGCATTGTGGAACAAGAATGTCATCAAGACACTCCCTCGCGTGTGATTGTAGACCCAGGTAAACAGAATGCTGTTAGCAAGGGTGCCGAGCGCGAAGACGAAGAAAGGAGTGGTGTATTGGGGTGTTCCTGGAATGAAGAAGAGTGGGAGATGCCACACGGTCCAGAAAACTCCAAGGATGAGACTTGCGCCCAAGCCACTGTACCGATGCTGAAGCTTTGCCAGCGCAAATCCACGCCATCCTGGTTCCTCCCCAGCCGGGCCACCAAGCAGACCGCCCAGAAGAAACAGCGGAACGATCAAAAGCCAGGGACTGATGCCAGCAGGAAGAGGAAGAGGAGGTCGCTGGACCACTGGAGGATGGGCGAAATCGAAAGTAGGCCCTCCCAGAAAAACTGTTGCCCCCATGGCAATGAATGTAACGAGAGCAGGTTCAAAGAGTACCACGACATACCACCACGGATTTACTCGCCAGATGAACAATTGGCAGAAAAAGGCGCGCATCCCTCCCTTGCCAGTAGTTATTGCTGTGAGAAGCAAGGCAGCAAGTAATGGGCTGATACTGCCCACAAACGTGAGGGGAAAGATGAGACTGGATGGAAGAGAGAGGAGTCCGTGAGCAGAGAGGGCTACCAGACCCAGGAATAGCCATGAGATAGCATAGGCCAGTACAAAGTAAGCGACGAGTGGATGGGATTTGCATACTCGGAACCGATTCTTCCTCTCATTTCTGGGCTGATCTTTCAGGTTTATTTGCATATCATTCATGTATTGATCTTTTCGGCTTGCTTGCATTGTATTTGCACAATCCTTCTTTGTTTTTGTTTCCATAAGAAGTATCTCTCCCGATTGTTCCTAAAATATGTCAAAAGTGTCACAAATGTATGTTATTTTGTCATTTCAGAAGTTTTTCCAGGATTCAAACATCGCCATCGAAGGATCACACAAAAACAGTTCGAGAGGTCATACAAATTACCAATCGAAATCGAATATATGTTCCGATGATTTTCAGATATTTACCTTGACGTAAACGTTAATCTTGTGATATACTATCAGTAACGAGTCAGCATATTCTATGGTTAGAGACATGATGCTTCATTTAGACAGAATAGCCTGCAAGCTCTCCTCTGCAAACAGATCATGATTTGATAAAATATAGCATAAGTGCAATAAGCATGGTCATCAAAAATTGTGCATTGAAGATGGATTTATCTTATGCAGGAAAGAAGGGGTATGTATGGTAGCAGCAGATGAACAACAGGAATCCAGGAAGACAGAAGAACAGTTGCAATATAGCATAGAGCAGGTAGCTACGCGTACTGGTCTGACTAAGCGCACGTTGCGCTATTATGAGGAGGTCGGTTTGCTGCCGCCGACGGGTCGTACAGAGGGTAATTATCGGCGCTATACAGAGGCTGATGTCCAACGCCTGGAACGGATCAAGGAGTTGCGCGAACTGCTGGGGTTTACGCTTAATGATATTCGCGAGATTCTACAAGCAGAGGATGAACGGGACCAGATCAAGCTGGCCTATAAACAAGAGACCGATGCAGAGGCAAAAATTGCTCAGCTGGATCGCTCGGATGAATTGATTCGCAAACAACTGCATCTTATCGAGCAAAAGATGAGTGGATTGCAGCAGATGCAAGCGACGTTGCTTGAGAAGCTTGAAAGACATGAGCTTAGACGGCATGAGTTAAGAAATCAACAGCATGAGTAGTGCGCAGCATAGTTAGTGCTTAGATTGTAATTACTGGGGTAACAGTTCAGGTCCCATCGCCTACAAGGGGTCGGGTTTATCGACCCCCAAAGGGGGCACGGTAGAGCCTCTGGTGGACGGTTGGACCTGAGCTGTTAGTTATCGTGATGGGATAGGGTATCCCTAGATTGGAAGTCGATGCAAAAAATAGTATCAGGGAAGAAAGAGGCATTTGAGGCTAGCACAGAACGAAAAACAAGCGGATTTCTGAGGGCGTTTTCCGCATTACGCCATCGTAATTTTCGCCTTTTCTGGTGCGGTCAACTGATTTCGTTGATCGGCACGTGGATGCAATCGATAGGTCAGGCCTGGCTGGTGCTGCAACTGACACATAGCGCATTGTTACTTGGAGTTGTGGGGGCATTGCAGTTTATACCGGTGATGCTCTTCGCACTGTTTGGAGGAGTTCTGGCAGATCGCTTGCCTAAACGTAGGGTCCTCATGTTCACACAGTCGTTTGCGGCACTACAAGCGGCAATATTGTGGATACTTGTCCTCACAGGGACAGTGCAATTGTGGCATGTACTCGTGCTGGCGCTGATGCTGGGTTTCACCAATTCGCTCGATATGCCGACACGACAGTCGTTCGTGGTTGAAATGGTGGGACGAGAGGATTTGCCAAATGCGATTGCACTGAACTCGTCGCTGTTCAATATGGCACGTATCGTTGGTCCTGGCATTGGTGGATTGATTATTGGCTGGTTTGGCGAAGGACCGCTTTTTCTGGCGAACGCGATCAGTTTTATTCCTGTGATTACGGGATTGGCGATGATCGATCTCAGTAAGTTGCACGCGCCAGTCAGACGACAAGGAGAGGGCAACGAAAAGAGCGCCCTCCAGAGCTTGCGCGAAGGATTGGGCTACGTCGCGCATACACCTGCGGTATTGCTGATCATCGTGGTCGTTGGCGTTGTCTCACTGTTTGGCATCAATTTTAATGTGACCTTGCCGCTGTTCGCTAACGATGTGCTGAAAGTAGGACCGCAAGGCTTTGGTTTCATTTCATCAGCGTTTGGCATAGGTTCGCTGCTCTCCGCGCTCTGGTTGGCATGGAGCAACAACAAGCCGACCATCTCGCATATGCTGGTCAGCGCAATACTCTTTGGACTCTTTGAAGGGCTTTTCGCCGTCTCGCACTGGTATTTGCTCTCACTAGCGTTGATAGCGGCGGTAGGCTTTACGCAGATTGCATTCTCGGCAACGGCCAACACGGCCATTCAGACGGTGACACCACACCGCTTGCGTGGTAGAATTATGAGCGTTTACATGGCCGTGTTTGCAGGAAGCACGCCGATTGGAAATCTCTTTACCGGTGCATTGGCGCACTCTTTTGGTGCCCCTATCGCCTTGCTGGCAGGTGCAGTATTGAGCTTTATCGCTGCCGTCACAGGGTGGATCGTACGAGCTCCGGCGGAGAAAAACGCGATAGAGTTTGCAAAAATTGATGAATAACTGGTGCATTTATCCGCTCACCATCGCCGATCAGCAACAACACATCGCAAAGAGCGAGGAGTTGTTGAGTACGGTTCAGCCAGGCGACCCGCCCACACTCTACTGGTCCCTGGCCGAACCAGTCGGTCTGGTTTTAGGATTTTCGCAGAAACATAGTGTGCTTAACCCACGCGCGCTTGCCGAGTTGTCAATGCCGATTTATCACCGCAGAGCGGGTGGCACAGCCGTTCTGGTTGGTCCGAGTCTGCTCAGCCTGGATGTGGTTTTGCCAGCAGGCCATCCTCTGATCCTGGCAGATATTGTGGAGTCTTACCGCTGGTTTGGCAAGGCATGGGTGGCCGCACTGCTGCAATTAGGTGTAGAGACACGCATCGTTCCCCCCGAAGAGGCACATGGACAGCAGGCGCTGCGTAGACAGCCCGAGACACGCGACTATGAGTTGCTGATGAACCGCGCTTGCTATGGCTCACTATCACCGTATGAGGTTGTTGTGGGTCAGCGCAAAGTAGTCGGATTTGATATGATTCGGCGTCGGGCAGGGAGCCTTTTGCAGGCAGGAGTTTTACTGCATTGGGAGACAACAACACTGTCTTACTTGCTTGGGCATACTGAAGAGGAACAGGAATTGCTACGAGAGGGATTATTTGAACGAGCAGTGGGATTAGATACGCTGGTAGGTGGTGTTGTAACAAGTAACGAGGTGATCGCGGCATTTGAGCGCATGGTCGTCACAGAGGATCGGTTGCGCTTGACAGCCAGTTAGCCTCGGGCCTATGCTATACTAAACAAACTTTAAAAAGAACTAGACGAGAGGTTTTTTGCTATGGGAGACAGAAACGCTCAAGGTGCAGTTCAAGTAGTGACAACGCCAGATTTTGAGGCGATGGTCATAGGTGCCCACCCAGACGATGATGATTTCGGGGCGGCGGCAACGAGTGCACTGTGGGCAAAGCAAGGCAAAAAAGTTGTCTGGGTTGTGATGACCGATGGGACCGAGGGCAGCGAGGTTCCCAGTCTGAGCAATGAAGAACTGAGGATCATGCGCGAAGAGGAACAACGCATGGCCTGTGAAGTATTGGGCGTGCAGGCCGTCGAATTCCTGCGCTTCCCCGATGGGCATCTTACGAATAATGATGAAACGCGCAGGGCAGTAACACGGCTCGTGCGCAAGTATCGCCCGCGCGTTGTATTTACGCACGATCCATCTCAGCACATCTATGCCCCCGATCCCGATGAGAATCCAAATGCGACCGGGCACTTCAACCATCCCGATCACCGCGCAACAGGAAATATTGTGCTGGATGTGCTCTTCCCGTTCGCAGGTAACCCCCGCTCGTTCCGCGAACTGCTGGCAGAGGATTTACAGCCTTATAAAGTTCACGAGGTATACTTTTTCTTTACGGGTGCAGGCGTCAATACTTATATTGATGTGAGCGAGACAATTGACCTGAAGGGCAAAGGGCTACAGTGCCACACGTCCCAATTTGGTCCCAATACCGAGATTGGTGAGCGCATCCGCGAACGCGCCGCAGCGGTGGCAAAAGAGGCGAAAGAAAAGAAGGGTCTCGATATGAAATATGCCGAGGCATTCCGACGCATCAAGCTGCACATCCCACCCGAACCTAAGGAAGAGGCTCCTGAAGAGGAAGAATAAGCAAAAGACAATAATGACCGGTCAAACATGCTGAGGATGTTTGACCGGTCGTTGTTTTCTTCTGCTTATTTGGGAATGACTACAACGGCAAAGCCTCCCCACCATTGTAGGAACTTGCTGCGCGGAATCACCACCATATTCAAGCGCGAGGAGTCTGCTAAGGTGATGTTATTGTCATCGCCGCCTCTGACAACGAGGAGGTGTCCACCATCCCAGCGCGAGGGAGGGAAGCTGACGATCACCGGTCTGCCCTGGTTGGCAACTTTAATGACATCATTGAGAGAAGGCGACTTCAGCGCGATAGTCTGGAAACCAAACTGGGCAACGGTATGATCAATACCGGTTGGTTCTACCAGCCCCAACTCAGGAGTAATTTCACCCAGGCGCGCCTCGACACTCAAGATATCCGCAATGCGGTAGTTATGGCCGTAGGAGTTGATCACCTCGGTCATCGCAGCGGCAGAACATGCTGAGTAAGCCCACTTATTGAAGTCTTGAGTGGAGGCATATTGATTCGGGTCCAATTGATAGATACGGATCAATGATTTAGAGGCACCGGATAAGCCGGACAGCAGTTGATCGGTAGAAGGTGTTGCTGGCGCAGGCGTTGCAGGAGAAGCAAGCGGAGGTTTGATCCAGGATGAGTCGATGATTAAACCAGGATTGAGCAGGAGGCCATTTAATAAGAAGAAGGTAGAACCAAAGAGCGCGATCAGAATAACAAGAATACCCAACCAGGGCGTCTGTTTTCCAGCACGTGGGTCAAAAATATTTTTGACGTTGAATAACGTGCTGAGATATGCATCAGGGGACCAGCGTCGACGTTCGTCATAGCGAGCAATCAAGCGCCGTGGGCGCGCCTGCCTGTCTCCGTAGACCTGGCTGGCACCATAGGTTTGCCTGGTACCATAGACCCGGCGCATACCTGTGCTGCGGTCAGGATAGAATAATTCTTGCTGATCAGATGCTTGAGTCCTGGGGGAAAGCCAGAAGCCGATAGCAATAATGGCGAGGGTAACAGCAAAGAGAGTAAGCAGGAGGATGGTCATGAAAAACTCCCGATATAACCTTCTAGACAAAGAGATACAAACTGTGCCAGCGAGCTACCACTATCGCACTAATGACAGGATAGCAACAATAGTATATCATACTAGAAGAGTTAGAAGCTATCAACATTTCCAATATTTTAAGGATGTACGCCATGTATGTTTACTACATCTTGAGGGGAACACAGAGCGGCAAGCCGGTAGAGCTTGAAGGGGATATAGACGAAGAGACTTTCCCCGAGGTGGACCTGAGCGATGGTCCGGCAGTTATCAATGCGGTGACAAAAAGACTGGGGGAAGAAAGTACTATAGGTGAATGGGAAGAGTGCGATCTTACCGATTCTCTCTTCGATAGAGAGGATAACTATATCTTCTTTCACGGGCGCTGGATGAGACGCTCAGATGCGCCCTGGCGCAAGGATCGGAATAACTAAGAGCTGATTCGGAAACCAGGTTCATGTCCACGCATAGCTGTTGCGCGGCGCTATGCCACAAAAACCGGGATTACTCCAACCAACCGGGATAGCTGTAGCAGGGGATTGTTCGAGCAGGTAATGGTAGAGTTCATGGGCATACGTTGTATTTGACCAATCAGGTACAGCCTTCGCAAAAGGGCTACGCGCAGTGCGTTCACCGTGCGCGCCATCGCCATCTACGGCGGTATCGATGACGAGTCGGTGTGCACCACTGGCGAGAAGCTGCTGACCGAATTGCTCGACGCCACCGGTATAGGGCAGACATGGACTGACGGTTATCTGCGTCTGCACACCGGCAGCACTGGCGGTCTTGACTAACTGCCAACGCTTCGAGAGCGGCGGACCCCCTTTGAGGCTCTTGAGGTAATCCTGAGCATTCGTCTCGATGGTTACCGATAACCAGGCGTAGGGTATTTTTTGCATCAAGGGGATGTCACGCTCAGCCAGCGGTGAACGGGTTTGAATAACGAGCAGATCAAGGTCGGGATAACGGGCAAAGACTTCCAGACATTGTTGCGTTACCTGGTATTTGTGCTCGATGGGCTGGTAAGGATCGGTAGTGCTGCTCATAAAGATGCGGAGTTTGTGACGCTGCTGCGGCTTCATTGTACGCAACTCTTTTTCTAACAGCCGGGCTGCATTCTGTTTGACCTGTACGGCCTGACCCCAGGGAGCTGCAAAGCCACGAAAAGACCAGTTGGGCAAGTATTGGGCATAGCAGTAGAGGCCACAGGTTGTTTGCCCAAATCCACAGCCCATATAGGCCGATAATGCATGCGTAAATGGGTATGGTTCGGCAGCCAAAAAGCCGTTGTGCTGCGACGTCAAGATACTTTTCGCCTCTTTGAGCATGATTTCCATAGCTGATCTCCTTCTTGCATCAGTATGACATATGAGCAGCAGATCAACAAGGGGATGCAGAACACGACCCGGTGAGCAATCTGTTAAACAGCTCCAAAAATCCAGGGATCTTTTTATGATGGGCAAGAGCCAGAGCTTTGTCGGATGGTCAGCGGAGGCCGGAGTAGCTCCTGGACTGAGAGAGTTTCGCCCTCTAGTTGACGCAGGAGCAGCTCCGCGCCCATAGAACCCATAGCCTTGTAAGGAAAGTCAATAGCGGTCAGCAGTGGCACAGTCATTTCAGCAACGTGAGGAGAGAGGATGCCAACCAGCGAAATTTCCTCAGGAATGCGGAGCCCTCGATCATGAATGGCCCGAATAATACCACCACCCACCCAGGCGTTCAGCACAATCATCGCGGTCGGTGCCGGATCAAGGTCCAGCAGGGCTTGCGTTGCTTCATAACCAGCCTGAGCGTTCGTTTCGCAAAAACGGGTGATTCCCTCTAATCCCCTCTGCGCCAGTGCTTGACGAAAAGCCTTTTCAGAACGCACCATATAGCCAGTGCCAAGGTCAAAGAGCTTCGACGAGTGACTGATAAACGCCAGGTGCTTGTGTCCCAGATCAGCCAGGTAGTCAACACAGGTATGGACCGCATACTCAAAATCCAGGTCCACAAAGCTGATCCCCTCATTCTCTGTCCCGTGACCAATCATCGTAAAGGGATAGTGCTGTTCTCTCAACACACGGACACGTGGATCATCCAGCCTCACTTCCATCAACACCACCCCATCAACCAGGCCCTGCCGAAGAAGATGCAGGACCTCCTGGTCTCCTTCAGGGGTTGTCCATAACAGCAGGCCATATTTCTTGCGAGTGGTGGCCTGTAACACTCCCGAGACAAACTCCAGGTGAGGTTCGGTCATCTCGCTGGTAAGTGACGGATATAACAGGGCAATTGTCCTGGTCTGTTTAGTGGCTAGAGCGCGGGCCAGAGCATGGGGCTGATAGCCAAGCTCTTCTATGGCCTGCAAAACACGCTGCCTCACCTCAGCAGAAATGGGACGTTTCCCACTCAGCGTGTGCGATACAGTACTTAATGCTACCCCTGCTCGTCTGGCAACATCAGCCATAGTTGGTGCAGACACCTTTTCCCCCGTTTCAGCATATCAATGCATGCATAAGCATAACCTATAGATTCACGCTTTCTCCTTGTCGTCAAGGCGCTTTGGGCGCCGAGTATAGCGCAAACAAAGCACCCCGTCAAGACTTGACTTTCTCCAGGTTCCCTGGCTATACTTTCATCAAAGCGCTTTGATAAAGGAGGTTTTTTCAACATCGTCGGTGCTGGCGAGTGAAGAGCATTTGTCACTATGATCCTGCCCTGGCTGGAGCAGGCATCATCACCGGCGACCTGTTCGTTTTCTTATTTGCCAGAGAACAGCTTGGGGGACAGGATGTTGCCCCTTACGTCACCTGTTGCAGGGTGATAAGGCGAGATGTACGTTTAATATGCAAGGATGCGAAAGGAAGAAATGCAATGAAACGTTTCTTTGGTCATCTCTGGATAGTTCTCTGCCTGGTGGTTCTCCTCCTGGCAACGATGCTATCCCTTTTCCGCGTGACACCAGCCTACGCCGCGAGCAATACGATCACCGCTGATTTTCGTGTGGGCGTGGATAATCCACTGCTCAAGACAAAATTCAACCTCTTTAACACCTTCAAGCGCACTCCAGCCGACTTTACCCGCGACGCGGCTCTCTTGAGTCAGTTGAGCGCAGAAACCATGCGTGTGGACTTTGAGCTGGGCACTTCCTATGGGCAGGATGCCCACGCTGTGGGCGGGACGGCCAATGCGCTGACCTATGACTTCTCGTTGATTGACCAGGAATCACGTCTGATGCTCCAGCACGGAGTCACACCCTACTGGGATTATACTTATACCCCCTTTCCTTTGCAGAACTGTAACCCCCAGGGGTCGTGTCCCTATGCGCAACCCCAATCACTGAACGGTTGGTCTTCGGTTGCTCGGACCTTTGCCAACCATTTCAAAACGGCCAATATTCCCGTTGCGACCCAGGAGGTCTGGAATGAACCGGATGGCGTTTTCTATACCGGCTCACTCAGCGATTATGAAGCGTTATATGCGGCGACCGTAGCGGGACTGCGCGCGGGAGATGCCGATGCTATTGTGGGTGGACCAACCATCGCATATAACACCTCCTATAATGCATCCTTCTTGTCTTACCTCAATAGTCACGGTCTCCCGCTGGATGTCGATACCTTCCACTCCTACGGGAACGCGGGGAGTGGTGTCAGCACCATCGCCAGCCAATTATCCAGCTATCCCGCTTTTGCTACCACCACTATGAGCGTCGATGAGTTCGGCTCCTACCCATGCTGTAACTATCCCGTTGGTGGAGTCCAGGATCACTACGGAGCAGCAGCGCAGTTGCTCCATGACTTTAACCGGGTGCTCAGCATAACGGATCTAGCCTCAGTGAGCTGGGCACAATTTCAGGATGAGTGTGCTCCAGGGCCAGGCTGCTACGATCCCAGTATTGGGCTGGTGAGCTTTGGTGGACATCCCAAGGCAAGCTTTAATGCCTTCAGGATTTACTCTATGATGCCCGTCGATCGCAATCAAGTCAGCATTTCCGGGGCTGCTCAGGAGGCTATAGCTTCCTCCGATGCGCATCGAGCCAGCCTGGTCGCCTTCAACCAGACAGGCAGCGACCAGACGACGACCGTCACCCTCAAGAATGTGCCCTTTGCGACCGGCACCGTCACCGTCTATCGCATCGACTCCACCCACTCCAGCTACTTCGATAACAGTGCGTCTCAGAATTTGACAGCAACCGAAAGCTACTCGAACGTGAACACGGCGAACTGGACCTGGACGGGAACCATCCCCAGCAACGGCACGGTCTACTTCCAGGTCGATGATGGCTCAGGGCAGTCGGCGGACGCCCCCAATGCTATAGCCAAAGTCATCAAGGTCAACCATTACTACCCGTCACGCACAACCAGCTCGTACCAGGACTTTGATCCGCACACCTGGATCGCACGTGAGGGCATGAGCAACAATCAGTGGGCGGATCAGGAAGTTGGCGTGACGGCGGAGCAACTGCCGCAAGTTCTGACCTTCGCCCCGACAATTCAGGGAACGCTGGTGCACAACGATCAGAACAGTTGCGCATGTATCCGCATTGACTATATGGTCAACGGATCTTATACCAAAGGCGTGTTGTTCCACGGGCCGTACAATAGTGGTATCGATCTGTATAATTCAGCACGCAACAGTCCTATGCCCTTTGGCACGAAACGACAGGCGGATCAAGTCGTAGCTGTCTCCAACCTGGCAAACTTCCAGGTCAATCTCGCCCAGTATGCCCCGAGTGGCTGGAGTGGACGTGCACAGATCACGTTCATCTTTCAGAACGCAGGCAACAATACCCGGTGGATAGTGCCTGTCCGAGCTGGATGATCATCCCCGGCAGGGCAGTCGCTTTCTTGCAAACAAGTAGGTGATCGGCTCTCGCAAGGGAGGGCAGCAGGAGCAGATGCTATCTGTACAACACGTATGACAAGATATGTCCCACCAGGCTTCTCATCAGACGAGGCCGGTGGGACGTATTTTTGTAAAGAGGCAACATAGTATAAATGTCTGTGGATTGCTGGCAAATTGGCCGTTAGATACGATTTGGAGTATGATAATATGGCCTATTCAGATTTTTGAAACATGCGAGCGTATAAATAAGCTTGTCGTACATACCTAGCATTTGCTCTTGAGAATAACAGCCAATTCACATGATGGTCTAGACTATAGGAAAGATAATGCCAGTACTTGCAGGATGGTTTACAGGGGAACAGGTTCCACAAGAAGTTATTGGACAGACGTTGATGACGATGCGCGAGGTGCTGGGTCGCTATGGGGGGCAACCGATGCAAACCGTGATGCCAGGAGCTGGTCTGGTTGCTTTCGCGGACGCTGCTTATGCGATACAGCAGAATGATGAACCACCCGTGCTCGATTGGGTGCCAGATCGTCGCACACTGGTCTACCGGCGTCCCTTATCAGGGATGCATGCGCTCTATTATATTGAAGATTGGCCCGCACAAGGCAATCTTCTTTTCGCCAGCGAGATCAAGGCGCTCTTTGCCGTAGGCGTGCCACGACGACTGCATCTTGCAGCCATCGATGCCCTCTTACGCTACGGTTTTATCCCGGCTCCGTGGACCGCATTTAAAGATATCCGCGTCGTTCCAGCAGGATCGATCTTGCGCTGGCAACGGGCCAAAACGATCATGAATCAGGCGGCCGATTACCACCTGGATGAACCACCGGCAGCCGATATAGGCAACAATGCATTGGATCACCTCCATACACTGCTCGATGAGAAAAGCGCAGGACTACTACCAACACACGAACAACTGGTAGCGCTGACTGATGGAGATAGTTCCTCCGCTTTATCTACGGTACTGGCGGCACAGCATACGAGCACGGCATTTACAGTCGCGGCCATTGGCTATACGAAATCCACAGCAGGAAAAGCGTGGAAGGATGCTGAACACGTTGCAGAAGTAAGCGAGCGCCCATTCCTGGCAATTACAGGCGTCGATCAGCCCGAGTTCTGGACAGCAACACTTGCAGGATTGGAAGCTCCAGATGTGAATGCCAGGTCTCTGGCCCTGCATCAGCTGTTACATACGGTGGGTGAAGAAACGGGAGCTCGCGTGGCGATTAGTGGTTTGGGAGCACATTGTTTGCTCGGCGCAACCATAGAGAAGACAATAGAACATAGCTCTACTGATATAGAAGCAGCGGATATACTACGCTGGTATGGTCAAACACTCACAAATAAGAAAATACAGGAATTGTGGTCAGAAGAGGCAGCGGCATCTTTGCAAGGTGAAGAGCGGTGGGAGGATACGTTGCATGCACGCAAGCTGGCAAGACACGCTGCTCAGTTCTCTGATAGACGGCAGGGATGGTATTATCTAGACCTGCATTTGCGCTTGCCAGATGCAGTGGTGAATCCGGTACAACAATTGGCAACTCAGGAACGTATGATTGTACGTTCGCCATATCTGCATGCCGATGTGATAGATTTCCTGACACGCCTACCTACGATGTTGAATGATGGAACGAGGAAAGATGCTATTTTGGGGAAACTGGCACAGCGCTGTGTAGGAGACCTGACGGGGACAGCGGCGAAGTTGCCATTGATTGCACCTACTGCATCTTTGTTACACCTTACGGATTCAGAAATGCTGCAAGAGGTGCTTTCACCTGCAGCAGTACAGGCATTAGGGATTTTTAATCCAGCACAAGTAGATGAATTGGTGAAGCGCAAAACGGTGTCGAGAGAATTGGTGCTGGTGTTTACGACGCAGATGCTATGCCAGTTGTTTGGGATGGGGATATAATAGGGAGATCCTATCTGCGGGAGATGAAGAATTATGCAGGTTAAGCGATAAGACAAAGAAGGGTGATGATATGACCGCTGGCGATGATGAAAAACAGATAACTCCACAACCTACATTGGCTCAAAAGCTGGCTTTGTGGGCCGATATTCTGCGAGATTGCTCGGTGGTAGGTCTGCACTTTGCTCAAAATGTGTATGAACGGGATAGATATCAGAAGATCCAGAATGTGGCGATGGAGATGATAGCCGAGGCTTCTGGTCGAGAGTTGGAGGAAATCAGGCCTCTGCTGGTAAAGGTTTTCTCGTGTCCTGCGCCGTTTCCGGCTGCCGATGGAGCCGTGATTGATGAGCAAGGCAGGATGTTGTTGATTCGTCGGGCTGATAATGGCTTGTGGGCGATGCCGGGGGGTGGCCTGGAGGTTGGAGAAACGCCAGCCCAGGGAGTTGTGCGCGAGATTCTGGAAGAAACCGGGGTGACGTGCGAGCCTGTGGCATTTGTGGGCATCTATGATTCGCGCCTATGCGGAACGTCTTCTCTTCACCAGCTTTACCAGTTTTCGTTTTTGTGTCGTCCACGCCTCGATGTTGCGGTGATAGATCCTCCTCCGCATGCACATGAGATACGCGAAATGGGCTGGTTCGCTGAAAAGGATCTGCCTGATGATATCGATCCAGGGCATGCACGGCGCATTCCTGAGGCTTTTCGCGTCTGGCGCGGGGATAAGAGCGCGTATTTTGATTGGTAGGACGATGAGGATGTTTCTTAGACACATTCCAGTAACAAACAGCCAGCAATGTGCTTGTAAAACACATTGCTGGCTGTTTGTTATTAGTGTAGTTTTGGTCTCCCGATTCAATTCTGTGGAATGACCCCGCATCTTCTTAATTGCCATTTTCAAGCAGATTAACAAGAATGTCATCTACGGTATAGCTCGTGCTACATAGCTCGTTGAAGGCACACAAGATCAGATGTGCCGTTTCCCTGGTGGCGTTGCCTACGATCATGTCCCAGATATCCAGAGCATTGACGCTGCTCGCCGCTGTCAGCATAAGCACATTGACGCCGTACATGTTGCATAAAGAGCCGAATGTGAGTTTGCAGATGGTGTTCATCGCTGCGTTAGATCCTTCTTTGTCATAATAGACATTCGGTAGCCATGTTGACTGCGTGTCACAGACTGATCAGTTTCTTTGAGAGTCACTTCGACATCGGTGAATGTATAGTGCTGTCCAGTAAGTGTATTGAAGGGGTTGAGTATTTTGTTCGCGATCTGTATACTGACTGGTCGCCCCAACTCCATAGTGAATTCGTCGGCGAGCGGAACGCCATCAGCCTCGGCAAGTTGCTGAGATGTGATAAGTGTATCAGTATGTTCATTGTAGTCCCTACGGAGCTTCATGAGCGTTGGTTTCACTTCCATCAATCTTTCTCCTTCATCACAATCATTCAATATCCTACGCAATTTGCTTGCTATGTTAGCAAAACCTGCATTTCAATGAAGTACTGCAACTACCTCATGCCGATGGCATGAGGCTATGATGATTCTTCCTTACCCTCTTCAAGGAGGAGCACAACATCAACGGTATCCAGGGTATACTCCTCGTCGGTTTCATCGGAAAGCGCGGCAAGGACTAACTCTGCCAGGAAACGTTGCACTGGCTGGTAGGTCAACATTGCATGGACGATATGTGGATCGACCCCAGCCTTCACTGCCAATGCAGAAATATCAAAGTGCTGCTGGCACCTGATATCCAACAATGTCAGTTTCTTGCTGCTCATTTGCATCATCACCTTTGTAATCAATCTCTATCAAGAACCTCTCTCAGCGTAGCCTTCTATTGTTCATAATACCAGTGCGCCTATTGGTGTCTGAAAAATAGCTTTCACGCAAAAAGTCGAGATGAGCGTAACTTTACCTGTAAATAGCGTTGCCCTTCTCAGCATTTTAGGTAAAAACTGTACGTCTCCTGGCGTCCTGGGTAAAAACTGTACGTCTCTTGCCGTCTTGACAAGAGACGCATACTCGACAGAAGCAGCGTTACAGGGTATACTTTTCTTCGGGAAAGAGAAGCAGGCTGGAGATTATGGAGGTGTGAGGACTCGCATGAAAGCATCAAAATTGGCACAGGCACGTATAGAAAAAGGGTTTACGCAGCCACAGGTGGCGGAACATGTGGAAGTAGACACCGGGACCATTTGCCGATGGGAGAAGGGGACTCAACGCCCCTATCCTCGTCATGTGAAGAAGTTGTGTACACTCTTTGGCAAATCGGCTCAAGAATTGGGGTTGGAGCCATTTGCTGAGCCAGAAGAAGCGCCACCATCTGCCGTTCCTGTTGAGTCTTCTTCTGAGGAAAGCATTCTCTTTTCTGTTCCCACCGTGTCTTTCAGGAAAGACAATCCTTTTGCAAAATATTTCCGGCGCGATATCGAATTGCGTCTCAATTGTATTCTGTACGACTGGTTACACTGTAAGCCTTCAAGCTCTCGTGCAATGCTTCAATACTTGCTGAGCAAGGAACTAGAGGATGACGATTCTATGACTACGAATGAACAGCAACCCAGACAGAACCACGAAGGCGTGGACCTGGCGAAACGTGCGGCATTGCGCCGTTTAGCTCTGGTCCCCATTTATGCCCTGGGCCTGGATACTCTGGGGGCAGCGGCAGCTCCGAAATGGGCACCAGAAGATCTCTTGACGCACTGTGCCGCAGGCATTACTGCCTGCCACCACCTTTCCAAAGGGAACTATGACGACATGAGCTTAGCGCACTCGGTGCTCTCAACGTACCTCACTCCACTCAAAGAGATCGTCGAGCAGAGTTCCTTACACCGCAAAGAAGCTGCCCGACTTGCAGCACAAGCATTGTGGATCAATGCTGTTCTTAGCGTCCATAGAGAAGGACCAAAGCGAGCCATCAGCTATGGGAAGCAGGCTGAGATCTACAGCAAGGAAAGTGGTGATCCTTCCCTGCGCCTCATTACTCTGCAAAACTTAGCCTGGTTCTATTCCTGTGACAGGAAGAGCAAACAAGCGTTACAAACAATACTTAGAGCGCAGAATGCATTAGAAAATGCTGATGTTCCTATTCATCCTTTAGTTCAAAGTGATGTTTATGGAGCTGTAGCAAAATATCAAGCACAAAATGGTAAAAAAGATGATGCAATTTCAGCACTGCATGCTGCTTATGATATGTTCCCTGAAGAAGAGGATACAAAGAAGAAGATAGCTGCTCTGTCAGAGAATGGTGAAAAGAGCCACCTGGTTGATTTCAATCGCTCTACCCTCATTTTGAAAGATGGACTGGCACACTATTATTTGGGACAATATGAGGAGGCATTCAACACGCTTTCTCAGGCGATTGATCCTGAAACACTGACGCCCAAAGTGCCAGCCTCCTCAGAGCGGGTACGCATTGAGATCATCAATCATCAAACTCTTGCATCTCTGAAAAGACCAAAGCGAGATAAGGAACTTTCCATAAGTCTGTGGCTGGCAGGGAGAAATGGTACTTTTACCCTGCACAGCGAACAGCGTTATACTGAACTTCTCAGCGCCTACGATATTATGGAGGCCCTCTGGTCTGACGATAGGCACATTGAAGAACTCCGAGATTTGACGCGGCACTGGTAAAATATGGACTCTGGACGCATTTAAGGGCGTCTTGGAGAATCTATTACCCTCAAAGGGCAAGACCATTTAAATAAGAGATATTTGTTCATGCAATTGCTGCTATTTTACATGTTTCTTGGGTGAAGCATGTTGTATATGCGATAAATCGGCGGACGCGATAAATCTGGTCCCTATGCTGGGATAGCTGTTCAACATATGTTATGTGTTGCATATGCGATAAATCGGCGGATGTGATAAATCCGGTCTCTACGCTGTTTCCGTGATTTCAATAATATTACCCTCAAGGGAGTCTACGCAGGCTACGCGGAGTAGTCTGCGTAGACTCCCTTGAGGGTGATGGATTTTCGAATAAGCTCTGAGTGGCTTGTCTGTTAGCTTTGGGAGATGCTGTACATTTCGTATTGGCTCCTGAGGACTTTCTTGTCGAATTTGCCGACGCTGGTTTTGGGGATGGCGTCGATGAAGATTACGTCGTCGGGGAGCCACCATTTGGCGACCTGGGGACGCAGGTATTCGATGATCTCGTCTCTGGTGATCTGGCCTGCGAAGTCGGGTTTGGCTACGACGCAGGCAAGAGGACGCTCGGACCATTTGGGATGCGGGATGCCGATGACACATGCCTCCAGCACTTTGGGATGACCCATGATGAGGCTCTCCAATTCGACAGAGGAGATCCATTCACCGCCGGATTTTACTACGTCCTTTGTACGATCAACGAGCTGGATGATGCCATCCTCGTCAACGACGGCTACGTCGCCAGTACGCAGCCAGCCATCAAGAAATTTCTCACTGGAAGATGGATCGTGGTAATAGTCACGCGCAATCCAGGGACCACGTACCTGGAGTTCGCCAAAGGTTTGATTGTCCCAGGGAACCTCTTCGCCGGTTTCCAGGTCGACAACACGGAATTCTACACCGGCGATAACGGTGCCTTGTCGCGCCTTGATGCGGAATTGTTCATCGAGCGGCCAGTCTTGCTGGTAGCTACGCAGTCTGGATACTGAGGCCAGCGGCGAAGTTTCGGTCATACCCCAGGCCTGGACAATGTTGATACCCTTCTGATACAATCCCTCGGTAAGGGCACGTGGAACGGCAGAACCACCACAGAAGATGGCTCGCAGTGTGGAGAAGTCAAATTGCTCTTTCGCGAGCAGACTTAACAGGCCGATCCAGATCGTCGGCACTCCACCAGCAACGGTGACACGCTCGTGTTCCATAAGGCGCGCTACGCGCAAAGGGTCCATGAAACGTCCAGGTAGGACAAGTTTGGAACCCATCATGGCTGCGGCGTGTGGGAAACCCCAGGCGTTGGCGTGGAACATCGGGACAACGGGGAGCACAACATCATGCTCAGATAGCCCTATTCCATCGGCCAGCCCTACGGCCATCGAGTGCAGGAATATTGAGCGATGACTGTAGACCACGCCCTTAGGGTTACCCGTCGTGCCAGAGGTATAACACATCGCGGCAGCAGCGTTCTCGTCCAGCGTGGGCCAGTCGTAGGTTGTGGACTGATCGGCGATAAAGGCTTCGTAGTCAACTGAGGGTTGCAGTTTCCCTGTCGCATGAGGTGCCTCACCCATAATGACATAGAGTTTGACCGTTGGAAGCTGATCAACCAGCTTTTCGAGCAGGGGCACCAGATCACCGTCAACGAAAATAACTTTATCTTCAGCGTTGTTGATGATGTAGACTAACTGGTCGGCAAAGAGGCGAATGTTGAGGGTGTGGAGCACAGCACCCATACAGGGTATGGCATAGTATAGCTCGAAGTGACGATAGGTATTCCAGGCAAAGGTAGCAATACGGTCACCTTCGGCTACGCCAGCCTTGTGAAGCGCGTGAGCAAGCTGCATGGCTCGCTTGCCCCAGTCAGCATAGGTATAACGATGGGGCTCGCCATCGGTCTGCGTTACGATTTCTTTGCGCGGGAAAATACGAATGGCACGATGAAAAGCATGCTGCAAAGTCAGCGGATAGTTCATCATCAAACCTTGCATGTGAGTACCTCCTCAGTGAAGCTCAAACACATTTTGAAGATGCTAGCAGTTTGCTACACATCCAGGTTCTGGTTGTACAACTACTCTAAAGCATTATATAGCATTATATACATTACTAGAAGATGTGGCAAACTGGCTATTGTTTCAAAGATAGAACGTGCAAGCAGCTCAGTTTTCCATATGATCAGTGGAGTTGGCATATGTATGAAGATCTTGTTTTTCCACAAAAGAAGCAGCGACCTTTTTTCTACACGAATTTTGTATCGACTATCGATGGTAAAACGCTGGTGAAAATAGATCCTCAAGGCTACTGGCCCATTGGCAGCAAGGTTGACCACGATGTTTTGGTGGAACTGCGTGCTCATGCCGATGTGTTGCTTCAGGGCAAGAATACTGCTTTATTTTATAGGACGCTGAATACGTTGGCAGGAGAAAAGTTTCGGGCTGCCAGGAGGAAGTTGGGGAAGAATGCTGAATTGCCCTATCTGGCAATGAGTAATAGCCCCGACGATAGGCTGATTACTTACATGGACAATCGGGGTGGTTCCCGGCCTTTGCTGGTAACTACAGAAGAGGCGGTTGTGTCGAAGGAGCTGGCAGATAAGGTACGTTTGATACGGTTGGGAAAGGGTGTAGTTGATGTGGAACTGCTTGCAGCATTTCTTCATCAGGAGGGGTTTAAAAATGTGCTGGTCGAGGCAGGTCCGACGCTGTTGAGCACTTTTCTGGAACATGATCTTATCGACGAGATTTTTTTGACGCTCGCCCCGAAAATTTTTGGCAATAATAACAATGCGACGTATACGATGGCCGAAGGTTATCTCTTTCCTCCCAATAACATCAAGCAATGCAGGCTACTCTCGGTTAAGCAAGTGGGAGATGAAGTCTTTCTGCGGTACAATATTCTAGACGGGGCTAATTGAGGATTCCAGAAAGGAGACGGCACAGATCTCCCAGCGGGTAAAGAGAGATGTTGTGCCGTAAGATTTGATGAAGATTATACCAGTTAAGACAGAGAAGATTACTGATCGTGATCACGATTTGTTCACGGTCCTGGATACATATATCCACTCGCTGCAAGAAAAGTCAGTAGTCGCAATATCCTCGAAGATCGTGTCTATATGTGAAGGGAGGGTCGTCAAAATAGGTGATGTCGATAAACAACGACTCATCTATCAAGAGGCAGAGTACTATTTGCCACCAGAAACGAATAAGTATCACTTCACGCTGGCAATTAAGGACAATATTCTCATCCCAACAGCAGGCATCGACGAGTCCAACGGCAATGGCTATTATATCCTGTGGCCGTCTGATGCACAGAAGACGGCTAATGAGGCACGAGAGTATTTTTGTCGGCGCTTCGCCTTGCAGGATGTGGGCGTGATCATTACAGATAGCAAGACGACGCCGTTACGCCTGGGAACGACAGGAGTAACGATTGCTCACAGCGGCTTTGCAGCCCTCAATAATTATAGAGGCACGCCTGATATCTTTGGTAGACTACTGAAAGTCACCTATGCGAATGTGATGGATGCCCTGGGGGTCGCAGCCGTGCTGACTATGGGCGAAGGAAATGAGCAGACGCCGCTGGCGATTATTGAGGATATTCCACATATCAGCTTTCAAAGGAGGAATCCCTCCAACGAGGAATTAGCCGAGTTGCATATTGCGTTGGAAGATGATTTGTACGCACCCATACTCAAAAATGCAGGATGGAAGAAAGGGAAAAAACATCCAGAGGCCTAATCTCTTTCACCATCATCGGCTTGCGCTATAATTAGTACAGATTAGTAAAGCACTTTCAAAAGGAACAATAGCATGAGAAATAATCCTAGAATTAGAGGGAATCAGCGTACTACGAATGCTCAACGTCCGATGAGCGTCACGCGTCGTTGTCATGAATGCAATGAAGAGGCGCTGGGACGCTGTCCAGATTGCCATCTGGGCTTTTGCCAGGAACATTTTTCAAAACAGCAGCACTCGCCCTGCGCCGAAAAGCAGATGAAGATGGCACAAACGCAGGTCTGCTATGTATGCGGTACGCAGGTCTATCCCGATCAGTGGTCTGTATCGAAAACCTCTCATTATGTCGACCCATATATGTGCCGAGGCTGTGGCCGCTACGTCTGCGATGAACTGCATACACAGCGCAAAGTGGAGGAGGTTGTAATAATTCGCGAAGGGATGCGCGGTCATCGCTACCAATATACCAATCGCTACTGCGATATGTGTGCGCCACTGCATCGCATTGGCGGGATTAAGGGTTTGGCGCGTACTATTGTTGTTGTTGGCACGATAGCAGCAGCTGCACTCTTTTATTTTCGTCCCTAAACCTAAGTTCCACTACATCATAAATTTTCATTTCCTGCCTGTGGCAGGAAATGAAAATTTATGATGTAGTGGAACTTAATATACTGAGAAGAGAAAGGGGAAGAGACGGCAAGGGAGGAAAAGCTGTCTCTGAGTATACATTTTATGGTTTTATCAGCAACAATACAATCGACGCTTTTACGCTATCAACGTGAGATCGATGCCGCTTTACGTGCAGCTGTTCATAAGGCAGGGTCGGCTACGAAGGTAAGCGCGCTCGATGGGTATTATGGGCAAATGCAGTATCATCTGGGTTGGGTGGATGCCAATCTGTCGGCGGTGAAGAATAATCCTGGGAAGCTGCTGCGACCGACGCTGCTGCTGCTGGCTTATGAAGCCGCTGGAGCGTGGGGCCTTGCTAGCAATACGACGGCGGCATACCCTAAGCATATAGAAAGGGCTTTGCCGGCTGCTGCTGCTATTGAGTTGACACATAATTTTACATTGATTCACGATGATGTAGAGGATGGAGATACAGAACGGCGTCATAGAGCTACCGTTTGGAAGCTATGGGGTGTGCCACAGGCGATTAATACGGGAGATGGTATGTATGCACTGGCTCGCCTGACGTTGTGGGGTGTGCTGGATCAAGGAGTGGAAGGGACGATTGCCGCTCGTCTCGGCGAGACACTTGACCGCACCTGCCTTGTGATCGCGGAGGGGCAATATCTGGATATGACTTTCGAGACACGGCAGGATATCTCTGTTAATATGTATAAGGGTATGATCAGCCGCAAGACCGCCGCATTGATGGAGTGTGCAGCACAGATGGGTGGTATGCTGGGTACACGCGATCAGGAGACGATCAAGCGCTTGAGCAACTTTGGGCGCGCTATTGGCATTGCCTTCCAGTTGCGCGACGATATTCTTGGCATCTGGGCCACGGCAGCAGAACTGGGAAAAACACAGGCAGGAGATATCTATCGCCGCAAGAAAACTCTTCCCGTGCTACACGCGCTAGAACAAGCAAATATGCATGATCGGCAAGTATTGAGTACGCTCTACACACAGGAGTCGCCTGTTACGGCAGAGCAGGTAAAAGATGTGCTGACAGTTCTTGAGCGCACACAAAGCCGCGCATTTTGTCTTCAGTATCTAGCTCAGCAATGTCAGTTAGCCCACGAGGCGCTGGCGAGTATCCCACACAACAGCAGTTCGCTGGCAGCACGAGCGTTGAAAGATTTGGAAACACTCGTACATTTTGTAGAAGAAACCATTTAAGCACAACATATTGGCATCACTATTTTGCTCGATGAGCAAAATAGTGATGCCAATATGTTGTGCTTAAATGGTTTTATATCAGCATCCAGAGCCTGACCATCGTTCCTGAGGCCGTTGCTATTTGCTTGCCGTCGGGTGACCAGGTGATACTGTGGACTGCTACGCCCTGTTGTATGGTGACCTTCAATAGTGGCTGCTGAAGTTGCGCGGCGTTCCATACAGAAAAGGACCCGTCGTCAGCCCCTACGGCAAGGAAGCGACCATCGGGCGACCAGGATAAAGCGCGTATGGCTGTTTGGGATACCTTTATACGCTGCTGGGGGGTGTCTTTGCAGATAGCGCCAGCATTCCCGCAGATCGAGGCGTTGTTCCAGAGTCGTACAGTGCCGTCATCACCACCCACAGCGATTTGTGTGCCTGTAGGTGCATAAGCCAGTGCCCGCATAGGTACCATAGCATCTTGATAGTAGCCATGCAGATCCTGAGCATTGGCGGCATCCCATATGCGTACAGCACCACCCTGCGAGGAACTGGCAATCGTTTGACCGTCAGAGGACCAGGAGACGACCACGATAGGCGTCGTATGTAAGGCGTAGACGATCTGGGGCTGGTAGTTCGTGGTATTCCAAACGATAGCTCGCCTGTCCGCCCCGCCAGATACTACCTCCATCTGGTTGTGCGAAGTCCAAGCCAGACTCATAACCGTTTGTGTATGGGCACGCGTCGAAGAAGCGAGGATATTACCTGCGAGGTTGTAAAATGCGATACGGGTGCCTGCGCCAGTCACCAGCCGTTGCCCATCGGGAGACCAGGCGAGAGCAGTTACAGGAGCGGCCTGGGCTATAGTGCGCTGGACGGTCCCATTGGGCTCCCAGATATAGACATGTGCATCATCGGCGGCACTGGCAAGCATCTTCCCATCGGCGGTCCAGCTCACAACACGGATATCTCGCGTATGCTGAGTGAAGGTAAGCTGCAATTTTGCCATTGTGGGCAAAGTTGCCATTTGCTGAGTAGCGGCTGGAGTAGTGACGGCATTCGATTTAGCAGGGGCAGTCTGTTGCGCCAGTAAATGATTGATAGTGTTCAATCCGCCATTCATGTATGCACGATAGCCAGCATAACCAACCCCCACACCACCAAGACCTAAAAGAGCACCAGTTGCTATCAAGAAAGTACGACGCCCACTTTTACGTCTTTTGCTGTAGGTTGGCAGATCGATGTCAGATGTATTGCCACGCGATGTAGGCGTATTTCTACTCACGACTGATGGCATGCTTACGTTGCCAAACGAAGGAAGAGGCGGCGCATCCGCAATCGTCACCGACGAGTACAGGTTTGGATTTTCTGAAGTTGATTTTTGTGTCAGGGTAGCAACAGAGCCATCGAGCACATAAGAGTCCAGGGCCAGCCGTGTACCCGGTTGAACACCCGATGCAATCAGCGTCGTATTTTCAGGAATGATGCGGCCACCATCAGACTGGCGCAACATATAGACCAGTTTTTTGCCAAAGAGGTCTGTTTGGGGGAGCTTCAACTCCTCGACCAGCGCTGGTACAAGTGCAGAGACAGGCGCATCTGCAACGACCTCTACCGGACGTACAGAACCGAATGCATTTTCTTCTATTAATACCTCAAGTGTTTGCATGTATCCCCCTGCCCTATTATCCTTACTCCTTCAAAATTTGCTCGGGTATAGTTTATCACGCAAGTTGATTTTTTCCCTTACCACATGAGTAAAATGGGCTATTTCCGCAGGAAAAAAGTAACAACCAGGCGCTAAAAAGAAAGGAGCTCATCAACAACTGCCCGCTCTGAGCGGGCGGTTGTTGATGAGCTCCTTTCTTTTTAGCGCCTGGTTTAAACGGCTTCTTGTTGGAGAGCTCCGCCCGTAAACTGGCTGTTGTACAGGTCGGCGTAGAAACCGCCTTTCGCAAGAAGCTCTTTGTGAGTACCCTTTTCTACGATGCTGCCGTGATTCATCACAAGGATCAGATCCGCGTCCCGAATGGTGGAGAGCCTATGGGCAATGACAAAGCTTGTTCTTCCCATCATAAGCTCGCTCATGGCCTTTTGAATGTGGATCTCCGTCCTGGTATCGACGCTACTGGTCGCTTCATCAAGGATCAGGATAGCTGGATCGGTCAGGATGGTACGAGCAATAGTCAGGAGCTGCTTCTGGCCCTGTGAGATATTGCTGGCTTCCTCGTTCAAAACCGTGTTATAGCCATCGGGCAAAGTCCGAATAAAGTGATCGGCGTGCGCAGCTTTTGCAGCGGCCACGATTTCCTCTTCGGTAGCGCCCT
>Ga0070741_10006817_pt1 | contig 24217 bp, 22 predicted proteins | sample Coa_R1_4_FD_66440 | JGI IMG/M metagenome (GOLD analysis project Ga0070741, IMG submission 66440) | Surface soil microbial communities from Centralia Pennsylvania, which are recovering from an underground coalmine fire - Coalmine... | ecosystem: Environmental > Terrestrial > Soil > Unclassified ...
GCAGCCGGTCGGTCTGGAGGACTGGCGCGAGTGGTGGTCGTTCGTGCCGGGCGCGGACTGGCGGCATCCGCTTGGTCCGCAGAGCACCGTGGAAGGCCGGGAGATGCACCCGGTAACCCAGATTGCTTATGAAGACGCGGCCACGTACGCGGCGTGGGCCGGCAAGAGCCTGCCGACTGAGGCCGAGTGGGAGTACGCGGCGCGCGGCGGGCTGGAGGGCGCGGTGTTCGCGTGGGGCGATGACTTCATGCCGCGGGAACGGCGGATGGCGAATACCTGGCACGGCGAGTTCCCGTGGCACTACTCCCCCGATGTCGGCGGCCATCACCAGCCGAGCACGACGCCGGTGTGCATGTACCCGCCGAACGGGCACGGCCTGTACGACATGACCGGCAACGTGTGGGAGTGGACGGCCGACTACTTCACCGAGGACCACAGCGGCGCGTTGCCCGGACTGCCTTACGGATCAAACGGTGTGTCATACGACGGTCTGCCGCCTGAGGAGGCGCTGGAGCGGTATCCGCGGCGCGTGACGAAGGGCGGTTCGCATCTCTGCGCGCCGAACTACTCGCTGCGTTACCGTCCGGCGGCGCGCCAAGGGCAGACCGAGGACACGGCGACATGCCACTTGGGGTTCAGGTGCGTGGTGCGCGACTGATGGAGTGAGGGCCGAGGTGGATGCGGGGGCGAGGGGCTGGCCGTCAGGGGACGACGGTGACGGGCCAGCGGCCCGCTTTGACCAGGCGTACCGCGACTGACCCGAGGAACCGGTGCCCGGCCGACTCGGAGGCGCCGATGACGACCGCGTCGGCCCGGATGCGGTCGGCCAGCTCGATCAGGCCGCGATACGGGTCTCCCTCGGCGGTGTAGAACTCCCAGCGCACCCGCTGCCCAGGCGGCACGCGCTCGACGCCGTCACGGATCTGCCGCTCAAGATCCGCGGCGTTCTCAAGACCCAGCTGCGCCATGGCCGCGCCAGCCTGCGGGTTGCCCATCCCGAGCGGGCGGAAGTAGGCGAGCACGAGCTTGGCGCCTTGCCGCCGGGCCAGGCCGGCCGCGTAAGCGCCCGCCCGCATCGACGACTCCGACCCGTCGATGCCCGCCAGGATCACCAGCGGTCCGTCGGTTCCGAGCTCGAACATCACGGCGCCCCTGTATCTGTCCACTGCGTTTGTTCACTGCGTTTGTTCACTGCGTCTGCTTGCTGCTGCGTTGGGGGTGAGCGTAGCGGCAGTCGGGGCGGGTCCCGAAAGCCGGGCGGGTCGTCGCATCGGGGTTCTGGGCAGAGTCCTTGACAGAGTCGTGGTCTAGTCCAATCATGGGCGTGCAGTGGTCCATACCACAGGCGCCCGATCGGCTCGAAGCCCGAAGCTTCCGCAGGTCGGCGCGGTGGTGTGGGCCGACCCTCGGTTAACTCGTGCTCACGCGCCTGGTGCGGCTACGGCGACGCCTGGCCGGCGCGGCAAGACCGGTGCGCGCCCGGCAGTACTTAAGCGGTTCGGGCGCCGTCCGGTTCCTGTGCCAACAGTCCGGTACCTCAGCCGTTGCCTTCGCTGGAGATTTCATGCGCTTGACCGCCACTCGGGCATCCGCCCGGCGCCTTACCGGCAAGACCCGCCTGACCCTCACCGCGCTCGCCACCACCGCCGTTGCCGCCGGGTTCGTGGTGATCGGCGGCGCCAGCGGGGCGCAGGCCGCCACGCCGGTGCCCGCGCACATGTTCGCCCCGTACTTCGAGGCCTGGACCGGCGACGACCCGGCCACCCTCTCCTCGCAGTCGGGCGCGAAATACCTCACGATGGCCTTCCTGCAGACCGCCTCCGCCGGGTCCTGCACGGTCGACTGGAACGGCAGCACGAGCATGCCGGTCTCCTCCTCGACCTTCGGCAGCTCGATCAGCACGATCCAGGCCAACGGCGGCAACGTCATCCCGTCCTTCGGCGGCTACACCGCGGACACCACGAACACGGAGATCGCGGACAGCTGCACAAACGTCTCGTCGATCGCCGCCGCCTACGAGAGCCTGGTCACGACGTACAACGTGACCCGGATCGACCTGGACACCGAGGCCAACTCGCTGACCAACAGCGCCGGCATCGACCGCCGCAACAAGGCGATCGCGCAGGTGGAGAGCTGGGCGGCGAGCACCGGCCGCACGGTGCAGTTCTCGTACACGCTGCCGACGACCACCTCGGGGCTGGACTCCTCCGGGCTGGCCGTGCTGCAGAACGCCGTCTCGAACAACGCGCGTGTCGACGTCGTGAACATCATGACCTTCGACTACTACGACGGCGCTACGCATGAGATGGCGACTGACACCGAGAACGCCGCGACCGGCCTGTACAACCAGCTCGGCTCGCTGTACCCGTCGAAGACCTCGGCGCAGAAGTGGGCGATGATCGGCGTGACCGAGATGCCGGGCATCGACGACTACGGTGCGGCGGAGACCTTCACCACGGCTGACGCGCCGACGGTGTACAACTGGGCGGTCAGTAAGGGCATCAACGAGCTCTCCTTCTGGGCGTTGCAGCGCGACAACGGCAACTGCCCGGGCACCGGAGGTCAGGACAACTGCTCCGGGATCTCGCAGAGCCAGTGGTACTTCAGTCACACTTTCGAGCCGTTCTCCGGCGGCACCACGAACCCGGGCAACGACTTCTCGCTGTCGCTCTCGCCGGGATCGGCCTCGGTGAATCCGGGCTCGTCGACGACCGCGCAGGTCAGCACGGCGGTGACCTCCGGCTCGGCGCAATCGGTGAGTCTGTCGGCATCCGGCGCGCCCTCGGGCGTGACCGTGTCGTTCAATCCGGCGTCGGTGACGGCCGGAGGCTCCTCGACGGTGACCTTCGCGACCTCGTCCTCGGCCGCGCCGGGGACGTACGCGATCACCGTGAAGGGCACGGCGACCTCCGGCAGCCACACCGCGACCTACTCGCTCACGATCAACGGCTCGGGCACCGGCGGCGGAGGTTCGCTGACCAACGGCGGATTCGAGAGCGGAAGCCTGAGCCCGTGGACCGGTCAGGCCGGGGACGCCGTGGTGTCCAGCCCGGTGCACTCGGGCAGCCACGCCGCTTTGATCGCGCCGACAGCGAGCCAGACCGGCGAGCTGGACCAGACGGTGACGCTCAAGGCGAACACGAGCTACACGCTAAGCGGTTGGGTGCAGGGTAACTACGCGTTCATCGGTGTCAGCGGCGGGGCCAGCGCGAGCACGTGGACCTCGTCGAGTTCGTGGACGAAGCTGACGGTCTCGTTCACGACCGGTTCCTCCGGAACGGTCACCGTGTTCGTGCACGGTTGGTACAGCCAAGGAAATGTGTACGCGGACGACTTCTCCGTCGGCTGACGGGTACGCAGAAGCCGCCTGCCGCGCCCGCAAGGGCGATCAGGTCTCGCCGCCCCGCCTCTCGCGACCGCACTTCGTGAGAGGCGGGGCGGCGAATGTGTGTAAGGGCGGGGCCGTCGGGATGGTCAGTGCGGGGAGAGGGTACCGCCGAGCAGGCCGGCGATCATGCTGTCCACCTGGCCGATCCGCCCGGCCAGGGCAGTAGTGGACAGCAGGAAGCCAAGCAGGATCGCGGCGAGCGCGTGCGAGGCCTTCAGGTCGTCCTTGCGGACGAACAACAGCACGGTCAGGCCGAGCACGAGCGTGATCGGGATGGACAGGCGCATGAAACGGAGCCTCCTTCCGGCGACGGGCCAGACGGACTCCCCCGAGGGATCTATCTCCACAGTGATGACGACAGTGATGATGAGGACAGTGATGAGGACGCGGACAGGCGGACGCTAGCGGGCGCGGTCACGGCCGCCCCGATCGGTCATCAGATCGCCCGAATCCGAGCTTAGCGCCCAAAGCGGACAGGCCTCGGCAGGCGAGTCGCTATTCTCGGCTTCGTGTCGACAACCGACCCCAATCCCGACGGCCCGACCGGGTCGCCCTCAGGCGCACCGGACGCCGCATCCGGCTCTGCCTCAACCGCGACGCAGACGCGGATTCAGACGCAGCCCCAGCCGAAACATCACAGCCGCGCGTACCGCAACGGCGAACTCGTCGCCGAGAACTTCCCGTTGCCGGACCTGTCGGACTGGCTCGAACACGACGACGCGAACGTGTGGTTCGATCTGCCCGATCCGTCGCCGCAGCAGCTGCAGGAGCTGGCCGCGGAGCTCGGGCTGCACGCGCTGGCCGTCGAGGACGTGATCAACGGCAGGCAGCGCCCCAAGGTCGACCGCTATGACGGTCATCAGCTTTTCAACGCCTACGCCGTCCGGGTCTCCGACGGCGTGCACCTGCAGACGGTCGCGATCACCGCGTTCATCACCAAGCGCGCACTGATCACCGTGCACCGGGCCGGGCAGTTCGACATCGACGACGTGGTGGCGCGTTGGGACAACTCGCCCGACCTGGCCTGCCACGGCTGCGGCTTCCTGATCTACGGGCTGCTGGACTATGTCGTGGACAGCTACTTCACCGCGCTTCAGGTCTTCGACGACGAGGCGGAGGAGCTCAGCGACCAGGTCTTCGACTGGGACGGCGGGCCGGCCGGGGACGAGGTGCGGCGGCTGTACGACCTGCGCCGCTCGCTGCTCACCGCCCGCCGGGTGATCGGCCCGATGCGGGAGGTCATCAACTCGCTGATCCATTTGCGGCAGGACCTGGGCCTGTCCGGCTCCGAGCTGACGCCCTACTACCAAGACGTCTACGACCACGCGATCCGCGCCGCGGACTGGACCGAGAACCTGCGCGACCTGATCGGCACCATCCGCGAGACCCAGCTGACCATCCAGGGCAACCGGATGAACCTGATCATGAAGAAGGTGACCAGCTGGGCGGCGATCATCGCGGTGCCGACGGCGGTGACCGGCTTCTACGGGCAGAACGTGCCGTATCCCGGGTTCAGCTCCACGGCCGGGTTCTGGACGTCGACCGGGATCATGATCGCGCTGTCGGTCACCCTGTACGTCGCGTTCCGGCTGCGCGACTGGCTCTGAGCGGGTTTCAGGCCTCGCCCGCGGCGCCGCCGAGGGCGAGGCCGGCCGTGGAGAAGACCCAGGGGTCGGCGCTCAGGTCGGCGTCGCCGGAGTTGACGGTGCCGCGCGGCTCGAAGAACAGCAGCCGGGTTCCGGGCTCGGCGGACGGCTTGTGCCGCACCCCGCGCGGAACGGTGAACAGCTGCAGCGGGCCGAGCACGACCGGGTCGCGGTCTTCCAGCTCGATGGTCAGCCGGCCCTCGACGACGAGGAAGAACTCGTCGGTCTCCGGGTGGGCGTGCCAGACGTACTCCCCCTGGCCGTTGGCGATCTTCACGTCGTAGTCGTTGACGGTCGCGGCGATGCGCGGCGCCCAGATCTCGGCGGCGAAGGAGGCGTAGGCGCTCGACAGGTCGACGGGGTTCGGTGCGGTGTCTGCGTCTGTCATCGGTCTTCTCCTGACGGTTCGTCGGGCGAGGTACGCGGTGAAACCGGGCGGGTGGATGCCCTGTGAGCGGCGCCTGCCTGGGCCGGTCATCGGTGGAGAGAAAGGCCCTTGAGCGCCGCATCGACGTGCGCGCGCTGTCCGTAAACGGACAGGCCGGCCAGGGAGAGGTCTTCTGTCGCGATCTTACGCACCACAGCCCGGTTGTCCTCGTCGTTGAACGTGCCGAACAGTTCCTCCGGGTAGACGGCGATGCTCAGCTCACGCTCCAACGCACGGCGGTGTGCCTTACGCAGTTGCGCGGCAGTGGCGGCGAAGACGAGGACCGGCTGCCCGAACATCGGCAGATATTGCATGTCCGAGGCGTCGAAGTAGGGCTCGCCGATGGTGTGCGCCGCGGTGGCCGCGATGCCGCTGACCGCGAAGGCGGTGACGTTGAGCTTCTGCCAGGTGGCCAGGTCCTCGCGTACGACGACTGCGATCTTGGTGTCGACCGCGATCTTGGTGTCGGCAGAGGCCCGCGCGGTGCCGCTCTCGCTGCTCGGGTTCTCACTCATGGGATTGATCGTGTGCCGCGCGGCGCGGGCCGGTCTTGGACGCTCGTGCGCCCTGGTGTGGTGCGGCTGTTGCAGAATCGAAGGGTGGAGAAGAGGGCGCGGGACTGGGCCAGGTACTGGCGCGCGCCCGGCAGCTCGATCGAGGTGATGCGGGCGCACTTCGAGACGCACCGCTACCACCGGCACAGCCACGACACTTACTCGTTCGGCGTCACGGAGTCGGGCGCGCAGACCTTCAACTGCCGCGGCGCGAAGCGGACGAGCGCGGCGGGCATGGTGATGGCGTTCAACCCGGACGAGCCGCACGACGGGCACGCCACGGACGCGTTGGGGTTCACCTACTCGATCGTGTACATCCGGGACGCGGAAGTGATCGAGATCCTTGGCGATCAGCGCGGCCGCCGCACCGGTTCCCCGCTGTTCGCCGAGCCCGTGATGCATGACCGCGCGGCTGCGGACGCGCTGCGCAGACTCAGCGCTGCTGTCGCCGGCGGGCAACGGCTCGTGGTCGAGGAGGCCCGGGACGCCGCCATCCGCGCGCTCGTGCGCCGCACACCCCTGCGTACCAGCATGGCGTTCGCCTTGGACGCACAGCCCGAGGTGGGCCGGCACGACGCGGGTGTGCTGCGTGTGCGCGATCTGCTGCGGGCGGAGTACGCGCGCGAGATCGGCGCGGACGAGCTTTCGGTGTTGGCGGGGTGCAGCCGGTTCGCGTTGTACCGCGCCTTCGTCGCGGAGTACGGCATGTCGCCCGGCGACTATCAGCGTCAGTTGCGGTTGCGGGCGGCGCGCGCGTTGCTCGCAGACGGGCTGAGCCCGGCCGAGGCGGCGGCCGAGACCGGGTTCACCGACCAAGCGCATCTCACCCGGTGGTTCGGCCGCTGCTACGGCATCACCCCGGCGTGTTATCGGGCCGCGGTCTTCGGTCAGGCATCGGAACCGGCCGGGCGTTCACGTGCGTTACCTGCATAGGTACGCCTGAGATCAGGCAGCCGGGCTCGGGTTACCGACTCAGGGCCGGAACCGCAAGGTACGCAGACCGACCGATAGGCTGGCGAGGGTGGACGAGAACAGAGCACTGCGCGTCGTGGACGCCCTGCGTGATCGGGGCATCAACGCGCATGTCGCGCGCGAGGGCGTGTACCAGATCGGTGTGCGGATCTCGCTGCCGGACGGGCGCGAGGCGGTCTGGGACACCGACGACACCCCGGGACTCGAGGCGCAGGTGATGCGCGACGGGATGCTGGTCGGCTTCGTACCGGTGATCGAGGGGTCCGAGAACTTCGACGAGGCGCAGACGGTGGACGCGATCGCGCGCACCGACTATGACCGGCCGATCGCCCGGCAGCGCACCAGCGCGCCGCCGCCGGCCGCGCCGCTGCCGCGCGAAGGTGGCGTCTTCCGGCGTTTTCTGGGCGGCTTCCGCGAGCGCTGACCTAGGCTTTCACGCCCCGGGCCGGGCGGCCGGGTTCGATCCGCGTGATCAAAACGCTACGCCTGGTTTGCGGAGCGCGACGGATGGCAAGGAAACTCGACGCATGGGCGCGCCTGCGTGGGGCAGGCGCGCCCGTCTGCATCATGACGCAATGCGCGCTTGTATGCTGCGCTTTTTTCGAAGGCGGGCGCGCCCGTGCGACCGATCACCCGTCGCCGGGTCGGCTACTTGGCCAGGGCTGCCGGCACATAGGGCTGCCACATCGGACTCGAGGCGACGATCCCCCAGGTCTCCACGTCCAGCGGGGGCAATGCGCGGGTCACCTCGTTGGCGGCGCTTTCCGGATCACCGTTCTGCGCGGTGATCTCGATCGCGACCCCGTCCGGCCGGTTCACGATGACCCGGTAGACGACGACCTTGGACGCTGGAGGCGCGATGACCTCCAACATGGCCGTGTCGCCGGTGACGGTGTTGCCCTCGGTGTAGCACTCGGACAAGGTGCCCGATGCGTTCGGGCGGAGCTTGGCGGCGCTGGACGGCGTGGCCTGTGGCAGCCCGAGACCCTGCAGCGCGCAGTTCACCGGGTCGATTCCCCCGTTCGCGACCGGGGCGATGTCCACGAAGATCTGGGAGACACCCTTGCCGTCATCGACGTTCACCCGCAGCAGCGAACCGCGGGACGCGGGCTTGTAGTCGCCGAAGGTCCAGGTCGCGGCGACGAGTTTGCGCAGGATGGTCACCGCGGCCGGGGCGTTGATCGGGGCCTCGCCGGGCCCATGCTTCAGATTGCTGAACCCGAACAGGCCCGCGGTGGTCGGGCTGGGAACCGGCGAGGAGATCGTGCTCGGCGCCAGCGAGTCCGGAATCGGCACGGCCAGGTGCGACGGGCCGATGACGTGGCCCGCCGCGCCGTAGCTGTCTTCGGGGTCCGTGTCGTGCAACCCCACGGCGACGCCCACGCCGGCGAGCAGCACCATGGCCGCGGCGCCCGAAGCGATGGCGACGTGGCGGCGGCGCCTGCGGACGCGCCCCAGGCGCTCGCCCGCGGCCAGGATGGAATCGATGGGTGGGTCGAGCGCGCAGGTCGCGGCGTCCATGAGTTGGGATAGCCGGTCTTCGGCGGCGTTCATCGCGTTCCCTTGGGTGGATGGATGGTCCGAGGTCGGGGTTTGCGTGGGGTTGCGCTTCGAGGCGGTTCGATCGAGCGGTGCAGGCGGATGGGGCGCCGTCGTCACTCCTGGAACAACAGCTCGCGGTCGTCGCCGAGCAGCGAGCGCAGCTGCTTGAGCGACCGGTTGCAGATGCTCTTGATCGCGGCCGGGGTGGTGCCGAGCAGGCCCGCGACGTCCTCGACGCTCAGGTCGTCGAGGTAGCGCAGCACCATCACCGCGCGGTTGCGCGGCGGCAGGGTGCTCAGCGCCTCCATCAGGACCAGCCGCAGCTCCGGGTTGTCACCGGGGGCGCGACCCTCGGCGAACTCGGCGATCGGGATCTCTCCGCTGCGCCGCAGCCGTCGGTGCGAAAGGTACGTGTGCAGCAACGCCTTGCGGGCGTACGCGTCCACGGACTCGCTCTTCTGGATGCGGTGCCACGAGGAGTAGAGCTTGGCCAGACAGGTCTGTACCAGGTCCTGCGCCTCGTGCCAGTCCCCGCACATGAGGTACGCGATGCGAAAGAGCTGACCAGCCCTCGCCGTCGCGAACTCCTGGTATTGCAAGAGACCAGTGGATTCCCGATCACCCACGGTGGCTCCAAACTTGACGACGTCATGAAGTACAGACGCCTCTGGAGCGCGAGAGGTAGCACGGCAGGCAGCACGCGGCCGGCGCCGCGGCGGTTCACGCCTGCGGCGCGCCGGCCGACCGGGTTCAGTCCGTGTGGAAGACCTCGGGCAGGACGGTCCACCACTCCCCCGGCTGCGCGCCCGGGACCTGTTCCTGGCACGGGTCGGTCAGCTGCCACCAGCGTTGCGTCGCGGGGTCTGCGGCCATGCGCGCCATGTCGGCGGCGTGGTCCTCGCCGATGTATTCGTAATAGCTGATGAGCAGGTCGCCGTGGAGGTAGATCGAGTAGTTGCGGATGTTGCACGCGGTGATCATGGCCAGCACCTCGGGCCAGACGTCGCGATGCAGCCGCAGGTACTCTTCCCGGTGCTCCGGGCGCAGCCGGACGACTTGGGCGCGGCGCCGGGGGCGGCGCGAAACGGCGCCCGGAGGTTCAGACACAGCGGTATCAGACACAGCGGGGTCAGACACAGCGGGATCGGCGGCGCGGGCGTCAGCATCAGTCACCGGCCGACGCTATCCCGGCGGAGCTCGGGTCGGCTAGTACTGCCCCTAAGTACTACCCGATGCACCGCTGCGCTGCTCGTGTCGCCTCGGCCGCGCCGTTGAACGGCGGTGTCAGCGTCCGCGCAACCGCAGCCAGACTGCGGTGTCGGGGGCCAGCAGCTCGCCGTGAAGCGGGTCGCTGCTCAACAACACACTGTCATTCTCGGGAAGCTCGACCGGTGCGTCGGACAGATTGATCACGCAGGCGAACTCGTCGCCGCGGCGAAACGCCAGCACGCCCGGTTCGGCGGCGATCCAGCGCAGCGGCTCGCGTTCGCTGCGCAGCGCGGGCTGGTCCCGGCGCAGCCGAAGCGCGGCGCGGTACAGCTCCAGCATCGAGGTCGGGTCCTCGGACTGCGCCTCGACCGTGTAGTCGCTCCAGGTCGCGGGTTGCGGAAGCCAGGGCCGCGCCGCCGCGCCGGCCGGGCTGAAGCCGAACGGTGCGCTCGTGCCGGACCAGGGCAGCGGCACGCGGCAGCCGTCGCGGCCGGGGTCTGCGCCGCCGGTGCGGTGCCACATCGGGTCCTGGCGTACCGCGTCCGGCAGGTCTTCGACCTCCCAGAGGCCTAGCTCCTCGCCCTGATACACGTAGACGCTGCCCGGCAGCGCGAGCGTGAGCAGGGCGGCGGCGCGGGCGCGGCGGGTGCCCAGCTCGAGGTCGAGCGGGTCGCCGTGGTGGCGCTCGGCGAAGTCGAAGGTGGTGTCGGCGCGGCCGTAGCGGGTGACGTGCCGGGTGACGTCGTGGTTGGAGAGCACCCAGCTGGCCGGGGCGCCGACCGGGGCGTGCGCGGCGAGGGTGTCGTCGATGGTGCGGCGAAGGGCCACGGCGTCCCAGGCGCAGCGCAGGAACTCGAAGTTGAACGCGCTGTGCATCTCGTTGGGCCGCAGGTAGAGCGCGAAGCGGCGCGGGTCGGGCAGCCAGATCTCGCCGATCAGGACTCTGCCGCCGGGGTACGAATCGGCGACGCGCCGCCACTCGCGGTAGATCTCGTGGATGCCGTCGCGGTCGGTGTACGGGTGCAGCGGCTCGGTGTCCGGGCTCTGTTGCGCCGGCGCGTGGACGTTCTGCGGCGGCAGTTCGTGCTCGACGTCCGCCAGGAACGGGTCCTTGACCAGGATCGCGGCCGAGTCGATGCGGACGCCGTCCACGCCGCGGTCCAGCCAGAACCGCAGCACGCTGAGGAACTCCTCGCGCACCTGGGCGTTGGCCCAGTTGAAGTCGGGCTGCTGCGGGGCGAACAGGTGCAGGTACCACTGGCCGGGGCGGCCGTCGGGTTCGGTGACCCGGGTCCAGGCGGGGCCGCCGAAGTGCGAGACCCAGTTGTTCGGCGGCAGGTCGCCGCCCGGGCCGCGGCCGGGGCGGAACCAGAAGCGGGAGCGTTCGGGTGAGCGCGGCGCGGCGGCCAGTGCGGCCTGGAACCACGGGTGCCGGTCCGAGCAGTGGTTGGGCACCACGTCGATGATGACGCGGATGCCGCGCTGGTGTGCCTCGGCGATCAGCGCGTCCGCGTCGGCAAGGGAGCCGAATACGGGATCGATGTCGCGGTAGTCGGCGATGTCGTACCCCGCGTCGGCCATCGGCGAGGGATACCAGGGGGTCAGCCAGATCGCGTCGATACCCAGGTCGGCGAGGTAGTCCAGGCGGTCGCGCACGCCGCGCAGGTCGCCGATTCCGTCGCCGTCGCCGTCCGCGAAGCTGCGCAGGTAGACCTGGTAGATCGCGGCGTCGCGCCACCACTGCGCGATGCCGGCCAGGTGTGCGGTGCCGTCCTGGGCCACAGTCCCTATTGAAGACGGGTCGCTCACGTTCGGCACCATGGCAGGCCCCGTCGCGGAGACGGTGGCCGCCGACTGTGCGATGTCCGGGCGCAGGGGGCGTGAGCCGGGCGAGGTCACGGGGCGGCACTTCCTTGTTGCGTCGAAGTCGAGTCGCGGCGGAGGCGATGTAGCCAGAGTAGCACCGCTAGGTCGAATCTTTGCGGACTCTCATCAAGTTATTGCAGCACGATGTCGCCATCGCTACAGTGACCTCACTCGACCGAGGGCAGGGCTCGGTGCCCAGGTTCCGCTCAGGGAGGACACAGATGTCCGCAAGGCACAAGCGAAAGAAGGTCGCGGCGTTCGCATGCGCCGCGGCCGTGGCGTTCGGCGCGGCCGCCTGCTCTTCGAGCAGCGGCGGTTCGGGCGGCGGCAGCAGCGCCGACGGCACCGCGGACGGCAAGCCGCTGGACCCGAACGCCACCGTCACGGTCAGCATCGACTGCGCTCCGGCCTCCGACCAGCCCGGCCTTCAGGCGCAGTACAACGACGACCTGGCCACCTTCAAGGTCAAGTACCCGCACGTCACGGTCAACCCGCTGCCGAAGACCAAGTGCGAGGACCCCGCGTCGTTCACCGCGATGCTCAAGGGCCACACCGAGACGAACGCCTTCTACGCCTACTTCACCGACCAGAACCAGGTGCTCAACTCAGGCGATGCGGCGGACATCTCCTCCTACGTCAACCCGCAGACCGTGCCGGGTATCAAGGATCTGCTGCCGACGGTGACCAAGGAGATCAGCAACGGCGGCAAGGTGTACGCGCTGCCCCGGATCTACTACACCACCGGCCTGGTCTACAACCGGGACCTGTTCAAGCGGGCCGGGCTCGACCCGGACAAGCCGCCGACGACCTGGGCCGACCTGGCCGCCGACGCCGCTAAGATCTCCGCGCTCGGCGGCGGGATCACCGGTTACGAGGACTACAGCGGCGGAAACACCGGCGGCTGGCACTTCGGCGACGAGATCGACAGCGTCGGCGGCAGCCTGACCACCCCGGACGGCACGAAGGCCGCGTTCAACAACGCGCAGGGCCAGCAGGTGCTGCAGAACCTGTACAACATGCGCTGGCAGTCCGGCGGCATCGGGGCGACCCCGGTGACCCAGTGGGCCGACGCCTTCCCGCCGCTGGCCTCCGGCAAGGTCGGCATGATCATCGGCGCGCCGGACGTCATCTCGCACCTGACCAACTCGCTGGGCGCCACCCCGCAGCAGTGGGGCCTGGGCCCGATGCCCGGCCAGAACGGCCCGGCGCCGGCCACCCAGGACGGCGGCGACCTGTTCTACTTCAAGAAGTCGGACACCCCGAACCAGATCAAGGCCGCGATCGCCTGGATCAACTACGCGTACATGACGCCCGGCCAGGGCCAGTTCAACTACGCGCGCAACGTCGCCCTCTCCGGGGACCCGGGCACCAACAAGTTCATCGCCGTCGGTCTGCCCGAGCCGCAGCTGTGGGCGCCGAACACCGCGATGGCCCAGGCCGACGCCGCCGCGTTGAAGGCGGCCAACGCGAACATGCCGGTGGCCAACTACGCCCCGTACCTGAACAACCCGGTTCCGGGCATCGGTGAGCCGCCGATCGCCGCTCAGCAGATCTACGCCGTGCTGGACAACGCGATGTCCGCGGTGCTGACGAACAAGAACGCGAACATCCAGCAGCTGCTCGGCGACGCCGAGAGCAAGGTCAACCAGATCCTGGCCAACCAGTAGGACCGGCGGCGCCGCCGCACCGAAACCAGGCGCGGCGCGCGGGTCCGGTCCGCATTACCGGACCCGCGCGCCGAGGCCGACCGATCGCAGGACACGGACACACGGCATCAGCCAGACGGGAGAAGCGGGTGGCGATCGTCATCGCGCCGGGCAGGACCGGGACCACGGCGCCGGTCCGGCGCCGGCAGGCCAGGTTCCTGCGCGAAGTGAACCGGAACGCGCGGGCGCACGGATTCCTGATCGGCTCAGTGATCTGCTTCGCGCTGTTCACCTGGTACCCGATGGTCCGCGAGGTCGTCGAGTCCTTCCAGCGGCTGCACCTGGGCGACACCACCTTCTCCGGGCTGCGCAACTACCGGCAGATCACCGCGGACCCGTTCTTCTGGCAGGCCTGGCGCAACACCTTCCAGTTCACCGGTCTCGCGCTGCTGTTCGGCTTCGCGCTCCCGTTCGTCGTCGCCGTGGTGATCAACGAGTTCCGGCACGCGCAGGCGTATCTGCGCATCCTGGTATACCTGCCGGTGATGCTGCCGCCGGTGGCCGGGATCCTGCTCTTCCGCAACTACTTCATGGACCCGACCAACGCGGGACTGCTCAACCAGCTGCTGCACGCGGTGCATTTGCCCACCTCGCAGTGGTGGGGCGCGGCGCCGAGCGCGATGCCGTCCCTGGTGATCATCTCCACTTGGACGAACATGGGCAGCGCGGTGCTGATTTACCTCGCGGCGCTGCAGGGCATCCCGGGCGAGCTCTACGAGGCGGCCGAGATCGACGGAGCCGGGCTGCTCAAGCGGGTGTGGCACGTGACCATCCCGCAGACCCGCACGATCCTCTCGCTGCTGCTGATGCTGCAGATCGTCGCGACGATGCAGATGTTCACCGAGTCCTTCGTGACCACCGGGGGCGGTCCGGAGAGCTCGACGGTCACCATCGTGTACCTCGCGTACAACTACGCCTTCCAGTTCAGCAACTTCAACACCGCCGAGGCCCTCGGCGTGATCATGTTCATCGTCCTGGGCGTCTTCTCCGTCCTGTACGTCTGGCTCGAGCGACGCGGGAACGAGGCCTGACATGGCTGCTGCCTACGCCACCCCATCCAGAACCCTGATCTCCCGGGCGCAGCTGAACCGCAGGAGCGGGCGCCGGGTGTACTGGGTCTCGCTGTGCGCCGTCGTGCTGCTGTTCACCCTGGTCTTCCTGTTCCCGCTGTACTGGATGGTCACCGGAGGGTTCAAGCCGACCGCGCAGCTGGTGCAGAACCCGCCGAGCTTCGTGCCCACGCATCCGCAGCTCACGCCCTACCGCACCGCGTGGGACGAGCTGCACATGGGTCGGCTGCTGCTCAATACCCTCATTTACGCCGGGGGCGCGCTCGCGCTGCAGCTGACCTTCTGCGTCGCGGCGGCCTATTCGCTCTCGAAGCTGCGGCCGGTGCTCGGCAACCTGATCCTCGGGATGATGCTGGCCACCATGATGATCCCGGCCGCGATCCTGATCATCCCGCAGTACCTCACGGTGCTGAACCTGCCGCTGGTGCACTGGAACCTGGTGAACACGCCATGGGTGATCTGGCTGCCGTCGGTGGCCAACGCCTTCAACATCTTCCTGCTCAAGCGGTTCTTCGACTCGATACCCGAGGACATCCTCGCGGCCGCGGCGATCGACGGAGCCAGCTCTCTCAGGACCCTGCGCTCGATCGTGCTGCCGATGTCCCGGCCGATCCTCGGGGTGGTCTCGATCTTCACGGTGATCGCCGTGTGGAAGGACTTCCTCTGGCCGCTGCTCACGCTGACCGACCCGGGCAGGATGACGCTGAACGTGGGCGTCAACAGCGCGGCGGCGAACATGCAGGAGAACGTGCTGATCGCGGGCCTGGCCATGGCCTCGCTGCCGACCATCGGCTTCTTCCTGCTGTTCCAGCGCAACATCATGTCCGGCCTGACCAGCGGCGCGATGAAGGGCTGACCGGCGCGGCGGCACGAGTAGCAGCAGACGAAGAGTTCTGATTCACGGGCGATCAGCGTCGATCACCGGGCATCCCCACACCTCAACGCGACAAGAGAGCGGGTAGCGATCCGTGCCTGACGTGCGTTCCCACGAGGCGGCCGAATGGTGGCGGTCGGCCGTCATCTACCAGATCTACCCGCGCAGCTTCGCCGACGGAAACGGCGACGGCGTCGGCGATCTGGCGGGGGTCCGGGCCCGACTGCCGTATCTCGCGCGGCTGGGCGTCGACGCGCTCTGGTTCAGTCCGTGGTACGCCTCGCCGCAGGCGGACGCGGGCTACGACGTGGCCGACTACCGGGCGATCGACCCGGTGTTCGGCACGCTGGCCGAGGCGGAGGAGCTGATCCGGGAGGCGCACGCGCTCGGCATCCGGATCATCGTGGACGTGGTGCCGAACCACTGCTCGGACCGGCACGTGTGGTTCCAGCAGGCGTTGGCTAAGGGCCCTGACTCGCCCGAGCGGGAGCTGTTCTGGTTCCGGTCCGGCCGCGGCCCCGGCGGCGACCTGCCGCCGAACGACTGGCAGTCGATCTTCGGCGGGCCGGCCTGGACCCGCACGAGCGACCCCGACGGCGCGCCGGGTGACTGGTACCTGCACCTGTTCGCGGCCGAGCAGCCGGACCTGGACTGGGAGCATCCGCGGGTCCGCCGGGAGTTCGAGGACGTGCTGCGGTTCTGGCTGGACCGCGGCGCCGACGGGGTGCGCATCGACTCGGCGGCGCTGCTGACCAAGGACCGGGCGCTGACGGACTTCGATCCCGAGGACCCGCCGTATCCGCATCCTTATACGGACCGCGATGACGTGCACGACATCTACCGGTCGTGGCGTGCGATCGCGGAGTCGTACCCTGACAAGCGGGTGCTGATCGGCGAGGTCTGGCTTCCGGACGCGCAGCGGTTCGCGAACTATCTGCGCCCTGACGAGCTGCACACGGCGTTCAACTTCGCGTTCCTCGGCTCGCCCTGGCAGGCCGACGAGCTGCGGCGGGTCATCGACGAGACGCTCACGATCCACGCCCCGGTCGGCGCCCCCGCGACGTGGGTGCTGTCCAACCACGATGTGCCGCGGCACGTGACGCGGTACGGTCGCGCGGACACCTCGTTCAACCTCGAGTTCCGGCAGCTCGGCGCGCCCACGGACCTCACCCTCGGCACGAGGCGGGCGCGCGCGGCGATCCTGCTCTCGCTCGCGCTGCCGGGTTCGGCGTACATCTACCAGGGCGAGGAGCTGGGCCTTGAAGAGGTCGAAGACCTGCCGGACTCGGTACGTCAGGACCCGATGTTCTTTCGCACCGCGGGCGCGAACCTCGGCCGGGACGGCTGCCGCGTGCCGCTGCCGTGGTCGGGCCAGGAACCGCCGTTCGGCTTCAGTACCACGGCGGGCGATCCAGTGAAGGTTGAGCCCTGGCTTCCGCAGCCGAAGGCGTGGAAGGACCTGTCGGTGGAGACGCAGACCGGCGACCCGGGCTCCATGCTCGAGCTCTACAGTGCTGCACTCGCGCTGCGCCGCGAGTCCGAGCACCTTGGCGACGGGCCGCTCACCTGGCTCCCCGCGCCGGACGGTGTTCTGGCCTTCGCTCGCGGCGCCGCGGGCGAAGGCACGGATCCCTCCTTCGTCTGCGTGGTCAACCTCTCCGGCGGCCCGGTCCCCCTGCCGGTCGACGGCACGATCGCGCTGTGCAGCGGTGCGCTGGAGTCGGGGATGCTGCCGGACGATACGGCGGCCTGGCTCGTGCGGTGACCCGCAGCCTCACGCGTGCGGCCCGTAGCATGCCGGCATGGCGAGTGTCATCAAGAACGTCTCGTTCGACGCCCAGGACGCGCTGAAGCTGGCGACGTTCTGGGCCGCGGCCCTCGGGACCGACGTCGACGAGGACTCGACGGCCGAGAAGGCGTTCGTGGAGGCGGCCGGCTGGGGCGGCCCTAACATGTGGTTCAGCCGGGTGCCCGAGCCCAAGACGGCGAAGAACCGGGTCCACTTCGACCTGCGCGCCCCAGGCTCAATGGAGGACGAGGTCCGCCGGCTAGAAGAACTCGGTGCCACCGTGCTGCGCCGCGACGAGCACATCACCACGATGGCGGACCCGGAGGGCAACGAGTTCTGCGTCGAACCCGGTCCGTCCGGGCACTGAGCCGCACCGTGCCCATCGGCCGCCGCGGGGTCGGTCCGGCCACGAGCTCTCGGCCCGCGATTTAATGGCGGACCGTGGATGATCGCGCATGGGAAACCGCCGCCCGACTCGTGGACTGGCTTGACGGCCACAACCGCGACAACGACGTGGCACCGGAGGTGACCCGGCTGCTGCGTGTGCTGAAGCTGTCCGAGGAGGTCGGCGAGACCACGCAGGCGGTGATCGGCGCGCTCGGTGCGAACCCGCGCAAGGGCACGACGCACAGTTGGAGCGACGTCGAGCACGAACTCTGCGATGTGATCATCACCGCGATGGTCGCCCTGACGACACTGAACCCGGACGCGCGCACGGTATTCGCCGAGAGGCTCGAGCACGTCGCGGCTCGATCGCTCGGCTAGTTGTTTTTATCGGGGCTGGACGCGGCGTGCTTCGAGTCCGCGCGTAAAGGGCGCCTTTACGCGCCGAGGCTGTAAAGCTATTCTTTACACGTGGACGGTTCTTCCGCGAGCCTGATCTCTTCGAGCGCCTTGCTGGCCAAGCAGTCCTCAGCCCTGGCGCAGGCCGTCAGCAGCCCGTTGTCGCCGCCGCCCTACCTCGACCTGGTTCGAGACGCCCGGCGCACCCATGAACTGGCCGAGCAGGTGCTCAAGCTCTGCGTGCAGCAGTCCCGCGACGCCGGCCACACCTGGCAGGAGATCGGCGACCTGCTCGGAGTCACCCGCCAAGCCGCGTTCCAGCGGTTCGGCAAACCCATCGATCCCCGCACGGGAGAGCCCATGGACAAGACGGTGCGCATGGCCGACGCTGCGGAGCGCGCGGTCAAGATCGTCACGGACGTCCTCGAAGGCCGCATGGACGAAGCCAGGGCGTCATTCGACGCGCAGGTTCTGGCCGCCTTCACCGACAAGGTGCGCGGCGACGCCCTGGCCACCGTCGCGGGCATGGTCGGCGCGTTCGAGGGCTTCGGCGAGGGCGAGCCGTTCGTCCGGCGGATCGGCGACCACACGGTCGTCGACATCCCGCTGCGTTACGAGGCCGGCGAGATGAAGGCGCGCGTCGCGTTCGACGCGGAGGAGAAGGTCGCCGGGCTGTTCATCCTCACGCCGCAGACCCCGTGAAAGCCGACAGCTCTGACCGCAGACAGCACAGACAGCTCTGAAAGCAGGAGGTGCAGACGATGAGCCAGAACGGGACGCCCGCCTACGAGGACGGCCGGATTCGCTGCGACGACGAGGCCGTCACGATTCGCCTCTACTACCCGTGGGGCAACAAGCGGATCCGGTACAGCTCGATCCGAGGCGTCAAGCGGCTTCCGCTGACCGGCGCGAACAAGGTGCGCAAGTGGAGGATCTGGGGTTCGGGCGACTTCATCCACTGGTGGAACCTCGACGTGCGGCGCCCGCGGAAGGACGTCGCTCTCGTGCTCGACGTCGGCCACACCGTGCGCCCCACGATCACTCCCGACGACCCGGACGCGGTCGAGCGCATCCTCGCCGAGCATGCCGCGGGGAGCGGCTCCCGGGCCTGACGGCGCCCGGCCCTGGCCGGCGCGCGGCGGAAAAGCGGATGACACCGTTCCACGCCGCGGGTGAGAATCCGCATCCATGGGCTACGTGGACGTCGCCGGGCTGCGACACGTGCTCCCGGACGGCCGGGTGCTGTTCGCGGACGTCTCGTTCCGGGTCGGCGAGGGCGCGAAGGTGGCGCTCGTCGGGCCCAACGGCGCCGGGAAGACCACCCTGCTGCGGCTGATCTCGGGGGACCTGCCCGTCCGGTCAGGGACCATCGCGCGGGTCGGCGGCCTCGGCGTGATGCGCCAGTTCATCGGCATGATCGGCGACGAGACCACGCTCGCGCAGCTCGCCCTCTCGCTCGCGCCGCCGCCGCTGCGGGAGGTCGGCGAGCGCCTGGCCCGCGCCGAGGACGCGCTGGGTTCGCTCGGCTCCGCGGCCGGCGAGCGCGAGCAGATGCGATACGCCAACGCCTTGACCGCGTGGGGCGACGCCGGCGGCTACGAGCTGGAGGTGGTGTTCGACACCGTCTCGGTCGCGGTACTCGGCCTGCCCTGGGACGAGGCGCGGCACCGGCCGGTGCGCACCCTCTCCGGCGGACAGCAGAAACGCTTCGCGCTCGAGATGCTGCTGCGCGGGACGGACGAGGTCTTGCTGCTCGACGAGCCGGACAACTTCCTCGACGTGCCGGGCAAGCGCTGGCTGGAGCGCCGCCTGCTCGAATCGCCGAAGACTGTGCTGTACGTCTCGCACGACCGCGAGCTGCTGGCGAACACCGCCGACCGGGTGGTCGCGGTCGAGGGCGGCTCGGCCTGGACGCACGCCGGGTCGTTCGCCTCCTGGCACGAGGCGCGGGCGGCGCGGCACGAGCAGCTGGACGAGCAGCGGCGGCGCTGGGACGAGGAGCACGCCAAGCTCAAGGAGCTGGTGCGGATGTACCAGAGCAAGGCGTCGCATAACTCTGACATGGCCACCCGGCTGCAGGCGGCGCGCACCAGGCTGGCCAAGTTCGAGCAGGCCGGGCCGCCGCCCATTCCGCCGCGCGAGCAGAACATCCGCATGCGGCTGGACGGCGGGCGCACCGGCAAGCGCGCCGTCGTCTGCGAGCAGCTGGAGCTGGACGGGCTGACCAGCCCGTTCGACTTCGAGGTCTGGTACGGCGACCGGGTCGCGGTGCTCGGCGCGAACGGCACCGGCAAGTCGCATCTGCTGCGGCTGCTCGGGCGCGGCGGGACGGATCCGGACCCTGCGATGCTGCGGCTCGACGCGTCGGACGACAGTCACGACGAGGACGTCGCGCAACCGGGCGCCGGGCTGGCGGCGGTGGCGCATCACGGGAGTGCGCGGCTCGGGGCCCGCGTCGTGCCGGGGCACTTCTCTCAGACGCACGACCGGCCGGAGCTGACCGGGCTCACGCTCGTCGAGATCCTCTGGCAGGGCGACGCGCGCCGGCCGAGCCTGCCGCGCGACGCCGCGATGAGCACGCTGAACCGCTACGAGCTGGCGGCGCAGGGCGACCAGCGGTTCGACACCCTCTCCGGCGGCCAGCAGGCCCGGTTCCTGATCCTCCTGCTCGAGCTGTCCGGGGCCACGCTGCTGCTGCTCGACGAGCCCACCGACAACCTGGACCTGGCCAGCGCGGAGGCGCTGGAGGCCGGGCTGTCAGGGTTCGAAGGAACGGTGATCGCGGTCACGCACGACCGCTGGTTCACCCGCTCCTTCGACCGGTTCCTGCACCTGAGCGGCGACGGGAAGGTGGCCGAGGTGCCCGAGCCGGTGTGGGACTAAGACCGTGTCGGACCAAGACCGCGTGGGACCGAGCCGGGCGGGACGGCCGGGTGGCGGGGACGATCCGAAGCGTGATGGGATGAGGATCAGATCATCGAGCAACCGCCCTGGAGGCGTTCATTCATGGCACGGTTCAAAGTAGGCGTGCAGCTGCGGCCGCAGCACTGCGAGATGGCGCAGCTGCGCGCGGCGTGGAAGGAAGCCGACGCGCTCGGCGTCGACACGATCTGGACCTGGGACCACTTCTATCCGCTCTACGGCGACCCGGCCGGCGCGCACTACGAGTGCTGGACCATGCTCGCCGCGATCGCCGCGGACACCTCGCACGCACAGTTCGGCGCGCTGGTGACCTGCAACAGCTACCGCAACCCCGACCTGCTCGCCGACATGGCCCGCACCGTGGACCAGATCAGCGGCGGGCGGCTCATCCTCGGCCTCGGCTCCGGCTGGTTCGAGCGCGACTACAACGAGTACGGGTACGAGTTCGGCACCGCGCCGGAGCGGCTGCGGGCGCTGCGTGAGACGCTGCCGCGGATCGAGGCGCGCCTGGCAAAGCTCAACCCTTCCGGCGAGAACATCCCGCTGATGATCGGCGGGTCGGGCGAGAAGGTGACGCTGCGGATCGTGGCCGAGCGTGCCGACCTGTGGAACTCCTTCGGGCCCGCGGCCAACTTCGCGCACAAGAACTCGGTGCTCAACGAGTGGTGCGAGAAGCTGGGCCGCGACCCCGCGCAGATCGACCGCACCGTGATGATCGACCCGAACGAGGTCGACAACTTCGAGGAGTACCTCGACGCCGGGGCGACGCACCTCATCGTCGGCTCGGACGTACCGTTCGAGCTCAAGCCGGTGGAGCGGCTGCTCCAGCACGCCCGCGGGTGAGCTAGCGGGCGTGTCCGCGCACTGACGCGGGTAGATCGCTCGAGCGCTCTGCGGACCGGTTGCGGCACCGGTTCGCAGGGCGCTTCGTTGTTATACGGCGGCTGACGGCGACGGCGTGGGGCGAGGCCCGGAGCGAAAGTTTCAGGTCACCGCCGCCGCGGCGGGGCCGCAGGCCGGGGCCGGGCCTGCGACATGGGGCGCTACCGAGCCTGGCAAGCGCTTCGACGATATTGCCACCGGACTGCTTCGCTTCTACGCTCCCGGGCGCTACAGCAATCGAAGCGCTTCGACGGACCAGCCCGCAGACCGGAGGTGACTCTCCTCCCGCACGGCCCTCCGCCCAAGCGCGCTCGAACCGAGAAGGCGGAGGCTTCAACACCCATGCGAAGAAGGTTCGTCCAAGCCGCGCTGGCCGCGGCCGCGGCGGCCGCCGCGGCGATCAGCCCGATCCTGGTGCAGGCCGCGGCCGCGCCCGCGATGGCGGCCACCCCGGCCACCACCGCGTACAACTGGAACAGTGTGGCGATCGGCGGCGGCGGCTTCATCCCGGACATCGTGTTCAACACCGGGGCCGCGAACATCGTCTACGCCCGCACCGACATCGGCGGCGTGTACCGGTGGAATCAGAGTTCGAGCTCGTGGACCCCGCTGATGGACTGGGTAGGCCAATCCAACTGGGGCGAAATGGGCGCGGTGTCCGTGGCGGCCGACCCGATCAACACCAACAAGGTCTGGGCCGCGGTCGGGATGTACACCAACTCCTGGGACCCGAACAACGGCTCCATCCTGCGCTCCGCGGACCAGGGCAACACCTGGACCGCGACCGCGCTGCCGTTCAAGCTCGGCGGCAACATGCCCGGCCGCGGCATGGGCGAGCGGCTCGCCGTGGACCCGAACGACGACAACGTGCTGTACTTCGGCGCGCCCAGCGGCAAGGGGCTGTGGAAGTCCACTGACTCCGGGGTGACCTGGTCGCAGGTCGCGAACTTCCCGAACGTCGGCAACTACGCGCAGGACTCCACCGACACCACCGGCTACCTCAGCGACAACCAGGGCGTCACCTGGGTCGCGTTCGACAAGGCGACCGGAACGTCCGGCAGCCCGACCAAGACCATCTTCGTCGGGGTCGCCGACCTGCAGAACACCGTGTATGAGAGCACTGACGGCGGCGCGACCTGGTCACGGGTGGCCGGGCAGCCCACCGGATTCATGGCGCACAACGGCGTGGTGGACGCGACCAACGGGATCCTCTACATCGCGACCAGCAACAAGGGCGGGCCGTATGACGGCTCGTCGGGAGATGTGTGGAAGTACGCGCTGGCCACCGGCACCTGGACGCAGATCAGCCCGGTGAAGTCCTCGGACACCAGCAACGACTACTTCGGTTACAGCGGCCTGTCGATCGACGCACAGCATCCGGGCACGATCATGGTCACCGGGTACAGCTCATGGTGGCCGGACACGTATATCTGGCGTAGTACCGACGGCGGCACGACGTGGAAGCAGGCCTGGAGCTACACCAGCTACCCGAACCGCGCCGACGCGTACACGCTCGACGCCTCCGCGACACCCTGGCTCTCTTTCGGCACGACGACGCAGGAGCCGGTCGAGTCGCCGAAGCTGGGCTGGATGACCGAGGGCCTGGCGATCGACCCGTTCAACTCCAACCGGATGTTCTACGGCACCGGCGCGACGCTGTTCGGCACCACGAACCTGACCAACTGGGATTCGGGCACCAGCTTCACCATCAAACCCTTCGTCAGCGGCCTCGAGGAGACCGCCGTCAACGGTCTGATCAGCCCGCCCACCGGTTCGGCGCCGTTGATCTCAGCCCTCGGCGACCTGGACGGCTTCGTGCACACCTCGCTGACCTCGGTGCCGTCCTCGATGTTCACCTCGCCGAACCTGTCCAGCGGTGACAGCGTCGATTACGCCGAGCTGCAGCCGGCCACGATCATCCGGACCGGTGACGTCGACAAGACGCAGAGCAGCAACGCGAACGTGTACCGGTTCGCGTTCAGCACCAACGGCGGCAGCAGCTGGTTCCAGGCGTCGGCGGAGCCGCCTGGAGTCACCGGCGGTGGCCAGGGTGCGATCGCGGCGGACGCCAGTTCGGCGCTGTGGAGCCCGAAGGGCGCCGGCGTCTACTACACCACCACCTACGGCAGTTCCTGGACCGCCTCCACGGGCATTCCGGCCGGCGCCGTGATCGCCTCGGACCGGGTGAATCCGAAGGTGTACTACGGCTACTCGGCCGGGACCTTCTATGTCAGCACCAACGGCGGCGTGAGCTTTACCGCTTCCGCGGCCACCGGGCTGCCGGCCACCGGCACCGTGTACATCAAGGCGGTCGCGGGCACGGCCGGGGACGTCTGGGTGACCGGCGGCGACTCCTCCGGCGTGTCAGGGATCTGGCACTCGACCAACTCCGGCGCCAGCTTCACCAAGCTGACCACCGTGTCGGCGGCGATCAACCTCGGCTTCGGCAAGTCGGCGGTCTCCGGCGGCTACCCGGCGCTGTACGCGATCGCGACCGTGAACGGCGTGCAGGGCATCTTCCGCTCCGACGACACCGGCGCGACCTGGACCCGGATCAACGACGACAAGCACCAGTGGGGCAATATCG
>Ga0070741_10006818_pt1 | contig 24214 bp, 18 predicted proteins | sample Coa_R1_4_FD_66440 | JGI IMG/M metagenome (GOLD analysis project Ga0070741, IMG submission 66440) | Surface soil microbial communities from Centralia Pennsylvania, which are recovering from an underground coalmine fire - Coalmine... | ecosystem: Environmental > Terrestrial > Soil > Unclassified ...
CGCCGCATCTCTGACCTCCAGAATGAAATCGGCGGTTATGATCCGGCCTTTTCTTTTAAATTGCGACCATCCGCGGTAGATGCCCGCCTTTGGGAACCGGACCAGAAACGGCACGGTTCCGTCCCGGCCTGCACGAGGCTCGCGCTCGTCCGGATGGGAATGAACGAAAGTCACGGAATCCTGATGCACAAGCATCAGATGGCCCATGGCCCCAAGGTACGGCTCGAGGTCGGCGACGGCTTCGCCGGTGGCCGCGTCCTTGAGGGCAAAAAAAATGTCCTCTGTTTTCTTAGCCGGCAAATACGTTTCGGGCGCTTTGAGTTCCACGGTGACGCCGTCGCATGTCTTAACGCGCGAGCGCTCCCCGGCCGAAGCTTTGGTGATATCGAACTTGCGATCTGATTCCCCGCCCACGCGAATTTTCGCCATCATCACCTGCTCGCCGGCGCCGGCAGGAGCGGTGTCGGCGAAGATATGATATTCACCGGCTGCCGGAAACGTGTACTGAAGCTGAAAGCTCCCATCGCCCTGACGCTCGGGATGCTCGTGCGCGAAGTGCGCCAGGTCGCTCCGCAGGATCAGAAGATGCATGAGCTTCTCGTGCATCACTTCGAATGACGAGAAGATTTCCCTGGGTTTCTCGCGAGCGCGAACAACCAATTCCAGCTCGACCGGCTGGCCGGCCTTGGGGTTTTTCGGGTTGCTCTTCAATTCCAGTTGAAACGGGCGCGGGCCCGGCTTCCGCTTCCGCGCGTCATCGGCGTCCAGAACCTGCAACGGAAATGTGACCTGGAACGCCTCATCGGCGGGCGGCTGAATCGCAAGTTGCAACCGGTATTCGCCGCCATGGCTGAACGTCGGGTGGACGCCGTATTCGCCCGGAATTCCTTCCGTGTGCGCGATCTCCTCGTACTTCGGCATGCTGGGCATGGCCGGCATGTCCACTGTCGCGTGAATGCGCGCGCGCACCACGGGCGCGGCCCCTAGCAAAGGGTCCACCCGGCTCCTATCCACCACCCGGAACTCGATTTGCATCTCTTCCTGCGCGTAAAGTCCGTCGGGAGGCAGCCGCAGCATGACGTCATATTTGCCGGCCGTTTGATGCGGCGGTTCCTGAGCGGCGAAACCAATAACGGACAGGAGACAAACGTAGAGAAAGAGAAAGCGCATCGGCGTTTCAGTCGCGTATCATTTCACGGATATGGTAGCTGTGTTGCCCGCCTGGCCGCCAACACTGATGAACATGACGACCTGATCTCCCGGTGTTACGTCCTGGGGGATCTGGATATTCGCCTGGGCAAGCCCGACGAAAGCCGGCGTGAGTCCCAAAAACAGGACATTAGCCGGCTTTCCTCCTATGTTGGCGGCCCACGGAAGCACTGCCGGAGAAACATGGTCGAGCGGCGCCGCCTCCCCCGTGGGTACCGGAGGATTCACCGCTCCCTGGCCGGTCAAATAGACGACGATCACGTTTCCGCGCGCTTCCGGATTAGCCGGGCTGTTGAGGCTGCCATCCTGGTTTTGCACAACCGCCCGGTTGCTCGGCAGGTATTGGAAGATGCCCACCGACGACGCGGCGACGTTGAAGGTAAGAGGATTGCTCGATCCCGCCGCATTGGTCACCACGGCCGTGGCCGTTCCGGGAGCTGTCTCGAAAGGCAGTTGGGCGTTGATCTGCCCGGGAGAAACGAAGAACAGCGGCGCAGGCGCGCCGTTGATGGTGACAGACGTTCCAGCCAATTGCGCCGGCAAGGGAGTCTGCGTGGCCGCGAGCGTCGTCGGCGCCAGATTCAGCCCAAATATCGAAATAATCGAACCGGGAGCGACAGGGACCGGAGCCGGCGCGAAGCTCGCGCCATTCACCACGCCGCCCGCGCTGATGGTGGGCTGGGAACTGAACGAGACCTTGCGAATCAGATAGTTCTGCCAGTCTACGATGTAAAGATTGCCGCCGGCATCGATGGCGATCCCGCCCGGAAAATTCAGGCTGCTGGCCGTGGCCAGCACTCCGTCGGGTCCGCGCCCTGGCTGCCCGTCGCCGGCGACGGTGGTGATCGTGCCGCCGGGAGAAACGCGGCGGATCCGGTTGTTGCCCGTGTCGGCGATATAAATGTTTCCCTTGGAGTCCACCTTGACGTCGCAAGGCGAGCTCAGCAGGGCATTGGTGGCGGCTATGTTGTCGCCGTTGTAACCGGCTTGGCCGGTTCCGGCGATCGTGGAGATGGTGCCGTCGGGAGTGACCTTTCGGATGCGATGATTGCCCTGATCAGCGATATACAAATTCCCCGCCGAATCGAGGGCGATTCCCGCCGGCTTGTAGAGCAAGGCCTTGGTAGCGGCAATGCCGTCTCCGTTGTAGCCGAAAGCCTTGGGTCCATCGGGCGTACTTTGGATCCCGCCGGCGACGACAACGAGCTTCCCATCCGGCCCCACTTTGCCCACCCGATGGCTGTGCATTTCGGCAAAGTAGAGAACGCCGCTCGGATCCACCGCGACCGCGCTCGGCCAATCCATCGGTGAGTTGGGCGCGGGAACGCCAGGCGCAAAGGGGTTGTGCGTTCCGTTGCCCACGATCGTGGTAATAGTCCCGCCGGCTACCTGCCGGATGCGGTTATTCTGCTGGTCGGCGATGATGAGGACGCCGTTCGGTCCCACTGTCACATCTGCCGGATTGAAGAGCTTTGCGGCAGCGGCCGGGCCGCCGTCGCCGACGGAGCTGGTGGGCTGGCAGAAGTTGTCGATGGAAGGAGCGTCGCCGCTGCCTGCGACGGTGTTGATCGTGCCGTCCGGCGAAATCCGGCGGATCCGCTGGTTGTTGGAGTCGGCGAAGTAGACGTTGCCCGAGGAATCGACTGAAATATGACTCATTTGCTCCAAGGGATTTACCCCTGGACACGAAGGGCTGTTCAGATTTGCCAGGGCGAGCATAGCGTTCACAGCAGGGCCGCCGTCACCGCTGTAGCCACGCGCAGGCGTTCCGCTCACCGGTGTGGTACCCGCCAGGGTGGTGATGATTCCGGTTTGGGATTGGGCTGGGAGGGGACCCAACGTCGCGAGGAACAGAGCGAGAATTAGACAAGATCCAATCGAGCGCAAAGTATCACCTTGGTTCCCAAAACGATCTTCCGGGGAATGTATGCTGCCACTCTGAGGACGCGGTTGGAACAGTATACCCTTTCCCTGTTCCAGCGGTCAAATTCGACCGGCGTTCGGCTTTGGATTCAACTTGTTCCGCAGATCTAAAATTAAAATTATAAATGGCGCCGGCGCTGCACGCGCTCAGGGGGCGCTCATGAGCGGAAAGAAGATCGTACTTGTTGCATCCTCGACCGAGGCCAACGAATACTCCCAAGACTGCTGGATTCAAATGTTGTTCGCCACTCTTCCTGCCCCGGTGGCGAAGCATTTTGTCAACCTCGACGTTATTTTGCGGAACGAGACTTGGCCGGACGGCCAGGCAAAGTACGTGCCCAACGGCCTGCGGGTGGTGGAGTCCATCCTGCTGCGCGAGTTCCCTCCGGAAGATATCGCGGTGTGCTACCCGGACCAGATGGAGCGGTTCATCGGGAGCGATACAAGGGCGGTTGGACTGCACGCGCACAACCCACTGGGCATCACGTTCGCAACGGATGTGTACGCTCACTTGGCGGGTCCTCGCACGGAACCGCTGAACGCCGCGGAATTTAAGCGGGCGATTCTCCACCCGGTTTTGCGGCAGCATAAATCCCATCTAAAGATCCTCGTGGGAGGCCCGGGCGCCTGGCAGATCGAACAAACCGGGATGCGCCAGGAATGGGGCATCGATTGTCTGGTGGACGGCGAAGCTGAGCACTTGGTCCTGGAGTTGTTCCGTGCCGCCGTCCGGGGTGAGCCCTTGCCGGCCGTGGTCAAAGGCGCGAGCCCCGAAAGTCCAGATCAAATTCCTGTGACCCGCCACCGCTCTACGCTGGGCGTCGTCGAGATCACGCGGGGGTGGCGGGCGAGGCTGCCAATTTTGCGGCGCCGCTGTGCGGCGCGGCCAGAGCATCCCGCTCGATAACATTCTTCAGAACGTGCGCGCCAACGTGGCCGACGGCGCCGATACCATCATGCTCACAACAGAGGATGTGTTCCTATATGAGCAGGGACCGCGGTGGCAGCCGAACCGAGAAGCTTTGCTGCGGCTTTTTCGGGCTGTAGCGGCGGAGCCGGGCGTGCAATATATTCATCTCACCCACGCGACCATGGCGCCCGTGGTGCAGGATCCGGGCATGATCGAAGCGATCACGCCGTACACAGTTGGAATGAGCCGCAAACGCCACCCTGCCTCCACACATCCGGAGAACCGCTACGCCAGCGTCATCATCGGGCTGGAGACCGGTTCCGTGCGGCTGTTCAAGAAGTACATGCCGGGCAAGGCCTATCCTTACCGGCCAGAGCAGTGGCCAGACGTGATGTTGAAGGGGATGGAAATTTTAAACCGCCACAACTGGTTTCCGTTCTGCACCTGGATTCTGGGGCTTCCGGGAGAGACGGACGCGGATACGCGGGAGTCCCTGGATTTGTTGCATGCCCTCAAGGGCGCCAAGTGGTGCGTGGTACCTACGCTGTTCACGCCGCTCGAAGATACACGGCTGGCCAGCCGCGAGGCCGCCAAGCTGCCACAGCTCACGGATCTGCAATGGGAGTTTTTCTTTACCTGCTGGCGCTATAACCTCGATTTTTACCGGGGCGCGAAGAAAAAAATCCTCTTCGGGCTGGGTATTCCGTTGTATTACTACTTGCTCGGCCGCAAGCTTTTTGGGGAGCGCGTGAAGTACCCGCTGTGGCGGTTGGCCCATGTACCGGAGCGGATCATGCGAGGGCGGCTATATCTGGATTTGGACCGCCCTGCGACCCGCTTTTCGGTCCCCGTGGAGGCTCCTGTTCCGCTCACGGCCGCCACGCCGCCCGAGCGGGTTGGATTGATGAGTTTGCAATAGCGCGGCTGCTGGGCAGCGTGGCGGCGCCGGGGAGCGCGTCGGAAATCCTGGTTTTTGGGCGTAGAGCCGCTCGCGGTGCTGCTCTATCGCCTCCTGGCCATTTGAAATCACCGGGAAACCTTTCACTCGTGCTGGCGATTTCACGCACAAGATTTCGTGCGTCTCGGCGATGACTACGGGGGGCAAACGGGGCCCTGGGTGCTCCTTGTACCTCGGCGTACAGCAAGTGGAGGGCGCCCGCACGCGGATGAAACCGACTGGCCGCGCAGGGCCGACTCACTAAAGGGGGCCGACCGGCTACGGGCCATCCATGCACTTAGCTTTCATTTACAACGGGGTTTTTATCGCCATCATCGCCCACGGGCTGATTGGGGGATCGTTGATCTGGGACAAGATTCTCCTACGCCGGCCTGAGACCCGCAATTTGCTTTCATACGTTTTCTGGCTGGGAGCGCTGAGCATCCTGGGGCTCTGCCTGATTCCCTTCGGCTTTACCATGCCCCCCATTCCGATTGCCCTGGTCTCGTTTGGCGCTGGTTTGCTACACATGGCCTCGATCTTCTTCTACTATGAGGCGCTCAAGCGCGGCGAAGCCTCGCAAACACTGGCCATTATGGGAGGCTTTTCGCCGCTTGCAACCGCGCTGATCGGGGCGCCCATCCTGGCTCAACCGCTAGGCAATCAGCTTCTCGGCTTTGCTCTGCTCACGGCCGGCGGGTTCGTCATGTTCTTTTCCGAGCGCATCGACCTGAAAAGCATTGTACCGCCCATTCTGCTCGCTTCGGGTCTGTTTGGCTTGGTTAACGTGCTGATAAAAGTGGTCTATGACCACACGAATTTTGTATCCGGCTATGTCGGCTTTACCCTCGGCACTGCGGCCGGGGCATTCTTTTTGCTCGTCCGGCGTTCGTGGCGAAAGCAGATCTTCGAGCAGTCGGAAGAGGCTTCGCCGCGCAGCCGATTTTGGTACCTAGTGAATCGCTTTCTGTCAGGGATAGGTTCTTTTCTGGTCTATTACGCCGTTAGTCTGGCTCACCCGGCAGTGGTGGACGCCATTGCCGGCGTCCGCTACGCGATCATCTTTATCGGCGCATTCCTCATTACACGCCTGAAGCCTTCCTGGCTCGCAGAGGATTTCTCGGGTCGAGCGCTGGCCGGGAAAATCGCGGGAACCGCGTTAGTAACAGCGGGTTTGGTGCTCTTGGGCTTGCAGGGAGGCGAAACCAATGCAGTTTACCTCCGCCGCCCGGATGTCGTGGCGTGGTTCCAATCTCGTTGGGCGTGAGGATCTCGTTGTCGCGGCCTCGATGTTTATCTACTGCTGGGGAATGGGGTTACAACCGCCCTTGCCTTTTTCTGTTGTCTCTTCCGCGGAATCGCCCAGAGCGGTGAGGGCACTGGGCGCTCAAGGCTGTCGATTCCCAGCCGGATGATTTTCTCGATTTCGCTGTACGGCAACTGCCACTCGAGCGACAGATCAAAAATCGTCTTTCCGGCGCGGAACCCGCTGAAAACCGTGCGCTGGAAAGAGGGCGGGAGCCGTTCTAAGGTTCGCGTCATCGGCGCCTCCACTTGGTCCGTAAACGCACCCACAGCAACCCGGATGCCAAAGGACGTCTTTACTCCGATGCCGTCGCGTTTCGCGCTCTCCGGCTCCAGCATGTTGCTCCAGATAGCGAGTGCCGGCGGGGAATCTGGTGGGGCCCGGCAACCTCCCGGTAAAAAAGAACCAAGTAAGGGTTTGGGCGGCTATGGAAGTTTTGCCGCCCCGCGCTGTTCGGGCGTAGCCGTAGCCCAGACCTGCCTGCATAGTCGGGCGGAGTTGGTCTCCGTTTTGCTGGCAAGTGCGCCTGCTCCGCGCCGCATGCCGGCCAGGGGCAATGCCGAAACCGAGCACGGCAGAGAGTGGGGAGTAAGACCGTGGATCCCCGAAAGCGCAAAACTAGTCTTCTTCACCCGGAACTCGGCTGGCGGGCCAAAAGGCTCTCGACGGCGTTGGGCTGGGGGAGACGGCGACAGCCGTTGCAATTCGCCCGCCCCGGGCGTATGCTTGGCGTGGGCCAACCTCAGAACAGCCAATACAACCGACAGGAGGCCGTTATGGCAAAAGTGATACGGTGCCGCGATGTGGGAGTCGACTGTGACTTTGAAGCGCGCGGCGAAACGGAGCAGGAAATACTGAGAAAGTGCGCCGAGCACGCTAAATCCGCGCATAACATGGATTCGATTCCTCCCGAACTGGAGGCCAAGGTTCGAGGCGCGATTCGCGACGAGGAAGCAGCTTAGGCCAGGAGCCGGGATCCGTTCTTTCGGGCGGCAAGTCCCGGCAGAGAATGTGTGCACGGGCGCCCTCCCGTGCACACCCTCAGACGGCAATCTCCCTGAACTTGTACTTCGTCTGGTATACCGCTTCATTCACACGAAGGCTCAGACCCGGAGTTTTAGGGAGCGTATAAAAGCCGTTGCGGAACTCGTAGCCGTCCGCAATGATGGCATCACAGCGCGAACGGTCGTCTTCGGCTGTGATGGCGGCAGCAACGGCTTTGGCAAAGTGCAGATTCATCAGCCCGCCTATTTGAGATCCCCAGTTGTGAGGGACGCAGAATCCCTCGTTTTCCGCGGCTAGCTCGGCCGCCTCACGATTGCCGAGAAAGCCGGCTCGCCGGATATCCAGTTGAGTCACGTCGATCGTGCGCGGCTTCAAATACGGCCGCAATTCGTCGGCGGAACGCATATTTTCGCCGTCGGCGATCAGCGTCTTCATGCCGGCTTGTTGCATCTTCTCGCGCAAACGGGCATATAGTTCGGGGTCTTCGGGGAAAATCTCCTCAATCCAGAACAGGTTCGACTTCTGCGTCTCGCTCAAAAAGCGCCAGGCCAACTGGAGGCGGCCGCGATAGCCGTTGTTGGCGTCGGCCATGATCTTCACCTCGGGACCGACCGCCCGCCGCACCGCATTGACCACTTCAATATCGCGCAGAACTCCGGCAACGCCGGGCATCCACTTGTCGCAGCGGCCCACTTTCAGCTTCAAGCCACGGTAGCCGGAGCGGACCGCCTCTTCCGCCTCCGCGACCACCGCCCCAACGCCTTTCTCGGGGATCATTACATCACTGAAATAGAGCGTGCCGTCGTAAACCTCTACCTGCTCCCGCGCCGAAGGACCGATCAATTCATGGCAGGGCACATTGAGAATCTGGCCGACGAGGTCGAAAAGGACGCTGTCCAGAAAGCGGTACTTCGCCAAAGCCGGATTCCGCACCGTAAGGATACGGCCCTGGCGGATCTCGTAGAGTTCCAGCGGGTCGGCGCCGATCAGGTTCCGGAGCGATTCGAGCATTGCCTTGTCGGGACTGGAATAATCGAGCGTGCCCGTGCCAGAAACCCCCTCAGCGGTAAATACGCGCAGCAAATGCGTGGCGTAGGTCTCGCCTTTGGGAGCCTGGTCGTAAGCGTTCATGGCCACCTTTTTGTGGAAGCGGCCTTCGATTGGCGTGATTGTAATGCGGCTGATCTTGGCTGATCCTTTCGCAGCCGGCATCTTCGCGGCTGCCGCGGCTGCGAGGCACAGAAAATCTCGACGGCGCATAAAGACCTCGTTGAGTACCTGCAAACAGGTCCGGCGGCTCTCAGAATCTGCGCCTGGAAAACACAGGAGAGCCGTTCGGCCGCAACCCATGATAATCAGCTCCGCCCGGTCCTGCAAGGCTCGCTCAGGCCGAGGCACGGATGGCCGAAACGGAGATCAAGAGGGGGCTCAGACGCGGGCGAGATCCCGCACTGCCTGGTCTACGCGATGGAGCGCTTCTTCGATGTTGGCCAGCGAGGTGGCGTAGCTGAACCGCAGATACCCCTCCCCGTAACTGCCGAAGGACGTGCCGCTCAAACCGGCCACGCCGGCGTTCTCCAAAAGGTGGGTTTCCAGTTCCGCCGACGACATGCCGGTCCCCGTGATGTTCGGAAAGGCGTAAAACGCGCCGCCGGGGAGGGCGCAGCGGAAACCGGGAATCCGGTTCAGGCCGGCGACGATGACATCGCGGCGCCGCCGGAATTCCTCGACCATGCGGTCGACGCTCTCCTGAGGCCCGCGCAGCGCCTCAAGCGCAGCACGCTGCGTGAAGCTGGCCGTGCAGGAGTTGGAGTTGACCATCAACCGCGTAACGGCTTGCGCCAGCCGCTCCGGCATGACGCCATAACCGATCCTCCAGCCAGTCATGGCGTAGGTTTTAGAAAAACCATCGAGAAGGATGGTCTTTTCCATCATTCCTTCGATGGAAGCGATGGAATAATGCTGCTCTCCGTAGAGGATCCGGCTGTAAATTTCATCGGAAAGCACAACCAGATCGCGATCGCGGACCATGGCGGCGATCTCGCGCAGGTCTTCTTCGGGAATCACGCCCCCGGTGGGATTCTGCGGCGAGTTGAGAATCAGCAGTTTGGTTCGCGGCGAGAGCCGTTCCGACAGCATGTTCAGATCGAGGGAAAAGCCGCGACTTTCTACCAGCGGCAGCGGCACGGGGATAGCCCCGAGATAGCGGATCATCGATTCGTAAATAGGAAAGCCGGGATTTGGATACAGCGCTTCGTCGCCGGCGTCAAGCAGCGCCAGCATCGAGAAGAAGAGGATCGGCTTGCCGCCGGGAACGACACACACGTGCTCCGGGCCAACGCGAACGCGGCGCGTGGCCGAAACCATGCCGGCGATTTCTTCGCGCAGGTCAGGATAGCCCTGGGAAGGGCCGTAATGGGTCCACCCCTCATCCAGCGCTTTTTTGGCTGCTTCCACGATGTGGGGAGGGGTGGGGAAGTCGGGCTCGCCGATTTCCATGTGGATCACGCTCCGGCCTTCGGCCTCCAAACGCCGGGCCTTGACCAAAACATCAAACGCCGATTCGGTTCCCAGGTTCTGCATTCGCTGCGCGAGTTTCATTGGCACCGCCGAGATGGAATCATGCTGCTGAAAAGAAATGCACGCCGCCGCGTTCCTCGACCAGCGCGACATCATCACCAATATCTACCCTGGCTCCCAGGATGCGGCCTGTCAGGCGAACACCGCCCTCGAGTTCAATGATAGCAATCTGAAAGGGCAAATCTTTTTCGAAAGGCTCGGCGGCGGCGTAGAGCGTGGTACACGAATAGATTTTTCCTTTGCCCGAGACGGTCGCCGGCAGCCATTTCCGATTTCCGCAGCCGCAAAACGCCGGCTGGGTCACGGCCAACTTGCCGCAGCTTGTACAGCGGTAAAGAGTCATCTTGCGCCTTGCGCCTCGGGGCCGGAAACGGCGCCAGGCCGCTTTCCGCTCGCGAGGCGGAGTAATAGAGGCGCGCGCCACCCGCCGCCTCCGCGCCAGCAAGCCTTTGAAAGACGTTTCGATAAACGCTTTCTCCGCTCGGCAGGAACCGCGATTCGAAGGCGGGCCCGGCTCACCGGCCCAGGATCGTAACTACGCAAGTGGCGCCCGATCCACCAAGATTTTGAGCCAAGCCGGTCTCCGCCCGCCGCACTTGCCGTTCGCCGGCCTCGCAGCGCATCTGCAACACCAGGTCGCAAAGCTGGCCGATGCCCGTAGCTCCGACCGGATGGCCCTTTGCCTTGAGACCGCCGCTGGTGTTGACCGGAAGCTCTCCGTCCGGAGCAGTAAAGCCGGAGGCTGAAGCGGGGCCGCCTTCGCCGCGAGGAACAAAGCCGAGATCCTCCAGCGCGATGATTTCGGCGATCGTAAAGCAGTCGTGCAATTCGGCCACGTGGATGTCTCGAGGGCGCAGTCCTGCCATCTGGAAGGCTTTCTCCCCCGCTCGTTGGACGGACCGAAAGGTGGTGATATCGTCTTTGTCGGCGAGGGCGAGGCGGTCGGAGGCCTGTGCGACGCCAAGGATGCGGATCGGCTTCGAGCTGAAATCCGGGGCACGCCCGGCGGGGCAAATCAGCACGGCTGCCGCCCCATCGCTCACCAGCGAGCAGTCATAAATCGTAAGCGGATCGGCTATCATCCGGCCGTTTAGCGCCTGCTCTTTGGTGATGAGCTTGCGCATATGAGCGTCGGGATTCTTCGCCCCGTTGGCATGATTTTTCACGGCCACCGTTGCAAGCTGGTCGCGGGTGGTGCCGAACTGGTACATATGCCGGCGGGCAATCATGGCGAACATGGCGGGAAAAGTCGCGCCGGCTTTTACTTCTGCTTCCAGGTCTCCCGCGGAAGCCAGGATTTGAGTGACCCGCGTTCCAGGCACGGAGGTCATTTTTTCCACACCGGCAGCCAGGACAACGTCATACATCCCGCCGGCCACAGCCGCACACGCGTGAAAAAAAGCCGAGCCGCTCGACGCGCAGGCATCCTCGATGCGCGTCGCCGGAATCCCGTCCATGCCGAGCGCTGAAGCCACATAAGGCGCCAGATGATTCTGTCCGACAAAAGACGGGCCAGCGAAGTTTCCCAGGTAAAACGCTTCTACCTGCGGCGGCGTTACATGCCCGTCTTTCAAACACTTGCTCCCCGCCTCGACGGCCAGGTCGAGCAGGGAACGGTCCGGAAACGCGCCGAACGCCGTCTTGCCCACGCCGATGATGGAAACAGGCCTCATGTATACTGAAATGATCGGAGAGGCGCTGATTTGCGGGTTCCGAACATTATTATTCCACGTTTTGGCGGCGCAGGCGTCAAGCTCAATGTAGGGCAGTCATGCGATGAACACCGCAGGCGCCGCCGTTTCCGAGACCTACCCCGCGTTCCAGCGGCAGGGGAGCATGGAGACCGATAAGGTTCCCCGGCCGGCCGACGTCTTGCAGGCTGCGGAGCAGGATTTTATCGCGGTGCATCTGCGGCGGGTGTTTCTGCTGATTCACAGGATTGTCGGCAACGTCGCCGATGCGCAGGACCTCACGCAGGAAGCTTTTGTCAAAGCGCTGGCGCGGCGCGATCAGCTCAAAGACGAACAAAAGGCCGCCCAGTGGTTGGGCCGCATCGCTTTCAATACAGCCATCGATTTCATGAGACAGCGGAAGCGGGTCAGCTTCTGTGAGCTGGAGGCGGCTCCAGAGCCGCAGGTTTTCGAGACGCCGGAGCGGCTGGTGCTGCGGGCGGAGAAACAAGCGTACCTGGCCGACGGACTGCGGCTGCTTTCCGAGCGGGAAAGGGCCGCGCTCATATTGCGCGACGTGGAAGGGCTGCCGGCGGCGGAAGTGGCCCAACATATTGGCTGCTCGATGGCGACTGTGCGGAGCCACATTGCCAATGCGCGAACGAAATTCCGCAAGTATATTAAAGGCCGCAGGGCCTGAACCCTGTCCGGCCGGCGTGCGCCGGCGCGCTCACGTTCGCGCAAGAAGCGCGCGGGCGGCTGCCGGAGAAAGACCGGGAAACAAGCCATGAGCACTTTATTTTGGAAGCACCCGGGAGAGGCCGACCTGGCGCTGTTTGCCGGCGGTGAACTGGGTCCGCTGGCCCGGTGGCGCATCGAAGGGCATTTGCACGCGTGTGGAGAGTGCCGTCAAGCCGTGGGCGAGTTCTTCGAGCTTCGCAGCCGGGTGATGGACCTGGCAGAACTGCCGCAGATGGATTGGAATGGCCTGGCAGCTCAGATCCAGCGGCGTGTGGAGCAACAGCGTAGGATGTCATCGTCCTTCGCGCCGGCTCGCCGCGCCTGGCGTCCGGCATGGGCTCCCGCCCTTGCGGTTCTGTTGATGCTCGCTGCCGGCGCATATATCACCCGGCGCTACCGCGCGCCGGAGCCGCCGCTATCCGGAGCCGCCTCGCTGAACGCCTCGGCCGGGGCGGTCGAACTGCGCCTGGGAGACCGGCAGGTCTTGACGCTGACGAACGACGCCCAGGCGGAAAGCCAGGTGAACTGGCGCGTGAGCGCCGGCGCCGTGAGCGCCCGGTATCTGGATGCCGATACCGGAAATATCACAGTAAACAATGTCTATACGCAATAGCATCGTTTACGTTTCTTTCGCCTGTTGGTTTTTTGCCGCGGCGGCGCAAGCGCAGTTGGGGCAACGGACGGATCCGGCTTCGGTGATCCGCTGGAGCCTCGGCGGCGCGCCGGTTTCGATCGTCTCCGCCGATCTCGGCGACTCCCGCGTTCAGCCGCGGGGCGGCGCTATGATTTTGGACCTGCATGCCACGCTGACTTTGCAGAACAACAGCTCGCAAAATATTCGAGGCATCACGCTGGCGGTTCTCGCACAGGAGATGACGCCGGGCGGCAAAGGATCGGTCGCCGTTCCCAGCTTGAATGTCCCGCCTGGCGCCAGCTTCCCCGTGCGCATCAACCTGCGCCTTCTGCGCCCGCTGCCAGCGCCCGCCGGGCCCTTGGTCGAAGTCAGCCTTGACGGCTTGCTGTTCGCCGATTTCTCCTTCTTTGGCCCGAATCGGCTGGAATCGCGGCGGACCATGACCGTTTGGGAAATGGAGGCGCGGCGCGATCGCGAGCATCTGAAAACGCTGCTTGAGAAACAGGGTCCGGCCGCCTTGCAAAGGGAAATGCTGGCGAGCCTGTCGCGGCAAGCGGCTCGGCCGCACCTGGATGTTCAGGTCGAGCGGGCCAGCGGCTCTCGGGCGATTTCAGCCGCCGTGAGCGCCCTGACCGGGCGAAACCTGAATTTCGCTTTTTTAAGAATTCCCGATTCACCGCTCGATCTGCTCTCGGGCGCGGCGCAGGTTAATGGGGCCGAAGCCGCTTCTCTCCGCGTGGATGTCGCCAACCGTTCCAACCGTGATGTGCGCTACTTTGAAGTGGGCTGGATTGTAAAAGATGCCGCCGGTGAGCAGTTTCTGGCCGGGTCGCTACCATCGTCGCCCGCGGGCCTCGACTTGCGGCCGGGCGGTTCGGCCGTTGCGTTGCAGGACCGCGCCTACCGGTTCAGCCGCGGCCCTGAGTCGCTCCCCGCTATCATCGGTCTGACCGGTTTTGTGAGCCAGGTCGAATTTTCGGATGGCGCCATTTGGATCCCCAGCCGCAAGGCTCTCACCGAGCAGTCGCTGCTGGGAGTGATCCCCGTTTCCGCCGAAGAGCAGCGCCTGAGCCAGCTTTACCGGACCAAAGGACTGCAAGCTTTGGTTGAGGAACTGCGGAAGTTTTAGGAGCGCCGCCCCGCCTGCACCTCAGCGAGCAGGCGCAACCCGCCCGGCTGTGGTCGCGGAGACCCCTTCGCCGAGAATTTCGTTCAGCAGCCGGCTGTCGGGCTCCACAGGGTACTGAATTCCCAGCATTTTGGCCAGCGTCGGAGCAATATCTTCGGGGCCGGCCGGGGCTGGGTAGCGCCCCGGCTTGATTCCCGCCCCCATCCAAACAATCGGCACGTGGCGATCGTACTCATATACAGTCCCGTGGCCGGTCCCGCCGGGGTTTCCCGATATGTAATGGTATTGCTTGGCAACGACCATCAAATGCGGGCTGCGCGGCGCGAAGAAACTGTTGCGCAGCAGGGCCAGGGCAGGATCGGCGGAGGAAGGCTTGTCGGAAATCATATCGGCCCAGGTGTAAACAGCGGCGACGGCTCCGGTGGCCATCAGCGCGCGGATCGCCGTTTGCTCCACCTCGCTGCGTTTCAAGCCGCTTCGCGCGATCGCATCGAGATTCAGATGAAAATTCGGGCCTTCCATACCGGCGATCAATTCCGGCGCGGCGGGGAATTGCTGCCGAAACGCTGTACGCACTGCGTTCAGGAGAAGCGACGTAGGCACGCGCTTCGCCTCGCTGTTGCCTTGCTTTTGCAGCCACTCGACCAGCGGCAGCGCCCCGTGATCCGCGGTAAGTATGACCAACGTGTTGTTTAGGCCGACGCGCGCGTCGACCGCGTGGAAGAGCTTGTCGAGCACGAGGTCAAGGCGCAAATAGTTGTCCATCGCTTCCTGGCTGAAGGGGCCGTAGGCATGGCCGATGTAATCGCTCGCCGAGAAGCCGATGACAAAAACGTCCGGAGCGGCATCGGTGCCCAGATTGTGGGCTGCGAGCGCTTCGAGTGCCGCTTGCAGCAGCACTTCATCCGCATAGGGGGTGCGCCGCAGGCTTTCATAGTAGGCCGGCTCCGGCGGCTTGCCTCGATAGCCGTGCGGGAAGGTCGTATCTTTGAGATCCCATTCCCCGGGAAAATTGTCCTCTCGAGAATACTGGAGATAGGGGCTTTCGTCTGAGAGCAAGCGGGTCCATGGCGTTTGGTAGTAGGAATCGGGAAGCTTCTGTTCGTTGAATTTTGTCAGCCACGCAGGGGTCTGCCGAGTGTAGTACGTGCTGGTGATGAAACAGCCGCAGTCGTTTTCAAACCAATACGCCGCATCGGCGCGAGGGCCGCTGGGCAATATCGCCGAACGGTCTTTGAAGGAAATGCCGACGACATGGGAAGCGGGCCATTTCTGCTTGATTTTGTCTCCCACCGTAAAACCGACGAAATTGGCGGGCGAAGCGCCATGGCCGCGGCCGCCGACGGCGTCCACGGTCGAATCATCCACCACATTCATCATTGTTTTCAGGTAAGGATCGTACCATCCGTTCGCGACTATGCCGGAGTGAGAGGGATGGCGCCCGGAGAGAATCACCGAATGGCCGGGGCCTGTCTCGGAGTTGGCATGACGATATAGCGCATTAGTGAAAATGGCCCCGCGGCTCAAGAGCGTCTTAAAACCGCCTTTGTAAAGAGGCTCAAAGCGGGTCAGATAATCAAACCGCATTTGATCCACCGAGACGACGAGAATCAGCTTGGGTGGGGGGGGTTGGGCAGTGACAATCGCAGAGATTGCCAGAAATATCGTCAGCAACCGAGCTTTAGGGCGCATCACGACAGCTCCTGGAGTGGAAACTACTACAGTCTACACCGGTTCTTTGACGCGAGAACGATTGACTCCACCGGGCAGGGCATTGGGACAGGCTCAACGCCGGGCAGGACGGCGGCGGACTGCGGCGGCTGCCACAGACCTTCGGGACTTCTCCGGGCCGCCGGGCTGCTCTCCGGGCGGCCGCGCTTGACCGCGCCGCCGCAAAACTGCGAAATTGAGTGCGAGGTTTTCCCATGGCGAAATTCCTCTTGGGACTGATCACTGGCATTTTCCTTTGCGTATTTCTTGCCGTGCTGGTCGTGGTGGCCGCTGCCTCGTTTTCCGGCCGCGCGCCGTCGGTCAGCCAGGGATCTACTTTAGTGCTCAACCTGGGCGGGGAGATTGTCGAGCACAATCCAGCCAATGTGCCGTCTCTGCTGTTCCAGCGAGGCATGAAGCCGACCGTGAAAGACATCCACGACATCCTGCAAAAAGCCGCCGTGGACCGCCGGGTGAATGCGGTGGTGCTGAAGGCTCGAGGCATCGGCGCCGGCTGGGGAAAAATCCAAGAGATTCGCGCGGATCTGGAGCAGTTCAGGAATTCCCAAAAGCCGTTGATCGCGTTCCTGGAAACGCCGGGCGCTCGGGAATACTATCTTGCTACGGCCTGCGACAAGATCTATGTCGCGCCGCAGGGTCTCCTCGACGTGAAGGGCTTTCGGGCGGAATCTGTTTTCTTTAAAGACACGTTAAGCAAGCTCGGCGTCCAAGCGGACTGGGTGCATGTCGGAAAATACAAGAACTTCGCCGAGCCTTTCACGCAGGACAAAATGTCCGACGCGACGCGCGAGGTGATCAACTCGATTCTCGATACGGTCCTGAACGATTTTGTCGCTACGGTCGCAAAGGGCAGGCACATGACCCCCGAACAGGTGCGGGCTGCCCTGGACCAGGGCCCTTTCCTGCCCGAAGAGGCAGTGAAGGCCGGGCTGGCCGACGGCCTGCGCTATGAGGATCAGGTCTTCGACGAAGTAAAGAACCTGACCAAGGTCAGCGCCATCAAGAAACTTCGAGCGGAAAGTTACAGCCGGGTCAGCCTGGAGTCGCTCGGCCTGAGCGGCGGCAGCCGCATCGCTGTAGTCTATGCCGTCGGCGATATTCTTCAGGGTGAGCCGGAGGTCAGCCCGTTTGGAGGCGGCGAAGCGATCGGCTCCGACACGATGGCCCGCGTCCTGCGCGACGTGGGGGAAGACAAAAACATCAAGGGCGTCATTGTACGCATCGACTCGCCCGGCGGTGACGCGTTCGCCAGCGATGAAATCTGGCGCTCTATGAATCTGCTGCATTCGAAAAAACCGATGGTAATCTCCATGTCAGACGTGGCTGCCTCGGGCGGCTACTACATGGCGATGTCCGGAGACCCGATCATCGCCTATCCCGGGACCTACACAGGCTCGATCGGCGTGGTGTTCGGCAAATTCAACCTGCACGGGCTGTACGACAAGCTCGGAGTGCGGAAGGAGATCCTGAGCCGCGGCAAATTCGCCGATATCGATACCGATTACCGCGATTTCACTCCGGAAGAGATGCAAAAAGTCATGAGCGGCATGAACTCGGTTTACGCCGACTTCGTCCAAAAGGTGGCCGAGGCGCGTAAGCGGAAGGTGAGCGACATCGAGCCGATCGCCGAGGGCCGCGTTTGGCTCGGCAGCCAAGCCAAGCAGAACGGCCTCATCGACGAGTTGGGCGGGTTCGACCGGGCGATCACCCTGATCAAAGAGCGCGCCAAGCTCCGGCCGGATGATAAGGTGACGCTGGTCAGCTATCCGCCGGAAAAGAAGCTCCTGGACGTGCTTCTGTCACGGTTGAACGGCGCAGGCGACGAAGATACGCTCACCGAGACCATCCGCCGAAAGCTTGGGTGGGCGGCTCCCTGGCGGGCTCTGCTCAAGGGGGGCATGCTGAAGGTCGCGCCGTATATCGTCAGCGTACAGTGAGCACCTGGAAAAAGCCGATCGCTCTTTGGCTGCTGAGTCTGGGAGCAGCAGCGGCCTTCGCCGCCGAAGTTGATTTGCGCCGCGCCGTTGTCGTCGCGCCGCCGCAGCTTTCCCCACGAGAAAGCAGAGCCGTCGCCATGCTGGTGGAGGAAGTCGAAAAGCGGACCCGCATCCGCTGGCCCGTGGCTGCGTCGCGGCCTTCCGGCTCAGTTCCCGTAATCTGGATCGAGCGCCCATCGGGAGCAGGCCCGGCAGAGGGCTATCGGATTCGAGTGGATGACTCCGCCGCGGCTCCGGCGGTGTTCATCAGCGGCAACGATGCGCGCGGCCTTCTGTTCGCCGTCGGGTATCTGCTGCGGAGCATGCACATGAGCGCGGAGAAGGTCACGGTCGCCGCCGCGCTGCACGTCTCGGCTGCGCCGAAGTATCCTTTGCGCGGCCACCAGCTCGGCTACCGGCCAAAAACGAACTCCTACGATGGCTGGTCGCTGCCTATGTGGGAGCAATATATCCGGGACCTGGCGGTCTTCGGCGCCAATGCCATCGAGCTGATTCCCCCTCGCTCCGACGACGACGCCTGGAGTCCCCATTTCCCGCTGCCGCCGATGGAGACGATGGTCGGCATGTCGCGCTTGGCCGACGAATACGGCCTGGACGTCTGGATCTGGTATCCGGCCATGGACAAGGACTACGCGGATCCCAAGACCGTTGCGTTCGCTCTGTATGAATGGGGTGAGGTTTTCCGGAAATTGCCCCGCATTGATGCGGTTTTCGTTCCGGGCGGCGATCCGGGACACACGGAGCCGAAATATCTGATGGCGCTGCTGGAAAAGCAGACGCAGAATTTGCATCGCTATCACCCCAAGGCCCAGATGTGGGTGTCGCCGCAGAGCTTCAGTCAGGCCTGGCTCGATGAGTTTCTGGGCATCCTGAGAACGCAACAGCCGCCGTGGCTGGCCGGCGTCGTCTTCGGGCCGCAAATTCGAATGAGCCTGGCGCAATTGCGAGCCGCTGTTCCCGCGCGATATCCGATCCGGCATTACCCGGACATAACGCACAGCCGGCAATCGCAATATCCGGTTCAGGATTGGGATATGGCGTATGCGGCAACCGAGGGACGCGAGGTTATCAATCCGCGGCCGCTCGACGAAGCCCGCATCTTCCGCCTGCTCCAGCGGTATACGATCGGCTTCATCACTTACTCGGAGGGCTGCAACGATGACGTGAATAAAGCTGTCTGGAGCGCTCTCGGGTGGAATCCGGAGGCCGATGTAACCGATATTCTCCGGCAGTATAGCCGCTATTTCCTCGGAGATCGTTATGCCGATGACTTTGCACAAGGCCTGCTGGCGCTCGAAAGAAACTGGCAGGGGCCGTTGCTCGCCAACCAAAACGTTGAGACGACGCTCCGGCAATTCCAGTCCATGGAGCGCGCCGCATCTCCACAGGATCTGCTGAACTGGCGTTTTCAGCAGGCGCTCTACCGCGCTTACTACGACGCTTACATTCGGGCCCGGCTGGTGGCGGAAACCGGCGACGAGCAAGCGGCCATTGCCCGGCTGGCGGAGGCGCCGCGGACCGGTTCGCTTTCCGCCATGGCGGAAGCGGAAGCCATTCTGGACCGCGCCGCCGAGCGGAGGCCGTTTTTCGCGCTTCGCGACCGCGTTTTCATGCTGGCCGAAGCGCTGTTTCAAAGTATTCGCATGCAATTAAGCGTGCCCCTGTATAAAGCGATTGCCGTCGGGCGCGGCGCCAATCTCGATACCATCGATATGCCGCTGAACGACCGGCTTTGGCTGAAGGCGCGCTTCGCTGAGCTCAGAAGAATGCCCGAGGAATCAGACCGGCTGAACGGCATCGATGCGATCGTCAACTGGACCAATCCCGGTCCCGGGGGATTCTATGACGATTTGGGCGATCTGGCGCGGCAACCTCACCTGGTCCGCGGACCGGTTTTCGAACAAGATCCCGCCTTTCTTCAATCTTCTCTCGTCTCGTTCTCCTACCGCCCGGAGTACCGGAAATCGTGGTGGACTTATGCAGAATCTCTGAACGATACTCCCCTCGAGATGCGCTACAGAGACCTTGACCCCGCGGCGCACTACAAGGTCCGGGTGGTCTATGCTGGGGATAGTCCGAATACGCGGATTCGGCTGGTCGCGAACGGCAATGTGGAAGTGCATCCGCTTTTACAGAAACCTTCGCCGGTGCGGCCAATCGAATTCGATATCCCCGCCGAGGCGACCGCCTCCGGCGAGCTCGTTTTGCAATGGCGCCGCGAACCGGCGCTGGGCGGCAACGGCCGCGGCTGCCAGGTGGCCGAGGTGTGGCTGATCAAGAAGAGCCAATAACAAATCGTCCGGCAGGCGCGCGGCAGGCCGGTTTGTCATTTAGAGTTTGCCAAAGGCCGTGGCGTCCCAGGTAGCTGCCGCAAGGACCTCTACGTTCGTCGCTTTCTCATAAATGCGGCGAACCACAGCGGGTTCCATCGTCTGTTCCGAGCCATCGACGGCGCCTGCCAGCACGATGCGGCGCGGAGCGAGGGAAGCGGCCACCTCCGGCAGGTCGGTGTATTCCAGCACATGCGGCAAGAAATTGCAAAATGGGTGCGTGTACTGCTCCGTCTCCACGATGCTCCGATAAGAAACGAGGCCTCCCGCCAAGTAGAGGGATTGCACCGCAGGTTCAAGGGCGGCAGCGAACAGAGCCGGCACTGTCATTTTACCCAGCGCGGCGATTGTGAGCCGCCGGCCGGCGAGAGAGGGATGCGAGCGCAGCGCGTGGACGACGGCCAGGATATCGGTTACACGCTGGCCGAGCAGCGGTTTGCCGAGAATGAGCGACGCCCAGGCCCAATTGTCTTCGTTGCTGTGTGAGCGCGCATAACGCGCGGCTCCGCGGCTGAACTCGGGAGAAAGGTCGCCAACGCCGCGCAGGTCAGGCACACACACCGCGCAGCCGGCCTGCGCCAGCGACTGATACATCTCGCCCTCGTGCCAGCGCACATCCCGGCCGGCGGGCTCCAGGGATATGACGGCAGGCTGAGAAGGATCCGGATTATTCGGCAGAAAGAGCCATGCCGGCGCCCAGACTTTCGGGGCCGAAGGAATATCCAGGACTTCAATTTCAAGGCCACGCGAGGGGACCCGCCGCAGGACGGCGGCGCGGACCTCGCCCGCTGGCCGCTCTACCCCGAGCAGGCGGTCTAACGGCGCCGAACGCCGGGTGAGCTGCCGGGACCTGGTCAAGGTGAAAGGCGTTTGCCCGTGAAACGAGCGCACCACGTTGCCCGATTCGCTTACCGCAAGAACTTTGTCGGGCTCGGGCTCAACCGGAGGCTCCTCGGTGATCGGGCGCGTCTCTCCCTTCAGCCAGCGGCCGAGCCAGTTGTAAACGTGCAAGCGAGAGTCGTAGGAAAGGCCGTGCGGAAGCGGGGTATCCGCCCAAGCCAGCCGGTCGCCGCGGCCCAAAACCTCGTATACTCTTTTCAGCTTCTGAAATTCCTCCCAGCCGCTGGCTATGTACTGGCTAGAGTATGTGCCGAAAAAGTCGCGGTCGCTGACCGTGACCATGAGGGGCTTGGGGGCGAACGGATACAGCAGATCCCAACGGTCAAAGCCCTCCGGCCCGGAGCCGACGAAGTCCTGCTCCGCGTCATCGGTGGATCCCGGCGGGTTGAAATTGGCGCAGGCAAAGTTCTCGGTATTGCCGCTGCACTCGATGGCCGCAGCCAGCCGGTCGTCCACGGCCAGCAGCATCATGGTGAGGGTCCCGCCGCCGGACTGGCCGGTGGAAGCCAGCCGTTTCGGGTCGACGAGCGGGTGCGCTGCGAGGTAGTCAAGGCTGCGGACGGCGTCCCAGACCTGGAAGCGCGAGGCCGTATCGCCCACCAGCAGCATTTGGCGGCCGGCCGTCGTGTGTTCGTCGTCCGGAGAAAAAAGGCGGGTGCGGGTCAGAGACGCGTTGGGATAGTAGATGCGCTCGCCCTGTCCCATCGGGTCGAAGGCCAAGACCACGTATCCCAGCCGGGCGAGGCCTTGACAGCATCGCTGATAGGTGTCTCCTGCTTTGCCGTTCGCCGTATGGCCCATCTGGAAAAGCACGCCCGGATACGGCGGGCGGCCTGTAGTGGGGATGTATAAATTGGCCGAGACGTGCAATTCGGGGCGGCTCTCGTACACCACCTTCTCGACGCGGTAGCCGGGCCGCTCGAAGGATCCCACGGTGCGGGCGTTCAGGGGAGTGGATTCGGGTCGGCCGCCAACCAGGCGCCAGAACGTTGCGCGCGCCCATCGCTGGCGTTCTCGAATCGCCTGCGGCGTGGTTAGTTTGGCGATCTCGCGGTTTCTCGCTTCATAAGCCCGCGCCGCGAGATCGCGCAAATAATCGGGAAGGCAGCGCGAGTAGTTGCGATACGCCACTCCGGGGAATGTGGATTGAGCCCCGGCCGGCTTCCGGGCAAACGCCCAGACTGCCGGGATGGCGAATAACTCGCGCCTGGTGAGCCGAAGAGAATGGTCCGGCATGCTCCCGCCTCGCCCGCAAACCTGCGAGTATAGCAGCCCTTCCGTAAAAGCGACCTCCGGATCTACGATTCGGACCGCGGCTCGACGATCCGCGTGGCGACGTGCATGCCCGGCTTGAGCTGATCGGACTCCACGGCGGTGAAGACATAATCCGTCAATATGGGCTTTACCCGCACGGGCCGGAATTTGTTTTCGCCTTCCACGACCCAAACCATGGGATCGCCGGGCTTGAGCTGATTGGCATCGAGAAGAGCTTGTTTTTCCTGTTCCGGAATGGCGGGCGAAAACCGCAATGCGAAGCTCGGCACCTTCATCTTGTTGGTCACGGAGTTCACCGGAATGGTTACGTAGGCCGTCATCCCGGGAATAATCCTCTCCCCGGGATTGCGGAACTCGATCAAGGCATCGTAGGTCACTACCGTGTTGCGAGTCGTATCCGGCGGAACGTTGGATCCAATCAAGCCGATGCTGAGGCCTGAAGGGTTGGTGTTTGTGCTCGTGGCGGCGGTGGTGGCGGGGGTAATCGTCGGCGTCGAAGTCGTAGTGATGATTCGGCCGCTCGGATCAAATGTCGTGGTGGTAGTGGTGGTGATGTTGGTGGCCTGGGAGGCCGACACCGCCGCGCCGCCCACGGATTCGCTGGCCGAAACCGAACCGGCGGTTACACCGGCCGAAAGCGTCTTTTTAAAGACGCTGGTCAGTCCCGTGGTCTTCGAAATCGGGTCGATTTCGTTGGCATTGATGCGAACGGAAACCAGTTTTCCTTCGAAGATCTCGCCCGGAAAAGCGTTGACCGTGAAAGTGGCCGGCAAGCCCACTCGGACCTTGCCCACATCGGAGGAATCCAGCTTCGTGTACACGTACATGTGGGAAAGATCCTGGGCGATGTTAAACAGACTAGGCGCCTGAAGACTGGCCGCTACGGTTTGCCCAACGTCGACATTCCGAGCGACGACAACTCCGTCCACCGGCGAGGTAATCCGGCAATAATCGAGATTGCGTTTCGCCATGGCGGCCATCGCGGCGCGCTGTTCGACTACGGCTTGCGCCTGGGCGAGGGCCGCCTCGGCGCTTTTCACTCTGGCCGCAGCGACCTGGCTTTGCGCCTGGGCCGCCAGCGCATCCGCCCGAGCACTGCGGTATGTGGCCTCACTCTTATCAAAATCGGCCTGGGTGGAAATACCTTCGCTGAGCAGGCGCTTCATCCGATTGAAATCGGCTTCCGCCTGCCGGTAAGTCGCCTCGGCGGCCTGGGCCTCGGCGGTCGCTCGGGCATAATCGCTGCGCGCCGACTCCACATTGAATCTCTCCTGATTGACGGCCGCGCGGGCCGCCGCCAGATTGGCCTCGGCTTGCAGGAACGTTGCCCGGTACGTGGAATCGTCGATCTCGGCCAGCAATTGGCCGGCCTTCACACGATCGTTAAAATCAACGTGGAGGGCCTTGATGCGGCCGGTCACCGGGCTGCCGACATCGACCACGTTAACGGCGTCCACGCTGCCCGTAGCCGGGACTTCCACCGTCAGGTCGCCGACCTCCACCGGCGCTGTCTCGAGAATGGGTTTTTCGGGCCCTTTCGAGCTCAGGGACCAATAAAGGGCTGAAACACAAATCGCGACGCCCAGGGCGATCCACAGTAAGTTCTGCCTTTTGCCTGACTTGTTCATTGAGTATTCCGGCCGATTATACCTGGAAAGGCGTGCCGCCTTCTGTAGCGGTTACCTGCGCGCCGGAATTTCCCTTCGTGCGGCCCTAAACGTCGCCGATTCCGGCTCTTCCCATCTTGCGGCGGCGGGCCGGCGGGCTATACTAACGGATGGCTTATGCTCCTCGCCCTGATCTTGATCGCTGGCCTCACCGATTGGGTTCCGGCCCGCTGGATCTCCAGCGATCCGAAAAGCCTGGAACTGATACGGGGCACGCCCATTAATTGTCTCCTGCTGGAACGCGATCAGTGGTCGCCCGCGTTCGCCGAG
>Ga0070741_10006820_pt1 | contig 24213 bp, 16 predicted proteins | sample Coa_R1_4_FD_66440 | JGI IMG/M metagenome (GOLD analysis project Ga0070741, IMG submission 66440) | Surface soil microbial communities from Centralia Pennsylvania, which are recovering from an underground coalmine fire - Coalmine... | ecosystem: Environmental > Terrestrial > Soil > Unclassified ...
TTCAAAAAGGCCGTCCAGCGCGGCCGCAGCGAGCGAAGAGGCGAGGCGTACTCTTCGCCGTACGTTGAGCCTCTGAGCGACGCGAGAACAAAGCTGGCGGACTTTTTCAACATCCTGCTAGGCGGACTTCCGGAAGGGTTGGCGCGACACGAGTTCTCGCATGCCCTTGAAGCACCGCGGGCACAGCAGCAGTTGGCTGCGGGTATCGAAGAACAGGCGCGGCGAAGCACGCCCGCAACACTCACACGGGCTGTCCTGGGGTTCCAAAATCTTTTCGTCTTCTTCTTCATCGGATCGTTTCCGCGCCCAGCCCGTCCGGAGGCTTGTGTTCATCGGGCCACGAGACGTGATATTCCGGCCTAAGGGCTGAGGCAACGGGGGAATGCACCGGTCGCAGTACACCTGTTCCGTCAGCTTGTCCCAGATCGCGTGAGTCAGCGTTTGGCCACAGGCAGCGCAGGTCAGGGGCCTCACGGCCGGACATCTCCCGTTCGCGCTCATCTCCTGTTTTCACTGAGCGAGCAACAGATATGCCGTCAGGGCGGCCAAGACGTTCGAGCGCATCTCTTCAAGAAAATTCAAACCTTAGAGGTTGGCTGTTCAGGAGTGAGCGAGAAAGAGCATCCCGGCATTCTTAAGCACGTGCAAAGTTTGCATCACAGAAAGGGGAAGCAGCGCCGTGGGCTACTCACGGTCGATCCCATAGGCGCGCAGCTTGTTGTAGAGGCTGGCACGGCTGATCTTGAGGAGACGCGCAGCCTTGACCCGATTGCCCCCGGCTTCCTGGAGCGCTTCGAGGATATGGGCCCGCTCCGCCTGCTCCGCGGCGCTGCGCGAAACGGTCCGCAAATCGCCGCAAGGAGGGAGCGACGCCAACCCGGCGATATCCTTGCAGGTCAGTTCGGAGCCGCCAGTGGTCACCACGGCGCGTTCGATCACATGCTGCAACTCGCGGACATTCCCGGGCCAGGGCGCGTTGGCCAACGCCCGCATGGCCTCCGGGGTCACGACTCGGACCGGCTGTCGGTGTCGCGTGCAGGACACCGCCACGAAATGCCGGACCAACAGCGGGATGTCTTCTCGCCGTTCGCGGAGCGGCGGCAGGAACAACGGCAGCACGGCCAGTCGATAGTAGAGATCCTGGCGAAAGGCTTTCGCCTTCACAAGATCCAGAAGATCTTTGTTGCTGGCGGAAATGACCCGCACATCCACTTTGATGCGCTGGTTGCTCCCGACCGGCTTGATCTCACCTTCTTGCAACACCCGCAGCAACTTGGCCTGAAATTGCAAGGACGTGTCCGCGACTTCGTCGAGAAAGATCGTCCCTCCGTCGGCTTCCTCGAACAGGCCGCGCTTGGACGAGACGGCTCCCGTGAAGGCACCCCTGACATGGCCGAAGAGCTCGCTCTCCAGCAAGGCCTCCGGCAAGGACCCGCAGTCGATGACCACGAAGGGGCGATCGCAACGGGCGCTGAGCCGGTGGATCGTTTTCGCGACCAACTCTTTCCCCGTCCCGCTTTCGCCTTGGAGCAGCACCGTCGCCTGGCTGTCGGCGACCAGACGAATCATCTCGAACATCTGCCGCATCGCCGGACTCCGGCCGATCAGGTCACCCAACCGGTTCTCTCCCTCTCGTTCCTCGAAATCGCCGGCGCCTCGGCTCGGGATTCGAGCTGTTCCGGCTCCTCTTTGCGGATTCAGGAAGACGAGCGCCGACTGCGTCTCGTTCCGCGAGGATTTCAACGGAACGGCGCGGCTGATGCCGCAGGGGAAGGCGGCACCGGACAGATCCTGAGCCGAGACCGCTTCGCCGGTGGCGAAGGACTGCATGGCCGGACAGGGATCACAGCGTTCCACTCGATGGCCGACGATCTCGTAACACCGAGCAGGAGGGTCAGCGTTACGATCGGTCACCCGCATCCAGGCAGACTCGTTCGAATAGATGATCCGCAAATCGGGACCAAGAACCGCTACCCGAATGGGATCAGGAAGATGGTCCGCTAGAAGTTTGAGCGCCTCCAATCGGGCGTTCAACACCTCGTCGGCAAAGGGGCCGCTTACAACGGATTCGTTCGGAAACCCGGCCGTCTCCACGTGCCTTGTCTCCTCCTTCCACTCGTGAACATCACCCCCTCCCTCACCTCTCGAGGGGGAGAGAGGTGGGGTGAAGTTATTCGCTAGGTGCCCTGTTCGAACTCTGCGCTCTTATGGTCCAGCAACCGCTTAATGGTCGCCTTCAACTCGGCAATGCGGACCGGCTTATCGAAATAGGCCGTGGCCCCGCGATAGAACGCCTCCTGCCGGATCCCTTGCTCGCCGAAGGCGGTCATGAGCACGATCGGGCAGCGGGGCGCAGCCTGACGCAGCCGACTCACGTACTCCAATCCCCCCGACGGCATCTTGAGATCCGTCAGGATCAAGTCCGGCACCTCCTTGCCGACCATCGAGAGAGCCTCCTGACCATCGGCCGCCTCCCGAAGCTGATACCCTTCGGTCATCAATTCGTCGCAGAGCAGGCTGCGCATCTCCTGATCGTCTTCCACCACAAGCAACACGACCGCTTTCCTTTCATGCACGGATGTTCCCCTTTCGACTTGACCGGGAGGGTTCTGCCACCAAGCTCACGCAAGGGGTATGCCCATCGGTCCGGTCGGGCCGGACCGCGCAACCAGCGATAATCACTCAAGATTCGGTGTTGAAGGAAGCGAGGGCGGTGCGATGGGAAGTCGGCTCGATGGCGAGAAACACCCCATCGGCCGGGAGACGGGCTGTTGCGAGATGCCACAGTCCCATAGGAAAGTAGAGCTGGTCGCGAATAGCGGGTAGCTGGTAGCTGATAGATAAGAGAAAGTGTAGGGTCGTTCGCTTTTGCCTTAGAGCATCAGCCGCACCGTCTTCTTTTTGCTATCAGCTATTCGCTACTAGCTATGAGCTTTTTTAGGAATGCACCGGCAGGTTGATCGTGAAGGTGGTCCCTTTTCCCGGTTCGCTCTCGACCTGAATGGACCCGCCATGTTCGTCGATGATGCCTTTCACCACGGTCAGCCCCAACCCCGTGCCCTTGCCGGTCTCTTTGGTGGTGAAAAACGGATCGAAGATCTTGGCGAGGTCCTGCTGCGCGATGCCGTGACCGGTATCTGCCACGGTGATCTGGATCGTTCCGTTGGACCGAGCGAGGCCGACGCGCAGCGTGCCGCCTTCCGGCATCGCGTGAATGGCGTTCATGACCAGGTTGATCAGCACCTGGCTCATCTGGTCCGCGTCGGCATGGACTTTCGGACAGTCCTCCTGGAAGGATTTCTCGATCCGGATGCCGTGTCGCGCCAAGCGTTCCTGGAACATCTCGAGGCTGCCTTCGATCGTCTCGCGCAACTCGACGGGCCGGCGGTCGACCGGGCGCCGTCTGGCGAACGCCAGCAGTTGGTTCATGACCCGCGTGATCCGTTCGACCTGGGTGACGATGATTTGCAGGCTCTTCCTGACCGGCTCCTCCGTCACCCGCTCCAGGAGATATTCCGCCCGGCCGAGGATGACGTTCATCGGCGTCCCGATCTCATGCGCCATGCCCGAGGCCAGCGTGCCCAGTTCGGCGACCCGCTCGGTCCGGCGAAGCCGCTCTTCCAAGCGCCGGCGCTCGGTGATGTCCACGACGGAGGCCAAGACATACAGGCGTCCATTCACCCGCAGGGGGGTCAGTCCGATCTCGACCGGGAATTCGCTGCCGTCCTTCCGCGCGCCGCAGAGTTCTCGCCCCCGTCCCATCGCCCGAGCTTGCGGATCACGCATATAGCCGATCCGGTGGGTCCGATGAATCGCCTGCGCCGGTCCCGGCACCAGGATTTCCACCGGTTGTCCGAGCAACTCCGCCTCCGAATACCCGAACTGAGCGAGCACGCAGGGATTCGCCATCACGATGGTCCCGGCCTCATCGACGAGCAAGAGCCCGCTCGGCGACGCTTCGACGATCAGTTTGTATAAGGAGTCTGCCGCCTGAAGCTCCACGAGTCACCCCTGCGCCTTGCCCTCGATCTCGCCCAGTTTACGATAGAGCGTCTTCCGGTCGATCCCCAGGATATGCGCAGCCTGGTACTTGTTTCCGCCGGTCTTCTCCAGAATCCGCAGGATGTATTCCTTTTCCACTTCTTCCAACGGCAGCGTCCGTTCCGCCGCTTCGTCCAGAATGCGGCGATCCCCGCGCGCGCCCTGGATCGCTGGCGGCAGATCTTCCGGCATGATCTTGTCTCCCCGGCTGAGGGTGACCGCGCGCTCGACCACGTTCTCCAGCTCGCGGACGTTCCCAGGCCAGGCGTAATCGACCAGCAAGGCCAGCGCCGCCTCGCTCACGCCTTGGACCCGTTTGCCCCGTGCCTCGGCGCATTTCTTCAGGAAGGCGTCCACAAGGAGCGGGATGTCTTCCCTCCGCTCTCGCAGCGGGGGCATGCGGACCTCGATCACGTTCAGCCGGTAGTAGAGGTCGTCGCGGAATCGCTTGGCCTTGACCTCGTCGGCAAGCGAGAGGTTGGTGGCCGCGATGATCCGCACGTCCACGGCAATCGGCTTGGTCGCGCCGACCCGCCGGATTTCCCGCTCTTGAATCGCCCGCAGCAGCTTGGCTTGGAGCAGGATCGGCAGCTCGCTGATCTCGTCCAGGAACAGCGTCCCCGTGTGGGCCTCTTCGAAGAGCCCGCGCTTGTCCGTCTTGGCGTCGGTGAAGGCGCCTTTCACGTGGCCGAACAGCTCGCTTTCGAGCAGGGCCTCGGGAATGGCCGCGCAGTTGACCGGCACGAACGGCGCATGGCGTCGATCGCTGTTATAGTGGATCGCCTTGGCCACGAGCTCTTTCCCTGTCCCGCTTTCGCCGGTGATGAGCACGTTGGTCGGGCTGTCGGCGACCCGCCGGATCAGGTCGAACACCTCCTGCATAGGCTTGCTCTTCCCCAGAATCTGGTGGAAGCTGTATTCTTTGTGAACTTCTCGCCGAAGGCGCGCGATCTCCCGCCGGAGAGCCGCTTCCCGCAGCACGCGTTCGACCACGCGGACCAGTTCGTCGGTTTTCACCGGCTTGACGAGATAGTCGCTCGCGCCGTGCTTCATCGCCTCGACCGCCGTCTCGATGGAGCCGAACGCCGTCATCAGGATCACGCCGGTGTCGGGATACAGGCGCCTGATCTCGCCCAGCAGCTCGATCCCCTGCATCTCCTTCATACGCAGGTCGGTCAGCACGGCTGCGTAGTCTTCTTCGGCGAGCCGTTGCAACGCCTCCCTGCCGCCGCCGGCCGTGGTCACGTGATGGCCCCGCTCCGCGAGCACATCCCGGACCAACTCGCGCATCTCCGCATCATCATCGACGACCAGAATCGCACCCTGGCTTTCCATTGATGGGTCTCCATCCTCAACCATTCAGCTTCCCGGGCTGCGCTCCGCAGATCACGCCTTTCAGGGGCCTTACCCGGTCGGCGGCACTGTCAAAGCGGTCGCATTTCGTAAGCCGCCGAAGTATCTCCGAAACGCATTGCCCGATCAAACCCGGAAAGAAGGCCCGACGCTCTCGATCCTAACTGATATTCAGTTGCTTGATGAGCCTGGACAGATAGGTCGCCTGGAGGCCGAGCAGTTCAGCGGCCCGAACGCGGCTCCCGCCGGTCTTCGAGAGCGCGCGGAGAATGATGCGACGCTTGTGCTGCTCGACCGATTCATGAAATGGGAGGTCCGATCCGTCCGCCTCCTCACATGAGAGGTTCATGGGCTGTAGAACGAAATCATCGGGTTCAAGGCAGTCTCCGGTTTTGAGCACCACCGCCCGCTCGATCGCGTTCTGCAGTTCGCGTACGTTGCCGGGCCAAGGATATGCCATAAGCCTTTTCATGGCTTGCGGGGCAATACGCATCAGCGGCTTCTTCGACTCGCGACAATATTTCCGCAGGAACAGCTCGGCGAGTTGCGGGACGTCGGCAAGACGGTCGCGGAGCGGCGGCAACGTCACGCCTACCACGTTCAGCCGATAGAAGAGGTCGGCGCGAAAGGCCCCCGCCTTGACGGCTTGGGGCAAGTCACGATTCGTGGCCGCAACGATGCGCACATCCACTTTGATGGATCGAGTCCCACCGACACGGTCGAATTCCCGATTTTGGAGAAACCGCAGGAGCTTGGCTTGGAGGCCCGGCTTCATGTCGCCGATTTCATCCAAGAACACGGTTCCTCCCGTCGCCACCTCCAGCTTGCCGAGCTTCTGCGCATGAGCGCCGGTAAAGGCGCCCTTCTCGTGGCCGAACAATTCGGACTCGAGCAATTCTTCGGACAAGGCCACGCAGTTCACGGGGGCAAACAACCGATCTCGTCTTGGACTCCACGCATGGATCGAACGGGCGAGTAAGTCCTTACCTGTTCCGCTCTCCCCGAGCAGCAAGACCGTCGCATCGCTCTGGGCGGCTTTCTTCGCCGTGTCGATGACCTGGTTCATGGCCGGAGTCGAGCTGACGAGCGGATCGTAGCGACTGTCCACCTGTGAGCGCAGCGCTTCGACTTCACGCCGCAGCCCTTCCCGTTCCAGGGCTTTGTCGAGCACGACCAAGAGGTGCTCCAGCTCGAATGGCTTCGGGACAAAATCGGTCGCTCCCTCCTTCATGGCCTCGACGGCTCGCCCGATCGTGGCATGCGCCGTCAAAATGACAACCGGCAAGCCAGGTCGTTCTTGGCGGATATGCTTGAGGACATCGATCCCGTTGACGTGCGGCATCTCGACGTCGAGGAGAGCGAGATCGGGGTTCGCCTGATCGAGAGCCGCCTGGGCTTCTCGTCCATCCGTGGCGGTCACCACGTCATAGCCCTTGGCCTGCAGCCCAACCCGCAGAATCGCAAGGATATTAGGGTCGTCGTCAGCGATCAGAACCAACGGTCTCATGGCGTCCTCTCCGGTTCCCATTCGGCACGGCACCCAGCCCGATAACCCGTCCAACGTAGGGATGACGAGAAGCTCCGGAAGCAGGATTGTACCTCATCTTCGTCTTCCCAGTCCTACCCATTTGCACGGACTCTTGGGACACAAGTGCAATCTGTTTAGATAAGAAACTTATCTTTTTCGATGGTCCCCGGAATGGGCCCGTTCGCGGCTGAGCGAATTCCCCTTAATGTTCAAGTTGCGAGTTCCAATGACAAATCAAGTAGTTGGTTCGTCCTCGATGCATTCGAGACACCTTGGCACAGCGGTTGCTGATCGCACAGCACCGTACGGCGCATGACTCAGGGAACCAATAGACCTCAACAGACAGTCAACACAGTCACCGGGGCGCGGCCAACCAGCCGAACCCCATAACCAGGAGGAACCAGACATGGCGCTCGGTCGAATTCTCGTAGTGGATGACGAAGCGGATGTCAGGAAGTCGGTGCGGTTCTGCTTGAACAAGGCGGGCTACGACACGGTCGAAGCGGAAAATGGCGCCGAGGCGATCGCGCAAATGACGTCAGGAGACAATCCGCTCATGGTCGACGCGATCGTGTGCGACCTCAACATGCCGAAAGTCTGCGGAGAGGAAGCCATCTCCTACTTCCGTACGCAGTTCCCGTCCGTGCCCGTCCTGGTTCTTACAGGGTACCCCGATACAGCGGGCGCCGCCGACCTCTACAGGCGCGGCGTGTCGGACTACCTGACGAAACCCGTCGAGTCGTACAAGCTGGCGGCGGCGGTCGACCGATTGGCCAGGAACCACGTCTATGCGGACCCGTTCACCGTGTAGCGAGGCAACGGGACCCAAGTGGTGGACGCAGGCATAGCGTCCACCGCTCGGCTTTCTCTCAACATTTTCTTGCGTCACGGACGTGCGCGGACTCAAGACCAAGATCCACGCGTCCACCTGTCATTGCCGTCCCCGCCGAGTTCTGATAGCATCGCCGTGACCCATACAGAGCATTCGCGCTGGTACAGCGGGAAAGGGTGATGCAGATGAGTGGACAATCCCAAGCTCTACTTGAACAGGCTCTCAAGCTTCCCCTCAATGAGCGTGCAGAGTTAGCCGAGCAGTTACTCAGGAGCCTCGATCCGGTCGCCGACCAAGATGTCGAAGCGGCCTGGCAGAAAGAGGTTCAACGACGATTGTCGGAAGTGGAGCGCGGTGTCGCGCAAATGATCCCCTGGGAAGAGGTCCGAGAACGCTTGCGGCATGGCACGTGATTGCCGGATCCAGTTCCATTGGGAGGCCTCGGATGAACTGGAACGGGCGAAGGCCTGGTATGAACAGTAGAGGGCCGGTCTTGGCGAAGCCTTCCTTCACGAGGTGGGAAGTGTTATCTCGCGGATCCGCGACAACCCGACAACCTGGCCGTGCTATCTGGGGAAAGATACGTAGCGTATATCCTCCACCGATTTCCGTTTGGAATCGTCTACCAGCATCAATCGCAGATCATTCGCGTTCTAGCGGTGATGCATCTGGGCGAGAACCTGGCTACTGGAAGAGGCGAGCCTATGAGTAGCCCGGCTGAACCTCACGACCTTGTCGCAGCCGAACTGGACCATAACATGAACCACGTCTATGCGGACCCGTTCCCCGTGTCCTTGTGTGCTTCATCCTCCGACTGACTGACCGACCATCCCGACCGATCACCTCGACCGAAACACTGAGCGATCCGCCGACCAGCTTAACCATTTACATCAATCCCTTGATGTGCTTAGCCGTATAAAGCCCCACTGCAAGCGGCCTCAAGTGATGGCCCGATCCTGTCTCCGCCTGTCAGCCGGTTCGGCGAACCTGGGTCTGTCCAGCGCGCAATGCACCGCGACACGCATAAATCCACTTTCGTTACCCTACGTAAGAATAAGTTGACATTGTCCGTGAAAACTGCTTAGTGGTGACGCTCGGCTGCGCAGTCTCAAGAACGGCGCATGGGGTAAGAAGTCGGCATGAGGGAGTAGGTTCCCGTCTTGTGTATCCATCAGGATAACTTGCGTGTATCGCATTCGATACTCCTTTGCTCTTCCGGCATTGTCGATGATGCGAATGTACTGAAACTTCATTGACTTATAGTTCGAACGGCAACGGCAAGCTGCCTGCATGATGATCGAGAGGCCCACATCTCTCTATCCCGGTTGCATGGGAAGTCGGCGAAAGGAGGTCTTGGATGCGGCGCGACCCTTGGAGTCCTCTTTTCGTGAGCCGGCTGTTGGTCCTGTATCTAAGCATCTTCCTGGTCATTCCCCTCCCCGTCGGCTACGCCCAGGTTACGACGGCCCTGACGGCATCCGGGCTGGGGACCCGGATCAGCGAGCCGGTCGTCCTCCCGAGCGGCAAGACCAATTATGACATCACCGGCGGCACACGGCCAGGCAACGGCCCCAATCTCTTCCATAGTTTCGGCGAGTTCAGTCTCGCCACCAACCACATCGCGAACTTCCTGAACGAGACGGCGCTCCCCACGAGCAACATCCTCAGCCGGGTCACGGGCGGGAATCCCTCGAACATCTGGGGAACGATCCAGACCACCGGCTTCGGCACAGCCAATCTCTATCTCATCAATCCCGCCGGCATCGTCTTCGGCCCCACGGCGAGCTTGAACGTCGGCGGCACGTTCAACGCCAGCACCGCCGACTATCTCCGCATGACCGACGGCGCGCGCTTTCACGCCGACCTGGCTCGCCCCAGCACGCTCTCGCTCGCCCCGGTGGAAGCCTTCGGCTTCACGGTGCCAAGACCGGTGGCGATCTCCATTCAAGGCAGCACGCTGCAAGTGGCGAGCGGTCAGAGTCTATCGATCATCGGAGGGAACATCGACATCACACAGGCGGGCACCGGCGCCCTTCTCCGAGCACCTTCAGGGCAAATTGTCCTTGCGAGCGTCGGATCCGCAGGAGAGGTGGTTGAGAGCGCACAAGGAAGAGTGCCGTCCCTCGACGTCACTTCATTTACCGCCCTAGGCGACATCACCGTCTCGGGTTCCAGCATGTCGGTCACCAGCGGCACATCCGGAGCTGGAACCATCTTGGTCCGTGGCAGACAGTTAACTATGACATCGGCGTTCCTGAATGCCGGAACAGGTGGATTGGATGGCGCACCGATAGGGATCGACATCGCTGTTTCGGGAGACCTCACACTGACCAACTCGGGGATGTTCGCATCCGCCGTTGATGCCCATGGAAGCGACGTTCATGTGATGGCGGACCACTTACGTGTCGACAACTCGTTCCTTGGGACGCAAAGCCAAGGGACGGGTGCTGCGGGATCTGTTGTACTGAATGCCCGAACAGTCGAAGTTCTGAACAATAACGGATTTGTCTTCGCCGACAATGTCAGTTCTGGACCAGCGGGAGATATCTCTCTTCATACCGAAACGCTCTTAGTGAAAGACGGTTCGCAGATAGCTGCTAGCCCAAACGGTTCAGGTCCAGGGGGTAATCTCAACATCACGGCGAAAATCGTGGAAATTCGGGACACTACGCCAGCAGGCTTTCCAACAGGCCTCTTTGTATCGTCGCGATGGACTGGCAACGCGGGAAGACTCACGCTCGTTACGGAAGATCTCAACATCATTAGTGACGGGAATGCGGCCCAAATTTCCGCTGCCGCGTTCGGAAGCGGCAGAGGGGGAAGTATCGACATCACGGCTGACCGTGTCTTCATGTCGGGCAACGTGAATTCGCCTTTCCAGACCGGGATTTTCCCCACAACATTTGGGACGGGGCAAGCAGGTAATCTCTCCCTTACCGCACAAACGATCGAAATGATGAATTACGCCCGCATGCAGGCTTCTTCCTTCGGACCTGGCAATGCGGGAAATGTGAACATCTCGACGGGAACCTTGGAACTCATAAACGGGTCACACATCGGCGCGAGCGCGGTCTTCGGAACAGGCGCTGGCGGAAGCGCCACGTTGACTGCGAAGGACATCTTTATTTCAGGAGTGAGCACAGCCACCAAGCCATTTACCGGTCCTGACTTCACCGGCCTCACCACTGCCACCAACGCTGGGGCTGGAGGGCCGTTGAACGTCACCGCCGAGAACATCGTCCTTACGAACAAAGGAATCATCAGCTCGCAGACGATCGGAAGCGGGGCCGCGGGCAGTATTGGACTTCACTTGACCGGAACATTAGAGGTTACGAACGGAGGCACGATCAGCGCGAGTGCGTTTGGTTCCGGTCGAGGCGGTAACATCGACATCAGCGCCGAACGAATTACCGTCTCCGGCGTTAATCCAAACCCAATCGTCAACTCCTTGGGCCAGTCCGACCTCATGGTTTCCGGTATCGCCTCTCAATACCAATCTCCCTTGCAAGGAGGCAGTTCCGGAGATATCCAGATCACCGCCGCCAATCTTCAGCTCCTGGACGGTGGTCACCTCGGCACCACGACGTATGGACCGGGGAAGGGTGGGAATCTTTCCGTGGCTGCAGACAGCATCTTGATCTCCGGCTCGAATCCCCTGTTGAGAGACTTCGCAGTGAATCATGGAACTGACCCACGAGCAGCAGGATCCGCGATCACGGCCAGTACCGAGAGCGTCGCGTTCGGGACCGCGGCAACGGGTGACGCCGGCACGATTCGGCTTCAGAGCCGTGACCTGAAGGTAGCCGATAGAGGATTCATTACTGCCGAAACAGGAAGCTTGGGGAAGGGAGGAAACATTGAGATCGTGTCCGATCAGGTCAACATCTCCAATTCAGGCTTTGTCTCGGCCGAAAGTTTGCTTGCCGCTCAGGCAGGAAACATCACGGTGCAGGCTCGCGACGTGAGGGTGGCGGGCATGGCGAACTCTCCGGACCCGTTCGTGACGGATTTCACCGGCTTCTCGGTCAAGACCGTCAACGGTGCGGGCGGCACCATGAACATCATTGGCGATACCCTCATGGTCACAGACAACGCCTTGATTACCTCGGCGACGACCGGGAGCGGCAGCGCAGGTTCAATCCACCTCCAACTGGCCAAGAATTTGACCGTCACGACGGGCGGCACTGTCTCGGCCAGCACTTCCGGCGCCGGTGAGGGAGGGAACATCAATGTTTCGGCTGCCGTGGTCCAACTCAATGGGAGTACGCTTGAAGCGACCACCGAATCGTCCGGTCATGCAGGAGCCATTACGCTCAATACCGGCCAACTCACTCTGCTGAGCGGCGGTCAGATCACGACCAACACCACGAGCACCCAGCCAGGAGCCGGCAACGCCGGGAGGGTCGCGATCCAAGGATTGGAAGGGACGGACACCACCACCGACTTGGTCACGCTGGTCGGAAACGGCACCACAGTGTCAAGCAACACCGCTGGGCCGGGCCAAGGCGGGAACATTCAGATTCAGGCACGGCAGATTCAGTTGGACGACCGCGCCTCCCTGTCGGCCACGGCTACCGGCGCAGGCCACGCCGGGTCCATCGCGCTGAACGTGGACACCTTGATGATGACGACCGGCGGGGAGATTTCTAGCAGCAGCACATCGACCGGCAACGCCGGCAACATCACGATTCACGGTCTCGCATCACCGGCTGTGTCGGTGACTCTGACCGAGAGCGCCATCCTGACACAGGCCCAGGGCACCGGGGCTGGAGGTAGTATCGACATCGATGCGACCGCGCTCACGCTCAGCCGGGCCACGATCTCCGCCTCTGTCAAGGACGCGCCGCAGGGAGGCAACCCGGCGGAAGGCGTAGCCGACATCACGTTGCGCACGCCAACCCTCGAGATGACTGGCGGGACCGTCACGGCCGAGACCTCCGGCACCCGGAACGCCGGCAGCATTGTGCTCAACACGAACCAACTGTCAGTGATGAGCGGAAGCCAGATCAGTTCGAGTTCATTGAGCACGCGATCAGATGGCGGGAGCGCCGGCACAGTCTCGATAGCCGGGTTGCAGGGTAATGGGACCCGGGCTCAGTCGTTGTTGGTGTCGGGCAGCAACAGCTTCATCTCGACGGACACGGAGGGCGCAGGCCAGGGCGGCAACATTCAAATCGCGGCCGCCCAGATGCAGGTGGAAGAACTCGCGAAGATCACCGCGGAAACCTCGGGCATGGGAAAAGCAGGCAATATCACGCTGACTGGAGATGCGCTGACCGTGATGGCCGGTGGCCGGATTGAAGCGAGCACGTCCGGGGCAGGCGACGGTGGCGCGATCAACATCGCCACCAGCGGAGATGTGACGGTCTCCGGTGTGAGCCGTGACGGCCAAGTCCGAAGCGGCATCTTCGCCAAGACGCAAACGCCTTCGAGCGGCACCGGCGGCGGCACAGGAGGAGGTGGTGGTTCGGGCGGCGCAGCGCCGCAAGGGAATGCCGGGGACATCACCATCACTGCCAAGAATCTCGGACTGACCGGCGGTGCGCAGATCGACAGCAGCACGACCAGCGGTGGCACCGGCGGCAGCGTCATGGTCACGGCGACGGAGAACATCATCATCGCCGGCTCCGGCACGCGGCTGACCTCCGATGCCACGCGCGGCGATGGCCAGGGCGGCAGCATCACGTTGGTGGCCAAGAAGATCACGGTGCAGAACGGGGCCAGCGTTACGGCCGCCACCGGCGGCCAAGGGGATGCCGGCAATATCTCGCTGACAGCTTTCGATCAACTGCTCCTGCAATCAGCCGGCACGGTCACGACGAGTACGAGCGGTTCGGGCAAGGGCGGCACGATTACCATCCAGGCCAGTCGGGTCCTCCTTGACGGCTCAGGGACCGCTATCGCGGCCGATACGCTCCGGCCCTTTGCCGATATGACCATCACCATCAATATTCTGCATCCCAACGTGGCGGATCTGGTCGTGCAACTCGACAGTCCATCAGGGACACGCGTTGCCCTGCTTTCGCGCGTCGGCGGATCTGGCGACGACTTCATCGGTACGCAGTTCAATGATCAAGCCACGAACAAGATCACGTCAGGCTCAGCCCCCTTCACGGGAACGTTCAGGCCTCGCGAGCCTCTGGCGCAATTGATCAATGAACTCATTGCCGGCAACTGGACGTTAAATGTACGGGATCAAACCGCCGGCAACGCGGGTTCGCTGGAGAGTTGGACGCTTCAGATCGGTGCGCACGTCTTCCAATCGACTGGCGGCTCGCGCGCCATTCCCGACAACGGAAACGTCCGGTCCTCCATCACTGTGGCCGGGCCAGCGGGGGCCACCGTCCTAGGAATCGGCGAAGCGCCCGGTATCGGCGGCGACGTGATGGTCACGGCGGGCACTGTGACCGTGCAGAACGGCGCGACCATGTCGGCCACTAGCCGCGGTTCCGGAAAGGGAGGCACACTCACGGTGCGCGCGACCGGTCCTATGATTCTGAGCGGGGCCGGTAGCGGTCTCTTCACCGATGCCGAGGCCAGCGGGACAGGGGGTGACATCAATGTCACAGCCTCACGGATGACAGTCGATCGCGGCGCAAAGATCTCGGCAGCAAGTTCCGGCACCGGTGGTGCCGGCACGATCACGATCAATGCGGGCAGCGAATTCCTCAGCACGAGCGGGTCTGTCACCACCCAATCGTTGCAGGCCTCCGGCGGCAACATCACGCTTCTGGCGAGCGACATAATTCGGTTGCGTGACAGCCAGATCACGTCGTCTGTCTTCGGTGGCCCTCAGACGGCTGGAGGGAATATCTTCATTGATCCCAACTTCGTCATTCTCCAAAACAGCCAAATCATCGCCCAGGCATTTCAAGGTCAAGGTGGCAGAATCGACATCTTGTTCGGACGAGCGTTCTTAGCCGATGCGAACAGCGTGGTGAGCGCTTCCTCCGCCCTGGGCGTGAACGGGCCCGTCAACCTCCAGGGACCGTTTCAAAACCTCAGCGGCGCGCTGGTGCCCTTGAATCAGGACTATCTACAGGCCGCGACGCTGCTCGCCCAGCGCTGCGCGGCGCGGATGGCTGACGCACAAACGAGTACCTTCGTCGTGGTGGAGCATGAGGGTCTGCCGCGTGAGCCGGGCGGGGTCCTGCCCAGTTCGCTGGAAGAGAGTCAGGCTTCTGTAACAGAACAGCACCAGATGGAGCCGATTGTTGTCGCCGCAGTTAGCGGCCCTTTCTCGACTGCGCCGGCTCGTGAACAAGCTCCAATAAGCCTATTGGATCGCACGTGCCGACGATAAAACAAGTTTGAGACGGGAGCAGGCTGAGTGCGTCCGACAACTGTGGCCTTCACAACAGGAATGGCTCTTATTGCCATGACTCTTCCACTGATCGGCGGTCCGCGGTCGGCTCTTGCCCAAGTCGGCATTCCGTTTCCTCCGCCTCCGCCCCGGCTGCCCGAAAAGCCCACGCCCCCGCCGCCCCCGCCGCTCTTACCGCCTGTGCCACCCGTGCCGCCGAAGCACGAGCCTTCTCCGCCGTTGCGCGTGTTCATCCACGAGATTCAACTGGTCGGCAATACGATTTTCTCCGATGAACAACTGGAAGAAGTCACGCAGAAGTACAAGGGCCGAGAGCTGACCGCCGAAGACATGGAAGCCCTACGCCTCGAATTGACCATGTACTACGTGAACCGCGGGTACGTGACCTCCGGCGCGATCATTCCCGATCAAGCGATCACGTTCAACGTGCTGAAGATCCAGATCGTCGAAGGCACGCTGAGTCGGATCGACGTGGAAGGCAACGTCTGGCTGTGGTCCGGCTATGTGCGCAACCGTGTGCTCCTAGGGGTTACGACTCCGGTCAGCGTCGGGCCGCTACAGGACCGCCTCCAACTCCTCCAGCGGGACCCACATATCGAGCGCCTGAACGCGGAGCTGCGGCCCGGGGTGAAGCAGGGCGAGAGCGTCCTGGGCGTCGCCGTGAAGGAAGCGCCGCTGTTTCACAGCCGGTTGGAGTTCAACAACTACCAGTCTCCGACCGTCGGCGCCGAGCAAGGGCTGGCGACTCTCGAAGACACCAACCTGACTGGATTGGGTGATGACCTGAGCCTTCAATACGGGCGATCGCGCGGCGTCGATCCGATCCTGAACTTCCGCTATGCCCTCCCGCTCAATGCCTACGATACGACGTTCATCGCGCAGTACCGCAGGTTCGACTTCGCGGTGAAGGAGCAGCCGTTCAAAGAGCTGGACATTCGGAATAAGGCTGAGATCTTCGGCCTCACGGTCCGGCACCCGGTGTACCGGACCCTGGATCAGGAACTGGCGTTGTCGCTTATCGGCGAACATGAAAAGAACAAGAGCTTTCTCCTCGGCGAACCCTTTGAGTTTGTCGCAGGGGCGACGAACGGGGTGTTCAAGGTGTCGGCCTTGCGGTTCGCTCAGGAATATATCTATCGCACCGGCGAGCAAGTGTTCTCCGCCTTCTCGCGGTTTTCGCTCGGGATCGGCGTGCTCGACGCGACGGGAGCAAGCCGCAACCCGGAATCGGCGACCGGCCGGTTCTTCTCGTGGTTGGGCGAGGCCCAGTACGTCCGGCAGCTTCAGCCGCTGCGCACGCAACTGCTCGCGCGGACCACGCTGCAACTGGCCAACGAGCATCTCTTTCCACTGGAACAGATCGCCGTGGGCGGACGGTACAGCGTCCGAGGCTATCGAGAATACACCTTCGTGCGAGACAACGCGTTTATCGCCAACGTCGAGCTCCGCGTGCCGATCTACACCACCGCGGACGGTTTGGACATCGCGCAGATCGCGCCGTTCGCCGACGTCGGGCGGGCATGGAATACGTCAGCCACCACGGGAGAGCGAGACACGCTCGCCAGCGTAGGGGTCGGGTTGATCGTCAACACGCCGCCGACCCGTTACTTCAACACGCACTTCGATGTCTACTGGGGGCAGCAATTGAACCGTCTCCGGGGAGGAGAAGGGAATCTGCAGGATCATGGCGTGCATGTCCAGTTCGTCGTGCAACCGTTTTAGGATTTAGGAATGGCGAAGAGCGGACAGCCAATAGCTTCTCCTCGTTTGCTTCAGGAGGGGTGGGGGGAGGTACCGGAACTGTTATGAAACGCACACGCAAGTGCATCAGCATCTTTGCTTGCTGGCTTCTGATCAGTTTGAGCGCGGGTGGCCTGACCGCCGAACCGATGACGGCTGCGCAACAGCAAGAGGCCGGCTGGCAAGCCTACCGGCGCGGGGCGTTTCATGAAGCGATCGTGAGTTGGCAGGAAGCGGCCGCCGTCTATGAACGGGAAAGCAACGGTCCGGCCAGGAGTGATGTGCTGGTGCTGATCGCCGAGGCGTACGAAGCGCTGGGGCGCCACCCCAAGGCGGCTGAGCAATTAAACGAGGCCCTGCGCCTCGCCGCCCAGATGGGAGACGCGCGACGGCAAGCGCGTATTCTGAACAGCCAAAGCGCGCTTGCGCTGGCAGTGGACGACGAGGCCGAGGCCGAGCGGTCATTGGCCGAAGCCCTTCGCCTGGCTAAAGAGCTGAATCACCCCGGTCTCCTGGCACTGATCCAGAACAATGTCGGCAACCTGTCGTACGCGCGCAGCCAGCACGCTGAGGCCGTGAAGGCCTACAAGGAGACCGTGGTCTCTGCGACAACCGCGGGCAACCATTCCCTGACGGCTCGGGCCCGCGTCAACCTTGCCCAGTCCTTAGGGCACCTCGACCGACACGGAGAGGCCAAGGGCGAACTCGATCGAGCCTTCGCCGATCTCCGAACACTTCAACCTTCGCACGACCAGGCCTTTGCCTTGATCACGATCGGGGTGACGTACGACCGGTTGCGGGCTCACCTCCCAGACGCCGCTGCCGAGCTCATGACATCGGCCTTTCAGGCCCTTCAGACGGCGGCCGAGACGGCCGAATCCATCGGCGACCACCGGAGCGCGTCCTACGCCTGGGGATACCTGGCCAGACTCTATGAATCCGAGCGCCGGGATCAGGACGCATTGGAGTTGACGCGCCGGGCTATTCTGTCCGCCCAACAGGCGGTCGCCCCGGAGGCGTTGTACCGCTGGCAATGGCAGGCCGGCCGTCTCTTCACTCGGCTCGACCAGTCGGTCGAGGCGCTCGCTGCCTACCGGCGTGCCGTGTTTGCTTTGCAGTCCGTTCGTGCCGGAATGCTTGCGGCGTCCGGGCCGTCATCTACGTCATTCCGGGAATCCGCCGGCGCGGTCTACTATGAGCTGGCGGACCTCCTACTCCGGCAGGCTTCCGCCGTTTCGAACCCTGCCGAGGCTGAGCCCTATCTGAAGGAAGCGCGCGATGTCGTCGAGCTGTTAAAAGCCGATGAACTGCGGAATTACTTCGGCGATGAATGCGTGGACGCGGCGCGCTACCGCATCACCAGCCTCGAGGCGGTCGCCGCCACGGCCGCCGTCGTGTATCCGGTCATCCTGGCTGATCGCCTGGAGCTCCTGGTGAGCCTGCCCGACGGCCTTCACCGCGTGGCCGTGCCGGTCGGCGCCGAACCGCTGACACGAGAGGTCCGCGCCCTCCGTTACTTTCTGGAGAAGCGAACGACCAATGAGTACCTCCCCCACGCGCAACAAGTCTACGATTGGGTGATCCGCCCGCTGTTGCCTCTGCTGGAGAACCAGCCCGTCACAACTCTGGTGTTTGTTCCCGACGGGCCGCTGCGGACGATCCCCATGGCCGCGTTACACGACGGCGCAGCGTTTCTCATCAGCCGCTATGCCGTCGCCACCACGCCAGGACTCACGCTGACCGATCCCCGCCCGCTGAAACGCCAGGCCATCCAGGCGCTGTCGGCCGGCCTGAGCGAGGCCGTTCAGGGCTTTGCTCCCCTGCCCAATGTGGCCGAGGAAGTGCAGACGGTCAACCAGCTCTTCGGCGGTGACGTGCTGTTGAATCGGGATTTTCTGGTGCCACGCGTTGAACGCGAGCTCAAGGAGAAACCCTTCGCCGTCGTCCACATCGCGTCTCACGGGCAGTTCGAGAACGATGTGCGCAAGAGCTTTGTGTTGGCTTATGACGACAAGCTGACGATGGATCGGCTGGACCGGTTCGTCGGCCTGATGCGGTTCCGCGAGGAGCCGCTGGCTCTGTTGACGCTCAGCGCGTGTGAAACCGCCGCCGGGGACGACCGAGCGGCCTTGGGGCTGGCTGGCGTGGCGATCAAAGCCGGAGCGCGGAGCGCGCTGGCCACCCTCTGGTCGATCAACGATGAATCCTCGACGGTGCTCGTCACGGAATTTTACCGGCACCTGCGCGATCCCAGTTTATCGAAAGCCGCGGCCTTGCAGCGGGCTCAACGGAACATGCTCAGCCATCCGATATATCGGCATCCCGCGTACTGGGCGCCGTTTCTCCTCCTCAATAACTGGCTGTGAGTGAGGACGCTCATGTGGGACAGGATGTTCCGGACACTCGGCTCACCGGCGGCGATAGGACTTCTGGTCGGGACGGTCGTCACCGTGGCGGTGGTGGGCATCCGGGTCGCGGGATATCTGGAGTTGTGGGAGTTGAAGGTCTACGATTGGCTTCTGAGCACGCAGCCTCCACGGAACCCCCCGGAGTCTCGAATCGTTTTGATCGGGGTCACGGAACGCGACGTTCAGAGGCTGGGGCGATGGCCGTTCACCGACGGTCTGTTGGCGCAGGTGCTTGAAGCGCTCCTGGCGCACCAACCCCGCGCCGTCGGCGTCGACATCTATCGAAATTTTCCCGTGCCGCCCGGACAGCGTGACTTGGACTTACTGCTCCATGCCCATCCGAACATCATCATGGTGATGAAATTCGGCGGAGACACGCTGGCGCCCGTGCCTCCTCCGCCGATCCTTCATGGCACGGACCAGGTGGGCTTCAACGATCTGTTGATCGATGAGGACGGTGTGGTCCGGCGGGGCCTGCTGTTTCTGGACGATGGGCGGCGCACGGTCTATTCGTTCGCCTTACGGCTGGCGCTCAAGTATCTCGAGGCCGAAGGGGTATTCCCCCAGCCCGATCCCCTCCATCCTGAGCACCTGCGCTTGGGACAGTCATCGCTGAGGCCTCTCGAGCCGAACGACGGAGGGTATGTCGGGGTGGACGCACGGGGCTATCAGTTTTTGCTGGATTTCGACGGGGAGCCGCCGTCGCTGCAGACCTACTCCGTCAGCGACCTGTTGGCCGGCCGGATCACTTCACAAGCCTTGAAAGATAAGATCGTCGTCCTCGGAGTGACCGCCGAAAGCGTGCCGGATTTGTTCCACACGCCGTATCGGTCTGGGCTCGGCGCGGATCAGCGCGGCATGTACGGCGTGGTCGTGCACGCCCATCTCGTGAGCCAACTGCTGCGCGCGGCCCTGACGGGCGCTGACCCGCGCAAGAGCCCAGGGGAGGCTCAGGAAATTCTGTGGACATTCATGTGGGGCCTGCTGGGAAGTGTCATGGGCATCGTCAGCCGCTCGACCTGGCGATTCGCGGCCTTCCTGTTGGGCGGCCTGGTCATCTTGCTCGTTATCGTCTGGTGCGCCTTCTGGGGCGGGTGGTGGATTCCATCTCTTCCACCGGCAATGGCCTACGTCGCTTCGACCGCGGTCCTGACGGCTGCGATCGCCGGCCGGGAAAAACTCGAGCGCGCGCAATTGATGCAGCTCTTTTCCCGCCACGTCTCATCCGAGGTAGCCGAGCAAATCTGGCAGCAGCGCGAACTTTTCTGGGACGGAGGACGTCCCCGACCTCAGAAGCTGACCGTCACGGTTCTCTTCTCCGATCTCGAGGGGTTTACGCCGGCTTCCGAGCGAATGGATCCCCAGCGTCTCATGAGCTGGATGAACACCTATGTCGAAACCATGGCGCATCTGGTGATGCAGCATGGAGGAGTAGTGGATGATTACTTCGGCGACGCCATCAAGGCTAACTTCGGGGTGCCGCTCGCGCGGACGACGGAGGAGGCCATCGCCCATGATGCGCGAAACGCCGTTCGCTGCGCGCTCGCCATGGAAGCCGAACTGCGGCACCTGAACCAGCTCTGGCACGCGCAGGGCCTTCCGACAGCTCGGATGCGGATCGGGATTTTCACTGGGCAGGCGGTGGCCGGCAGCCTCGGCAGCACCGAACGTTTGAAGTACACGACCATCGGCGACACGGTGAACGTCGCTGCTCGACTGGAAAGTTTTCAGAAAGACGCGTGGGAATCCGGCTCCGACCAAAGCCATTGCCGGATTCTGATTGGAGATTCAACCGCCCGATACTTGGATCCGGCGCTTGTTATACGGCCTCTTGGCGAGATGAGCCTCAAGGGAAAAACGCTCAAGGTGACCGTGTACCAACTGATCGGCAGAGCTGACCACGCCGCATCCCATATGCACAGGGTCAAGCCGGGAGGGTAGCCATGATGACCTCCACGCCGCGTACTGTACCGCTGCTCGGCATCGCTCTCGCGATACTTCTGCTTCCTTTAGAAGCGTGGGCGGACCAACAGCCCGGACCGTCCCCGTCGTCCGGCCAGCAGAAGAGTCCGGCAACCCCGATCGCTGCGCCGGTGTACAAGCCGCCGGTGCGCGGCGCGCCGGGCGGCAGGGTGGGGGGAGGAACGAGGAGCCTTCGGCTCGGCGGCATGAACCAAACGTTCACTTTGTCGGTGCTCGCCCCGAATCACACGGGGCTCACTGCCCAGGAACAGCCGGTTCTATATTGGTATCTCTCGAAGCCGATCACGACGGCGGTTGTCTTCAATCTGAGCGACGACGGCGCCGAGCCGATTGTGGAGCAGGTGTTAAACCCGCCTTTCCAAGCCGGTGTTCAGCGGCTGCGGCTGGCCGATTTCGGTGTCCGCCTGGAGGCGGGCAAACAATACCGGTGGTTTGTGGCCGTGGTGCCCGACCCGAAGCGGCGCTCAAAAGACATCCTGGCCGGCGCCACGATTGAACGCACCGAGCTAGCCCAAGCGGCTGCCAACAAGCTGACTCAGAGCCCCCGCGTAGAAGCTTCGAGGCTTTACGCGGAAGAAGGGTATTGGTACGACGCACTTTGGGCGGTGTCCGAGGAAATCGACGCAAATCCCGACAACGGGGTCTTTCGTTCATACCGGGCTGCGCTTCTCAGACAGATCGGCTTGAACGAGGTTGCCGAACAAGAAGAGAAGCCCGCCGGAGGGAAATAACCGGTTGTTCCGTTGTCATCCACCCAAACTAACCAGGAGGAGGGGACCATGCCTGAAGGAAGAATCTTGGTCGTCGATGACGAGGCCGATGTGCGTAAGTCCGTGCACTTGGCGCTCAAAAAAGCCGGCTACGAGGTCGTCGAAGCGGAAGACGGTGAACAAGCCATCAAGCGCATCCGGTCCGGCGATAATCCGCTCATGGTCGATGCGATCATCTGCGATATCTATATGCCGAAAATCAACGGAATGGAGGCCATCGCCTTTTTCCGTTCCCAATTCCCTTCGGTTCCCATCGTGGTGCTAACCGGGAAACCCGATCTGAGCGGCGCGACCTCGTTATTGAAACAGGGAGTTGCCGATTATTTGATCAAGCCTGTCGAGCCGGACAAACTTGTCGCAGTGGTCGGCAAGCTGGCCAAACAGCACGTATACAAAGACCCGTTCAAAACCTGATCGGCCGACCTTGCGGTCTTCGGCTTCCCGTGTTCTCAAACGTCGAGGGTGACCATGTCTCGCGATCCTGAGCAAGCGGCGGACGTCGGCGCGCTTCCGAGTCGGCGGCGAACGATCCGGCGCGAAGAAGACCGTCGCTTGATCAGGCGCGACCGCGAGTTGGAGGCCGCACGTCGCGTCACGGAGGCTCTCTTTGAGCATCTCACCACGGAGACGCTTGTGGTGAACGCGCTCCAAACCGCGCTGGATGTCGTAGGTGCCGAGAGCGGTTCCATTCTCCTCGCCGACGTTGAGTCCAGGCAACTCGTCTTTCGTCACTCAATCGGCAAAAGTCCGGTACAGGTCGGCACAACGATTCCTTGGGACCTGGGTATCGCCGGTGAAGTGTTCCGTTCAAGGGTCCCGATGGTGATCCATGATGCTCAGGCCGATCCCCGGCATTTCCCTGGAATTGACAAGCTGACCGGACATGAGACCCACGACATGATTACGGTCCCGTTGAAGCGATGGGAGGGTGAACCGATCGGGATTCTTCAGGTTCTGAACAAACGCGAGGGACGCCTGGATGAAGATGATGTGGCGCTTCTGACGATCGTCTCCGCCATCGCGGCGACGTCCATCGAGCAGGCGCGTCTCTACCAGGACGCCAAGCTTGCCGAGGTCGCGCGCATCCTGGGGAATATCGGCCACGACATCAAGAATCTGTTGATGCCGGTCGTGTGCGGGACCGGGCTGCTGGAAGGTGAGATCAAGGAACTCCTGGAGAGTTCGAGCAACATTGAAGCCGCAAGAGCCAAAGCCAGCTTCGAACTCTGCAGAGAAGTGATCGGGATGGTGCGAAGCTCGACGCGTCGAATCCAGGACCGCGTGAGGGAAATCGCTGATTGCATCAAGGGACTGAGCGCGCCGCCTGAGTTCGCTCCTTGTCAGGTGGCCGCGGTCGTGGAGTCCGTCTTTAAAACCCTGCACTGGTTGGCACAAGAACAGGGCGTCACTTTACAAGTGAAGGAACTCGATCGCCTCCCACTCATTGTGGCGGACGAGCGCCGTCTGTTTAACGCCTTCTACAACTTGGTCAATAATGCCATCCCGGAGGTCCAACCCGAAGGCTCTGTGACCATCAGCGGGCGCGCCGAAGACGATGGGAAGCATATCCTGATCACCGTCGCTGATACCGGCCGCGGCATCCCACCGGACGTGTTGCGGACTCTATTCACACCCCGAGCCATCAGTCGCAAAGCAGGCGGCACCGGGCTCGGCACCAAGATCGTTAAAGACGTCGTCGACGCCCATGGCGGGCAGATCACGGTGGAGAGCGAAGTCGGCGTCGGGACCACATTCCGTCTCCGTCTTCCTCTCCGGCCGCCGGGCGAATAACGCTCTCTGATCGCTTCTCAAGCCTCAACAGAGCTTTGCTGCGGCGCTCCCCGTTGTCCGGCAAAGGCCGGACCGCTCCTCTTCCCGCTCTTGGCGCCCACCGAACGAGCGCACGTAGAGCAACACCTGCCAGGCTTCTTCCTCAGTCAGGATGAGCGGAACGAACGGCGACCATGTCGGTGTCGGGACTGCCGTTCTTCAGAATCCAGAACAGCTCGCCGTCGGTCCTCGCCGCCTGCCAGGCCCGGTCGGTGAAGTTCCTCGAGAGCGCACAAAATGGGTAGAAAAGGGGTCGGGAGTCTTTTCTGCAATACTGGGTGACCGGAGCCTTCGAGATGGGTGAGCTAGCCCGGGTTTCGTGGACACCAGGTTAAGACCCACTCAGCCGTCGTTCAAACTCTAGTGGACTCACATAGCCGAGGCTCTGATGGAGCCGCTGGCGA
>Ga0070741_10006821_pt1 | contig 24207 bp, 20 predicted proteins | sample Coa_R1_4_FD_66440 | JGI IMG/M metagenome (GOLD analysis project Ga0070741, IMG submission 66440) | Surface soil microbial communities from Centralia Pennsylvania, which are recovering from an underground coalmine fire - Coalmine... | ecosystem: Environmental > Terrestrial > Soil > Unclassified ...
CAACGGCAGCTGCGCCACGTCCTCTGTCAGCCCGAAGCGCCCGACTTCGAACAGATCGTCGCCGACGGCAAGATCCTCGTCTGCTCGCTGCCGAAGGGCGTGCTCGGCGGCGATGCTGCCAGCCTGATCGGCTCGGTGATCACCTACAGGCTCTGGCAGGCGGCAATGCGCCTCGGGCCCGTCTCTGAGCGACCGCCGTTCCTTTGCCTCATCGACGAGTTCCACCAGTTCTGCCACCTGCCACAGGGGCTGGCCGAAGGACTCGCCGAGGCGCGCGGCTATCGGCTCGGGTTCGTCCTCGCACACCAACACCTCGGCCAGCTCACGGATCGCGAGCTGTCCGACGCGGTCGAGGCGAACTGCCAGACAAAGGTCTGCTTCCGGCTGTCGCCGGGCGACGGGAAGCGGATGGCGCGGACGTTCGCACCGCGGCTCGACGAATACGACCTCGAGCATCTCGGGGCGTTCCAGATCGCCTGCCTGGTCGCGCACGGGGGCCGGCAGCTCCCGGCCGCGACGGCGAAGACGCTGCCGCTGCCCGAACCTGCCGCCGGCGATCCGGAGTTCACGATCCGGCTGCGCACGCGTGAGCTTGCACGCTCACGGGCGGAGGTCGAGAGGCTGCTTCGGGAGCAGTTCGGCCGCGAGGACGAGCCGCCGCCTGGTCGCGCCGAAGCGGACGATCCTCCGCCTGGGTCTCCGTCCGGACCTCCACCCGACGGAGGTCCTCGGCGCGGCCCGAACCGGCACCTGAACGGCGATCTCGCCGACTTCGACGACCCCGACCAATGACAATAGAAACGCTGCTTAACCTCACGGAGCGGGATCGGGAGATCCTCGGCCGGCTGGCCGAACACGAGCCGCTCTCCACCTCCGAGCTCTGCCTGCTCTTCTTCACCGGCGGACGGAGCGCCCGACTTCGGCTCTGCCGCCTCGAGGACAGCGGTCTGCTCGAACGCGTCTACCCGGCACGCAGCCGTCGGGGTGGAGGCACGGAAGCCCTCTGGTTCCTCAGCTCAGCTGGACGGCGAGCAGTCGGCGCTCCGCAGCGAAGACCACCGGGGCTCTCGATCCCCGACCTCGAACACCGGCGAGCGGTCGCACGGTTCTTCCTCCGCCTCGTCGAGCGAAGCCTCTCCCGGGAAAACGAGGGACTCTGGAGCTGGCTCGGTGAGCGAAACGCCGAACGTGCCCTCGGCGGCGCCGTGCGACCGGATGGATTCGGCCGCTACCTCCTCCGCGGCGGCGAGATCCTCTTCCACTTCGAACTCGACCGCGGCACTGAGCCGGGCCGGCGCGTTGGCGACAAGCTGCGCCGCTACCCGCCCGCGCTCGCCAATGACGAGAAGCGCGAGTTCGTGAACGTGCTCCTCGTCTGCGGCAGCGCCGGCCGGCTCGCAAACCTCGCCCGGCAGGCACCGGACGGACCGCCATGGTTCTGGGGCACGACCGACGGCGAGCACTACCGGCTCCTGCCGCGCGGCGAAGAGCGCCCGTTCGAGGAACTTCCGGCGCTGCCGCGCGACCCCGCTCGGCGAGTCGACCTCTGCCTGGGGAAGCGATGGCGACGCGGCTGAGCCCGACTGATCGCGCCGCGCTCGTCGCGCTCGAGGCTGCCCTGACGGAGGCACGTCAGGTCGATGACCGCCGGCCGCCGTTCGTCGTTCTCGCGGGTGCCTTCTCGGAACTCGGCGTCACCGCGCCGCGGCCGCGCCCAACGCCCGAGCTGATCGCGCGTGCGCGGGATGACTGGCTGCGGCGGCTGCGCAGCAGCGAGCGGAGCGAGAGCGCGGTCCGCGCGTATCGAGTCGCGATCGGTGATCTCCTGGAGTGGGCAGAGCGGGAGGATCGCGGCGGCGATCTCTTCGAGGAGCAGACGATCGTCGACTACCTCGACGACTACCACCGCCGCGCGAACCCGGCGGCGGCCACCTACCACCGGCACTTCCTGCTCCTGCGTCGGTTCATGCGCTGGCTCAGCCGACGCGACGGCGTCCAGGATCCGTTCCTCGATCTCGAGCCGCCGCCGCGGCCGCGGCAGGAGCGCGAGTGGCTGACGCCGGAGGAGTTCCAACGACTCCTCGCCGCCGCGGGGAGGCCGCGGCGGCGGCTGCCCGGCCTCGCGGAACGCGACCGGATGGTCTTACTCGCGCTCGGGCTGACGGGGCTCCGTCGCAGCGAACTGGTCGCGCTCGACTGGCGCGACCTCTCGCTCGACGGTCCGAAGGCGTCGCTACTCGTCCGGCGCGGCAAGGGCGGCAAGCCGCGCCGGCAGCCGATCGCGCCCCAGCTCGCCGACGAGCTCCGTCGGCTACGTGATGAGCGGCGACCGTCGGCGGATGATCCGGTCTTCTGCGGACTCGCCGGCGGCCGGCTACAGGAGACGACGCTCGCGCAGATCATCAGGCGGACTTCCGCGCGCGCCGGGCTGGAGAAGCACGTCACAGCGCATACGCTCCGACACACGGCCGCGACGTGGCTCAGACAGGCGACCGGGGACGCGCGCCTCGTAGCCGAGTTCTTGGGCCACGCCGACCTCTCCACCGTGAGCCGCTACGCGCACGTGGCGCCGGACGAGCTGCATGAGGCAGCGGCCAGGCTCGGCGAGCGAGTCGCGTCGCAAGGACGCCGAGTGCCGCCGCGGAGCCGCTCTGCGTCTCTCCGCATCGTCCGCGAGACTCTGGGTCATGAGGCGCAGGTCAGGTGAGGGAGAAAGAAACGCGCTCGCTGGGTTCGTCCCCCAGTACAAGATCTTCGCCGCGGAGATCCTGCGGGCGCTTCACCGCCGAGCGCTTGTCGCAGTGTCCATAGCCGATCCCGAAGCCGGGCGCCTCGACGACATACAAGTCGAGGTAAGAGACCGGATTGACGCGTTCCAGGTGAAGTGGAGCTCGACAGGTGACCCCGTCACTCCGAGCGACTTCCGCGACCTGCTGCGCGACATGATCACGGGGCGGCAGGCGATCCACTCCCGCCGAGAGATGCGGGTCGTAGCGCACACCCACACGAGCCGCCCATGCTCCACCGCCCCGCTTCGGGATCAACCCAGCGGACTCAGAGGCGCGTCCCTCGCAGACTTCATCGAAGAGGTCTGGCGTCCGGCAACTCACGCGCGGTTCGACGACCTAGATGCGCTGCCAGAGCGCTGGAAGTCCTTCGTCCGCGCCCTCGCAGACGATGTGAACGTCACGCCGGAAGAACTCCTCGAACTCGCACCGCACCTTCTCTTCGAGTTCGATCAAGTGCTTCCCGAAGACGTTGTGGGAGATGATCGCGAAGGAGAGCTCTATCTCGAAGACCTCCACGCTGTCACGCGGACTCTCTTCGACATCGTCAGCGGCAGCGATCGCAGCGTGGTGCGAGTCGAAACTGACGACCTCCTCCACCGAGTGGGCGGCGACTGGCCGGAGCGCGGTCGCTTTCGGGCCGGCGGGACGTTCCCTCCGCCGCAGGATTACGAGGAGATCCCAACTTCGGCTGCCGCGCTAGCGACAGCGCTCGCGATCCACACGAGCGGCTATGTGTTCGTGCTCGGAAGCCCTGGCTCCGGCAAGTCGACACTGCTCACTCGCGCGCTGCGAAACGACGATCGCCTCGTCGCGAGCTACTTCGCCTACTTGCCCGGCGACAACACCGCGACCCGCAGCGAAGCCTCTACGTTCCTCCACGATCTCGTTCTGACGCTCGAGGAGCGAGGCTTCAGGCACGGCGGGACGAGGCCGCCCTTCGCCGACATCGACCTGCTCCAAGAGCGGCTCCGCGCCCAACTGGCTGATGTGGCCGCTGAGGCGCGCACTCGAAGTGGCGTCGCGGTGATCCTCGTCGACGGCCTCGACCACGTCGGCAGAGATCCCACACCGGCGCGGTCACTCCTTCAGTACCTCCCCGCACCCGAGAGCCTCCCTGACGGGGTCCTCTTCGTGCTCGGAACCCGGACGGTGGACGATCTTCCAGACCACGTCCGGCCCGCTGCTCGTCAGATGGAGCGCGTGATCGTCATCGAGCGGCTCCCGCGTCGCGCAGTCCTGGAGATCGCGCAACGCCAATCACTCGCCTCTCTCGGCAACGAGATATGGCGACTCTCGGGCGGTCACCCGCTGCTCATGTGGACGTTTATCCGTCTTGCGTCGTCGCTTCCGGAGGACGAGCGGCAATCACGTCTGACCCGCATCACACCGGCCGACGGAGACGTCACGGCGCTCTACGAGCAGCTTTGGCTCGACATCAGCCTCGATGAAGATCTTGTCGAGTTGTTCGCCCTAGTCGCTCGCATTCGGGCGCCATTCGCCCTCTCGTGGCTTGAGGAGACGGGAACACCAGCTACCGCTACGCGACGGCTGGATCGCGTCCCGCACCTCATCGACGTCGACGACTTCGGCCGGTCGTCGTTCTTCCATGACTCTTTTCGGGTTTTCGTTCGTGAGCGAACCGCTGAGCGGAGTGGCGCACACGATCCGTCAGTCGATCGCCGGCTTCATTCCGATCTGGCCGCCCGGTGTGCCCGCGCCGATCGGGGAGATCCCGTGGCATGGGAGGAGATTCATCATCGGCTCAGGGCCACGGACTACGAAGGCGTCGTCGCCCGCGCGAAGCCCGACTTCTTCCGTACGCAGCTGAGCGCGCTACGACCAACAAGCGACGTGGCGGCCGCAATTCGCGAGGCAGCGCAGTCGGTCGAGTTCGTTCACAACGGAAACGCGATCGCACGGCTGGCCCTCGCCGCCACGGAGGCACAGGCGCGGAGCTACAACCTCCCCACGGGCACCGACCTGCTGACCGCTCTGGCCGATCTCGGCCGAGTCGAGGTGGCCCTCGCGCAACTCGACGACATCGCTGACGACGTCGTTGGTAACGATCGACGCGCCAGCGCGCTGGAGTTCGCACTCCATCTCTACGACTCCGGAAACGCGCGCGCCGCACTACGCATATTCGAGACGTACGAGCCACTCGACTACTTCGGCGGACCCCGCGGCGACCGCCACGAGGCGGCCGATGGCCCGTGGAAAGCTCTGCATGCATGGGCGGAGGCGGCGACCGTACTGCAGTCCGCTGAGTACGTGCTTCACCAGATCGACCGCCTCGACCTTCCGCCAGACCGCTTCGAGCGCGCCGACCCCGGCGAGACCCTACGCCGCGGCCGAGCGCATCTGCTGCTCACGGCGGCGAATACGGCCGGTCAGCGTGAGCTCAACCAAGCCGCTTTTCTCGAAGCCCTCTACCGAGCCGTTGAAGCCGGCGACGAGGCTTGGGTCGAGGCGCGCTGTCTGGAACTGCTCCATACACGCGACGACGACATACGCAGTCACCTCCAGGCTGAGTTGGCACGTCTTGACCTCGCCGAATTGGCTCCTAGCACCGGAATCGACATCGTGGAGGTGCTGTGGCGGACAGGAGACGATGCAGCCGCGACGGTGAAGCTCTTTGAGTTGCGGCAGCCACCCACTCCCTCAAGTGCCTCTCTTGAAGAAGACCGTGGGGGCTGGAACGACCTCTATCGGTTCCTGCGCGCAAAGAGTGCCCTCGATCGTCCTCTCGATCCGACCGATGCGATTCCGAGTTCGGATCAACCTCACCGCGAGGAGGCCGTCTTCGTGGCGCGACACCTCGCTGCTTTCGCCGCTCTCGAAGGGGCCGCGCTCGCAGGCAGACCTCTCACCGCCGGCGAGGTCACAGCGACGACCGAACGGTTCCTCGCGTTTTGGGAGGGGCGGGCCCACGAGATCGGCATGTCCGGGTTGCGGATTGTCCGGCGGATGCTCCTGAACGCGGCCGTGCGTACGGCGGATCGGATTGGTCATGACGCAGTGCGGGCTCTCTTCGACTCCTTCCAGCAGAACTGGAACGCTGCACCGTACGCGCTCCGGCGCGACGGGTGGCACCTGTTGCATGCGTTCCGTCGCGCCGGAATCGGCGAGGTTTCGATCGCTCAGCAGCTCGACCGGATCGAACAACTGGACGACCTTGATCTCGAAGAGTGGCTCGAGCACACGCGCGCATGGATCGAGCTGAACCGCTCCGATCGCGCGGAGCGAGCGATGACGCGCGTCGTCGACGGTTCGTTCGCCGTCGGCTATCGCAAGGACTATCAGCTGAGCGAGTGGATCCCGCTCCTCCGCCCGAAGCTCAATGCCGAGGGTGGGGACCTGTATTCCACGTGGCTCGCGGAGCGTCTCGTCGCGCTTGACGACCAGCTCGAAGGTGGCGCGACCCACCACGCCGGCAAGATCCTCGTGGGCCTGCGCGCTAAGACCTCGCTCGGCGATGCCCGACGCCTCGCACGCGTGCTCCAAGAGGGCGGCGTCCTTGACACAGACGACGTGGTGACGACACTTCTCGAGGCGTCGGCTGACTCTGGAGAACACGCGTGGTGGTTGGCGTTGCGCGAACTCCTATGCCCGCTTGGCGTGGGTCCACCGCGCGGCATCGACAGGGCCGTGGCTGCTGCGAATGGTGACGTCGATGTAGCCAGCGAACTGCAACAAACTGTTGAACGGGTCGCCATCGAGGGGCGTCCTTCGCGTCGAGTGCAGTGGCGCCGCGCGATCAAGGAGGCCGCCGCCAAGGCTGGGCTCAGCGCGGATGTGATCGGGATACCCGATAGGGATCTCGAGTACTCCGACGAGAGCCCCAACCCTGAATGGCAGAGCAGCACGTCCAACGATGGACAAGATGACCAGCGGCTCTCCCCCGAGGAAATGCTCGAGCGTTTCGAGCGCGGCGACACCGACTACCGCCTACGTTCCTTGATACAGACAGCGCTTGCGGACGCGCCACAGCCGTTTGTCGACCGTGCACTTGCCGCTGTCTCCGGCACAGACGATGAGGTGCGATTCATGGCAGTGATTGCGCGTCGCCGACACGAACGCGGAGAGACGGACGAGGCGTGGTCCGCGGCCACAGCTGTCCTCGGCAAAGGTACAGCCCGTGACTGGAGCCGCTCCTGGGGCGGGGGTCCGGTGCTCGACGCAATCAGGATTCTTAAGGAGATCGACCCCGAGACGACAAGACCTCGGGTCTTCGCGCGATTCGCAGCGCTCGCCTCTCAAGACCAGTTCCTCCTCACTGAGGTAGGGCGGGACATCGGGAGGTACATCGACGTCTTCGCTCCGATCGATCACGATGAGCTCGCGCAGGACGTCCTGGAGTACCTCGAAGAGCTTCTCGGCTCGCCGCCACAAGTCGGTGAAGGTGAAGGCGTTACCGCCCCTGAGGAGATGGGTTCGCCGAGTTCGCTTACAGATGTTGTCCGGGCGCTAGTGGTTGAGCTGCTCGCCTCTCCTTACAAGCTCGCATGGACGTCTGCCCAACGCGCGGCACTGGGGCTCCATCGCTCCGGCATACCTTCAGCACCGCTTCTGACGACAGCCTTCGATGATCCGGATGTACCGGCTGGTCGCGCGCTTGCACTCGCGGAAGCCGAGATCGCAGAAGGCCGCACCCTCGACGACGGCGTCATCGAACGGATCGAAGCGGTTGCCCAATCGCCTCGTCTCGACGAACGCGAGGCGGCCGGAAGGATCCTCGAACGTTGTCAGCGAGACCGGCCGAGACTTCCAGAGCGTCCCCTTCCGCCCGGGCTACGTCTGGAGTTGCCCGCGCGGATCGGAACCAGCGAGAGCGTCGTCGACAGCACCGGGCGCAGCGTGCAACAGATCCTGGAGTTACACGACCACGAGATCAGCACATTCGCGAGCGTGGCTGGCGTGGACGAAGATGCGCTGCGCGAGCACGTGTTGAGGCGCGCGAGCGAGATCCGGCGGTCAATCTCGCTCGATCGGGCCGACAACCTCTTCGGCTGGGCCTATGTGAGACCCGCGGCGCGTTCCGTATTCGCCGCTCTCGCTGAGGTGGCGGCTGAAGTCGTCGATGCAGGACGCGCTTCTCCCGTGGCCGCCTGCAGGGCATTCGATCTCAGTGCCCTCTTTGACTTGCACCTGTTGCTCACCAGGCCACAGCGCCGGCCAGCTTCCGCGGTGGCCGCGATACCGGAGAGCGAGCGAAAGCCCTATATCGAAGGCGACTGGTTCGCGGGCCTCGCAGATGCCGATGGCCGTCTAGCACGCGCAATGAACGGTTGGCGGGTGATCGGCGAAAACACGCTCGTGCGTCAACTCGAACGTCAGCTACCGGAGGAACGCCGGCTCCAGGCTCTCGCTTTGGACGAAGACGCGCGCATCCCACACCTGCGTAGCCACGTTACGGCGCAGGATCTTCAGCAGGCGCGCCCGGGTCTCGATGGCGCACTTCTCGTGCAGGGAACGTATCGACCGATCGAGTCGGAACAGGAGTGGCTCGCTCTCAACCCGAGCGCGGCGACTCACTCCGGATTCAGCGCCGATCCGACCGATCCGCTTGGCTGGAACTTGGGCGCTGCACCTGCAGTCCGTTCGGTCTGGTGGCGATCGGGATTTACGCATTGGGACGCCTCGTCGGCGCACGACGAGGTCGGTGAGGGTTGGCTTGTCCTCGCTACACCTGACGCAGCCGAGCGGTTACACGAAGTCTTCCCAGAGGCTTCGATCGCCTGGTCCGTCACTCGCACGTGGCGGCCACGGGAAGAAGGCGAAGTCTCAGACAGTCGGTCGGGCATCTCGCCTATCTACTAGGACAGGTTGTCGCGGACCCGGGGTTCGCAGGCGGACTTGCCGGCGGATCCGAGATGAGACACATCCCGTTTCGGGATGCAGAAGATCCACCGCGCGCCCCCGCTGAACGCTGACTATCTGGCGCGCGCAATGAGGTCATTCGCCCAGGCGACGGCCTCGGTGACTGTGGGAAGGACGTCGAGACCTTCGGCGGCTTCGGCGTAGATCGTGTCCCACTCGTCGTACTCGACGACGGTGGGCGGCCACGCCTGTGCGCGCCGAGCCGCGAAGAGGCGGGTGCCGATCTCGCGAAGCTCTGCATAGTCGATTGTTTCTTCGTGCTCCAGGATCTGCAGGTCGACGAGATCGTGCGCCCGGTCGTTGCGATTCGTCTTCGGGTTCACCCAGGTGCACGCGTGCAGCTTCTGGGCGACCTGGTGTTCGACCAGCATGAGCGGGATCGGCGCCGGCTCTTCGAGGCCGATGGTGGCGAAGATCTCGACGATATCGTCGGCGATCCGAAGGTCGCGGTCCTCGGTGCTGCCGACCTCATCGTGGCCGAGCTCGAACTCGACCGTCAGCCAGTGGCGGCCTTGGTAGGCGAGCTGGATCTCGAACGGCTGCATCACGTAGTCGGGGGGGACGTCCTCCACCTGGCGCGGCTCGAGCACGCGGACGGTGCCGGTGAACCCGCTCCAGCCGCGCTCGAGGCGGTCGCGTAGCTGTTCGACGTAGTCGCCGACGGTGACGTTTCTCGAGCGGGAGGCGTCGAAGTCGGGCGTGTAGCGACTGCCAGCCTCGCCGACGCGGATCTTCATCGCGGTACCGCCCTTGACGACGCCGTCGGGAAGCATCTGGCCCACGACGGTGCTCGCGACGGCCCGCTGGATCCGCCGTTGTTGTTGCCCTCGCTCGTTCGCGACATTGCGGATCCGCGCCTGCAGCGAGGCGAGGTTCGAGGGCGCCTCTCGTTGCGGCGCGCTCACGGCGTCTCCTCGAGCTCTTCGACGAGACGGTTCGCCTCAGTCTTGCGGATCAGTCCGGCTTGTGTTGCCTCGGTCACCGCGTCGATGAGCCGCTCCGGCATCAGCAGCCCACGACAGTCGCGGATCGCCTCGGCGACGGTCATCGCCGGGATGCCCTCGTAGGTCGTTTGTTCCACCCTGGGTACCTCCCGCTGCTCGACCTTGATGAACGGGGGTAGGCGGCGGCGGACGCGACGGGGCGTCGCGACGCGGATGCGGCGCGGATTCGCAAGCCCGAGGTCGTGCAGGGCGAGCACGGCGTCACCGGCGAGGACGGCGTCCCCGCCGACACGGAGCACCGCCTCCATGAACTCGTCCCTAGGCGTGGTCGGGATGTCCTCGAACCGATAGAGACCCTGGCCGACATGCTCGAGACCACCGCGCTGGTGCAGCTTGCGCAGCTCCACCGCGGGCACGCCGAGCTCGTCCGCGTCCTGGGTGGTGACGTAGCCGTACTGGTCGAGCGCCCGCTCGTGCAGCCGGCGGCGGTAGGTCTCTCTCATCGCCATGCCTCCAGTATCGCCAAAAGCGTACCGTTAGCGGTACGCTTTTGCCCAACATCTCCCGAAATTAGGCTTTCTATTGGCAGGAGCGTACCAATAGTGGTACGGTTTTGCCGTTCCGAAGCGCCTCGGCTTGAGGACGTCCGCGACCGCTGGTACGGTCCTGGCGCGGTTCGGGACGTTGCCGGCACAGCCGAAAGGCGCAGGCCGGGCGCTCGGGCCGAGCGGTTCCGAGAGACCGCCGAGAGGCTGCCGACTCGGGAGCGCTACGGCAAGTCTGGTTGCCGGGGCATAGAAAAGCCCCGCTCACGCGGGGCTTCTCGGTAGCAGGCCTGTAAGCCGGATTCTGTCGAGGGTGACCATCCATCTCTGCAGCTACCCGGTTCCTCGGCGGGCCGCCTCGGCGGAACCTGTTCGCCTTGCACCGGACGGGGTTTGGCGAGCCGCCGTGTCGCCACGACGCTGGTGGGCTCTTACCCCACCGTTTCACCCTTACCGACGGCGTCTCCGGAGATCACGCCGCCGGCGGTTTGCTTTCTGTGCCACTGTCCGTCGGCTTTCGCCGCCTCTCTCGCGAGAGCGTCCTGCCCTGTGGTGTCCGGACTTTCCTCGACGCCGCACGCGGCGCCGCGGTCACCCGGCCTGCGCGCCGAATTCTACCGCCGTCTCGGCGGATTCGCTGCGTCCGTGCAAACGCATGTCGCACTCCGGACAGCGCACGAGCGGGCCGTCGTGCAGGACGAACTCCCCGCACACCGGGCACTCGAGCGAGGCTCCGCGCAGGAGCGCGAGGAGCTCCTGCTCGAGCGTCCGGTGCAGGGGCGCGAGCGTCACGTCCCGCTCCGGCACCGGCAACGCCGGCGCCTCCGCTTCGTGGATGCCCCGTCGAGCCTACGCATCAGAGCTCCCGGAACACCCCCACGACCTTGCCGAGGACCTGCACGTGCTGCGCGTAGATCGGCTCGAGCGCGCTGTTCTCCGGCTGCAGCCGGATGCGGCCCTGCTCGCGGTAGAACGTCTTGACCGTCGCCTCGTCCGCGGTCTCGTCGTCGCCTGCGAGCGCGACGACGATCTCGCCGTTGCGGGCGTCCTGCGCGCGCCGCACGACGACGATGTCGCCGTCGAGGATGCCGGCCTCGATCATCGAGTCGCCCTTGACGCGCAGCAGGAAGTCGCCGCGGAGCGTCTCCGGCACCGCGAGCTCGTCCTCGATGTTCTGGTCGGCGAGCAGCGGGCCGCCGGCGGCGATCTGCCCGAGCAGCGGCAGCTTCGGCAGCGTCGCGACCGACTCGCTCGCCCGGCCGGTCAGCTCGAGCGCGCGCGGCTTCGTCGGATCGCGCCGCAGCAGGCCCGCCCGCTCGAGGTTCGCGAGGTGCGCGTGCACGGTCGACGGCGAGGCGAGGCCGACCGCCTCCCCGATCTCCCGCACGGTCGGCGGGTAGCCGTGCCGGTCGACGTAGTCGACGAGAAAGCTCCAGATCTCCTGTTGGCGGCTGGTCAGCTCCACGGGTCGATCGTCTCCTCGCTCGAAGGGTCGCTCACACGCTCGAACGTGTGTTCGACGGAAGGGTAGAGACTCCTCCGGACGGCGTCAACAACCGGCGGGGGGCTGCCGATACCGGCCCCATGCCCTTTGTCCGTGCGGTCCCTCTCCTGGCTGCGGCGGTGCTCGTGCCCGCGGGGCTCGCCTCCGGCACGCTCACGACGGCGCAGTACCGCACAAGGGCGAACGCCGCCTGCGCCGCCGAGCAGGCCAGGATGAAGGCCCTCGGCGACCCGTCGAAGCTCGCCAACGCGCAGCTCGCCGCCTACGACGTCTCGCAGGCCGCCGCGCTCGTGCAGGAGTACGCGACGCTTCGCGCCCTCCACCCTCCCCAGTCGCTGCTCGCGGCTCACCGGACCGCGTTGTGGAACCTGTATCGCCTCGTGCAGCTCAACGAGGCCATCGCGGCCAAGGTCCAGTCGGGCGTCGACCCGACCGCCGCCGCGAACCAGCTCGCGAAGCCCTCCGACTGGGATGCCCTCATGAACATGCTCAAGGCGTGGGGCCAAGCAGGCGTGCGGACCTGCGGCACGCTGACGATCCGCGCCCACTGGGGCAGCTGAGAAGAACGGCCGCTTGCGCGCGGCCGTTCGTCAGTGCGCTGGCCGGTCGTTCGGGGGCCGCGCCCGCGCAGGTCGGCCGCGGCGACGAGACGCCCGGACGAGAAAAACGGCCGCTTGCGGGCGGCCGTTCGTCAGTGCGCTGGAGAGGACTTGAACCTCCACGGCCTATGCGGCCACTAGGCCCTCAACCTAGCGCGTCTACCAATTCCGCCACCAGCGCGAGGGCGGGCTCAGTGTAGCGGCGCGCCGGCGCTACTTCAGGTAGTGGAAGAGCGCGACGCTGTTCGCGAAGAAGAGCACCGCGACGACCACCGTGTAGCGCGTGAGGTTCCGCTCGACGATGTGGGTGCCGCCCTGCGAGGCCGGCGTGAAGCCCATGCCGCCGATCCCCGCGTCCCGGCCGCTGTGCAGCAGCACGAGCGCGACGAGGGCGAAGACGAAGAGCACCTGGAGGACGGCGAGCACGCTGGTCATCGCCGGCAGGGTAGCCGAGCGGCTCTAGTCGCGCCCGGCGATCTCGACGATCGCGTCGATCAGCTCGGCCGCGATCCGGTCCTTCGTCACGTAGCCCGCCGCACCCGCCTGGCGGGCCCGGTCGACGTCCGCGCGCGAGTTCGAGCCGGTCAGCATGAGGACGCAGGCGCGCCCGTCGACGCGGCGGATCGCCTGGGCCGCCTCGATGCCGTCCATCACGGGCATGGAGATATCCATCAGGATCACGTCCGGCTTCAGCTCGCGCGCGAGGTCGACCGCCTGGCGGCCGTCGCTCGCCTGCCCGACGACGTCGATGCGCGCATCGCCCGCGAGGATCGCCTCGAGCGCCTCCGCGAAGAGGCGATGATCGTCCGCGATCAGCACTCGAATTGTCGACACAACCGCCATCTTGGCCCCCGACCGTTGACCACCCACAAATGTGCCCTGTTAACGTGAGCTTGTGAAGGGCGCCGACGCGCGTGAGCGCATCCAGAAGCTGCTTGTCACGGGCGACAACAGGCTGAAGCAGGGCGTCGCGCCCGAGAAGGTGCGCGAGAGCTGGGAGGAGGCCCTCGCGGTCGCGCAGGAGGCGGGGCTCGAAGCGACCGTCCGCCCGCTCGTCGAGCTCAGGCTCGCGGACCTCGAGCGGCCGCCCGGCTGAGGATCGCCTCGATCCGCTCGGCCTGGCGGCGCACGTCGTGGGCGGCGGCCGCAGCTCGTGCGGCCTCGTTCGGACGCGGCAGCGCAGCCGCCTGCCCGAGCGCGCGCTCGAGCGCGTCGACGTCGAGCGGGTCGACGAGCACTCCAGCCTCCGGCGGGACGAACTCGGGCGGTCCGCCGAGGCGCGTCGCGACGACGGAGCGCCCGCCCGCCATGCCCTCGAGGAGCGCCTGTCCGAGCGGCTCGATCAGGCTCGGCTGGCAGACGACGTGGCTCGCGGCGACGAGCTGCGGCACGTCGGCGTGCGGCACGCGCCCGAGCAGGCGCACTCGCTCGCGTCCGGCGAGCGCGCCGCGGAGCGGGCCGTCGCCCGCGAAGGTGAGCGTCCCGTCGCCGAGCCGCGCGAAGGCGTCCGCGAGGCGCACGACGTTCTTGCGCTCCTCGAGCGCGCCGATGCAGAGGAAGCGCGGCGGCCCGTTCGGCGGCGGCTCGACGGCGAAGCGCTCGAGGTCGACGCCGCTCGAGACGACCTCCGTCTTGCCGCGCGCCGCCGGCAGCTTCGTCTCGAGCTCGCGGCGCAGATAGTCGGAGACGCAGACGACCGTCGCGGCGCGGCGCACGACGAGCGCGGTCGCTGCGCCGATCCCGGGCAGCCAACCGATGTTCCGCACGTCGCGCCCGTGCGCCGTGACGACGAGCGGTGCACGAGTGCCGAGCGCGGCGATCAAGCCGCTCGGGACGAGGAAGTGCGCGTACACGACATCCGGCCGTCGCGCAGCGAGCGTTCGCCGCGCGAGCGCCAGATAGCGGAGCTTGCCGCCCGCGCGCGTGTCGAGCACCGCCCGATCGACCTCGTGACCGCGCTCGACGAGAGCGCGCTCGACCTGCGCGACGAACGTCCCGAGATCGGGCGCGTCTGCGCCGGGATACATCTGCGAGACGATCAGGATCCGCACTGCGGCAGCGTATGCTCGGGCGCCGGCCGATCAGGCGCGAGCGCGTAGCGCGTCGTAGGTTCCCCACTCCGCGCGCAGCGTCTCGCAGATCTCGCCCACCGTGCAGTGAGCGCGCAGCGCCTCCCGCATCGGCGGCAGCAGGTTCGCATCGCCGAGGGCCGCGTCGCGCACCGCGGCGAGCGCCCGCTCCGCCTCGCCGGCGTTGCGCTCCGCCCGGATGCGCGCGGTCCGCTCGAGCTGTCGCTCCTCCGCGGCGGGATCGAGCCGGTGCAGCTCGACGCGCTCCGTCTCGGCCTCGGTGAAGCGGTTGACGCCGACGATCGTGCGCTCGCCGCGCTCGACCTGCTGCTGCCACTCGAAGGCGGACTGCTCGATCTCGTCCTGCACGAAGCCCTGCTCGATCGCCTCGACCGCGCCCCCGAGCTCGTCGACGCGCTCGATCAGCTCCCAGGCGCCTGCCTCGAGCTCGTCGGTGAGCGCCTCGATGAAGTACGAGCCGCCCAGCGGGTCGACCGTGTCGAGGGCACCGGCCTCGGCCGCGATCAGCTGCTGCGTGCGCAGCGCGATCCTCGCCGAGCTCTCGGTCGGCAGCGCGAGCGCCTCGTCGAATGCGTTCGTGTGCAGCGACTGCGTGCCGCCGCAGACGGCGGAGAACGCCTGGATCGCGACGCGCACGATGTTGTTCTCGGGCTGCTGCGCGGTGAGCGTAGAGCCGCCCGTCTGCGCGTGGAAGCGAAGCGCCAGCGCCTTCGGGTTCGTCGCGCCGAACCGCTCGCCCATGATCCGCGCCCACAGTCGCCGCGCCGCGCGGAACTTCGCCACCTCGACGAAGAAGTCGTTGTGCGCGTTGAAGAAGAAGGACAGCCGTGCGCCGAAGTCGTCCGGAGAGAGACCCGCCTCGACCGCGGCGCTGCAATAGGCGATCCCGTTTGCGAGCGTGAACGCGAGCTCCTGCACCGCGGTCGCGCCGGCCTCGCGGATGTGGTAGCCGGAGATCGAGATCGTGTTCCAGCGCGGAATCCGCTCGGCGCAGTACGCGAAGAGATCCGTCGTGAGGCGCATCGACGGCCGCGGCGGGAAGATGTAGTTCCCGCGCGCGACGTACTCCTTGAGGATGTCGTTCTGCACGGTCCCGCGGAGCTCGGTGGACGAGACGCCCTGCTGCTCGCCGACGAGCTCGTAGAGCAGCAGCAGGAGCGACGCCGGCGCGTTGATCGTCATCGACGTCGAGACCTCCCCGAGCGGGATGCCCCCGAGCAGGATCTCCATGTCGGCGAGCGAGTCGACGGCCACACCGGTGCGGCCGACCTCGCCCAGGGCGCGCGGGTCGTCCGAGTCGTACCCGAGCTGCGTCGGCAGGTCGAACGCGACGGAGAGGCCCGTCTGCCCGCGGTCGAGCAGGTAGCGATAGCGCGCGTTCGACTCCTCCGCCGACGCAAAGCCCGCGTACTGGCGGATCGTCCACGGGCGCCCGCGGTACATGTCGGGATACGGGCCGCGCGTGAACGGCGGCTCGCCGGGGAGCTCGAGCTCGCGCGGCGCGTCGGCTGCGGTGTAGACGGGCTTGAGCTCCATTGCGACAATCGTATGGCCCGTGGTCGCCGCCGTCGCCGCCGCCCTCGCCGTCCTCCACGGAGGGAACCTCGTCGTCCTGAACCTGCAGACCGGGACGCAGCGCGTCGTCATGCGCCACGCGGGCAGCGGGCCGGTCGCCTGGAGCGCCGACGGGAAGCTCGTCTCCTCGGGCGGCCGCATCGCCGGCGGCCCGGCGCTGCCGACGACGGCGCTGCACTGGGCGCCGGCGGGCGAGCGCGCGGCGTACGTGACGAGAGACGGCGGGGTCGTGATCTGGGGCGGCGCGAGGAGCGTCCGCGTCGCTCCGGACGGGTGGGGCGCGACGTCCGTCGCCTGGAGCGCGGGTGGGACGCTCGCGATCGGCCGCGCGCTCTTCTCCCCGCGGCCGCACGAGCTCGGGCTCTGGACCTGGGACGGCCGGCGCCTGCGCCTCGCGCAGCGCGTGTCGCCGGAGACGGGCGAGCCGTACCCGGTGCGCTGGCTCGGGACGCGGATCGTCTGGTGGGCGTATCCCGACTCCGCCTCCCTCGCAGCCGACGGCGTCGCGCTCTACGCGGGGACGAAGCGGATCGGCGCGACGCTCATGTACCCGGACTACGTGGTCGCGTGCGGCTCGACGCTCGCGCTCGCGGACGGCGGCGACCGCTACTCGACCCACGACAAGCGCATCGTCCTCGCAGGCGTCGACGTCTCCCGCAACCGCAGGCTCTCCTGGGTCTCGCCGGCGTGCAGCCGGAACGGGCGGACGCTCGTCGCCGCCGCGGGCCGCAACTGGGCCGAGCTGCGCTTCGGGCAGGAGCACCGCTCGATCTGGCAGCTCCGCCCGTCGCGGCGGCGCCTGACGACGGCGCCCGCCGGCGCGTCGGACGAAGACCCGCAGCTCCTGCCCGACGGCTCGATCGTGTTCGTCCGCGTGCGTAAGGGACACGCGACGCTCGAGCGCCTCGACCACGGCAGGCTCGAGCGCGTCGGTGCGCTCGGCACCGCGAACTTGCCGGACAACTACTACGGCCATTACGCGTGGCCGCAGGCGATCGCGGTGCAGCCGTAAGCACCGTGTAAATGCCGCCGTAAGAACCCTGTAAATGTCCCGCGTGCAGCGGGTCGATTGCGCGCGCTCGGGAACGCGAAGAGCAAGCCAATCGAAAAAGGGGTTGAGAGAACATGAGCAAGGCACGCCTGGGCCTGCTCGCTGGCCTTGCGGCCGTCGTGACAGGTCTCTTCGCGGCCGCCGCCTCCGCGGCAGCGCCCGTGAACACCGCTCCGCCGACGATCAGCGGCACGCCGAAGGCCGGCGCGACGCTGACGGCGGACGACGGAACGTGGTCGAACAGCCCGACCACGTTCACCTACGTGTGGCAGCGCTGCGCGTCCGACGGACGCGGGTGCGGCGACATCACGAGCGCGACGGCGAAGACGTACTCGCCCTCGACCTCCGACGTCGGCCATGCGCTTCGCGTCGTCGTCACCGCGTCGAACGCGGACGGCAAGGCCGCCGCGGTCTCGGCGGCGACCGATCCGATCAGCTCCGCGAACGGGCCGACGAACACGGTCCGCCCGTCGGTGACCGGCGCGGCCGTGGTCGGGTCGACGCTGCGCGTCTCCAACGGCAGCTGGTCGCCGGCTGCAGCCTCGTACGGCCGCCAGTGGCAGCGCTGCGCCTCGGACGGCAGCGGATGCACGAACATCGCGGGTGCGAACGGACAGTCCTACGGCGTCCGCAGCGCTGACGTCGACCACCGGCTGCGCGCGCTCGTGACCGCTCGGACGTCGTCCGGCAACACGATCGTCGCGTCGAGCCCGTCGGCCGTCGTCGGCGGCAACACGACGACCACGGTCGTCACGACCACGACGACGACCACGACGCCGGCACCGCCGGTCAACCACGCGCCGCGGCTCAGCTACCTGTCGCTGCGTATCCGGCACGGTCGCGCCTATGCGCGCTTCCGCATCTGCGACGACCGCACCGGACGGATCACGATCGTCGAGCGCGACAACCACAATCGCGTGCTCTCGGTCACGCACCGGTTCCACGTGACGCTCGTCGCATCGTGCAACTCCTATGCGAAGAGCTGGATCCTCCGCCGCGGCTTCCGCACGCGCGGCCGCTACGTGTCGTCCGCACGCGCGGTCGACGCGCAGGGACGGCTCGGCCTGATCAAGAGCCGCTCCGTCACGTTCCGCTGACGAGGCGAATGCTCGGGGCGGCTTCGGTCGCCCCGAGCTCCGCGTCGCGCGCGGCGAGCGCCGTGTAGCGCCCGCCGGCGAGGATGAGGTCCTCGTGGCGGCCGAGCTCGACGACGCGGCCGTGGTCGAGCACGACGATCTGGTCGGCGTCGCGAACGGTCGAGAGCCGGTGCGCGATCGCGATCGTCGTGCGTCCCTCGGAGAGCCGGTCGAGCGCCTCCTGGACGAGCCGCTCGGTCTCGGTGTCGAGCGAGCTCGTCGCCTCGTCGAGGACGAGGATCGGCGGGTTGCGGAGGATGGTGCGCGCGATCGCGATCCGCTGCTTCTCGCCGCCGGAGAACCGGTAGCCGCGCTCGCCGACGACCGTCTCGTAGCCCTCGGGCAGCGCGGCGATGACGTGGTGGATCCGCGCGGCCGCCGCAGCCGCCTCGACCTCCTCGTCCGTCGCGTCCGGCTTCGCGAAGCGGAGGTTCTCGCGCACCGTCGCATGGAACAGATACGTCTCCTGCGAGACGACGCCGACGAGATTCGAGAGCGCGCGGAAGCTCAGGTCGCGGATGTCGTTGCCGCCGATCGAGACCGCGCCGCGCCCGACGTCGTAGAGCCGGGCCGCGAGATAGCCGAGCGTCGTCTTCCCGGAGCCGGTCTCGCCGACGAGGGCGGTCGTCGTCCCGTGGCGCACGGTGAAGCTCACGTCCTCGAGCGTCCACGAATCCTCGGAGTAGCCGAACCAGACATGATCGAAGACGACGTCGCCCGCGTCGGCGACGGCACGTGCGTCCGGACGCTCGACGATGTCGATCGGCTGGTCGAGGTACTCGAAGATGCGGTCGAAGAGCGCGAGCGAGGTCTGCACGTCGAGACCGACTCCGAGCAGCGAGCCGACCGGGAAGAACAGTCGCGTCTGCAAGGTCGTGAAGGCGATGATCGTCGGGATCGTGATCGCGCTGCTGACGCCGCCGAACCAGTAGACGGCGGCGGGCATGATCGAGAAGCTCGTCTGGATCGACGCCATCACCCAGCGTCCGGCCATGCGCTGGCGCACCTCCAGATCCGCGAGGCGCAAGGAGTCCGACTCGAAGCGGTCGGCGAGCTCGTCCGTGCGGCCCATCGTCTTGCCGAGCAGGATCCCGCTCACCGAGAGCGACTCCTGCACGAGGCTCGAGATGTCGGCGAGCGTCTCCTGCGTCGTCTTCGCGATCCGGCGGCGCTCGTTGCCGACTCGCCTCGTGAGCAGGACGAAGAACGGGATCAGCGCGAATGCGAAGAGCGCGAGCTTCCAGCTCAGCAGCAACATGCCGATCATCGTCGCGATGACGGTCGTGACGTTGGACGTGATCTGCGTCGCCGTATTCGTGACGACGCTCTGCACGCCGCCGATGTCGTTCGAGATGCGCGACTGCACCTCGCCCGTTCGCGTTCGCGTGAAGAACGCGAGCGAGAGCCGCTGCAGATGCCGGAAGACGGCGGCGCGCAGGTCGTGCATCACGCGCTGGCCGACCTGATTGGACAGCAGCGTCTGGATCACGCCGAGGACGCCGCTCGCGATCGCGATCGCGATCATCCCCGCGGCGAGGTAGGAGACCCGCTCCTTGTCGTGCGTTCCGATCGCCTCGACGACGCCGCGCAGGAGGAATGCCGGGATGACGCCAAGCGCCGCCGAGAAGACGATCAGCCCCAGGACCCCGCCGAGGCGCAGGCGATACGGCACGAAGAGCCGCGTGACGCGGCGGAGATTCGCCCGGCGGACGGCGGGATCCTCGGGACGCTCGGGCGCCTCGCGCGCCGAATGGAAGAACATGCCCATCGCGTCTCAGCGTACGCCGTCGGGCACACTCAGGGCGTGCGCGTCACGGTTCGCCTCTTCGCCGGCCTGCGCGAGCGCGCCGGCACCGGCCGAGTCGAGCTCGAGGACGTCGCGAGCGTCGGCGACGTCTGGAGCAGGCTCGACCTCGGCGACGAGCCGGACGGCCTGCTCTACGCGGTCAACCGCGAGTACGCGGAGAGCACCCGCGCGCTCGCCGACGGCGACGAGGTCGCGCTGATCCCGCCGGTGTCGGGCGGAGCCTTCCGCATCAGCGACGAGCCGCTCGACCTCGGCGCGGCGGTCGCGGAGGCGTCGAGCGACGAGGCGGGCGCCGTCGCCACGTTCGTCGGCACGGTGCGCCGCAGCTCGCGCGGCCGCGACGTCGACCATCTCGAATACGAGGCGTTCGAGGAGATGGCCGAGCCGATGCTCGCGCGGCTCGCCGACCGGCTGAAGGCGAAGCACGGGCTGTGCGAGGTCGCGATCCACCACCGGGTCGGACGCGTGGAGATCGGGGAGGCGAGCGTCGTGATCGCCGTCTCCGCACCGCATCGCGCCGCGGCGCTCGACGCGTGCCGCGAGGCGATCGACACGCTGAAGACGACGATCCCGCTGTGGAAGAAAGAGGTCTACGACGGCGGCGAAGAATGGATAGGCAGGGGCAGCTGATGGACGAGTACCGCGAGGGCAAGCCGATTCACCCGCAGAGCACGCTGAAGCGCTCGCTCGAGCGCGTCGGCGGCCTCGTCGTGCTGATCGGCGGCACGGCGCTCAAGTGGGGCTTCATCTTCGTCAAGTTCTTCAGCTTCTTCATCTCGGTCGCCGCGTACACGCTCTGGTTCCACAGCTGGACGTTTGCGTTCGGGTTCGCGCTGATGATCCTGATCCACGAGCTGGGACACATCGCCGAGGCGAAGCGGCAGGGCCTGCGCGTCTCCGCGCCGATGTTCATCCCGTTCATCGGCGCGTACGTGACGCACGAGCGCGCGGGGCTGACGCCGATCCGCGCCGCGCGCATCTCGCTCGCGGGGCCGCTCGCAGGCGGACTCGCAGCGCTCGCCGTCTGGATCGTCGGCTCCGCAGAGGGTTCGCGGCAGCTCGAGGTGCTCGCGAACATCGCGTTCCTGCTGAACGCGTTCAACCTGCTGCCGATCGGCTTTCTCGACGGCGGCCAGGCGGTGCGCGCGATTCGCGAGGAGTGGCGGATGCCGCGCATCCAGTTCGCGAACGGCGTGCCCGTCGCGGCGCTCGCACCGGACCGAGCGCGCGCGCTCGCGATCGGCGGCTTCTACGTCCTGCTCGCCGGCCTGCTCGTGATCGGCATGCTCGCGACTCGGCCGAGCGGCGCGCTGTGACGGACGACCAGCAGCTCCTCGACCGCCCGCATCAGGGCCAGGACGAGCTCCGCGAGAACACCGACCGGATCGCGAAGGAGTTCTACGACGGCTTTCAGGCGGTCGAGCGGATCGACCGTCCCGCGGTCTCGGTCTTCGGCTCCGCGCGGATCCGCGCGGGCTCACCCGAGTACGAGGCGGCGCGCGAGACCGCCCGCCGCTTCGGCGAGGCAGGCTGGGCCGTCGTCACCGGCGGTGGGCCGGGCGTGATGGAGGCGGCCAACCGCGGCTGCAAGGAGGGCGGCGGGCTCAGCGTCGGCTTCAACATCGAGCTGCCGCACGAGCAGCACGTGAACCCGTACCTCGACATCTCGCTCACCTTCCGCCACTTCTACGCGCGCAAGACGATGTTCGTGAAGCCGGCGCAGGGCTTCGTCGTCTTTCCCGGGGGCTTCGGCACCGACGACGAGCTCTTCGAGTCGCTGACGCTGATCCAGACGGGCAAGGTGCTGAACTTCCCCGTCGTCCTCTTCGACTCGTCGTTCTGGGAGCCGCTGCTCAAGTGGTTCCGGACGAGGCTCGTGCCACGCGGGATGATCACCGCCGCCGAGCTCGAGCTCGTGAGCGTCACCGACTCGCCGCAGCATGCGGTCGACTGGATCATCGCGAGCTTCGACGCGCGGCAGGACGCGCAGTAGCGATGGAGCTGCGCGATCTCCCGTCTGTGGACGAGCTCGTGCGCGGGGTCGACGATCCGCTCGCGGTCGATGCAGCCCGCGCCGTGCTCGAGCGCGCGCGCGAGGAGATCCGGGCGGGCGCCGACCCGGGCGACCTCGAGACCCGGCTGCGCGATGAGCTCCAGGCTGTGCGTGCGCCGTCGCTGCGGCGGGTGCTGAACGCGACCGGTGTGATCGCGCACACGAACCTCGGCCGCGTCCCCCTCGCCGACGAAGCGCTCGCGCAGGTCGTCGCCACGGCGCGCGGCTACTCGAATCTCGAGCTCGACCTGCGCACCGGCACGCGCGGCTCGCGTCAGGATCACGTCGCGGCGCTGCTGCGCAGGCTGACGGGGGCCGAGGCGACGCTCGTCGTCAACAACAACGCCGCCGCGCTCCTCCTCGCGCTCGCCGCGCTCGCGGAGGGCCGCGAGGTCGTCGTCTCGCGCGGCGAGCTGCTCGAGATCGGCGACGGCTTCCGCATCCCCGACGTGCTCGCGCGCTCCGGCGCGCGGCTCGTCGAGGTCGGCACGACGAACCGCACGCGCGCCCGCGACTACGAGAGCGCGGTCGCCCCGGACACGGCGTTGCTGCTGCGCGTGCACCAGTCGAACTTCCGCATCGTCGGCTTCGCAGAGCAGCCGCGCGTCGCCGAGCTCGCGGCGGTCGCGCGCCGCCACGGCATCCCGCTCGTCGACGACCTCGGCTCGGGCTCGCTCGCCGACATCTCCGACGAGCCGTCGGTGCGCGAGTCGCTCGCGGCCGGAGCCGATCTCGTCTGCTTCTCGGGCGACAAGCTGCTCGGCGGTCCGCAGGCCGGGATCGTGGTCGGTCGCGGCGGGCTCGTCGAGAAGCTGCGCAGGCATCCGCTCCACCGCGCGGTGCGGGTCGACAAGCTTTCGCTCGCGGCGCTCGAGGGGACTCTGCGTGCGTACCTCGACGCGCCCGGGCGCGTACCGGTGCTGCGCATGGTGCGCGAGGACGCTGCGGCGGTGCGCGCGCGCGCCGAGCGGCTCGCGTCGCTCGTAGGCGGCACGGTCGAGGAGACGGTCGCGCGCGTCGGCGGCGGCGCGCTGCCGCTCGCGGAGCTGCCGTCGTTCGCGTGCGCGCTCGACGAGGCGCTCGCCGCGCCGCTCCGCGGCGGCGACCCGGCGGTCGTCGGCATCGTGCGCGACGGCAGGCTGCTGCTCGACTGCCGCACCCTCGCGGATGCGGAGATCGACGAGCTCGCGTCAGCGGTCGCCCGAGTGCGTTAGCTCGACGAGCGAGCTGCCGCTCGGGAGTGGGAACGTGCGGCCGAGCACGAGTCCGCACGAAGCGCCGAGCCGGAGGAAGTCGTCGAGCGTCCGCTGCCGCCCACCGACGAGCGTCAGCATGAAGAGGTCGAACGAGGCTTCACGCGCCGCCGGCGGGTCCGAGAGCAGGCCGTCGACGACGAGGATCCGCACGCCGTCGCCGCCCGACTCGACGCAGCGTGCGAGCACCTCGCCCGCGCGGTCGTCCGGCCAGCCGTGCAGCACGCGCGAGAGGACGTAGGCGTCGCCGCGGGGGAGCGCGTCGGCGAAGATGTCGCCGGCGACGAAGTCGAGCCGCTCGTGCTCCACCGCGTGCGCGACGACCTGCGGTTGATCGAAGACGGTCGCCTGCAGCTGCGGGTGCGCGTCGAGAATCGTCGCAGCGAGGACGCCCGTGCCGCCGCCGACGTCGACGAGGTGCCGGACGCCGCTCCAGTCGTACTGCTCGGCGAGCGACGGCCCGTTCGACGCTGCCTCCACGGCCATCTGGGCGTCGAAGGACTCGCCGTGACCGGTGCGCTCGAGCTCCTCGTAGAACCAGCTCTCGTCACGGCCGGGCGAGCCGGTCCGGACGGCCGTCAGCAGTCCCGACCACGACTCGGCCCAAACCGCCGGCACGGAATCGAGATCGAGCCAGGGCCGCCAGCCGAGCTCGTCCCGCAAGAGCAGGGAGACCTCATTGTTGGCATAGCCGTCCGCAGCCCGCGCGAAGACGCCGAGCGCGACGAGGTAGTCGAGCAGCCGGCGGAGCGCATCCGGTTCCGCGCCGGCAGCCGCCGCGAGCGCGTCGACCGACGTCGCGCCGTCCTCGATCAGGTCGGCCAGACGCAGCGTTGCCGCGACCGAGACGGCCCACGGCGTCGCGAAGTCGGAGAGCTCGCGCAGCCGGTCGCGCGCCGATTCGGCAGCCACGACGTGGACGCTACCGTGCGTGGGATGCCGCTGACGATCGGCACGGCCGGCCACATCGACCACGGCAAGACG
>Ga0070741_10006822_pt1 | contig 24200 bp, 19 predicted proteins | sample Coa_R1_4_FD_66440 | JGI IMG/M metagenome (GOLD analysis project Ga0070741, IMG submission 66440) | Surface soil microbial communities from Centralia Pennsylvania, which are recovering from an underground coalmine fire - Coalmine... | ecosystem: Environmental > Terrestrial > Soil > Unclassified ...
CAAGCCTGTGCCAAGCACCGCGACGCTGGAGGCGATGCCCCGCAATCCTCCGCGGTGTGCGGCGGCGTCGATGCCTAGCGCGAGGCCGCTGACAATGGTCAGTCCGCAGTTGCTCAGTGTTTCGGCGAAGCGCTCGGCGTCCTCCACACCACGAGCGGTAGGAGCTCGCGCACCAACGATGGCGAGAGACGAGTTGAGCAGCAGTTCCGTTCGCCCGCTCACGTAGATGAGGGGCGGCGGATCACCGATTTCGAGCAGTGAGGGGGGGTAGCGCGGATCGGCAAGCGTCACCAGCTCGTTGCCCGGCTTCGTCAGCCACTGCAGCGATCGCGACAGCGACTTCGAATCTGGTCCGGCTCGAATCGCCTGAGCGGCGGTTTCACCGACGCAGGACGCTAGTTGGGATAGGTTCGCTTCGCAGGCGGCCTGGGGAGATCCAAACCGCAGCAGCAGCTTGCGGAAGCTGGCTGCGCCGACGCCCGGGACCAGGGCCAAGCGCAGCCAGTGCTCCGCGTCCTGAATCGATGTCGAACTGCCGAGGTGATTGGTCTCGTCGATGGGTTTTATGGATTGGCGACGGTGTCCAGAACGTGCACGGGCCGGCGGGAAGAAACCACCAAGCCATACGACATCTTCTCGAAAACGCGGAACACGAGCATGAGTCCATAACGCTGCTCGGGCAATGCTTCCACTCGATTGTTACCGAGTGGAACAGTGCCCTCGCTTCGATACAAGCCCAGGACATGTCCGACTTCGAGGCCGTCTCGCGCACCCTTGTTGGCTATGATAACAGAATAAGTCCCCATCTCGACCACGGCGTTGTCGGAGCCGGCGATGACGCGCCCGTGAACCTTCCTGTCCGGTGCGCGCGGCACGTACGGCGCGTTCAACAGGGGGGGCGATACGGCGAGCTTGTCGCCGCTGGCGATTTCTTGCGTTGCACTGGCAATATGAACAGTGCTCACTGGGCCTACATCTGCGACGTTCGCATCGCCAAGGTAGACCGCCTCGAAGCCGAGCAGCTCCTTGCTATCCGGGTCCTGGAAGATGCGCCCCTGACGGAACACTTGCCAGTGCCCCATCGGCGGGTTCGGCATGCCTCTGACGTAAGCCGTGTCGCCGGCCGATATCACCACGCGCTGGTCAGTGGTCGCAACGATCGTTGGGGCGGCAGCCGTTTGATGTGTATCGACGACCAGCGGGCGGATCAAGAACGGCTCGATGACCTTCGCCGGAATGGTCGGAATAGGCAGCGCGTCGATCGGCCTCCCACGCACTTGCGGGGTCAGCCGCGCCACCTGCAGCTCGTTGCCGGTCCACCGCGACGTTCCTCCATCCGCCGAGCCTTCCAGCCGCAGCCGCGGATGGGCGCCGGTGCGATCCAGGAGGACGACATCACCCGGGTAGATCCAGTGAGGATCGTGGATTTGATCCTTGTTGATTCCCCAGATTTCGGGCCACTTCCAGGGGTTCTTCAAGAAGCGTGCAGAGATGTCCCAAAGCGTATCCCCGCGCACGACGACATAGCGATCCGGCACCTGATCTTGCAGCACCGGCGCTTCAGAGGAAGTCGCACCAGATGCCGCGGCGTTGACATCCTCCGCGGCTGAGGCTTGTGGCGGCCAGAGATGAAGAGCGATCAAAAGGGGTACAACCGATATAATTCGCTGCATGGCGTTCCCCCGGCAAGTGTTCGTAGAAGGCCTGTGTAGGCGCCCAGAACCGCAGCCGCCTGGCGTGGTCTTAGCTCGTAACATCAAGTACTTCCCTCTATTTCCGCAGGTTGGTCATCACTAGCAGGTGCGCATGGCATTGCTGCCTATCCTTCACTATCCGGACGAACGCCTCCACCGCACTGCCGCTCCGGTCGAAAGCATTAACGACAACATCCGCCGACTCGTTAGGGACATGGCGGACACCATGTATGCCGCCCCCGGAATTGGTCTCGCTGCTCCACAGGTCGACGTACTTTCTCAGGTGGTCGTCATAGACCTTTCGGAAGCCCACGACGACTTGCGGGTGTTTATCAACCCTGAGATCGTGGAATTGCGTGGGCAGACGGAGTACGAAGAGGGTTGCCTGTCGGTACCCGGCATCTACGAGCGGGTAAAGCGCGCCGAATGGGTGAAGGTCCGTGCCCTCAACGAGAAAGGCGATCTGTTCGATCTCGAAACCGACGGTCTGTTGGCGGTGTGTATCCAGCACGAGATCGATCACTTGAAGGGAAAGGTTTTCGTCGACTACCTCTCTCGCTTGAAGCAAAGTCGCATCGCGACCAAGTTGAAGAAGCAGCAACGAAGGGCGATGTAATGCGGCTGATTTTCGCGGGAACGCCTGCGTTCGCTGCCGTTGCTTTGGAAGCGCTGCTGCGCGCAAGTCACGACATCGCACTCGTGCTGACACAGCCCGATCGGCCAGCGGGGCGAGGCCTCCTCCCGCAGCCATCGCGAGTCAAGCAGCTCGCCTCGCAGAACCGCTTGCCCCTGTTTCAGCCGGCGACGCTGAAGCAGGAGGAGACGATCGAGCGGCTGCGTCAAGTGGAGGCTCGTGCTATGGTCGTCGCAGCCTATGGCTTGATCCTGCCGCAGCGCGTGCTCGATCTGTTTCCGCTCGGCTGCATCAACATTCATGCGTCCTTGCTACCGCGCTGGCGCGGCGCTGCTCCGATACAGCGCGCCATCGAAGCGGGCGACGCGCAGACCGGTATCAGCATCATGCGCATGGATGCAGGACTCGACACGGGGCCCGTGTACTTGAAGCGAGCGCTCGAGATCGAATCCACCGACACGGCTCAAACCCTGCACGACCGTTTGGCGGTGCTAGGCGGGGAAGCGATTTGCGAGGCGTTGCCGTGGATCGAAGCAGGAACCCTGGCCGCGATTCCTCAATCAGCCGAAGGCGCCACCTATGCGCAGAAGATATCGAAGAGCGAGGCGATGCTGAACTGGCAGCGCGACGCCCAGGCGCTGGAGCGGCAGGTGCGGGCGTTCAACCCCTTCCCGGTTGCAATGACCACCTTGCATGGCGCCCCCGTGCGTATTTGGCATGCCGTGGCGCTCGAAGGACCGCCCGGTTCCCCGGGCGCCGTTGCGCGGGTCGAGGAGAATGGAATGCTGGTGGAATGCGGTGGCGGCGGTCTGCTTCGCATCGAGTCGCTTCAGCGCGCCGGGGGAAAGCGCCTATCGGTTGACGAGTTCTTGCGCGGCATGCCAATCGAAAAAGGTGACCGACTTGGCGTAGCGGCGTGATCGAAGTCCAGCTCCACGCCGCCCGCGCGCTGCTCGCCGTGCTACGCGGGAGAAGCTTGAATGCGGCCTTGGCGGCGTTATGGGCCCGCACACCCCAGCTCCCACCTGCCCAGCGTGGCGCCATCCAAGACCTCGCATTCGGCGCCTGCAGATGGCTGGGTACGATTCGGGGTGTGCTCGATCTCCTGTTGCGAGCACCGCTCAGCGATGCAGACATCGAAGCCTTGCTTGCGGTGGCGCTGTACCAGTTGCATTGGACTCGGGCGCCGGCGCACGCCATCGTCGATCGTGCCGTGAGCAGTTGCGCAGCATTGAGAAAGAGCTCGGCCAAGGGGCTGGTCAACGCGGTATTGCGTAGTTTCCTGCGCCGCTCGGAGGAGCTATTGGCGCAAGCTCGAGCGACCGAGACGGGCCGTTACTCCTATCCGCAGTGGTGGATCGATGCGGTGCGAGCGGCATGGCCGGAGTGCTGGGGCAGCATTCTCGACGCGGGCAATATGCATCCGCCACTCACGTTGCGCGTCAATCGCCGGCGTTGCAGCGTACCGCACTATCAGCGCATGCTCGAAGACGCTGGCATCCCAGCCGCCCAAGTTGGCCCCTTCGCGTTACGACTCCAAAAGCCGGTGCCGGTTTTCAGCCTGCCCGCCTTCGATGATGGTCTCGTTTCCGTCCAGGATCTGGGTGCCCAATACGCCGCGCCTCTGCTCGCACCGCGGGCGGGTGAGCGTGTACTCGACGCGTGCGCAGCCCCGGGCGGAAAGACGGCCCATCTTCTGGAGGTGGCTGATATCGACCTGCTGGCATTGGACCGCGATGGGGAGCGCCTGCAGCGGGTGGACCAGAATCTGCGACGCCTCGCTCTGCATTGCCGGCTGCGCGAAGCGGACGCCGGCGCTCTCGATGCTTGGTGGGATGGACGGCCGTTCGATTGCATCTTGCTCGATGCGCCTTGTACCGCCTCCGGCGTCGTACGGCGACATCCGGACATCAAATGGCTGCGGCGTCCGCACGACGTTGCGCAATTGGCACAGCAGCAAGCGAGATTGCTGGACGCATTATGGCAAACGCTTGTGCCGGGTGGTAAATTGCTTTATGTCACCTGCTCCATTTTCCCCGCGGAGACCCATGCGCAGATCGAGGCGTTCCTGCGCGGTCGCGCGGACGCCCAGCCGATGCGGCTGACCGCTTTCCCCGATCCAACAGGCCAGCTGCTCCCCGACGCCAATCATGATGGGTTCTTCTATGCGCTGCTTCGGAAGCAGCCCATGGACCCTTCACAGCCGGATGATTAAGTCCCCAGTACGGCGCCGGCGCTTGATTTGCCTACTCGCTGTCTTGATGCTATTTGGTCCGTTGGCTTGCTGGGCGGTCGAAGGCATCCACATTCGCTCGGCCGATTTCGTTCCCGTGGAGAACGGTTACGCGCTCGAAGCGAACTTCGACATCGGTCTTACGACGACCTTGGAGGATGCGCTGGTCCGTGGCCTCACCTTAGTCTTCACCACGGAGTTCGAGCTCTTCTACCCGCGGTGGTGGACGTTCAATGTTTGGGACAAGACGGTGACCGAGCGACGCATCGAGCATCGCCTCTCATACAATGCATTGACGCGTCAGTACCGCTTGTCCTCCGGCGCACTGCATCAGAGTTTCGATACGGTCAACGCGGCACTGGCCGTACTGGGTCGTGTGCGCATCAATCCAGCAGTGCGATCGAAGGACTTGGAAGACGACAAGGTGTATACCGCCGTCTTGCGCTTACATCTTGACAAAGCCCGACTGCCCAAGCCGCTGCAGGTCGACGCGCTGGCTTCGCACGACTGGGATCTGTCTTCGGACTGGTATCGCTGGACCTTTCGACCATGAAGGGCACCATACACGTAGTAAGACATTCGTTGCTTTCGCGCGGGATGAAGTATCTGATCGTGCTCATCCTGCTGCTCGGTGCCGGCATGCTCTATCTGCTCTCGACGGCCAGCGCGAATACGACGCTGTTCGCCACCGACGTGCGGCTGCTGCTCGCACTCGGGCTGCTGATCGTGCTGGGCCTCATGGCCGTCGTAGGCTACCAGCTGTTGGCGTTGCGCCGACGGCTTCGTGCCCGCCTGTTTGGCTCGAAGCTCACGCTGCGACTCGTGCTGCTGTTCGCGCTCGTCGCGGTCTTGCCCGGCGCGCTCGTTTACGCGGTATCCGTGCAGTTTCTCAGTAAAAGCATCGAGTCATGGTTCGACGTGCGGGTCGACAAGGCTCTCGAGGGCGGGCTGAGTCTGGCGCGTACCGGACTTGATAATCTGTTGCGCGACCTCACCCGCAAGGCGGAGTCGATGGCCGTTACGCTCAGCGATGTGCCGCGACCCCAAACGTTGCAAGCGCTCGACCGCCTGCGCGAACAAGCTGCCGTTCAGGAAGCGACCGTGTTCGCGACGGACGGTACGGTGGTTGCGTTTTCGGGTAACGAACAAGCTGGCCTGATGCCAATGTCCTTGCCGGCGGCCGCCGTTCGACAAGTGCTGCTGCAACAACCCTACCGCTCGGTCGACCAGGGCCCCGCCGACGCGCTTCTATTGCGCGTGGTCGTGCCACTCAATCCCGCTGAGGGTCAGACGCGCGCCCTACAGCTCGTGCAAGCCGTCGCACCTTCGCTTGCGCGCGACATGAGCACGGTGCAGACGATGTATCAGGACTATCAAGAGATATCGCTCGCACGCGGCGGCCTCAAGCGCCTCTACGGTTTGTCCTTGACTCTGGCGCTGCTGCTCGCGCTATTGTCCGCTCTGGTCTTAGCGATCCTCTTCAGCGAGAGATTGACCGCGCCCCTGGTGCTGCTCGCTGCGGGGACGCGCGCTATCGCCCAGGGTGACTTCAGTCTGCGGCACCCCGTACGCAGTCACGACGAGTTGGGTGTGCTGACCGAGTCGTTCAACACGATGACGCGCCAATTGGCGGATGCGCGCGCGGCGGCGCTACGCAACCACGAGGAGTTGGAGGCCGCGAATGCGTATCTACAAACCGTGCTCGCCAAGCTCTCGGCGGGAGTCCTCGCGTTCGACGCGGAGCATCGCCTGCGCTCCGCGAACCCCAGCGCGAGCGAAATTCTGCACGTCGAGCTCGATGCGCTGATCGGCATTCCCATCGACGAGTGGTCGGCGCGACAGCCCGATATTGCCGAGGTTGCGCAGGGCCTCCAAGATGCAATCCTGCGCGGCGAATCGCAGCCCTGGGAGAAGCAGCTCGAGCTGTCGGGGAGTGGTAAGGTCCTCTTGATGCGCGGCAGTGGGCTACAGGGCGGCGTCGACGGCGGCTTCGTCGTCGTGTTCGACGACATCACCCGGCTGCTCCAGGCTCAGCGCTACGCCGCCTGGGGCGAGGTTGCCCGCCGGCTCGCCCACGAGATCAAGAATCCGCTGACGCCCATCCAGCTCTCGGCCGAGCGCTTGGAGCATCGGCTCGTGGACAAGCTGGACGGCCAAGACGCCCAAGTGCTGGTGCGCTCGACTCAAACGATCGTGAAGCAGGTTGCCCAGCTCAAGGGCATGGTGGACGCCTTCAGCCAATACGCGCGCACGCCGGAAACGCGGCTGCAGCCGCTCGACCTCAATCAGGTCGTGCGCGAGGTGCTCGCGCTCTACGAGGCCCAACGCCTGGGCATCAGCGTCGATTTGCAGGAGGATCTGCAATGGATCAACGGTGATCCGGCACGCATGCGGCAAGTCATCCACAATCTGCTTCAGAATGCGGAACAGGCCACGACCGATCGCGATTCGCGTTGGATCACCGTGTGCACAAAACAGGCTGACAAGATGGCGATGTTGCGGGTATCCGACAACGGTCCAGGCTTTCCGCCCGACATCCTTGCGCGTGCCTTCGAGCCCTACGTCACCACGAAGGCGAAGGGCACTGGGCTCGGGCTTGCGATCGTCAAGAAGATCGTAGAGGAGCACCACGGCAGTATAGAGATTGCCAATCTACCGGGCGGGGGCGCGCAAGTGACGGTATGGTTGCCGGTGTTCGGCCCCAACGGGGGTGCCGTGGTGGCAGACAATGCAAAGTCGGTTGAGCTATGAGTCAGATACTGGTGGTGGACGACGAGATCGGCATTCGCGAGCTGCTGTCGGAGATCTTAGGGGAGGAAGGACATCAGGTTCGGCTCGCCGAGAACGCGGGCGAAGCGCGGCAGGTGCGCAACCGTTCTCGCCCCGACCTCGTGCTGCTCGATATCTGGATGCCCGATACTGACGGCATCACTTTGCTCAAGGAATGGGCAGCAAACGGCCAGCTCACCATGCCGGTCGTCATGATGTCGGGTCACGGCACGATCGACACAGCGGTCGAAGCTACTCGGCTGGGTGCTTATGCATTCCTTGAAAAGCCCATTGCATTGCAGAAGTTGCTGTCGACCGTCGGGCAGGCGCTTCGTCAACCCCCGCCGCAGCCGCAGCAGCCGTCGCTGTCGCTTGCTTACTTGGGCAAGGCGCCCATTATGATCGAGCTCAAGCAGAGGCTCGAGACGCTGCGCAACTTGAAGCTTCCTGTCCTGATCAGCGGTGAGGCGGGTTGCGGCAAGTCGTTGTGCGCGCGCTATCTGCATTTAGCCCATACCCCGTGGGTGGCGGTGAGCGAGTTGCGAACGGATGATGCCAGCGCCAAGTTGAGCAACGAAGCCGCGGAGGGCACGTTGTTCATCGCCGAGGTGGGAGATCTCACTGCCGAACAGCAGCGTTATCTGCTGTCGCTGCTCCCCGCGCTCGAGCGCGCGCATGTTCGCCTGATCACCGCTACCGCACACTCGCTTCCGCGCCTGGTCAATGAGGGCGCCTTCGATGCCCGGCTCTATGCCGCAATCGCCCAAGTTCATTTACGGGTCCCGAGCCTGCGTGAACATTCCGAGGATATTCCCGAGCTCGCCAAGCTGATGCTCGCCCGTATGGTCGAGGCCAAGCAGGTGCCGCCGCGTGTGCTGACCACCGCCGCGTTGAATGCCTTGCGCGTGCACGATTGGCCGGGAAATCTGACTCAGCTCGAAAGCGTCGTGAAGAGCATGGCGCTGCTGGCGCCGAGCAACGAGATCGGTATCAGTGACGTGAACGCAAGCCTGTCCCGCGCCGAGATTCACGGCATGGCTCGCGTGCCAGCCTTCGACTTCGACCGCGCCTTGCGCGACGCGCGGGATGCCTTCGAGCGCCTCTACTTCGAGTATCACATTGCGAAGGAGGGGGCCAACATGAGCAAGGTCGCCGACCGCGTGGGGCTGGAACGCACGCACCTCTATCGAAAGCTCAAGCAGCTGGGGATCAAGCTGAACCGCAAGGAACAGTAGGCGCGCTTCCGCTCGATCCAAACGAGAAGCGCAGGCAGCAGCAGAAGGCACCTGCGGCGCGATCGCACATAGCCGCGCTTGCCACGTCCCATCTTCTGCCAGTCACATCGGCGCGGGCTCCGCCCATGTCTCCCTTCGTCAGGGCCCTTAGCGTTGTCACTTATAATTCTCGCCCTTGGACGTCGCAACAGCGGCCCTCTTCCATATCCTCCTGGAAAACGAAAACGATGGCTTCCCGAATGGACCTCGCAAACGCGCTGCGCGCCTTGGCGATGGACGCAGTGCAGAAGGCCAACTCCGGCCACCCCGGCATGCCGATGGGCATGGCCGAAATCGCAGAGGTGTTGTGGAACCGCCATCTGCGTTTCAACCCAGTGAATCCGAAGTGGACCGATCGCGACCGCTTCGTTTTGTCCAACGGTCACGGCTCGATGCTGCTCTATGCTCTGTTGCACCTGACCGGCTTCGATCTGCCGATGAGTGAGCTTCAGCGCTTCCGCCAGTTGCATTCGAAAACGCCCGGGCATCCCGAATACGGTGCGGCACCGGGCGTGGAGACGACCACTGGGCCGCTCGGGCAAGGTCTTGCGAACGCAATTGGCATGGCGATCGCGGAGAAGCTGCTCGCCGCTCACTTCAACCGGCCGGGCCTGCCCATCGTCGACCACCACACCTACGTCTTCGTCGGCGACGGCTGCCTGATGGAAGGGATCTCGCACGAAGTCTGTTCGATCGCCGGCACCTTGAAGCTCGGCAAGCTGATCGCGTTGTACGACGACAACGGCATTTCGATCGACGGCCACACCGAAGGCTGGTTCGGCGACGACACGCCCAAGCGCTTCGAGGCGTACGGCTGGCATGTGGTGCCCAACGTCGACGGGCACGATGCCGAAGCGGTGCATGCAGCAATCGAGCAGGCGAAGGCGGTGAGCGATCGTCCAAGCTTGATCTGCTGCAAGACCATCATCGGCAAGGGCTCGCCCAATAAGGCCGACACCCACGACGTCCACGGCGCTGCGCTCGGGGAAAAAGAGGTCGAAGCGACGCGCTCCAACATCGGCTGGCGCCATCCTCCGTTCCAGATTCCCGCAGACATTTATGCTGGCTGGGATGCGCGTGCACGGGGGAGCGAGCTGGAGGCAGGGTGGAACAAGCGCTTCGCGGAATATGGGAAGGCGTACCCGGAGCTCGCTGCCGAATTCGATCGGCGCATGCGCGGGGCATTGCCGGAAGAGTGGCCGGCGCACGTTGCAGCCGCACGCGAGGCGCTGCTCGCCAAGGGCGAGAGCGTCGCGACGCGCAAAGCCTCACAGAATGCCCTCGACGCGTTTGCTCCGCGCTTGCCGGAACTGCTCGGCGGCTCCGCGGACCTGACATGGTCCAACCTCACCCATTGGTCCGGCTCCCGAGCGGTGACGGGCGAGCAGGCCGGCAACTACCTGCACTACGGCGTGCGCGAGTTCGGTATGGCCGCGATCATGAACGGTCTATCCCTGCACGGCGGTTTCATCCCTTATGGCGGTACCTTCCTCACCTTTTCGGACTACGCGCGCAATGCAGTGCGCATGGCCGCCTTGATGAAGGTGCGTAGCATTCTGGTCTTTACGCATGACTCGATCGGCCTCGGCGAAGACGGGCCCACCCATCAGCCCATCGAGCACGCCGCGAGTCTGCGCTACATCCCCCACCTCGACGTTTGGCGGCCGTGCGATACGGTGGAGACGGCGGTGGCTTGGCAATTGGCGATCGAGCGCATAAACGGACCGACGGCGCTGCTGCTGTCGCGCCAGAACCTACCGTTCGTCGCGCGCGACATGCAACAGATCCAGGATATCGGGCGCGGCGGTTACATCGTTTCCGAACCTGACGGCACGCCACGGGTGGTGATCATCGCCACGGGTTCCGAGGTCGCCCTAGCGCTACAAGCGCAGCAGCAGTTGAAGACGGAAGGCATCGCAGCGCGGGTCGTGTCAATGCCCTCGACCAACGTGTTCGATCGTCAGGATGCCGCTTATCGGGAGCGCGTCTTGCCACGCGCGCTACGGCGGGTCGCGGTGGAAGCCGGCACGAGCGATTTCTGGCGCAAATACGTCGGCCTCGAAGGAAGCGTGTTGGGGATCGACGGCTTCGGCGAATCGGCGCCCGCCGGTGAGCTGTTCAAGTATTTCGGCCTCACCGCGGCAAACTTGGTTAAGCTCGTGAAATCGACGCTGGACGGCTAACGCGCGTCAAACTCGCCGCGCCACGCCGCCAGCCACGGCAACAGCCCTGATCGGAGGAAGGCAGGTGAGCGCGGGCGAGGACAATCGGATGCATCTGCTGGCTGACATCGGTGGGACGAACGTTCGTTTCGCCTTGCTTGCGCCGGGTACGCTGCAGCCGCTGCATGAGCAGAGCTACCGATGCGCCGATTTCAACGGCCTCGAGCACGCCGTGCGCACCTATCTCGCGCAAACCGGAAATCCGGAAGTGGTCGACGCCGCCTTCGATGTGGCGACTGCTGTCACGGGCGACCTGATTCGGCTCACCAACAGTCCATGGGCGTTCTCGATCGAGCAAACGCGCCGCCAGCTCAATCTGAACCGCCTCGTGGTGCTGAACGACTTTACCGCGCTCGCGCTCTCTGTTCCTACCTTGACAGCGGCCGAGATGCGCAGAGTCGGCGGCGGCAGCGTGACCGATGCGAAGGCGATTGCCGTTATCGGCGCGGGAACCGGGCTGGGCATGTCCGGCTTGTTCCGCGTGGGCGGTCGTTGGTTCGCGATCGAAGGAGAAGGGGGCCACGGCGCCTTCAGTCCGATGGACGATCGTGAGGACGCCGTACTGCATGTGCTGAGGGAGCGCTTCGGTCATGTTTCGAACGAGCGCTTGCTGAGCGGCCCGGGCTTGGTCAATATCTACGAAGCGCTGTGCCGCCTCGCTCATGTCGCCGTTCAGGCCCTCGCGCCCGAGCGCATCACCGAGTTCGGGATCAATGGCAGCGACGCGCAGTGCGCCGAGGCGCTCGCCATGTTTTGCGCGGCGCTGGGCACCGCGGCGGCCAACCTCGCGCTGACGCTGGGTGCGCGTGGCGGGGTCTACGTCGGGGGCGGCATCGTCCCCCAGCTCGGTGATTATTTCGAACGCTCGCGTTTTCGCAGCCGCTTCGAGCACAAAGGGCGCTTCTCGAGTTACATGGCCGCGATACCGACCTACGTGATCACCGGCGAGAACATGGCGCTGCGGGGGCTGGCGCTTGCGCTGTTCCCGTCTGGGGCCGACTGAAGAAATCGCCCCTGCAGTAAAATAAGCGGTTCTTCTCCCCCTCTTGCCCCCTGGAGCTTGAACTCATGACCATTCGCATCGCAATCAACGGTTACGGCCGCATCGGACGCAACATCCTGCGCGCGCTCTACGAGTCGGGGCGCAAGAACGAGATTCAAATCGTCGCCGTCAACGACCTCGGCAGCCCGGAAACCAACGCGCATTTGACGCGTTATGACACCGTGCATGGTCGTTTCAAGGGGACGGTCGAGGTCGACGGCGATTCCATGATCGTCAATGGCGATCGCATTCGAGTGCTTGCCCAGCGCGATCCCGCTCAGCTGCCCTGGCGCGACCTCGGTGTCGATGTCGTGCTCGAGTGCACCGGCTTTTTCACCAGCAAGGAGAAGGCGTCGGCGCATCTCAAAGGCGGCGCGAAGAAAGTCATCATCTCGGCGCCCGGTGGCAAGGACGTCGATGCGACCATCGTCTATGGCGTGAACCACAAGACGCTCAAGGCAAGCGACACCGTCATTTCGAACGCCTCGTGCACGACGAACTGCCTGGCGCCGCTGGTCAAGCCGCTGCACGAAAAGATCGGCGTGGTAGCGGGTCTGATGACGACGATCCACGCCTACACCAATGACCAGGTGCTGATCGACGTCTATCACGAGGATCTGCGCCGCGCGCGCTCGGCGACGCAGTCGATGATTCCGACCAAGACCGGCGCGGCGGCGGCGGTCGGCCTCGTGATGCCTGAGCTGAACGGCAAGTTGGACGGCTATGCCATCCGGGTACCCACTATCAACGTGTCGATCGTGGATCTGACCTTCACCGCCAAGCGCGCTACGTCGGTCGACGAAGTCAACAGCGTGCTCAAGGCCGCCGCGGAAGGCGAGCTGAAGGGCATCCTGGCCTACAACAAAGCGCCGCTGGTGTCGATGGACTTCAATCACGACCCGCACTCGAGCATCTTCGATGCGACGCTGACCAAGGTGGCCGAGGGCACCCTGGTGAAGGTGTCGAGTTGGTACGACAACGAGTGGGGCTTCAGCAACCGGATGCTGGACACCACCGTGGCCTTGATGAACGCGAAGTAAGGGAGTTACCGCGAAGACGCGAAGGCACGAAGAAACCCTCCACTCGGTCTCGGCGTAGCTTCCTGTCTTCGTGCGTCTTGGTTCACGCGGCTTTCCGCTCTAGGCGCCCATCATGACTATCCTCAAAATGACCGACCTCGACCTCGCCGGCAAGCGCGTGCTGATGCGCGAGGATTTCAACGTGCCCTTGCAAAATGGCGCCATTTCGGACGACACGCGGATTCGCGCCTCGCTTTCCGGTATTCGCCACGCCTTGAGCAAAGGCGCGCGGCTGATGCTCGTCTCGCATCTGGGCCGGCCTACGGAGGGACAATTCGACGAGCGTGAGTCGCTCGCCCCGGTAGCGAAGCGCCTTTCCGAGCTGCTCGGCCAGCCGGTGCCGCTGATTCGCGATTGGTTGAACGGTGTGGAGGTCGAGCCAGGCAAAGTCGTGCTGCTCGAGAACTGTCGCTTCAACAAGGGCGAGAAGAAGGACGACGAAGGGCTGTCGAAGAAAATGGCGGCTCTTTGCGATATCTACGTCAACGACGCCTTCGCCACGGCCCATCGCGCCGAAGCCACCACGCACGGCATCGCTCGTTTCGCGCCGATCGCTTGCGCCGGTCCGCTCTTGGCGAAAGAGTTGGAGGCGCTGGGCAAGGCACTGGAGAAGCCGGCGCGGCCCATGGTCGCGATTGTCGGCGGTGCCAAAGTCTCCACCAAGCTCACCGTGCTCGACGAGCTTGCCGCGAAAGTCGATCAACTCATCGTCGGCGGGGGCATCGCCAATACCTTTATGCTGGCCGCCGGAATGAAGATCGGCAAGTCGCTGGCCGAACCTGATCTCGTGGCCGAGGCGAAAAAGGTGATGGCGCGGGTGGCGGCCAAGGGCGGTAGCGTTCCGCTTCCCGTCGACGTCGTCTGCGCCAAGGAACTGTCGGCAACGGCGGCAGCGCAGACGAAGGATGTCGGCGACATCGCCGACGATGATCTGATTCTCGACGTTGGTCCGCGCACGGCAAAGCAGTTGACCGAGCTGCTGCGCAAGGCGGCCACGATCGTGTGGAACGGCCCGCTTGGCGTGTTCGAGTACGACCAGTTTGCTGGAGGAACACGCGCTTTGGCCGAAGCGATTGCGGAATCGCCTGCCTTCTCGCTGGCGGGGGGCGGCGAGACGGTGGCGGCGCTCGCCAAATTCAACGTCATGGACAAGATCAGCTATGTCTCCACTGCGGGCGGCGCCTTCCTCGAGTTTCTCGAAGGCAAGAAGCTGCCGGCGGTAGCGATCCTGGCGCAGCGCGCCGAGCAGGCGGGCGGAACGTCGAAGGCGTAAGCCGCGCTAAACTAAGCATTTCAGCAGCAGGCGGGCCGAAGCAGTGGGCCCGCCTTCATGCTTTTTAGGGTGTCCTCGATCACATTGCCCATGCAGCGAAATACGAAGATTGTCGCGACGCTCGGCCCGGCCAGTTCGAGCCGGGAGGTGCTGACGCGTATGTTGGCGTCGGTCGACGTCGTGCGCCTGAATTTCTCGCACGGCAAGACCGAGGATCACGCGGCCCGCGCGGCATTGGTGCGCGAGATTGCCCGCTCACTCAATCGCACCGTGGGTCTGATGGTCGATCTACAGGGACCCAAGATCCGGATCGGCAAGTTCGAGACGGGCTCGATCGAGCTGGCCAAGGGCGAGCCCTTCATCCTCGACGCGCACTGCAAGCTCGGCAACCAGCAGCGCGTGGGCTTGGACTATCCGGAGCTGGTGCGCGACGTGAAGCCAGGCGACGTCCTGCTGCTCGACGATGGGCGCATCGTGCTCGATGTCAAGGACGTCCGGCCGCCGGAGCTGCACACCACGGTGCGTCACGGCGGCGTGCTGTCGAACAACAAGGGCATCAATCGCCAGGGCGGCGGATTGACGGCGCCGGCGCTCACGGCCAAGGACATGGAAGACATCAAGACTGCCGCGGCGCTGAAGGCCGACTATGTCGCTGTGTCCTTTCCCAAGAGCGGCGCTGACATTCAGCTGGCGCGCGAGCGCTTGCGCCACGCCGGCGGTCATGGCCTGCTGATCGCAAAGATCGAGCGGGCGGAGGCGATCGAGGCTTTGGATGACGTGCTCGAAGCCTGCGACGCGATCATGGTGGCGCGCGGCGATCTCGCGGTGGAGGTCGGTGACGCCGCGGTGCCGGCTCTGCAAAAGCGCATGATCCGGCTCGCGCGCGAACGCAACAAGGTCGCCATCACTGCCACGCAGATGATGGAATCGATGATCTCGAGCCCGGTGCCCACGCGGGCGGAAGTGTCCGATGTCGCGAACGCGGTGCTCGACGGCACCGACGCGGTCATGCTGTCGGGTGAGACCGCCAGCGGCAAGTATCCCTGCGAGACGGTCGAGGCGATGGCGCGCGTGTGCCTCGAGGCGGAGAAGTCCTCCGAGGTCACGCTGGACCGTGACTTTCTGGATCGCGTCTTCACGCGCGTCGACCAATCGATCGCGATGGCCGCGCTGTTCACCGCCTACCATCTCAAGGTCAAGGCGATCGCGAGCCTCACACAATCGGGCTCGACCGCGCTGTGGGTGTCGCGCCTCAATTCCGGCGTGCCGGTTTATGCACTCACGCCCGAGATCACCACGCGCTACAAGCTTTCCCTGTTTCGTGGCGTGCATCCGTTGATGCTCACCTATCAGGGCGATAACCGGGAGACGCTGGTGAGACTGGCCGAGGAGCGGCTGCTGCACGGCGGCTTCGCGAATCCCGGCGATCTGATCGTCATTACGTTCGGCGATCCGATCGGCGTGCCGGGGGGTACCAACACGATGCGGATCGTGCGGGTGGGTGAGCAGCAATAAGCGGTCTTGGGTCGAGGAGAAAGTGGTGAGTGAGCCGTTGGTCGGCGTCGTAATGGGGAGCGACAGCGATTGGGACGTCATGCAACACGCCGCACGCGCGCTCGAGGACTTCGGTGTGGCGTTCGAGGCGCGCGTGCTCTCGGCACATCGCACACCTGACGAGATGTTTCGCTATGCCGAAACGGCGCGTAGCCGAGGACTGCGATGCATCATCGCAGGCGCCGGGGGCGCAGCGCATCTGCCCGGCATGCTGGCCGCCAAAACGATCGTGCCCGTGCTCGGCGTGCCCGTACAGAGCAAGCATCTGAATGGACTCGATTCGCTGTTGTCGATCGTGCAGATGCCACGCGGCGTGCCGGTAGCAACCTTCGCGATCGGCGAAGCCGGCGCGGTGAACGCAGCGCTGTTCGCCGTGTCGCTGCTCGCGCTGGCCGACGCCACACTGGGGAGCAAACTGCAGCAGTACCGCAGCCAGCAAGAAGCGAAGGTGCGCGCGATGGCGCTGCCGCGGGCGCAGCCATGAGCGCGATCGAGACCCGCAGCGCGGGCACGACCGATCGTAAGCTCATCGAGCCCGACATGACTGAACGCAGAATAATCGAGCCCAAGATGATCGAGCCCAAGATGATCGAGCCCGGCGCCTTCCTCGGGCTGCTCGGCGGCGGTCAACTGGGGCGCATGTTCACGATGGCGGCGCAGAGCATGGGCTATCGCGTGATTGTGCTCGATCCCGGCGCGAGCAGCCCGGCCGGCACGGTCGCCGATGAGCACATCACCGCTGACTATCTCGACCCCGCCGCCTTGAAGCATTTGGCGGCGCGCTGTGCCGCCGTGACTACCGAGTTCGAGAACGTGCCGGCCGACAGCTTGCGTTTCCTCGCCCAGTATTGCCGCGTCAGCCCTGCTGCCGACAGCGTGGCGGTCGCGCAGGACCGCATCCGGGAGAAGGCCTTTCTCGCTTCCGCCGGAATGCGGGTCTCACCTTACAAGGTCGTTCGAAGCGTGGAGGATCTGCGCAGCGGCATCGACCATCTTCTCCCTGGCATCCTGAAGCGCAGCCGGCTGGGCTACGACGGCAAAGGCCAGGCTCGCGCGAAGACGAGTGGGGAGCTGATCGCCGCGTTCGAGCAGTTGGGCGGCGAGAACTGCGTGCTGGAGAAGCTGCTGCCGCTGCAAGTCGAAGTGTCCTGTGTCGTGGCGCGTGGCTTCGACGGCCAGACCGTCACCTGGCCGATCGCGGAGAACCAGCACGTCGGGGGCATTCTCGATGTCAGCATCGTTCCCGCGCGCGTACCGGCGGCGATCGCGCAGGCTGCGCGAGACGCGGCAATCGCAGTTGCGCACAAGCTCGATTACCGCGGTGTGCTCTGCGTGGAGTTTTTCGTGCTGAGCGACGGTCGCCTGCTCGCGAACGAGATCGCGCCGCGGCCGCACAACAGCGGCCACTACACCATCGATGCCTGTATCACCTCCCAGTTCGAGCAGCAGGCGCGCGTGCTGTGCGGCATGCCGCTCGGCGATACCGCGCTGCATAGTCCGGCGGTGATGGTGAACGTGCTGGGCGATCTTTGGGCCCGAGGTGAGCCCCATTGGGAGCACGTCTTGCGGCATCCGCGCGCGAAGCTGCATCTGTACGGCAAACACGAAGCGCGCCCCGGGCGCAAGATGGGTCACTACACGGTGCTCGCCGATCAGGTCGACGACGCGTTGTCGGCGGCGATGGCGGCACGGGAAGCGTTGCGCGCCGATGCGCGCGGCGAGGATCGCGCAGTGCCCGCGACGTAATTGCCCATCGGTTCCTTGCAACCTCTTTCTGCCACGCGTCCCGACATGTCGTCGCCATTGTTCGAAACCCGCATCGCATCGCTCAAGTTTCTTCATCGCGGCAAGGTGCGCGACATCTACGAGATCGACGACGCGCGGTTGTTGATCGTGCAAACCGATCGGCTATCCGCCTTCGACGTGATCCTGCCCAATCCGATTCCCGGCAAAGGAGAGGTGCTCACGGCGATGTCGCGCTTCTGGTTCCAGCGCCTGGCGCATGTCATGCCGAACCATCTGCTGCCCGATGATGCCGCCTCGTTCGTGAAAGCGGACGAGCGCGACCAGGTCGCCGGTCGCGCGATGGTCACGCGCCGCCTCCAGCCGCTGCCGATCGAAGCCATCGTGCGCGGCTATATCGCCGGTTCCGGCTGGAAGGAATACCAGCGCACCGGCACGATTTGCGGTATCGCGCTGCCACCGGGTTTGGTCGAGGCGAGCCAGCTACCCGAACCGATCTTCACCCCGTCGACCAAGGCGCCAAAAGGCGCGCATGACGAAAACATTCCCTTTGCAGAGGCCGAGCGGCTGCTCGGTGCGGCGCGCGCGGCGCGTGTGCGCGATGCCGCTCTGCACCTATATACGGAGGCCGCCGACTATGCACGCACGCGCGGCATCATCATCGCCGATACCAAATTCGAGTTCGGCACGGATACCCAAGGTGTCCTCTATCTCATCGACGAGGCGTTGACCGCCGATTCGTCGCGCTTCTGGCCCGTCGACCAGTACCGGCCGGGCAGCAGCCCGCCCAGCTTCGACAAGCAGTTCGTGCGCGATTGGCTCGAGGCCCAGCACTGGAACAAGCAACCGCCCGCGCCGACCCTGCCGCTCGATATCGTCGAGCGCACTGCCGAGAAGTATCGCGAAGCGCTGCGACTGCTTACGGCGTGAAGCAAACCGAGGTGATCGAAATGTTGCGGCTGGAAGCCGCGATCGAAGAAGCCGTGCGCATTCTGCGTACCGCCGGCCTGGTCGCCTTCCCTACCGAGACGGTGTACGGGCTCGGCGCCGACGCCTCCAACCCGCAAGCGGTACGCAAGATCTTCGCGGCCAAAGGACGCCCTGCCGATCATCCTTTGATCGTGCACCTGGCGCGCAGCGCACAACTGCACGAATGGGCACGTGACATACCCCCGACCGCTTGGCGCCTGGCTGAATGTTTTTGGCCCGGCCCGCTGACGCTCATCCTCAAGCGCGCGCCGCATGTGGCCGACGTCGTCACCGGCGGGCAGGACACGGTGGGCTTGCGCGTCCCATCGCATCCGCTCGCGCAGGCGATGTTGCAAGCATTCGGCGGCGGAGTCGCCGGACCTTCGGCCAATCGCTTCGGGCGAGTGAGTCCGACCACCGCGCAGCATGTGCGTGATGAATTGGGCGATGCAGTCGATCTCGTTCTCGACGGCGGCGCCTGCCCGGTTGGCATCGAATCGACCATCATCGACTTGTCCGGGGCAGCGCCCGTCTTGCTGCGGCCTGGACACATCAAGCCCGAGGAAATCGAAGTGGTGCTGCAGGCGCCAGTGGGTCGGCCCACGTCGGCTTCGCCACGCGCTTCGGGAACGCTCGCCGCACATTACGCCCCGCGTTTGCCGCTGCGCATCGTTCCTAAAGACATGCTGGACGCCGCCATTCGCGAAGCGGCAGTGCGCGGCCCAGTCGCTGTCATCGCGCGTCGTCCGCGGCCGAGTGATTCGGCGGCGACGCTGTGGATGATCGCGCCGCGCAACGCTGTCGAGTACGCGCGGCTGCTCTACGCGGGATTACGACAGCTCGATCGGTCCGATTGCCGCATGATCCTCGTCGAAGCGCTGCCCGATTCGCCCGACTGGAATGCGGTGCGTGATCGCCTGACGCGTGCGGCAGCGGGAAGTGGCGGGGCGGGAAGCTCGAGTACGTAACAGCGCATCATCGTTGACGATGCGCGTGCGCACGAGGCCCTAAACCACCTCCCGACCGAGTAAGATCGCACGCATAGCGTCGTCACCGCCACACCGCTTCTCATTCCAACAGCGTCGCGCGTGGGACCCCAACACGGGAGGAGATTCATGCAAGCAGGACCGGTCGGATTCGTGGGAGTGGGCAAGATGGGCGGCCCGATGACGCAGCGGCTGCTCAAGGCCGGCTACCAGCTCTGCGTCTACGACGTGAGCCGGCAGGCCGCCGCCGAGGTCGAGAACAACGGCGCGACCGTGCTCGGCTCGCCCGCGGCAGTCGCCGACGCCGCCGACATCGTCTTCCTCAGCCTGCCCAATCCCGACATCGTCGGGAGTGTCGCGACCGGGCCGAAGGGGTTGATCGAGGGCAAGCGTGCGAAGCGGGTCGTCGACTTCTCTACCATCGGCCCACGCACGGCGAAGAGCGTCGCCGAGGCACTCGGCGCCCGCGACATCGCCTACATCGATGCGCCGGTGAGCGGCGGCCTGAAGGGCGCGCGCGAAGGCACCTTGGCGGTGATGGTGTCGTGTCCGAAGGCGATCTACGCGGAAGTCGAAGACATCCTCAAGACGTTCGGCAAGCCGTTTCATCTCGGCGAGGGTGCGGGCCAGGCGCAGGTGATGAAGCTTGCCAACAATCTCCTGGCGGCCGCCGCATTGGTCGTCTCGTCCGAAGCGATGGTGATGGGCGTGAAGGCGGGCCTCGATCCGAAGGTGATGCTCGATGTGATCAACTCGAGCACCGGCCGCAACAGCGCGACGCAGGACAAGTTCCCGCGCTCGGTGCTGCCGGGCACCTTCGACTTCGGCTTCGCGACGGGACTCTCTTACAAAGACGTGCGCCTGTGCGTCGACGAAGCCGAATCGATGGGCGTGCCGATGGTCGCGGGCGCGGTCGTGCGTCAGATGCTCGCGGTGACACAGGCGATGTACGGCGCCGACTCCGACTTCACGTCCATCTGCCGAGTGATCGAAAGCTGGGCGGGTGTCGAAGTCCGTTCGCGCGGCTGAGTTTGTCGCTTTCACCCCCTTTTCCCCACTGAATCTCTCCCGGGAACGCGAGATGTCTACCGTTCTAACCGACGCACCCATCGTGGAGGCCGATGCGCCGCTCGCCGCGCGCATCGCGCGCACTACGGCTTCAGTTTCGCTCGATCGGCTGCCCTCCGAAGTCGTCGAGAAGACGCGGGTATGCCTGATGGATCTGATCGGCTGCGCGTTCGAATCGAAAGCCCTGCCGTGGAGCCGGCAAGCCCGAGCCATGACCGATGCGGTGAGCGGCGGCGCGACCATCATCGGTTCGGCTCGCACGGTCGGCTTCGGCGACGCCGCCTTCGTCAACGCCGTCATGGGCCATGGGCTGGTGCGCGAGGACATGCATGCCGGGAGCATCAGCCATCTCGGCATCGTCGTGCTGCCGACGTTGTTCGCGCTCGCCCAGATGCAACGCGTGCGCGGTTGCGACTTCATCGCCGCCGCCGCGGTCGGGTACGAGGTCGGCGGGCAGATCGGGCGCGCACTGATCGATGCCGACATCGCCCGCATCCATCGACCGACCGGCGTATGCGGCCCTGTCGCTGCAGCCGCAGCGGGCGCGCGCGTGCTGGGGCTCGATGCGCAAGCGACGACAAGCGCGATCGCGCTCGCCGCCAACACGATCCTCGGCTTCAACCAGTGGGCCCACACGGGCGGCAGCGAGATGTTCTTCCACGCCGGCTTCGTCGCACGCAATGCGCTCACGGCTGTACGACTGGCGCAAGCCGGGGGCTTCGCTTCGCCCTCGGCGCTCGACGGCGAAGCCGGTTTGTTTGCGTCGTTCGGCAAGCGCGCCGACGCGGCCAAGGTCGAACTGTTCCGCGCCACGCCCGAGATCCTCACCGTCTATCACAAACCGGTGTCGGCCTGTAACTTCGCGCAGACCCCGACCCAAGCCGCGCTCGAGATCGCGCGCAAGAGTGGCGTGAAGGCCGGCGACATCGCCGCCATTCGCATTCGCGTGCCGCGCGCCGGCGCGCTCTATCCCGGCTGCGATGCGACCGGACCCTTCGCTCACGTGCTGCAAGGGAAGATGAGCATTCAGTTCAACGTCGCCGCCACGCTGGTGACCGGAAGCGTGTCCGAGAAAAACTTCGAGCTGCTCGACGATGCACGCGTGCGTCGATTGATCGGACTGACTACGCTGGAAGTCGACGACGCGTTGACGCGTGCCTATCCGGGGCAACAGGGCGGCGAAGTCGAGGTGACGGGCATTTCGGCAACGGTGCATCGTGCACGCTTGTCCGACGTCGTCAACGCGAGCGCCGACGAAGTGCGCCGTCGCTTTCGCGAGGCAGTGTCTTCTGCGGTCGGCGCCGCGCGCGCGGCACGGATCGAGCAGGCGATCGAAGCCCTCGATCGCAGTGACGACGTCGGGGCGTTGGTTGGGCTGTTGCAGGGAGAGGAACCAGCCTGATCTCGCTGTATGAACGTGCCGCAACTGCTCGAGAACTTCCTCCAAGCGCTGACCGCGGGCGTACTCACGGGTGCGATCTACGGCCTCGTGTGCGTGGGCCTGAGCCTCATCTTCGGCGTCATGCGCGTGATCAACTTCGCGCACGGCGACTTCATGATGCTCGGCATGTACGTCGCCTTCTACGCGTTCGGCATGCTCGCCGGTGTGCCGCTCTTCGGTAGCTGGTTCGCGCCCTACCTGTCCGCCTTGCTCGCCGGGCCGATTATCTTCGTGGCCGGCCTCGTCGTGCATAAGCTGCTGGTGAGCCGGGTGACGGGGATGCGCGCGGCTGCGCTCGCCTCAGAGGGCCACTACGCGCAATTGATCCTCACGCTCGGTATCGCGTTGGTGCTGCAGAACGGCGCGCTCTATCTGTTCGGCTCCGCGCCCGTGTCCATCCAAACGCCGCTCGCCTCCAAGGCGTGGTCGATCGGGCCGCTGTACGGCGATCGCGTCGAGATCTTCGTCAACCAGGGCCAGAGCGTCGCGGCGCTGATCGCGTTGCTCGTCGTGCTGGTCTTCGTGGCGCTGATGAATCGCACGCGCTTGGGCAAATCGCTACGTGCCGCCGCCGACAATCCGATCGCCGCGATCTACATGGGTATCGACGTCGCCCGCGCGCATCGGCTCGCGTTCGGGCTCGGCGTGGGGATCACCGCGATCGGCGGTGGTCTGCTCGCTTCCGGTGTTTCCTTCCAGCCGTACGTCGGTCTGGAGTACGTCATCGTCATGTACGCCGGCGTCGTGCTCGGCGGCCTGGGTAGCGTGTCCGGCGCCTTCCTCGGCGGACTGACCATCGGATTGGTGCAACAACTCTCCACGCTCTTCCTGCCCAACCAGCTGCAGAACGCCGCGATCTTCATCATGTTCCTCGTCATCGTGCTGTTGCGCCCGCAGGGCCTGTTCGGCACTGCGCTGCGCCGGACCTGACGTGGCGCACTCGAACCTTCGGCGCGACAGCGTAGCGATCCTTGCCTTCGGCGTGGCCTACACGGCGCTCTCCGCGCTGGTCACGCAATCGTATTACCAGTTGATCCTCACCCTGGTGCCGATCTGGGCCTTGACCGGCCTTGCCTGGAATCTGCTGAGCGGCTACAGCGGTTTCGTCTCGTTCGGCCACTCCGCGTTCTTCGGTCTGGGCGCGTACTTCGTCGCGCTGACCCAGATCGGCTGGAACCTCTCGCCCTGGATCGGCATTCCTGTCGCCGGGGTGGTGGGCGCGGTTGCCGGTCTTCTCGTGGGCATTCCGACCTTCCGCCTGCGCGGGCATTACTTCGCGCTCGCGATGCTCGCCTACCCGCTCGCGCTCATGTATGTGTTCGAATGGCTCGGCTATCAGGAGCTCACCCTGCCGATGCGACGCGAGCAGGCCTTGTTGTTCATGCAGTTCGAAGACGCGCGCATCTATGCAGCGCTCGCCACCGCGCTGATGGTCGCAGCGATGCTGCTCACAGGTTGGGTCGAGCGCTCGCGCTTCGGTCTGTCGCTGATTGCGATCAAGGAGGACGAGGCCGCCGCCGAGGCAGCCGGTGTGCCGACGCTGCGCTGGAAACTGCGCGCGATCACCTTGAGCGCGGCCCTAGCCGGCGTCGCCGGCGGCTTCTATGCCGTGGTGCTGCTGGTTGTCACGCCGGCCGCGGTATTCGGCATGCTGGTGTCGGCGCAGGCCTTGATCGTTGCGATGTTCGGCGGCGTTGCCACGGTATGGGGACCGGTGCTCGGTGCGCTCGTGCTGGTGCCGTTGAGCGAGATCCTGCACGCGCAGCTGGCCGACAAGATTCCGGGCATTCAAGGTGTCGTCTACGGCCTGGCGATCATCGCGGTGATCGTGCTCGCGCCAGAAGGCATCGTATGGAAGTGGCGCGCCTATCAACGCAAGCGCAGGGCCGCGGCGGCTTGGGCACCGAGCGGTGCAGCCAACGGTTCATCGCTAAGCACGTCCAGCGCAGCAGGGATTGAATCCAGAAGCGCACTCGACGAAGAGCCTAAATATACAGGCAGGTCTGGTTCAGGCGTTCTTGAACGTAGGCATTCCGAGGGCGGCGATGTCACGCTTGCGGCGCGCGAACAAATCTCCGCTCGCGTCCGGGTCCTCTCCAATGCGCCCGTCCTCTTCGAAGCGCGCGGCGTATCGAAGTCCTTCGGCGGACTTCAGGCGGTGCGCGACGTCAACTTGCAGGTGCGACGCGGCGAGATCCTGGGCATCATCGGCCCCAACG
>Ga0070741_10006823_pt1 | contig 24198 bp, 18 predicted proteins | sample Coa_R1_4_FD_66440 | JGI IMG/M metagenome (GOLD analysis project Ga0070741, IMG submission 66440) | Surface soil microbial communities from Centralia Pennsylvania, which are recovering from an underground coalmine fire - Coalmine... | ecosystem: Environmental > Terrestrial > Soil > Unclassified ...
GTGCCGTCGCAGTTGCCGCCGGACTTGAAGGTCTGGGTGCCGGAGTCGTAGTGCGAGCTCGCGGGCGGCGTCCAGCCGGCGCCCTTGAGGATGTCGTAGACGTCGGCGCCGGACGGCAGGTTCTGCGCCTTGGCCGTCGCGCCGTCGGGCACGTTGCCCGCGATCGAAAGGTCGGCGTTCAGGCTGCCGTCACCCGGCAGGAACGCCTTCTGGTTGGGAAGGACCAGTGCGCTCGACGACTTCGCCGGCAGCTCGTAGCCGGACTCGCCGAGCAGTGCTAGCGCGTTGCGGTCGACGCCGTAGCTGACCGCCTTGCGCACCGCGGCCTCGTCGATGCCGGTCGCACCGCCGTTGCCGGGGTTGAGGTTGAACCACAGGACCACGGTGTTGCCCGAAGCGAACCACGCGTGGTTGGTGAGCGGGTTCAGGTTGACGTAGTTGGCGTAGACGTTCGGGATGTCGTTTCCGGCCCAGTCCAGCTGCCCGCTTACGAGCGCGTCGCTCGCGGCGGCGTTGGTCGCGATGGATGGGGTGTCGATCTCGGACTCAGGCGGCGTGCCTCCCCAGTAGTTCGGGTTCGGCTTCCACTTGATGAGAGAGCTCGAGTAGCTGGCGAGCATGAACGGGCCCGTGCCGACGGGGTTCGTGATCGCCATGGTCGGGTTCTGCGCGACCTGCTCGGCGACGGATGCCTTGAGGATGTACGTCGTGCCGAGGATGGCCCAGAGGCCCGTGTACTGAGGCGTCTGGAAATGCAGCGTGACGTTGTTGCCGCTCACCGTCGGGTCGGACGCCTGAGGAGGCACGCCCGGGGTGTCGGCCTTCGGGTTCTCCATCGCCTTGAAGGTCGCCGCTACGTCGTTGGGTCCGAAGCTCGATCCGTCGTTGAACTTGACGTTCTGGCGGATCGTGATCTGCAGGTCCTTGCCTCCGTTCTGGAACGAGTACGCGGTCGCGAGCCAGTAATGAGTACCGGCCGCGGTCGGGTCGAGCTGGTCGAACTCGACCAATGGCTCGTTGACCAGGCTCCGGGTGCCCATGCTGGACGCCACGGAGTTCGGGTCAAAGGGGTTGAAGTCCCGCGAGAACGTCACCCCGGTAGTCGGCTCGGCGATGAGAACTTTGCCTCCCGAGGACGAAGACGTGTTTGTGTTCGACTGGCAGGCGGCCAGCGCGATCGCTGCCAGGCCCACCATCGCCAGGGGTCGCCACCTCATGGATCAATCACCTCCAAGAATTTCCGATTGGACGCAGACGACCCTCGCGCCTTGCGCGGAGGGGACCGCAACGCTGCCCGAATCAAATTTCCTCACCTCTTTTTCATCTCGTTAAGGCCGGCGCCGTCGACACAGATCCGTTTTCGCTTGCCTCGCGCTGGGCAGGGTCGACGTGCAGCCAGCAGGCCGCGATGTGGTCCGCCGCAACGCCGATGCTGGGCGGCGCTTTCCGGCGGCACACGTCCATCGCGTGTGGGCAGCGGGGATGGAACCGGCAGCCGCTCGGCGGCTCGAGCAGGCTGGGCGGTGCTCCCCTTCCCGCGAGGGAAGGTGGCTGCACCCGATCCGGATCGGGTGCAGCAGAGAGCAGGAGCTGCGTGTAGGGATGCGCGGGCCGATCCGTCAATTCGGCGCTTGGCGCCGCCTCGACCAGCTGGCCCGCGTACATGACGACGACCACGTCGGCGAGGTAGCGCGCCGAAGCGATGTCGTGGGTGATGTACAGGATCGCGAGGTCTTCCTTGTCGCGCAGGTCGGCGAGCAGGTTGAGCACGCCCAGGCGGATGGACACGTCGAGCATCGAGACGGGCTCGTCCGCGATCAGCACTCGCGGCCGCACGGCCAGCGCGCGGGCTATCGCCACACGCTGGCGCTGCCCGCCCGAGAGCTCGTGCGGGAACTTCTCGGTGAATTGCGACGGCGGCTTGAGCGCCACGCGCTGCAGGAGCTCGTCGATTGCGGCGGCCGCATTGCCATTGGCGAGGTGATGGATCTGGAGAGGACGCTCGAGGTCGTGGCGCACGCGGTGCACCGGGTTCAGCGACGCGAACGGGTCCTGGAAGACCATCTGCACCTGCCGCGCATACGACCTGGGCCGCCCCGGCGGCACCGGCTTGCCGTCGAGCAGCACGGCACCCTTGTCGGGTTTGGTGATCCCGGCGAGGATGCGCCCGACGGTCGTCTTGCCGGCGCCGCTCTCGCCGACGAACGCGGTGACCTTGCGGGCCTCGAGCTTCACCGACACGTTGTCGACCGCGTGCACCGGCGCGCGGCGACCGAACAGCCCGTTGCCGCCCTTGACCCAGAAGTACTTCGTCAGGTTGCGGCCCTCGAGGACGGGCATGTCGCCGGTCATCTCTCGATCACCCGTTCGGTCTGCGGCGCGACAGCCGGCGCTGGGCCCGCGAGGCTGAGCTCGGGCGGAACGACCGCGCCCTCGCGATGCAGCCAGCACGCGACCTCGCGGTCTTCGGCTTGGAGGGGCGCCAGAACTGGAACGTCGACCGAACAGCGGTCGAGCGCCCACTTGCACCGGGGGTGAAATGCGCAGCCACGAGGCATCTGGCGGAGGTCCGGCGGCGATCCTGGAATGCCCTCCATCGGACTTCGTGCGCCATGCATGGGCGGAAAGCAGTGCAGGAGGCCATGCGTATAGGGCAGGCGCGGTGCGTGGAACAGGGCTCCGGAGGGCGCGCGCTCCATGACCCGGCCCGCGTACATCACCGCGATGTCGTCGGCGAGCTCGACGAGCAGCGACAGGTCATGCGTAATGAAGAGCGCCGCGAATCCGAGCCGGTCGCGCAGGCCGGTCAGCTCTTCGAGGATCTCGCGCTGAGTCACGACGTCGAGCGCCGTCGTGGGCTCGTCGAGGATCATCACTTGCGGCTCGAGCGCCAGCGCCATCGCGATCATCGCCCTCTGCCTCATGCCCCCTGACAGCTCATGCGGATAGCTGTTCAGCCGGTCCGGGTTTATGCCGACCATCTCCAGCAGCTCGGCCGACCGCTCGCGGCGCGCGCCGCGAGAAAGGTCGGGACGGTGGGCGCGGAGCATGTCGTCGTACTGCGACCCGATGCTTATCACCGGGTTCAGCGCGTTCAGCGAGCTCTGCAGAACCACGGAGATCTCGGACCAGCGCAGCTCGCGCAGCCGGCTCGGGCCGGCGGCCAGGAGATCGACGGCCTCCTCGTGGATGCCTTCGGCGGACGGGCGCGGGTGGAAAAGCACCTGTCCGCTCGTGATGACCGCCGGTGGCCTCAGCAGGCGGATGGCGGCCAGCGCGAGGGTCGTCTTCCCGCTCCCGCTCTCACCGGCCAGGCCCAGAACCCGCCCCCGGCGCAGCACCAGATCGCAGTCCTTGACCACGTGCACCGCCTCGTCGCCGTAGCCGTAATCGACCGACAGGCCGCGGATCTCGAGCACCGCGTCACCGGCGGTTTGGGTGGCCGGCGCCGCCGCCGCGTGAACTGTGCCGAGCACCGGCGTCGCGCCGGTCGTGGTGCTGCTGTGAACGCCGGCCTTCTTCGCCGCCTTGGTGTTCAGGCCGGCCGCCCGCAGACGGGGATTGATGAACTCGTCGACCCCGAAGTTCACGAGCGCGAGACCGGTGCCCAGGAGCGCGATACAGACGCCCGGCGGCGCCCACCACCACCACCATCCGCTCCGGACCGCGTTGTTTGCCAGGCCCTGGCGCAGCATCTCGCCCCAGTTCCAGAGTCCGGGTGGCGAGCCTGTGGGCGAACCGGCGAGCCCGAGGAACGAGATCGCGACGTAGGCGTAGATCGCCGAGAGGGTCGTGTAGAGGAAGGACGACGCAACGATCGGCACCAGGTTCGGCAGGATCTCGGCCACGATGATCCGCAGCCTTCCCTCTCCTGACACGCGGGCCGCTTCGACGAAGTCTCGGTTGCGAAGGGACAGCGTCTGCGCGCGCAGCGTGCGGGCGGACCACGCCCAGTTGGTGATCGCGACTATGGTCGCGACGAGCACGATGCTCGCGCCGGCCGACGGGACGTAGTCAGCGAGCACGATGAGCAGCGGCAGGCCCGGGATGGCGAGGAAGACGTTCGCGACCAGCGACAGACCCTCATCCGTGCCGCCCCCGAAGTAGCCGGCCGTGACGCCGAAAGCGATGGAAAGGATCGTCGCGATAGCGGCGGCGATGAGGCCGACGAACATCGTCGCCTCGGTGGAGGCGAGCAGTTGCGAGAGCGCGTCCTGCGCAAAGACCGTGGTGCCGAGCCAATGCTCCGCCGACGGTGGAAGGGGCAGCGGGTAGTAGTTTGCTGGGAACGGGGTTCCGGGGCCGGTACCCGGGACGAGCACGTGCTGGACCCAGTTCTGGGTGTCGGTGCGATTCGGGTCGAAGGGCGCGACCCAGCGGCCGATGACGGCAAGGACGGTGAAGAAGCCGACGATGACGAGGCCGACGATCACTTTGGGCGATCTCGGCATTCGCAGCGCGCGGGCCATTCCCACCGTGGCGTCGGGCTGGCTGACGGTGGTGCTGTCGAGCGTCATGCCGCGCTCCGCGCCCGAGGGTCGATGGCGACATAAACGACATCGGCGAAGAGATTCACGACGAGGACGACGAGGGTGAGGACGACGAAGATGCCCTGGACCAGGGGATAGTCGAGCTTGGCGAGAGCGTCGAAGAGGTGGAAGCCGATGCCCGGGTAGTTGAAGACGATCTCGACGAGGATCTGGCCGCCGACGATCAGGCTCAGGGCGATCGTGAAGTTCGCGACGACCGGGAGGAGCGCGTTGCGGACCGCGTACCAGACGACGGTGCGGCCCGGCAGCCCTTTGGCCTGAGCGACGAGGACGAAGTCCTCGTCCATGATCGTGATGACCTGGTTGCGGATCGACAGGATGAATCCCGCCATCGAGGAGAGGACGATGGTCGCGGTCGGCAGCAGCGCGTGCGCGAGGACGCTCTGTATGTAGGGCAGGTTCCAGCCCGCGTCGGTCGTGTAGATGTCGTAACCGAACAGGCTCGGGAACCACTTGAACATGGTCCCGGTCTGCCCGAAGAAGAGGACGAGGACGATCGCCAGGAAGAAATAGGGCAGCGCCTGGAAAAAGGTCGCGAACGGGATGAGCCAGTCGGTCCACGAACCGCGGCGCCATGCGACGAGCGTGCCGACCACGCTCCCGCCGAGGAAGGCGAACGTCGTGCCAACGCCGAGCATGACCACCGTCCACGGCAGGTACTGGACGATGAGGCTGGCGACCGGCGCGTTCTCCGACCAGGAGTGCCCGAGGTCGCCGTGGGCCAGGTTGCCGAGGTACTGCACGTACTGGTCCCAGATGCTGGTGTGGACGTTGTAGCCGAGCTGCTCCTCGATCGCGATCACGCACTGCTCATTGCAGTTGCCGGATTGCGACGCGCGAGCCACCGCGCCGGCCACGGGGTTGCCGGGCACCACGCGCGGAAGCAGGAAGCTGACCGTGATCGCGACCCACGCCGCGAGCAGGTACACGAGGATGCGGCGGGCGATCGCGCGCATTAGCGACCGTTACCCGGCGTTGTGCAGCCGCAGCTCTCGCGGATGATGAGCTCCACCGGCAGCACCACGTCCGCGTCCGGCTTGCCCGTGTTGATCTTCGAGTAGAGGATGTCGAATGCCGTCGCGCCGAGCTCCTGCATCGGCTGGCGCACGGTGGTGAGCGGCGGGTGCAGGTGGCGCGCGATCGGCACGTCGTCGAAGCCCGTCACCGCCACGTCCTGCGGAACTCGAATGCCGCGCCGCGCAAGCGCGTGGATGGCGCCGAGTGCGGTCTGGTCGTTGGCGCACACGATCGCGCGCGGCAGCTTGCGGCCGGCTTCGAGAAGGCCGGTGATAACCCGCGCGCCGCCGGCCGCGCTGTAGTCGCCCTGCCAGTCCTGCCCCAGCTCGACGCGTGCGCCGTGGGCATGAGCCTCGGACCGGATGGACCTGGCACGAGCATTGTTGTCGGGGCTGTCGATGCGGCCGGAGAGATAGCCGAGCGTCTTATAGCCGTGGTCGACGACGAGGTGTCGCACAAGCGCCCGGATGCCCGCGTCGTTGTCGCAACGGACGTTCATCGCGCCGCGCACGGGCGTGCCCGCAAGCGTCACCACCGGCAGGGTGGCCGCCAACCGGGTGATCGTGCTCGGTGACACCATCCGGTCGTGCAGGATCAGACCGTCCGACTTGCCCGCCACGGCTGTGACGCGTGAAGCCACGTTCGAGTCGTTGAACCCGACAGAGCCCATCAGCACGTCAAAGCCGTGCCGCCTTGCCGCCAGGTCGATGCCGCGGTAGATCACGTCAATGAAGAGGAAGGTCTCGTCCTCGTCTGGGAACGGCGTCTCATCGCCGCGTCGGAAGACGACACCGACGACCTCTTTGAGTCCGTTAGAGAGGGCGCGCGCGGCGCCGTCGCGAACATAGCCGAGCTCGCTCACCGCCTGAAGCACCTGCTCCCGAGTCGCGGGGCGGGGGCTCGGCTGGCCGTTCAGCACGCGCGACACCGACGCGATGGAGACGCCGGCGCGGCGTGCCACGTCGTAGATCGTCACCGGACCCTTTTGTCTTTTCGGTTCGGCCAATTCTCGCCTCTGGCTCTGCGGTAAGCGCTTACCGGTAAGCGCTTACAGGACGTTAATCCCAACCCTGAGGTGTTGTCAAGGGTCGATCTGAGGGACGGTGGGCAGTACGATTTCTCGCGTTATCTAGCTATGAGTCGCGCCCTTGCTTGCCTGGCGGTCGCGACGGTCCTGGCCGCGTGCCAGGTGCCGATCGGCCACACCGCCGCCAAGGCGGCGACGCCGCAAAGCATCGCCCTGCAACCCGGCGACGTCCCCGGCATGCAGCGCTGCGACACCAGCGGCGACGTGACGCAGGTGCTTCAACAGGAAAAGGCCCAGGCGTCTCCCGGCTACGACATGCACGCCACCGAGTGGGAGCAGTGGAAGCGCCAGGGTGCGGTCGACGCCTACTTCGCGGTTTACGGCCGCAGCGCCGCGGATTGCGCCGCCGCTTCGGGTTCGACGTCCGGGGCTCCGACCGGCGGTTTGATGGTCGGGCTGGTCGTTCAGTTCCGGGATTCGAGCGGCGCGTCCCGCAACTTCCAGCGCGATTCGATTCTCATGGGTCTCGGCCCGAAGGACATCCGGTTCATCGAGCTCGCCGGCGGCACGACGACGTTCGGCTCGGCCACGGGCCTGGGCGTCGATTCGGTCGTGGGGAGCGCGGTTGTCGCCGGCTCCGACTACTTCGTGGCGATGTGGCAGCACAGCCGCTTCGAGTCCGACTTCATGGGCTACGACATGGGGTTCATCGAGCCCGACAACGCCGTCATGGCGGTGAACAAGAGGATCGTGCCGGCTTAGCAACCCTGTCGATCCGGGATCAGCCCCGGCAGCGGCCGAACCGGATCAGGGTGGTTCAGCGATGGCGCAGCAAGAGTGCGGCAGACCAGACGACCTACCCCGGCGTCCGAAAATGCTCGTATGCGCCACCGAGTGGACAAAGTCGCGCTCGCCGTGCGAGCTGAGCGAGAGGACAGGATGGAGGACGCGGAGCGCCTCTACGGAGAAGCGATCGAAGAGGGCGACACCTACGCTTACAACAACCTCGCGCAGCTGCTCATCGAGGGTGGCCGGCTTCGCGAGGTCGAGCGACTATTCAGGAAAGGAATCAGATTCGGCGACTCACTTGCCGCCAGGAACCTCGCACTCTTTCTATTAGAGGAAGGGAAGGAACGTGCGGCCAAGGAGGCAATCAACCAGGCCAGGCGCATGGGCCGACCTCCAACCAGTGACGAACTTGTTGCGGCGCGAACGTACTTCGAGCAAAGTCACGGAAAGACAAAGTAAGTGCGCTGCCTGCTCTCACCCGTTCACCAAACTTGACGATCAAACGATCGCGTGCCTATCAGGTGCGCAACGCAGTCGCGCTCATCCTGGGAGCTGTCCTCGCCGCGATATTCGCGTTCGGAACGTTCGAGTCATTCGTCAACCGGCAGTCCTGGTGGCCGCCGGCAATTGCCTCGATTCTTTCGGCGGGACTCGCCTTAGTGGCGCTGTTGAGACTGCGATCACCTGATGAACTAGTAATCGCCGCCGAGGCCTTTCGTGTCCGAAGGCAGCTCGGCTGGTCAACCTATCGCTTTGACGACGTCAGGAACATCCGCGAGGAGCCCAGAGGATGGGTCCGCTTCGATTTCGTTCCTGGCCATGAGCCGCGTCAACCATATGGATTCAGGGAGGTAGCTACCGGCGTCGGACATGCAGAGGCTATGTTTGCCAACACCACGCTACTCAAGACACACGAGCTCGTGCAAGCTCTTGAGAGCGCGAGACTGCGGGCGCCATGAGGTGCGGGCCACATCGACCTACTCCGCAGCGCCGCGGGAAAGGTCATTCGAGTCCACTTACCGTCCAGCCGATTCGCAGAAGGTCCCGGCACGGGACCGCTGCCGCCGCCCGCTTAGGCTGAAGCCTGGCAGCTCCATGCGCCGCTTACGCCGAGCAGCTGCTTTGAGTCGTCGTCCCAACTGAGCGCTGCCTGCACTGTTCCTCTGAATGGGGCACTCCCTGAACTTACGGTGAGCTGCGCCGTGCCAGCGAAGATGTGGTCGGTTGGCCCATTGGTCGCCGTAGCCGAGATGTACGCCCGAGCGCCATAGGTCCCCGGGCCGCCGAACGGCTTGTCGGCCGGATCGGTGACCAGCCCAAGCAGATACCAGGCGCCTTGCTGTGAACGAAAGTACAGCTCGAGAATGAATGCCGCGCCGGAGGGGTCGCTGACGATCATGCACTGCCACGGATGCCCAAAGTTAATCGTCTCGTGCATCGACCCCTGCAACGCCAGTGACTCGGGCGCGGTTGGCAGGTCGTACGGACCAGGCAGCTTTGGCGCCAGGTTGGGGTTCGGAGTCGGAACGACAAGCGCCGGAACGGAGAACGAAGCTGAATACTGAGCGCCCCCTCCATCGATCTTCAACTGGTACGACGCAGACGTGCCTGGCCGCGGCCAAGCGTCGTCGAGCTGAAGGCCCGCGCCAACCACGCTCGACGAAGACTGCGCAGGTTGGACGACCGTGCCGCTCTTCCCATCGATGAGCTTTACCGCCGAAACTGCCGCGTCTGGCGAGGCTCCGGTCACAAGCAGCCTGAGGTGAATTACGGCGGGCGTGAGTTCGAACACGCCGATCGAGACCTTCCACGAGCCTAGTCTGGCCGGTCTAGGCTCCAGCGCCAGAGCCGTTGCCGACTGAACCTTGAGAGGAAATGAGAACGTCCACGGGCCTTGAATCAGCTTGTTCTGCGTGGGCGAACTCGACTGGAGAAACGGAACGCTGACTCGCAGGTGCGCGATCCCGTCCGAGCCTGCATGCGGACCCTGATCGAGCACGTACACGCTGTCCCCAATGCTTCCGTCACCGCCTCCACCTCCGGCGTTGATCAGTCCACGGTCGTCGTAGACCTGGACCAGGCCGGCCTGGGCCTCGGGAAGCGTACGGAAGACGAAGATGATAAGTGCGGGATCTGCATAGGCTCCGATCAAACGCACGGTGCGGCCGTTCTTGTTGGAAGCGATGTTCGGGTCGCTCATGAGTGCCACAACGGACGCCGCCTGTCCGGCACCAAGGTCGGCGGTCGGCACCTGTTGGAGCGCAATCATCGGGGGCTCCAGGGATGACGGGGTTGCGGTCGCCGGTGGCGTCGAACTCGGCGCGTATGCGGACCGCGACTGCGCGCGGATATACACAAAACTGCCCACTATCGCGAGGGCGAGGAGCGCGGCCACCAGCGCGATCAGTCGGGGATGCCCCGATGCAGACGGCTGGTTCAGGCGGGAGCGCAAGCGAGCCGTGAGGGCCGGCGGATAATCGGCCTCGCCAAAGGCGTCTCGGAGTCGATTCCGAATCTCGTTCTCAGTCATCTCCCATGACCTCAGGGCTCAAGCGCAAGCGCTCGAGGGCTCGATACGTCCGTGACTTGGCCGCCTTGGGGTTCGTCTTCAAGATCACCGCCATCTCGTTGAATGAGAGGTCTAGGTAGTACCGCAAAACCAACACCAGGCGCTGGCTGGCGGACAGGCGCTGCAGCGCGCGGCGAAGGTCGGTCACCCGCGCGTCCTCCGCCGATCCCGCGCCGGACGCCGTCTGGAGCTCCTCATCCGAGCGGATCACCGACCACCAGCGGCTGCGGCGCATCTGGCGGCACTGATTTGCAACGATGGTGAGGAGCCAGGGCCTGATCTCCTCGCCCTGGAAGCGGCCGAAGCTTCGCCATGCCTTGTACATAGCCTCCTGAACTGCATCTTCCGACTCCTCGCGCGAGCGCAGCATTCCGATCGCGAGACGGTAGGCGTCCGGCAGGACAGGCTCGACCATCGCGACGAAGGTGTCCGCATCGCGTCCGGCGATCTCTTCGCCCTCAGAGGCGGCAATCACTCCACCAGTACTATCCGGCAGCAGGTCGGAAAGTCCCGAAGTGACCGTCGATTGATATTGTCCGGCTCTGCTGTAACTGGTTCAGCTCTTGCGTCGTTCGTTCTTCGGCTCGCCAGAAACCACCACAGACGGCCGCGGCTCGGGCATGGCCAGATTCGATCGAGCGCTGCCCCGAGTTGGGTCTCGGCCCTGTAGGGCGACGGATTCGGTAGCGCGGCAGCGCAGGCCTCGGAAGGCACGGCGCGGGTCATGGCGCGGGTACTGCGGGGCCTGCGCTTTGCCATAAGCTGCGCCGGACCCTATGAAGGCTCTCGCAGTCAGGCGCGGAGGCCTGCTTCACGCCCTGGTCGCGCTGCTGCCGGCCTGGTTCGCCTGGGCGGGCAGCGTGGCGGTGATCGGCTGGCTCGTGTTCGTGGCCACCAAGTCGCCGGCCGTTGTTGGTGTCGCCTTTTCCGTTCGAATGGCTCCGCTGGTGCTCGCCGGGCTACCGATCGGTACGCTGTCCGATCGCCTGGGCCGGATCCTCGTCCTCAAGGTCGCCAATCTCGGGATTGCGGCCATCTTTGGCAGCCTTGCTGTGCTCGCCATCACCGGTCACCTCGCTGTCGCCCCGCTGATAGTGGCGGCTGCCGTGCTGGGCCTGTTCGACGCCGGGCGCATGGTATGCGGCAACAACCTGGTATTCGAGCTGTCTGGAGAGCTCGGTCCGACCAGGGCCATCGCTGCCTCCAACTTTGGAGGCGCGATCGGCCAGATTGTTGGGAGCGCTGCGGCAGGTGCCGCGCTCAGCTCGGCAGGGCCGGCGACCGCATGCGCGCTGGTGGCCGCGGCCAGCCTGGTCAGCGCCACGCTGCTGTTTGGCCTGCCCGAACCGGCAATTTCAACGCACCAGGCGGGCACGTCTTTCACCGCGGCGGTGCGGGCCGGCCTAGCGCTGCTGCACCGAGTGCCCGCCGTGGGCCTGTTGATCGCGGCGGCCTGCGTGGTGGAGATGTTCGCGTTCTCGTGTATGGCGCTGGACCCGACCTTTGCGGGCCAGGTGTTCATGGCGGGTCCGTCCGGGCTGGGTTGGATCCTGGCCTCGCGGGCTCTTGGTCGTCTCGTCGGCGCCAGCGCCCTGGTCCTCTTCCCGGCACGCCGCACGGTGGGTCGGGCTCTGGTCCTGGCTGTCATCGGGTTCGGTCTCGCTCTCTTCATATATGCGCTGGCCCCAGCACTCTTGCTGGCGCTCCCGTTCATCTTCATCGTCGGGATCACGGGCCTGGTCATCGACGCGCTTGTCCTGACCGCTGTGCAGGCCGGCGTGCACCCCACCGTGCGAGGCCGTGCGGCGGGGCTGTGGGTGTTGATGATCGGTCTGCAGCCCATCGGCGTTCTGGAGGTCGGCGTCGTCGCGCAGCTGGCAGGCGCGCGCTGGGCTCAGGGAATCAATGCCTCAATCGTGTTCATGTTCGGCATGGCATTGCTGTTCACGGCGTTCGGGCGTCGCATCAGCGACATGGAGACCGTCAGCGCGCAACCTGGATGAGGCCGTTACGCACGCGGTTCCGATGCATGCCAAGACGAAAGCCGGTGTTCACCTCTCACACGCTTGCAGACCGCCGCGCTGCTATGCGAGGTGAGCATGCATGAACTCGGCTGCCGGCCCACTCCGCAGATTCGTGGGCGAGAGCGCCGGAATCAGGAGGTGAAACACCGATCCCTGGCCCTCCAGCCGGTCGACCCACAGGTGGCCGCCGTGCAACTCGGCGACCTGCCGCACTATGCCGAGACCGAGTCCCGCGCCGACGATCTTGCGGATAGGGCTCCCGGCATAGACGTCCGCCTGGTCGAAGAGCAGCCTGTCGAAATCGGTCCTCGCGCCCGTCCCCTGGTCACTGACGACGAGCTCCACATCGTTGTCTTTTCTCCGCGTCGTGACCGTGATCCGGCCGCCGTCAGGCGAATACCTGATCGCATTGTCGAACAGGGTGCGGACTCCCCGGGCCAGCTTCTCGACGTCGCCCGCGATCAAGGGAAGCGCAGGATCGAGCGTGTCTGCGATCGAGATGCCATCCACCTTCTGGCGTGCTGCGTGGAGCTCCTCCGTGACGAGAATGTTCAGATCCACCGCACCGAGCTTGAGGATTGTGCGTCCGGTTTCGATGCGGTCCAGGTCCAGCACCTCGGTCACCAGGTGATCCAGGCGCTCCGCATCTCGGTTGATGTCGGTGGCATAGGACCTGACCTCGTCGAGGTCGAGCCGTTCGGCATGTTGGATCAGCTCGGTGAACCCCTGGATGCCTACCAGGGCCGTCTTGAACTCATGGCTGACGGTTTGGAGAAAGGCGGTCTTGATTTGACTCAGTCGCTCCAGCAACTCGAGGCTCCTGGCAGCCGCCGCTTCCGCAGAGTGGCGCGCCGTGGTGTCTTCGAAGATGGCCACGAAGTACTCGATCCCGCCTTGGGGCCGGGTCACCGCAGTGGCACTCCAGTGAAGCCAAACACTGGAGCCGTCCGGGCGCGATGCCTCCGAATCAGACTCGACCGACTCTTCCTGTGCCGACCTCAGCGCTCCGAGGAGGTCGGAGATTCGATTTCCTTCCGCTGTTGAGAAGTAGCTGGTGAGGGACACGCCCAACGGGCTCGCGTCATCGATTCCGAGGAGCGGGCCGAATCGAGGGTTCGTGTCGAGAATCCTCAGGTCGTTGCCGATCCTGGCGACCGCAGCCGGCGTATGAGCGATGACATCGGCCAGCGTGGATTCAGAGGTGCGCGCCTTGACGATCAGGAGAAGCGAGTCGCGGTGGAGCATGATCTGGCTCACCATCACGAGGCCGCCGAGTAGGGCAGTGTCAAAGCTGAGGAAAAGGTCGAGAGGCTTGCCCTGGGCGATCCTGACCAGTCCAACGACCACCGCCATTGAGATGGCAACCCACGGCAACGCGATCTGCCAAAGGTCGATCGGGGCTCGTTCCGAAACGGCATCCGTCCGGCCGGAAGGCCAGATCGCCGCGAGGGCGATCATCAGGTACCCGATGACCCATCCGGTATCCAGGATGCTTCCAACGGCCGTGTAGTTATTGGTCGCCGTCAGATAGGCGAATGCACTGTCGGAGATGGCATTGGCGGCCAGTCCGCCAAGCAGCAGAAGCATTCGCCCTTTCTGCAGTTCGGATGCGCGGCGGATCAGCAATATCAGCAGGGTCAGGATCACGATGTCGCTTGCCGGGTAAGCCAGGGCGATCAGGTCATCGACTCGCCGGACGCCCTGAAGCACGACACTCAGCCCCATAGCCCAGCCCACGAAGACCAGGGCCACGCCGATGATCAGTCCGTCCAGCCACATCCGCCAACCGGTTGCCGTGCCGCGTGCGCTCGTCGAGAAGGCGAGGATCCCGGCGATCGCAAATGGAACAGAGGCGAGGAAGCCTGCGTCAGCGGCGGAGGGAAACGGCACGGCCTGGTTCAAGCCGACCTCGTACACGCACCAGACCACCTCGCCGATCGTCCACGACGCCGCCGAGCAAGCTATCAGTGCCCAGGCAAGCCGTAGCCTGCCCGCCTTGCGGCGAGCGGCCAGGATGCAGGCGAAAGCTGCGATCGCAGCAGCGATCGCCTCGCCTATGTCATCGATCACGGTTACACCGCGGTCACCCCACGGGTGCAGGTCGATCGAAGCTGCGAAGGCGAGTGAGGTGACGACGGCCAACGCTGCAGCTACGGCAAAGATCCGCCACCGCCGATCTCGAGCGGCGGCGATGGAGCCCGCCCCGCGATTGTTGACGGGACGACCCTCGCTAGTTCCTAACAATCAGCTCCACGTCATGCCGTCAGCGGGTGCGACCGCAGATTGCTCGCATTGCCGGGATGGTGGCCGCAAGGCGAGAAAAGACAAAGACCGTCCTTTGTCGCACGGCTGAAATTCACGGGCACGCCAATGAAGGTAGGCAGCGACCCAAGCGACCACCATGATCAAAGTCGCAAGTGACCTAAGTCACAGAGGTCCACTCTCTATCCGCCAGGCTCCTGTTATCGGATCAATGGCTCACGGATTGTCGACACCACGGGTCCTTCCAAGCCACACCAGGCAGTCGGGGCAGCGTGACAAATGTCGCCCAGGAGTGCGTCGTATGTCGCTGCCCGCGGGCGAGCCCGGCTGCTAGGGCCGCTTCACTCCGTGCGGGCCGCATCCCCCTGCGTCCGGATGGGTCACGGGCGCGCCTCTCGGCTCTCCGTCGCGCGATTCGACCGGAACCGGCGGAGCGGCGTTCGTAGGATTGCCGTCACATCCCGGGTCGGTCGTCGTCACGCCACCGCTGCTGCTGTCCGTGTGTCGCGTGCTGGCGCCGGCCGAAGTGACTGCCGGCACAATGGCGGCTTCCCGGATCTTGATGGCCGGTGTTGTCGCCGGTGAGTCGGTTGTGGCTGTGGGCGGCTCCACCGAGGCGATCGTGTGCGGTGCACCGGCCACGCGGACGGATTGATGAGTGATCGGCGCGGGACTGTGAGTGGTCACCACCGCGCCCAGTGCAACCACACTCACTGTCGCGGCCGCCGACACGGCCAGGACCTCCGACCAGCCCGTGGCCCGAGCAGATTCGACCAGCCGCTGAGCGGCGGGCGAGCGCCTTGACAGGTAGCCGAGCAGGAGCAGGACGAGAGCGGAAACCCACGCTCCGGCGCGCCACATCTGGTTCTCGAGCTTCGCGAGCCCGGCCGACAGCCGGCGTCCAACGCTGCTGACGGAGATCGAAAGCATCGCGGCGATCTCGCGGTTGGAGTGGCCATGGACGAACGCCAGGGTCAGCACCTGGCGCTCTGCATCGCTGAGCTGAGCCAGCGCCGTATGCACGGTGTGCCTCCGGAGCGCGGACACGAACCCACTCCATCGATCGTGAGGCGAGGCTGCGGGCCGGCTGTCCTCGGCCAGCATCTGGCGGGCCGGCCCGTGGGCGCCGCGGCTGCGGCGCGGATCGATGGCGCGCGTCCCATGTATCAGCCACATGCGGACCGCCGTCGACCCGCGGCCGGGCGGCCCGACGCGCTCGTTGCCACCGTCCCCTGGATACGGACCATCCAGTTCGCCAGACCATGGAGCGGACGGCGCTCTCAAGCGATCAATCCCTCCACAACCTTCGAAGGTTACATCCTCGCGCGCGCCAAGGAAACCGTTTAAGCAACGCCTTCCGCCCCCGCCCGGGCATGATCGAGCACCGATCCGACCGTTTGAAGGGATGAAGTCCCGGCGGCTCTAAAGGAACGAGCCGGCGCCCTTTGCTCCGTCGGACCGCCGACCGTCAAGCGACTGATTCGGTCCGCGGCTCGAAGATCACTACCGCGGTTTCATGCGACCGCAGTGCGGCGTACTGGTCCAGGCCCTTGTTGTAATGCGCCCAGCGCGCCCACAGCCGGTCTCGTTCATCGCCGACAGCCGCCCGCGCACGGACCGCACGCGGCCCATCGACAAGATCGACCGTGGCATCGGGACACGCTTGCAAGTTGAGCCACCACGCGGGCTCCGGCGCACCCCAGCCGTTCATGGCCATCGTCACGAGGTCCGGACCGTCCTCGAAATAGCCGACGATCGCGAACCGCTCGGCGCCCGTGCGCCGGCCGACTGTCCGCAGTCGAAGCATTCCCTCCGCGTCGCTGGTCGGCTTGCTCAGGCCGGATCGACCCCCGGTGAGCCGGTACAGGGCTCGATGGCCGACCCAGAAAGCGCGAATGAACCAGCGCGGCGGCAGGTGAACTGTTTGCGAGCGATCTGTGGTGCTGATCATCCAACTCTCCTTGTGCATGAGCTTGCGCCCGGAGTGGCTGGATGCGTCAGGGCCGTAAGACCCAAGAGGCAGAGGCTGAGCGCGACGTCGTCACGCTCCCGCATAACCATTATCCGTGTCGCGACGGGCTTGCCACAAGCCCTGGCGGCCGTGCGAGACTGCGCTTCCAGAGCTCGGTTTGGCGCTTGAGCCCAAGGAGGTGCTGCCTCGCCCGACGACCGCCGTCCCCTGGTCGATTACTACTTCGTGCTCGGCGTCCCGCCCGATGCCACTGAAACCGAGTTGCACGCCGCGTGGCGGCGGCAGCTGAAGTACTGGCACCCTGACCGCCGCAACCATCCCGACGCGCTCGAGCATGCGAAGTTGATCAACCTGGCGCACGACGTGCTCACCGACAGCACGCGGCGCGCGGCATACGACCGGCAGCGGGCGGCCGTAGGTTGGCGACCCTCCGCCTCCGCCCCGTCCTACCCTCGCGCGGTCCGCTGGACGACGGTAAGCCGCGAGGGTCCGCGGCCTTCGCCGAAGGGATTCGACAGACACGGATTCGTCGCGCGCCTCGAGGAGATGATGAACCGGGGGCGGCTGATGATCGAGAAGCGCAAGGACCTGGCGTCGGCGTCCAAGTGGGAGGCGCAGACCCAGGCGCTGCTGCGCGATGAGCTCGGCGACCATGCGTACACGAAGCGCTTCGAAGTCGCCCTGCAGCAGCCTCGCCCCGAAGGCCTGGTCGCCGCATACGGCGTGCTGTGGGCGGCCTACGAGGATGCACTCAAGGGGAATCTCAAGCCGGCGGTCAAGGAAAGACCTCAGACCTGACCCCGAGCCCCCACCACGCATCTCGTGCCGGAACCTCGGACGTCTACGCAGACGCCCCTCGGCCGAGCCTTCGCTCAGATCAGCACGAACCGGGCGCCCAGAGCCTTCGCGAGGCGCCGGTGCGTCGGCGTGGTGCCGATGAACGTCGACCGAGAAAGATCGATACGGTGACGTTGCGCGAAAGCCATCGGCAGTCCTGGAAGTGGTGGCCTGCACCAGCATGTCGGCGGGCCTCCAGGATGCCCGCATACGCTGGTCTCGACCGGACCGGCTACGACATGCGAGAGCTGTTCCGCTGCCGCCTGGAGGGAATCGGCGCAGTCCTCCGGACACCAGTCGAAAAGAAGGTGCGGAGCATCGGGGCCGGCCGCAGCGATCGCATGCTCCCAACCGCGCCGGCTCAAGGCATCTGCCGCGACAAAGACGCCCTCGTTCGACCTATCGGGGTGCGACTCGCGCGCGAAGCCGATCCTCTCCACGAACGTCAGTCCCTCGTCGGTCGAAGGGGCTTCGAGTTCGCGCAGCGTTCGCATCTGGGAGGTCGGCGTATGCAATCCAGGTTCGCGCCTCGACATGAGACGTAGGTCCTCGGGCGACGGCAGCGAGCCAAAACGGTTGAGCAGTCGCTCGACCATGTTGACCTGGGCATCCACAAGCGGCGTGTCGAGCCAGATGCAGCGCGTCTGCGCCTGGTGGCGCGCCGCCGCCTCGACCACGTAGCTGCGCGCCACACGGGTCAGATAAGTGTTGTCGAGGACCACGCGCTGGACCCCGTCCGTCAGCGCCTCGTCGAGGCTGGCCGCGAGCTCGCTCAGCGATCCTCCGCGCTCGTCACGGTTGAGACGCGCATAGCCGCGGTCCACGTACTGCTGCGCAAGCCGGCTCTTGCCGGCTCCCGGAATCCCCATGACCAGCACGACCTCCGTTTCTGCCCGGGATTGCTTCGGCACCGGTCGATCGATGGCCCGGCCGCCCAGTGCCCGGGCGAGCGATGCTCGCTCGGCGGTCGAGAGCGACACGCGCGCGGCCTGGGCGGACGAGCGGGCGGTCGCCGGTTGACGCGCGCCTGGAATCGCGATCACCGCAGGCGAGAGATCGAGCAGCCACGCCAACGCGATTTCGGCCGCGGTCGCCGGCTTTGATTCAGCGATCTCGTTGAGCACCCGAATCCCACCCAAACGAGCCGCGCGACGCGGTCCCCCAAGAGGCGAATGAGCGATGACCGAAATGCCTCGTTGCTCGCAGAGCTCGATCACACCGCCCCGCAGCGCGCGGATGTCGAATGGGTTCAGAGGCACCTGGACGGCCGTGATGTCGGCGATGTCGAGCGCCTCCTCCAACTGGCTCCGATTGACGTTGGACAGCCCGACCCTCTTTGCGAGACCCTGGTCGAGAATCCGCGCCAGGGCGCGAACCGAAGTCGCCCACGACGTGCGTGGGTCGGGCGCATGGATGAGGTACAGGTCGATTGGCAGGCCATCCAGCGCCAGGAGGCTGGCCTCGCAGTCCGCGAACATCGACCTGGCGCGGCCGTCGGGTACCCATTGATCGCCTGCGCGCGTCATACCGCCCTTCGTGACGATTCGCGCATGACCGGCCGCGCCGCATCGACGGAGTGCCTCTGCGAGTGCGCGCTCGTTCTGCCCGAGGTCGGCCGCACCCCTTCCATAGGCATGAGCCGTGTCGAAGACGGTGATCCCCGCAGAGTCGGCCGCCGCGATCGTCTCGAGGAATCGACGCCCGTCCCGGTCGTCATCGGTCGAAAGGCGCATGCAGCCGAGGCCCACGCGTAGTTCGGTGGCGTCGAGCCATCTGCTGACCAACTGCGCGGTGAGTCTAAGGCCGGACTGATGCGACGGGGCGACCACCTCGCAGGTGACCCTCCCTAGGGGTCTTCCACGCCTACATCGATACGACGAGAGCCGCAAGAAGGTCGTACGGGCCGCAGCCGCAGCGACGATCGCATGGGGGTCGCCCTCAGGGCAATCTAAAGCGGCGTCGATCGGATACGGGCCGAACCGTCCGAGGCCGGACCCGGGCGGTTCGGCATCTCAGCGTTCCGAGCCTCGACGACTGTGAGTCGCGCCGGCGAATCTTGCGGAGCCTGGACACGCCGGGAACCTCACCGCGTTTTCGACGATCGAACGCCTGCTCCAGCCGCTGCCTTTCGCAGCGTCGCGTCCTTCTCCTTGACCCGAGCCTTGACGAACGAACGGATCTTTCCCATCGGCAGTGGTTTGCTCAGTGGAAAGCGCAAAGTCGATCGCTCGGTCAGGTATTGCTCCAGCCCTTTGGCTTCGCCCGCCGGATAGAGGGCGATGTGATTCTTTTGCGCGGCGAAATAGATGAGCCTTGACGCCAGAGTGCCAGCTTTGCCGCCGTACTCATAGAAAGGAATGCCATAACTCATCTTCTCCACGGCGTCGGGAGCCTCCGCCCTGATCACGGCGCGAAGCTCGCGAAGCTGTGGCTGCACGGCAGGAGCCGCCGACGCGATATAGCCCTCGACATCGGCCGGTTTGGCGATCCGTGAGTTCGTGGACGACGTGCCGGTTCTTGCCATGATCTAAGCCTCCGCGCCCGTGATCCGGGTCAAATCATGCGTGCGTTCAAGCCAGGGGTGTCGCACCAAACATATCCCTCAGCTGAAATTGCGCAGCGTCGACCAGGCCGCGTCCAAAGGCTCATGGAGGTCTGTGCAGACCAGGATCGGAGCGCCCTGATTCAGGTTGTCGATCGAGTACGGAATCATCACCGTGCCGGCGCGGGTGAGGCTGCCGCACAGGAACTTCAGGTCTTGCGGCGCGTACCCGACCGTCACAAGAGTGGTCGGGTCCAATCCGGAGGGCTTCCAGTACCAGAAGGTCAAGTGCGGGCTGATCGCCTGGGGCAGCTTCTCGGCGCCGCCATAGATGTCGATCGCGGCGGCCTGCCCGTCGATGCTCGCGAGGATCACGGCATGTGCGCGCTGGTCGGCTGGAAGCGCGTTGTAGACCGCGCCGACCTGCTCCGTCATCTGCGTCCAGCCGTAGGTGTTCGCGAAGTCGGGATTCAGCTTGTCGATTCCGGATTGATGCATCGCCGACGGCGGCACCAAGGGAAGGATGATCGGCGAAAGAATCACCGCCTCGAGCACGCCCGCGACCACGATCCAGCCCACAGCCCACCGTCTTCGCGAAGCTCCCGCGATCCTGCCCACCGCGACGCACCCCGCCGCCAGAACGAAGGGCACGGTCGGTGCCGGGTAGTAGGCCTTGCCGTCCGGCAGGAACAGGAGGATCGTCAACGCAACGATCACGACCAGCGGTCGGTACCGAGCGTTCCGCCAGAGGAAGACCAGGCCGGCGATCCACAGCGGAAGGAGCACGGGTCCGACCACCAACATGAACAACTCGACGAAGGCAGCCGGACCGCCGCTCTGCTTGATGTCGGAGCTGTGGTTGAGCGTGTACGTGAGCGTCGGGTAGCCGTTGGCAACCTGCCAGGCGAGGTTTGGCATGGCCGCCGCCACCGCGATGATGGCGCCGATCCACAAAAACCGGCTGCGAAGGAAGCGCCGGAGCTCGGGTGACATCAATACGGCCACCAGGACTCCGAGCCATAACGCGATGATCGTGTACTTGGTCTCGATGCCGACTCCAAGATCCAGGCCCAGCGCCACGAACAGGCGGCCATCGCCAGTCCGGATGATGCGCAGCATCAGGAAGATGGCAAGCAGCCAGATGAGCTCGTCGAACTCGACGGTCTGGAACAGCCAGGTCGCGAGCAGGTACGGACTCACGAGAGCCACGACGGAGGCCAGGATCGCGACCTGCCGGCTGCCGCCGAGCTCCAGGGCACACAGCCCGCTGAGGCTCACCATTCCCGCTCCGGTGAGAGCCGGAAAGAGCCGAAGAGTCCACGGCGAGATGCCGAAGATGGCGGTGTCAAGACGCGCCAGGAGTGGAGTGACCGGAGGGAAGTCCACGTAGCCGAACGCCGGATGCTGACCGCTCAGGATGTAATAGAGCTCATCCGTGTGAAGCCCGTAAGCACCGTTTAGAGCGAGTTGCAACGCGAGCTTCACCGCCGCGATCAACATCAATGGCGCCAGCGGCTTGCGCCACCAGGCGCCAACGTTCCACCTCATGTGCGAAGGGTGCGCCAAACCGCCATGGGTCGGATACTCCCGCACCTGGCCTACCCAAAAGGAACTGTGGAACCCGAGCCGCCGGACATTCGAGGAGCACGTCAAACGGCTGCTCGCCAGAGCCTATGAGCGCCTCGCGCGGTTGCACCGCCGGCAATCGCCGAGCGCTAACATCCCAGAGGGCCTGCGCGATTGAGGCCGGCTGGGGGTCTCGATGATTCGTTTTGATGGCACGCTGGAAACGATCGACACCGGGGGTGTCATGAGGCTGGCGGAATCGGCGAGTCGGCGATATCACGACGATGGATAAGTCGACCCACGCGCTCGAGACCGCGGAGGCCCGCATCGTCTACGACATTCACGGCCCGTTGCCCAGCGCCGACGGCCGCCCGCTTCTGTTCATGATCGGGCAGCCGATGGACGCCGGCGGGTTCTACACGCTGGCATCGCTCTTCTCTGAGCGCACCGTGGTCACCTACGATCCGCGCGGCGTTGGGCGCAGCAGCCGAAAGGACGGCCGCGTCGAGAACACCCCCGATCTGCAGGCAAAAGATCTTCACGATCTGATCGCGGCTCTCGGTGCGGGACCGGTGGACATGTTCGCCAGCAGCGGCGGCGCGATCACGGCGCTGGCGCTTGTCGCCCAGTACCCAAACGACGTGAGGACACTCGTCGCACACGAACCGCCCCTGTTCACCGTCCTGCCCGACGCGCAGGCGGCCGAACGAGCCCGCGCGTCGATCCGGGATGCCTACGAAACCCGTGGTTGGGGCGCAGGCATGGCCGCCTTCATCGGCATGACCTCATGGAAAGGCGAGTTCACCGACGATTACTTCTCCCGGCCGGCCCCTGACCCGGCCCAGTTCGGCATGCCGTCCGCGGATGACGGGCGACGCGACGACCCGCTGCTGTCGGATCGATCCTGGGCGGTCAGCAGCTACCGCCCTGACTTCGAAGCGCTGGCTGCAGCGCCCACCCGGATCGTGATCGCGGTCGGCGAGGAATCCGCGGGCACCATAACCGCCCGCACATCGCTCGCGGTTGCCGAGCGACTCGGCCAGGAGCCCACCGTCTTTCCGAGCCACCACGGCGGGTTCGTGGGCGGTGATTCCGGTTACGCAGGTCAACCCGAGGCTTTCGCGCACAGACTGCGTGAGATCCTCGACGCGGAGCGCTGAGCAGGCGTTGGGAATCGACTGGCGACAATGGGCCTTCACGGATCGACCTTAAGGGCATCGCCTTTCAAGTCCACCGCGATCAGGTGTGACACCTCGGGTGGCGGATCCGAAAGCGAGTCGGCCTGCATCTCGTAGTCGTGATCGGTTGCCGTGATTCGATAGCGATGCTGTCGCAGGTGCTCGTCCCACGAAGGCACGACGTACATCTCGATGAAGCTGTGGGACACCTCGCCGTCGCGGAACAGGCCCCACTGAGTCGCCCCGGTGCGCAGTCGAGACTGGCGAACTCGCGTCATCGCCTCGAGGAACACCTTCTCCTTATCCGGCGCGATCGTGTAAACGCTCTTGACGACGACAGGTCCCCTGTCAGGGTCGGCCTCGAAAACGAGGGCGGGCTCGGGCCAGAAGACCTGGGAGCGCCGGTCCATGCCTTCCGTCTCGATAAATGGCCAGAAGCGGAACGTGGCGAGGGTCGCCAGCAGTGCTCCTCCGGCGAGGATGAATGCCGTTCGCACCCCGAGCGCCTCGGCAGCCGTTCCCCATATGACCGCACCGACGGCCTGAGCGCCGAACAGCACCATCTGATAGATCGCCATGCCGCGACCTCGAACCCATGCCGGTAGGAACAGCTGAAGCTCGGCATTGATGTCAGAGAGCACGGCGATCCAGGCTGCTCCACCGAGCACCAGCACGATCACCGCCAAGACGGCATTGGGGACGGCGACGAGAAGGACGAGCACGAGCGCGTAAAGACCGGTGGCGCCCGCGGCCAGGTGGTTGGTGGAAACGCGCGCCCTGTAGCGGGGCACCACGAGCGCACACGCAACGGCTCCTCCGCCGAGCGCGCCCAACAGCACGCCGTAGCCGTCTGCGCCGAGCCGGAGCTGCTGCGTGGCGACGAGTGGGAGCAGCGCCCACAGCACCGTTGCCGGGACGAGGAACAGCGCGGCATGCAACAGAATCCTCTGCACGACCGGAGCGTTGAGGACGTACCGACCGCCTGCGCGGATCGCCGAGATGAACCGCTCTGGCAACTCTGGTGCGGTCGCCATTGCCGGCCGCCACGCCACGACCACAACTCCGAAGAACAGAAAGGTCAGGCTGTTGAGCCCGAACACCGCGGCCACTCCGATTCTGGCGATCAGGAGTCCCGCGAGCGCCGGGCCGATCACCCGGGCGAGATTGACGCTGATCGATCCAAGTGCTGACGCGGACCGAAGCTCATCGCGAGGCACCAACAGCGGCACGACTGCCTGATACGCCGGGTTGTTGAACACCGAAGAGCAGCCAAGTGCGAACGTGAACGCCAGGAGCAGGGCGGGCGACATCTGGCCGGAGTAGGTCAGGATGGTCAGCGCCGCACCGGTGCACGCCATCGTCACCTGGACGACGATCAGAAGCCGTCGCCGATCGAAAACGTCGGCCAGCGCACCGCCGACCAGGCCGAACAGCACGTCTGGAACGTTGTCCGCCACCTGGACGAGCGCGACGAGGATCGCCGCGTGCGGCAGGTGCACGAGCAGCCATTGCGCACCGACTGTCTGCATCCAGGTGCCCGTGTTGCTGACCAGGACGGCGATCCACATGGCGCGGAAAACCCCGAAGCGCAAGGGCGCCCATGTCGAGAACGACCCCCCGCGCCCGCTCATCGCCCCATGAGATTAAGTCTGTTTCGGACTCCCGTCCGGAACGGCCGCGCCCGCCTTTGCAGCCGCGGCGACCATGCGCGCAACTGCGCCCGCGAAAGCCTGGTCGAGCGGCAGGTGCCGGTTCAGATAACGGTGGTAGAGCGGCCCGTAGAGGAGGTCCATGATCACCTCACGGTCGCTGCCTGCGGGAATCTCTCCCCGCGCGACCGCACGCTCGATGATGGGCATGCGGTC
>Ga0070741_10006824_pt1 | contig 24195 bp, 18 predicted proteins | sample Coa_R1_4_FD_66440 | JGI IMG/M metagenome (GOLD analysis project Ga0070741, IMG submission 66440) | Surface soil microbial communities from Centralia Pennsylvania, which are recovering from an underground coalmine fire - Coalmine... | ecosystem: Environmental > Terrestrial > Soil > Unclassified ...
CACGGCGTTTTTGCACGATCTGGAGGTGTCGCAGTCGGCGCCCTGTTTGCCCAAGGTCACTGGTACTGGCGCTGCCAGAAAACCGTCGTCGTTCTCGAAGGGTCCGTCAACCACTACGGTGCCGGTGGTGGACGGGATTGACCCATCTGTCTCTTGAAGCTGCTGCCCCAGTAGGTTTGCTAGATTACCAAAACTGGAGCTGACTGTCCCCTGGTCGGCAAAGACTGCGATTGCTTGTGGCGGGCTTACCGCCGCGCCAATCGCATTCCAACTACCTTGGGCTACTGTTGCATTGGTTTCTGTAAGGGACCAAGGTCCAGTCGTGGGATCGGGATTGTAGTCGATAGTTGCATCGTCAAAGTAGTTTTCATCCCAGACATTCTGGTTGCCATCGACAACAATGACATGGATTTGGTTTAAAGCTCCCTGTGTGGGATTGGTGGTGCTGAAGTTGCTGTAGACGACAGCAATGCTCGAACCTTGCTGGCTAACCGAGTGGACATTATTGGCGAGCGGGGAACCCGGACCGGTCAAGTTGAGCCAGCCTGACCAACCTCCATTTGGGGCAGGATTGTAGTTGATATAGAGATTACAGTCGGTACCAAGTACAAACACCGAGATCATGTTCTTGGCCTGCGATATTGCCTGGGGGCCAGATAATGGAGCAGAGACCTGTCCACTAAGACACACCCCATTGGCCGGGGGTGCGTCAAGAGAAGTCCAATTGGACCAGGCGGCATGGTTTCCATCCCGAGTGGAGTAGGCAACGATGTTGTTGCCAGTTGTCACGAATACTACCCGGTGCGTGCCCCATCCCACGGCACTTTCGGTGCCAAAATTTTGGCCGCCGGGGAGGGTGGCGGGACTAATGTTCACCCATTTAGTGAAGGTTGGGCAAGAAGTGCTCACAACGGGCCCGCAACTGGCCACGCGGGGCGACGTGTCGTCGCCCCACGTCGCGTAAACGTCGATATTGTCCTTCCCGCCCGACGGGATGTTCGTGGCCGTAAGCGGAGTGTCCATAGCGTCCACGTCCACGGAGGCCCCCTTGATCTGTGTCCAGGTCTGGGCCGCCGCTAACCCTGGTGAGAGCAGCGCACAACACGCCGCTAAAATGATTGCCCAACGCATACTTGGCATACTTCATCTCCTATCGTTCGTCTTTCGTTTCATTGGTTTTAAGCCATTCGAAGGGTTGAGCGGTTGAAGGAGTCCCTACGACGGAAGCGTCGGTGACCCCACGTCTGACTCTTCCCTCCCGGCATTCAGAGGTTTCATATCTATGTGTCAGAGGTCGCCAATTCTATCGGCCTTTCTCGCCCGTGCTGCGTCAACAAACCCGTTTCATCCAAAGATTGCCAGAACTCGTGCGGTGCTGATCTGAAGATGTCCAATTTTGTGCAACTTGTTTGTTGTAAGAGGAATTTGTTTGTCGCAGCAGGCAATTGTTTTGTTGCAAAGGGAAATGTGTTGTCAAGTCTCGTATCTTTAGAAGAAATGGCAAAGAGTTTGCATTGAGCGTCCAGGTCAGCAACTCTGGCCTTTTTTGTACTCTGAGGAGACTATTTCAGAGCCCGGCCCAACTCCCAGGCTCCTGGTCACAGTAGGAAAAGTAGAGATGTTTTTTCTGCTTACAGGCAATGATGCATTGACACATTCAGTGAACGCCAGCACCCCTGCGGGATGCAGAACGTCTTAGTGGCTCATCGATCTTTTTTGTGCATTACTTTTCCTCATCGGTGTGCCACCCTGGATTGACCCATTGCCCGTGCCGGCGGACGAATATTTCGGTCACGCGGCTCGCACCCAACGACCTCTTGCCGCTAACCTCCAGCTCTACAATATAACTGCTCCAGATAATGGCGACATCGCCAAAGTGCTGGATTTTCGTCCGCGGAAATTCAAGTCGCAAAAGTTTTCCACCTTTGGAATGAAATTCAGCAGAGCTTCGAAGCACATCGGCCTGGTTCTTCCATTTCTCCTCGCCTCCGCTCATGACAATGGTTTCTGCAGGCACTAATTTCTCGAGTGTCTTCATATCACCGGCAAACCAAGCGCGCCATACGCTTTCACGCGCACGCAACAATGGTTCATCCTTGGGTTTCTGTGCAGATAAAGTTGCGACGCTCAGGGTCGTCAGGAAAAAGATTGTTGTAATAATCCTGCGGTCCTGCATCAATTTCATGATGTCTTCCTCCCTATATCTTGTTGGAAGCTTGTTGGTTGCTTCGCCGGAACGCGTCAAGCGCCAGCAAGACGGCGGCGCCTGAAGCTGAGTAGACCGAATAATCCATCGGCGACTTGAGCCCGAAAGAGATGGCCATGGCCGTAGCAAACATGGCCAGTAGAATGGCGCTGCCGAGCGCGACCCAACGCGTCCAAAGCCCCAAGATCAGCAGGATTCCGAACGATGTTTCGCAAATCGTGGCTGCCCAGGCAAGGTAAGGAACAGCGGCCCTTGGCATGAAGGAAAGTACTTCTCCCGCATACTCCAGGAAATTTGCGAAATGTTTCAGATCAAAGGCCCTGTCCCACAGGCCAAAGCGCCCGCCTACGGCAGAAAGAAACGCTGCCCCTACCGCGATGCGTGCGTAAAGTACGCCCATGCGTTCCCAATCAATCCTGTGCAATCGACCGCCTGGGTCTGTTTGCGTGGTTTCTGGTGCTACCTGTGCATGTACATTCATTTCGGTTCTCCTTCTGCGGAATTGCGTCCCGGCACATCCACGCTGAGTGGCGTGTCGCGGTCGCAGATCAAGTACGCTAAAAGCTTTGCCGGTTTCGTGGAACTCGCGTTCGCGGAAACGAGATGAACACCGTTCGGCGCCTCGTAAAAACTCTCGCCAGCCTTGTAGATCACCTCCGGCTCGCCCTTTACCTGGGTTCGGAGCGCTCCTTCGGCAACATAAGCGATGACAGCGCAGGGATGAGAATGTGGCGCCGATGCCTCGCCCGGGCCATAGCGAACTTCAACTACAGTTGCCTTCAGATGGTTGCCATCCATTTTCGGCAATTGCCGGGAGAACACAACTTGTGCTCGATCTTTCGTTTGGCCGTGGGACACAGGGGTCGCTTCATGGTCCCCGGCAAAGTGCGCCGCCAGCAATACGCTGCAAAGTATTCCTGTAGCGATGCCCGCGGAGGCTGTCGTAGTGTTCATAACTCTCCTGTTTCTAATGCGGCTCGAGTTCGTAATAATTCTTTTTCACTGCGGAGATCACTTCTCTGTTTTCCTTCTTCTGTGTTTGGGGCACGCCGCATGAACCACGCTCCCGCGACACAGACGATGCTTCCAATTACGGAGATCAACGCCACCTTTTCATGGCGAATAATTACGCCCAGAACAAGCGCCACGGCTGGAATCAGAAAAGTCGTGGAGGAGGCGCGTGTTGCACCAAGCTTGCCGGCAGCAACAGACATAACTACGTATGCCACGCCGGTGCCTAACACTCCCAGAGCGAGCAGCGCAGTCGCAGGGCCGGTCATCCAACGTGCGGCCATCAGGGCCGGTACTCCCAACGGCGCGGTCAGAAGCAGTGCAACTATTTGGGCGCGCCAGATCACAGCCAGGGCGCCGTTGCGTTGCTGTAAAGGGCTCGCAATATTGAGCGCGATTCCGTAAGAGGTGAGTGCAGCGATAATCATCCCAATGCCGGCGGCGCTGCTGCGACCGACTCCGCCGGGAGCCAGGGCCATCAATACGGCTCCGCTCATGCCGACCACCAGGCCGGTTACGATTCGGCGCGAGGGCATGCGCCTGGCGATGATCGCGGCAACTGCCGCGGTGAACAGAGGATTAGCGCCGTTTAGCATTCCGGTGAGGGCGGAAGAGACATGCTGCTCGGCAAACGGGAACATGCTGAGCGGGAATGCCATCCACAGCACGCCCAGCCATGCGATGCCTGCCCAATCTGAACGCTTGACCGGTCTTCGCGCCGATGGAAAAAGAGAGAGCGTGGCAAACCCAAGGAGAATTCGGACAAAGGTAACGCCACTAGGACCGATAGCCTGCATTCCTTCGGCGATGAACAGGAATGAAGCCCCCCAAATCATCCCCGGCACGGCAATTAACCACCAGCCTCCTGATGCTGTATGTAAGGTTGCAGACGGTCGCTCGATTTTTGCTTTATCTTGCATGCTTCCCTCTTCTTGCCAGCCTAACCATAAAATTAAATGGCTCATTCATACATATCCATTTACGATAGTTTTTATGTACCACTTTTATGGCAAAGAAAATAACAGCATACGAGTTGGCTCTACCGCATCGCAGACCCGGTACACCCGCCTATCAATGGTTGTATGAAGCCGTGCGCTCAAGGATTCTGAGCGGCAGTTTGCCTCCTGGTACGCGCCTGCCCGCAACTCGCGACCTGGCCCGCCAATACGGGCTGGCACGCGGAACGATCGTGAATGCCTTTGAGCTGCTTGCCTCCGAAGGTTACGTCGAGGGTAGCGTTGGATCGGGTACGTATGTCAGCAAGGTCCTGCCGGAAAAACTGCTGCATGTCACTCAGGAAAAAGCAGCAAAAACAGCGATGCAGCGTGAGCGGCAAAGGAAGCACTCAGCAATTTCAGATTATGGCCGCCGGGTAAGGCTATTTGCCGGCTATGAGAACCGGCCCATACGTGCCTTTCGCGCCAACCTGCCGGCATTAGATCTGTTTCCCACCGAGCTCTGGACGAAAATCACGACGCGCTGTCTGCGCCGAATCTCAAGACGTCATCTGATGGGATGCGATCCTCTCGGGTACACTCCACTCCGGCAGGCGGTGGCAGAGTACCTGAGCAAATCGCGCGGTGTGAAGTGCGTGCCGGAGCAGATCGCGATCGTCACGGGCGTGCAGGAAGCGCTCGATCTAGTCGCCAGATTGCTGGTCAATCCCGGAGACCCCGTATGCGTGGAAAACCCCGGATACCCTGGTGCAATCCAGGTGTTTGAGGCATTTCAAGCGAAAATCTGTGCCGCCGGATTGGACGATGAGGGAATCACAATCCGCCAGCTACCTTCACGCGGAGTGCGGTTGATCTACGTTACCCCCGGACATCAGTTCCCTCTAGGAACTACCATGAGCCTGGCTCGACGCCTCGAGTTGTTGGAGTGGGCACGGAAATCGGGAGCTATGATTTTTGAAGACGATTATGACAGCGAATACCGCTACTCCGGCCGGCCCATTCCTGCCCTGCAAGGACTCGAGGACGATGGATCGGTTCTCTATGCCGGCAGCTTTAGCAAGGTACTGTTTCCCTCGCTCCGTTTGGGATACATCGTGGTTCCTTTCGGCTTGCTGCAGCACTTCGAAATCATGTTGTCATTGACGGCCCGGCACGCGCCGCTTCTCAGTCAGCTTGTGCTTGCCGACTTCATCTCCGAAGGCCACTTCGGGCGCCATCTGCGGCGCATGCGCGAAATCTACGCTGAGCGTCTTACCGTTCTTTTGGAAGAAGCGGAATTAAAGCTCGCAGGGCTGCTCGAAATCTCACCGATAGAAGCGGGGTTGCAGACGGTTGGATGGCTCAGTAGGGGTATCGATGCCGAATCGGCAGCCACTGCCGCATACGAACGCAATGTTGATGTGACTCCGATAGACCGTTATAGCCAAGGTAGAGTTGCGCCACATGGATTGCAACTGGGGTTCGCTTGCTTTAACGGAAAAGAAATTCGACGCGGGGTTCAAGAGCTGGCAGCTGCATTAGAGGGCAACCGGAAAAACTACGCCATCACTCGGCAGCTTACAAATAACGAGCCTTTGCGAAAGAAAGCCAAAGATCAGCCGCCACTGTTGCCATAGCAGAGGCAAGCAGCATCAGAACCCACCGCTCATGATTACCTAAATCGCAACTTTGAGTGAACGCCAACATTCTACAGTCCTGGTACATTTCCCACTTCCTTCGCAGCAGAAATCACCCAATGTCCATTGCTCATTGTTTCAATGTACTGGTTGAATGGAAATAATGTGTAGTCTTGACCGTTGTAAGTCACGGAAAAAATCTGCTCTGTCATAGTAGAAACCAACTGCGTGTCTGTTTGCGCACAGAGGAAAGGGCGGCCCAAGGGGCCGCCCGAAATTGCGATTTCAGGATTCAAGGCACATTAACAATGACACTTGAATCCCAGGTTGCACCGGCTGTATCCGTAAACTGGACAGTTACGCGATGTTGTCCGGAGGGCATATTCATGTTGAATCCGTGTACGGAATCAACATGCAGGGTTAAAACGTTGACATCGTCAACGAAGACGTTGAGAGAATCAATGGGAGCAAGACCGGGCGGTGTACCTTCGGCGGTCAAAGAGACCGGCGAATTCCTGGTTAAGCCGCCGAGCGGCTCGCAGATATAAGCGTAGGGCCGAATGGTCGGCTTCGGCGTTGGCCCAAGCGGACACGCAGGATCGGCGAAGCGGTCAATGATAATCATTCTCGATGTGCTGAACGTGCGCCCCGCCTGATCGAAAGCTTGCACCATCACTTCGTGAGTCCCTTGCGGAACTACGATCTGCGTATCCACGGCATTCGCACCGACTTCCTCGTACCACTTTTCTCCGTCAATGAAAATTTGCATTTCGTTCACCGGACTATCGTCGGTCACTGCCGCAAGCACAGCCATCGGCGAGCCGGGAAATGCTACTTCCTCGCCCGGACTGCAAATGGTCACCGAAGGCGATTCGGGGTTGAGAGGACATGGCGCATCCTGGTTAAGGAAGACTGAAATACGGTTATCGCTGACCACGGGAACGGCTACGTCCAATCGTCCGTTTTGGCTGAAGTCTCCCAGCGATACGGAACCGCGGACCGTTCCCTGCAGGAAGATGTCATATCCGGGCGTGAACTCGCCATCACCTCGCCCGAACCAGACCTTGATGTGATTTACCCCCGTGTCGTTGTTCTGGAAGGTTCCGAGGAAGGCTATATCGGGAATGCCGTCATTATTGAAGTCCCCGATAAAAGGCGCTCCGAGGTTGAAATACTGCAACGTTGAAATGTCAGTGTCCGACGCTCCCTGAAACGAACCATCGCCGTTACTCAGCAGAGCAGCGACGCCCTGGCATACCGTGTGGCCGCAGCCTCGGTACGTGATAACAAGATCGTCCAGTCCATCGCCATTGAGGTCTCCGGCGGCAATGCCTTGCGCGGTTGGTCCCCCGCTCGCGGCATTTTGGGTAAAGCTTCCGTCACCATTCCCGAGCATGAGCCACAGAACGTCAAAGCTGCCTGTGAAATTCCCGTCCGGGGCGGTGTACACGAGATCAGGGATGCCGTCTCCATTGAAATCGCCAATGGCCAACGTATGTGGGAATCTGTTACCGGAAGCGATGTCTGTGCGCGTGAAGCCTCCCGTTCCATCTCCCAGCAGAATAGAAATACTATCGGCGCCCGCGCTTGCCACGGCGAGATCGGCGTTTCCATCCTGATTGAGATCGCCGGCAACAATGGCGGCAGGGCCGTGTGCAACTGCAACATCCGTCTTGTTTCCGAAGCTGCCATCCCCGTTGCCGAGAAGGATAGAGATTGAATCATCACCCTCGTTGAGTACTGCGAGATCGGCGATACCGTCATTATTGATATCAGTAACGACCGCCGAGATCGGGCCGCCGCCGGTGACGAACTGTCCGCCGTCGTGGAAACCGCCGTCACCGGTCCCTAGCATGATCGACACCGTGTTTGCGCCTTTGTTTACGATCGCCAGATCGGGAATGCCATCCCCGTTAAAGTCGCCGGTCGCGGAAGAAAATGGACTTGCGCCGACTGTATAGTCCGACCTCTGAAAGAACGATTGCGGCGGCCCGCCGGCAGAAGCATTTTGATGAGCCGCCTGCGCCCTGATCGCGCCACCATTAAAACGGCTCTGTTTCTTTTTCTGGGCAGCTATGCTCGGTATGTTCAGACACAATAACAACACAGATAACAACACGCAAAAAGATCGCTTCATTTCTTTCCCCACTATTCTCGGTCATTGGCATTGCCAATACGCTTTGTTGGTGCGATTGGAGAGATACAGGCCTTCCACGGTTCGAGTGCACCGATTCAGAACCAAAGCTGTCTCGACAATGGTTCCTGCTACCGTGCAGCGCCGGCCTGAATGACACGCTACGAGGAAGCCCCTGTTGGCTGGAAGTGTTCGATTTCAGGACGTGGATTGCGGACGCACTTCACGGCCATTCACGCAATAGGATCGTTTCATGACTTTCTATGTTTCGAGAGAAACCGCAAATGGCGATCCGCCCAACTGGTGGTTTGGATATGGTCCACCCATTCCGCTCGGCAGACGCAACAGAACTCAACGAATGCTTGCATGAGGCTGTCACTTTCTCAGGGGTAGCTATTCTGATTCAGATGTTCTAGAACGAGTTGCTCATGGCAGAATTTGTGTGTCGCTGGGATAGGTTTTTTGAAACCGAGTTTGCGGTTTCTGAAGCCCCTGATGGCGCCAACACCGAACTTTGCTAGTTACGGTAAGGTCCACTGCTGATTAGCGCCGTTATTACAATCCCAGATATCAAGCTGAGTGCCATTGGTGGTGGACGATCCGGGATCGTCCAGACAGCGTCCCGAAATGGGATTGCTCAAAGTAGTCCCGTTCACCGCCCATTGCTGGTTGGCACCGCCATTGCAGGTCCACAGCTCGACTTTTGTGCCATTGGTGGTGCCGCGGGCGGTGATGTCCATGCACTTACCATTGATGCGAATCGTTCCGTCTGCCTCTGGAGTCCAATTCTGCGAGGCTCCACCGTTGCAATCCGAGATTTCAACTGGAGTGCCGTTCGTGGAGCTGTTGCCACTATCATCTACGCACTTGCCGGCGATACCAGACTTGATCGGTCCGCTCGTGGGACCGCCACCCAATAGCGTCACGCTAAGGTTGTCAAACTGATCGGTCTGATAGCCCACCACACCAATAGCCACCTGTCCGCTGTTATAGGTGGAATCAGATACTGACCCAAGCAGATGTCCATCCAGATAACCGCCGATGGCAGAGCCCTGGAATGTCATGGCCATCGTGTGCCAGCTACCAACGCCGGGTGCGGTCGTCGTGCCGCTGGCCAAAGTGGTGAAGGCGCCGCTCGTTGTGTTAGACAGGATCGACCAGGAACCTCCATCAGTGATTCGCAAGTAATAAGCAGCCTGGTGAGAGGGTGGCCTGGCCTGCGTGTTAGCTCGCCCGAGCAGTTCCACGGTTCCAGGCTGCTGCCACAGCACATCAGTCTGGACGCGGTAGTCGTTCCATCCGAGATCGCCAATCAATGCAAAAGAGTCGCTATCCGCCTCCCATTCAACGGGCTTTATAGGAGCCATTTGTTGCACGCACTGGCCACTGCGTCCGCCAGCGCAGGGCTCGACTTCAAAGGCGCCTTGCATGTCGGATAGATACTTCGCCTCTGAACCTGTCGTGTAGCCATCAAAGTTGTCGGCGTAAGGCAGAGGCAAAGATGTTGCCACAGGACTCGTTGCAGTTCCTTTGCCCTGGCCGGTCGTCGTTGACAGGGTATAGATGAAGCCGGGTTGCAGCGTCAGGGAGTAGCTCCCGCCGTTGGGCGTGATGTCCTGGCTGTGTACGAACAGGGTTCCGGGACTCGGCGACGCCAGGTTGCTGGTCCACACGTGTACGGCGCCGGTTGATAGCTCGCCGCTGACGTTGATGTTCACTGTCTGCGCAGCCGTTGCCGTGGTCGTCTCGATGATTGTTGTGTAATCGGAGTTGTTTGTGGATTTCAGCGTGACGTATGTGCCGTTGCTCTCCACGCCGCCAAGGTAGCCGCTGGCAGAGTCGATGATTTGCCATCCAGGCTGAGTGAATTGTGTGACCTGGGCCGTCGCCCACAGACTGTTGCCGACGCTGTATGCACCCGACCAGGGTGAATTTGCAATCATCAAGCCGTCCGTGTGGAAGGGGAGGTTGGGATAGAGCGCTGCGATCAATGGCCAGTTGATGTAGGCGGTCATCTTGGCGTCGGTATATCCGCGAGTGATGGAGCGAATCAGTGCCGCCGCTCCCTTGTTCATATCCTGGGATCCATTCTCGCTGGCCCACAATGGCTTGCCCGTGGACAAGGCATTCGCCGTGGTTGAACAGCTTGTCGCCGGCTTGAGATAGCCGCATGGATAATGCGAGCCAACGATGTCCACGGCTGCATCAAACGTTGGATCACTGACCATGGTGTCGGCCACACTCCAGCCGACCGAGTCAGCAGCTACTACCTTGATGTTGCCGAATCCGTTCGTCCGGAGAGCATTATGAAAGCTCTCGTACCACGTCGTGTTAAAGCCTTTTTCGTTCCGCCCGCCGATGTAGCTGATGGTGAAGCCATGTTGCCGGGCGCAGTTCAACCAGGATAGATAGTAGTTGATCGTGTCATTGGACCAGTAGTTTCCGCCGCCGATCCAGCCCGGCGCGGCCCATGCCAGTGCGTAGAATTTGATATTGGGATTACGGGCCTGGGCCTGCCCCATCAGCCACCACTCGTAGCCGACATTGCAGTCGATGGCTCCCTTGGTGTGCTCGATGCTTGGCTCCGCCCCGTCGGTTGAATTGGCGTCTCCGCCGACTTCAACTTTGAGGATTTGAAGGTTGGCCCCATATCCGGGCTTGAACAGGTAGTCCAGGATTTGGCTTTGCTGGGCCGCTGGATAGTCAATCAGCAGGCGCGAGTTCCCTCCGCCGCCGCTGATGGCGCCAATTCCGTCAAATGTGCGGCCCCTTTGTATGCCATCAACCGAGATTGTTGTGTTTTGGGCTGCAGCCGGAAAAACCAGCACGACAGCAACGCAAGTCAGCAACAGGGATGTGATTAGGGTTCTTGACAAGGTGCTCCTTAACATTCGTTCTCTTCTCAGTTTCTAATATCGTTGCTTTCCTCAAGAAAATTCGGCCCATTCTGGGGGAACCCAAATGGGCCGATGCTCTTAGAAAGTAATGCGCAGAGCAAACTGCAAGATGCGCGGGTCACGAGCCGCTGTCGGCTGGCTGAACTGGCCAATGCTGAAGATCTTGCCCAAAGCGTCATATTGGGGAGGATTGGCCAACGTGCCGTCGGGCTGGAATTTCGCCGTTGTGTTCACTGCAGAGAACTGCGGGTGATTGAACACGTTGTAAGCTTCGGTCCGGAACTGGAACCGCAAGCGCTCGCCCACCTGGAAGTTCTTGAAGAGCGATATGTTGAAGTTGGTGAGTCCCGGACCACGAGCTACCGTTGGCCCCGTATTGCCATGGTTGCCATTGGCGAAATGGCAGAACTGGTATCCCGCCGGGGCTCCCGGTGGCGCGGTATTGCAACTGACCACATCCGGCAGTGTGAACGCGTAAGGATTGAACCAGTGGCTGTAGTTCCGCTGATTGCTCGACAGATTCGCATCGCCGATGATCCTGGGCCGAAAACCATCACCACCTCCGGTGAGATCGGTATTGGTCCCGCTGGGGAATTGCAAATTGCCGCTGCCCATGAAGGTATCGGAATTGCCGCCGTTCCAGAATAGAGGTGCGCCAGAGCTGAATCGCGTGATGCCGGCAATCTGCCATCCGTCGAGAGCGTTTCGTACAAAGGGGGTGTCCCAGATCCGGCTGGCCTTGGGCACATCCACCAGATAATTGATGGCTACGATGTGGGTCCGATCGTATCCAGCGGTGCCGTAGTTGTAGACCTTGGGCGAACCGGCATAGCGGACGATATCGGATTTGTCGCTCTCGTTATAGTCCATGGCCTTCGACCACGTCCACACGCCGCCAAATTCCATGCCTCGCGAGAATCGATGGGTCACCTGGGTTTGCAAAGAATGGTAGCTGGAGTTGCCGGTAAAGGTCAGCACCGGGGCGCCGGCATAGCCTCCATAACAACAACCGGCATACCGTATGGCATTATCACTCAGAAAAACAGGCTTTGTGGGGCTGTTGCTGGGATTGTTGAAATCGATCATGCTATAGCGGGTGCCATAGGGCACCATGTTGAGATCGGTGAGCTGCCCCATGTGGCGTCCGAAGCTGCCCACATAAGCGACGTCCACCACCGTCCCATAACCGATTTCACGTTGAATACCGAGGCTGGCGTTGTAAGCCACGGGCTGCGTGCTGTTTCGCAACAGGATGCGGCTGATACCGACTGGGGCCTCGAAGCCTCCCTGGGTCAGGAAGGCGCCATTGAATACAGGCGCGGTACCACTTCCACTCCAGGTAGTCCCGTTAAACTGCTGTGCGCTTTCGATGAGTGGTGGATTAGTATCCAAGTCGCCCAGGATGCCTGCTCCCTGCCGCGGATTGTAGTTCACTCCAAATCCGCCTCGCAGAGCTGTCTTGCCATCGCCGAAGATGTCATAAGCAAAGCCGAAACGGGGCGCAGCAAAGATGCCTTCAAAATCAACCAGCCCGTTAGGGTATCCATTGATGCCGGAGATAACCATCCCGTCAGGATTAGGTCCATATCCAGGAGGCACGAAATTTCCAATCAGGACTATCGGCAAAGCGTTCCCATTCGCATCACATGCCGAGTTCGTAGTAGGGTTAAAGGCAGACTGTCCCAGCTTCGCGTTCTTGCATGTTCCAGCATTACTGTTGGCTTTGGTAATTGTGTAGTCTTGAAACAACTGCGGCGCGGTTGCGGGATTATACAGCGCTTGGTTCAGTGTGGCCGCAACATGCTGTCGAGGTATCTGTGGCAGACCAGCAGTAAAGCGAACGCCGAGATCAAGCGTCAAGCGAGGCAGTGCCTTCCAGGTATCCTGCACATACCATTCCAGGATTGGAGTAACCGGGGCATAGTTAACTCTATTGAACGGTTCGGTATAGGACTTAAAATCACCCAGCAAAGCATTGGCGAAACCATTGCCGCTGTTATTCGGGTTGTTCGAGCCTGTAAAATCGAAGCTTCCCGGGAAGGCGCTGCTGCCGGTGTGGAGTTGCCAGTATGTCGCTCGCTCCCCCTGAATGCCAGCCTTGAACTGGTGCGCGCCCCACAGCTTGCTGATTCCTTCAGTCACTGTGTAGCTATAAGCATGGCCCGAGGAAGGATAGCGCATATCATACTTGATATCAGGCGAGTTGCTGACGCCGAACGCCACAGCAGGCAGAACTGTTAAGGGATTGCTGGCAAAGTTGTTGATCATGCCATAATTAAACCCAACTGTTGCTCTCTGCAGGTCACGCAGGGCTTGGGTGGACTGGTTGAAGTGCCCGGTTGCTTCTCCCCAGCCTATCGTAAGTTCGTTGACCAGCGTGGGAGTGACGATCCAGGTCAGGGTTCCTCCAACATTCGGGCCGGTGATGACATCGTCGGCGCCATCAAGGTCCCACTTATTATTGTTGGTCGAGGCATCGACGCCTCGATCGTGGGCAGTCAGATTCATGCCGCGAATAAACGCCTTCAAATTGTTACTGAAGTTATAGTCCAGGCGAAGAATCTCCTGGCTTACGGGCTTATCCTGCGAATCCTGGACCTGATAGTTGTAGCCGTTGATTGCCTGAAACGTCGAGTCGAACATCGGCTTCGGATACATGTTCAGGATGGCCATGAAGTTCGGGTCAAGGCGGTTACCGGAAATCTTCGCTCCCGTTGTCGTAGTCGTATTTTGGAAACAACCCTTATCATTAAATTTCTTACAAGTGAGACCCTGCGCAATCAACACAGGATCAGCCAAAAACAGCGGCTGGGGAATACCGTTTTTGGCGCCGTTATAAGTTTGCGTAAAATCACCCTGCCGCTCCAGGGCAGTGGGGAATGTGAATTGGCGTATGGCATTGGGCGCTACGTTTTTCAGAATTTCCTGTGAATAGAAGAAAAATGCCTTATCGCGATTCGTGTTGAAATGGCCCGGAATGAAAATCGGTCCACCGACGTTCCAGCCAAAAGTTTCATAACGATACTTGGTTTTGGACGGCAGGATCATGGTGCTGGGATCGCAGGTTGTCTTTCCACCACTGGGACACTGCTTCAACCGGAAATCAAACCAGTTCCTGGCATTAAAAGCTTCATTGCGAATGTAACTGTAGACGCCTCCGTGGAAATCGCGGCCGCCGCTCTTGCTTACCACATTGATAATGGCGCCAGAACCTTTACCGTACTCGGCCTGATAACTGTTCTGAAGTATCTTGACTTCAGATACAGCGTCCATGTTAAGAGGAGTATCTAAATTTTTGCCACCGCGAAGGTTGCCGGAAATGCCATCCATATTCATGCCGCTGTAGTCGCCCCGCGTACCCGAGACGGCAGAGGGAGCCGCAAACGCCCCAAGCGCATTGGAGCCTTCATCGTCTTGCACCACACCAGGCAAGACGGTCAGCAGAGCCATGAGGTCGCGGCCGCGCGACATCAGGTTCGTTACCTGGGTCGAATCGAGCAGTGCTGAACGTTCACCGCTGTTGACCTGCACCGGGGTCGCATTGGCCTCTACTGTGACGGTTTCTTTGACCGTGCCCAATTCAAGGCGCAGATCGCCAGCCGAGAGCCGCTCCGAGGAGCTTAACCTCAGGTTTCTCTTTTCCAGTTCCTTGAATCCCGAGGCATTGACCCGCACCGAGTAGGTACCTGGCTGCAGCGTCGCAAAGATAAAATCGCCGGTGGACCCTGTTTTCACGGTCCGCGTGTCTCCCGTCTGCTGGTTGGTGAGCGTCACCTCCGCATTGGGAATGACATTGCCGCTGGAATCGAGCACTCGTCCCGCAATATCACTGCTGGAGCTCTGCGCCAGGATAAAATTACTGTGCAAAGAAAAAACGGCCAGAATGACCGCAAGAATGTAGAGCTGCTTGCTTTTCATAAACTCCCCCGTAACTCACTTTGAAAGTCGGTACTTGCCGTTCTTTCTTTCTTTCTTTTCTTGGGCAAGCAATTCGGTGCAACTTGCCTGTGGCTCTATGTAAACGTTTTCATATCGTAAACATTTTGGACCAGGGTAAAGATGCCGATTTGGGCCAGTGTTGCCAAGTAATTTACTGTGAATTACTGTGAATCGGGCGTAGAGAGGGCTGGCTGAGGAGGCTCGCTTAGCTATGTGGATGGGTGCGGTAAGCGATGATCTGATATCCCGTTGCTCCCGGCTCGGATTCCAGGAGAACCTCGAAGGAGGGAAGTGGGTCGCCTGGCCGCAGATGCAAGAGCTGATACAGGCGTTCCAGTTCCGGTTCTTTGGTGACCAAGTCGAGAGCGCCCGAGGCTGAGCCCATATTGGCTCCGTACATTGCAAGCACGTTATTCCGCCCGGTCGCTGATCTCACAAAAGCAAGAACTGCATAGCTGGGGCCTCGTGCGCTGCCGTAAATATAAACCGGCTGCTCGCCCGCCTGAGGCACAACATTGACGATCATGCCATGGCGTTGTTTGTCATCATAGCGAAATTGGAAGTTCAGCGTGTCGGCCAGCGGAGCCTCTCCGGGAATAGCGCGGCTTTGCCCGAGCAGAATGAGGTTGCGCGAAAGCGGTATCCTGATATCGAAGCTGCGGGGTGAGACGGTGGTGGCCGAATAGCCCAAGCGGGTGAGCGTGGTCCACAGCTCTTCGAGAAGGCCCAATTGATCGAGTGGAATAGCACCCCTTTCGAGCCCTCCACTGATATACGCCTGGGCCTTCGGGGAACGCATCACCGGAGTCAGTATTTCATCGGTATAAATTCGCCCCACATAGTCCTTCATGTCAATTCCGTGCCCCGTTATATTGGCCGCGACCAGAGCGCCCAAATCGGGAGGGACGATCTCTGCCGTCTCTCCATTCGCAAAAAATTGGCTCCAAAAGGCTTTAAGGTAGGGCTGTACGACCGATGCCGGCGCTGCCCGACGATGTACCGTGTACCAGGCTGTTGCCAGACCTGCTCCAAGGGCAAAGGCCACGACCAGGCTTGCTGCCATCAGCCAAGGCCGGCGTCGCGGCCGAAGCGGCTGCACATCCGGTAACGCGATGGCAGCCGGAGTTACCGCATTCTGAGCCAGCATCAGTTTTGTTTCTCGCTGGATGAATCGCGGAATATAGTGGCCCGGGGGAATCTCAATAGTGACAGGCTCGTCTTCGCCAGCCGCCAAAAAATATTCTTTGAGCCGCCTGCGAAGCTGCGAAACTTGGACGCGAACGATTGTATCCTCGTTGGAATATCCGGGTTCGCGGCCAAAGACTTCAATCCCGATCTGCTGCTCGCCTAAAGGAACATCGGGATGGTTGAGGGCGTGCGCACAAAGGTACTCGAACAAAACCCGCGAACGGGGAGCCTTGTTGAGGGGAGCATTCTCCGCCACTCGGCGGACGAGTTTCCACAGTTGCGCTTTATTCTCATTCAAATCCAGGCTGTCTGAAGCAGTCATCGCTAATCCATGCTTCGCCTTTGCTTGTTTGTCATCCATCAACTTCATCTTCGAGGTTGCTTGGCTCTGTCTTTTCGCCGCGCTGCAATGGTCCGACCGCACTTCATGCCTGGCAACCGTTGCGGATTGAAATAAATACCGGGCCTATTCTATGCCAAACACCCGCAACACTCGGAGCTTACTACGCAAGAAACGGTTTATTTGTGGGTAGCCCATTTCTTGTATGTGTCAATTCTGGGAATCACGGTTTGGCTTATCCTATGTGATGGATTCAGCGCGATTTGGCGAGATGGCGGAATGCTGAAATGTGCAGGTTGAGCGTTTCTGGCGCGCCCGGAGAGATTCGAACTTGAGCCGTTTTGCGGGCGTCTGAGCCCGCAGGCGAAATCCTGAGCGAAGCCGAAGGATCGGACGCGAATGTTTTGATATCAGAAAATACAAGCATTGGAAGCAATGGCGCGCCCGGAGAGATTCGAACTCCCGACCTACTGATTCGAAGTCAGCCGCTCTATCCAACTGAGCTACGGGCGCGCATAATGTTTTTGCGTCGGCAAAGATATTCTACTCGGAAGTGGGCCTTGAATGTCGCTTCTTTGCATGTTGGCTGGAACAGCAGCAGCCAGCCGGTGTCTGCTTTGTAACGCTTCGGAGCGCTCACTGAAAGCTTCGCCAGCCAAGGCGAGCCTTGCGGCGCCGATAACAATAGCAACACTCATTAGGGGCCAGCATCCAATGTCCAATTGCCGAGCATTACCTATGCGCCTGCCAGATTCCCAAAAGCAAAAAGGGCACCAACACGGCGAGAATCCACAGCTTGGCAGAGGTGCGTATCTTTTCTTCTTTTTCCCAGCGGAAGAGTTTCATTCCCACAAATCCTCCAACTACGATCGTGGTCGCCAGTGCCGCCAGGGGCTTCCAGGCGCCGCCCACGCCTTCGCCTCGCTGCATCATGGCCTTTACGCCGTTCACCAGATAGCTTGCCGGAATGAAATTAGTGAATACCTGCAACCATCGGGGGAACATTGAGACGGGGAAAGTTGCGCCGCTCAGAAACAACATGGGAAAGTAGCAAAGCTGCACCAGGATTGTGCCCTCTTGCATGGAGTTGGCAACCGAGGCAATCACCAGCCCGATGGAGCGAAAGGCCACCTGCCCCACGGACACAAACACCAGCAGTGACGCCAGGTTCTCAGGCCACGGCATATGGTAGTAGAAGTGCGCGAGCGCAAACATCACCACGATGTAAGGCAGAAAAATGGCCCAGCCCGTGACCATAGCTCCCACCAGCAACGGGGCCGGCGTGATGGGCGTCACTTTATAACGCCGCAAGATATTCATCTCCCGCTCCTGAATCGCCCGGATGCCTCCACCAAACAATCCATTGCCTAACACGCCCATGGTAAGCGTCATGCTCAGGACCTGGACCATCGCCTCGGGATGGTTGCGCGCATGGAACAACATGCCGAAGATGAAGAAGAACATGAGCGGAAACAGATAATTAAAAAAGATCACGGCGCGCATGCGCATCGCCAGCTTCAGGTCAATTGCAATCAGGGCGAGATAAGATTTTATGTTCATTTGTGTTTTGCTTCGTTCCTGACACAAACTCATTTATGAAAATGCTCTAGTCACGCAGCCTCTTGCCGGTAAGTTCTACGAAAACATCTTCCAGTGTCGGCCGCTTCAGGTGCACGTCTTCCAACTGCATTCCATTCTGTTCGAGCCACTTGATGATCTCCCCCAACGTGCGCGCGGGGCGGGTTGAATAGACGGTCAGGCTGCGGCCATCCTGATCGAGGTTGTTGCTGACTGCATCGGGCCATTGCGGCAGTTGGACGCCATCGAAGGGTTGAGCACAAACGATCTGGATGCGGGATTGTTCGCGGCTCTTTTGCTGCAGCTCCCGGGGTGTGCCCATGGCCACGATCTTGCCTTCGTCCATGATGGCAACGCGGTCGCACAGCCGCTCTGCCTCTTCAATGTAATGCGTGGTCAGCACGACGGTGCGCTTTTCCGCTTTCAACTCTTCAATCAGCCGGTGAATTTCCAGGCGAATCTGAGGATCGAGCCCGGTTGTGGGTTCATCCAGGAACAACAATTGTGGATCGTTCACCAGCGCCAGGGCAATCGCCAGCCGCTGCTTCTGCCCGCCGGAAAGAGTTCCGTAGAAGGCCTCTCGCTTCTCCCACAACTGCAACCGTTGCAGAAGCTGTTCAGAATTGAGGCTGCGCGTATAAAGCGCGGCGAACAGGTCAAGGGCCTCGCGCACGCGAATCTTGTCGGGCAGGTTGGTGGCCTGAAGGCAGACACCGATCCGGTCTTTCAACTGCTGCTTTTGCAAATCGGGATCAAACCCCAGCACTATGGTTTTGCCACCGCTGCGCGGGCGCAGCCCTTCCAGTATCTCTACCGTGCTCGTCTTGCCTGCGCCGTTCGGGCCCAGAAGACCAAAGACCTCGCCGGAAAGCACTTCAAAATCGATGCCTTTGACCGCTTGCAGCCGATCATAGCTTTTTTGCAACTGCTGGACAGAGATGACCGCTTCAGTGCTCATGATGATCAGTACTGATTCAGGGTACAGAGAGGATTCATGAATGTCTAGCGACGCAACCCCGACGATTGTTACGGTCAGCCGTGCCGCTGAAAGGCCGTGCGACGAATGCCAGGGAAACGGCAGTTTTATTGGGAAGCCAGCTCGATGCCGGCCTCCGGCTCGGTATGTGGCTTAATGAGATATTCGCGGATAATTTCTGAGATCAGCGCGGCGGTGGGCACGGCAATCAGTACTCCCACGATTCCGGCAACGGCGTCACCGATGACGATAGCAACAATAATCGAAACTGCCGGCAGATGCACGCGCGCTTTCATGATGCGCGGGTTAAGGATGGCATTTTCCATATTGTGGTACACGAGGTAGAAGATGGTCACGCCCAGCACTTTGCCAAATCCATCCAGCGCGGCCACCAGGCCGGCGGCAATCAACGTCAGCACGGGTCCCAGAACGGGAATAATATTAAAAATTGCCGCAAGCAAGCCAAGCACGTAGAAGTAGCGCACATGCAGCAGCCAATAAACCAGTGTAGCGGAAACTCCCTGGGCGAGCATGAGCACTCCCTGGCCTCCCAGCCAGCGCCGCATACGGCTGCCGCCGCGCTCCAGGGTGGCGCGCAGGCGTGGCTCCTGATCGCGGGGAAAGAGCGCGATCATCCAGTCGAACGCGGCTTTGCCGTCCAGAATGAAATAAGCCGCCAGCAGAATCACAGTGATGGCCTTCACCAGGCCGCTGGTAACGTTACTAAACAGGTCACCCACGCTGCCGATCAGGAGTTCCGCATAATGCTTGAGGTCGTTTTCGTCGAGGCGCGTGGACATGGGCAGGTGCTGGTGCGCCCAGTTGACCAGACGTTGCACATGGTCGGGCAGTTGCTGGGAGAGCCCGCGGGCATCGCGCAAAATGGGCGGCAGAGCCAGCGAGACAAACAGGCCAAGCGCGAGCGCGACTCCAAAAAAGAAAATCAGGAGGCTGAAGCCGGGGCCGGGGTGGCGTCCTTTGATGCTCCAGCCTGAGATCCAGTCCACAATGGGCGTAAGCAGCACAGCCAACAGTACGCTGACCCAGAGCAGCAGAAGCGTGGCGCGCAAGGTATAGGCCACGTAGAGCAGCGCGCCCAGGGTGAACGCAAATAACACCGTCGATTTGGAATTTCCGTTCAATGCGAGCCGAAGGGTTTGATGCTAAACGGCGAATACAAAATCACGGTCAAGCTAAAAGATCAGAGAATATAGCGCGATAAGTCCTGGTCTTTCACAATGTCGCTCAGCATTTTTTGCACATAAGCGGCGTCAATTGTAACTTCTTTTTCCTTCAAATCAGGAGCCTCGAAACTGATGACATCGAGCACGCGTTCCATGATGGTGTGCAGGCGGCGAGCGCCTATGTTTTCCGTGTTCTCGTTGACACGGAAGGCAAAGTGCGCAATCTCATCCAAGGCCTCGCGGGTGAATTCCAGCTTGACGCCTTCGGTTTCGAGCAGGGCGGTGTATTGCTTGACCAGCGAAGACTTCGGTTCGGTAAGGATGCGGATAAAATCTTCCATGGTCAGCGACTGCAGCTCCACGCGGATGGGGAAGCGGCCTTGCAATTCCGGAATCAGGTCGCTGGGTTTGGAGACGTGGAACGCGCCGGCGGCGATGAACAGAATGTGGTCGGTGCGCACCATGCCGTAGCGAGTGTTGACGGTGGTGCCTTCCACAATGGGAAGAATATCGCGCTGCACGCCCTCACGCGAAACGTCGGGCCCGTGGCCGCCTTCGCGGCCGGCAATCTTATCAATCTCATCGAGAAATATGATGCCCGACTGCTCCACGCGCTCGACGGCGATGCGCGTAACCTGGTCCATATCAATCAGGCGCTGCTCCTCTTCCTGGATCAGGTATTCCACCGCCTCGCTAACCTTCATTTTGCGCTTCTTGGTGCGCTGGCCGAAGATGTTGGGCAGCATATCTTTGATGTTGATATCCATCTCTTCCACGCCCTGGTTGGAGATGATTTCAAAGGCGGGGAAGGCCTTTTCCCGCACTTCGAGCTCAACCGTGCGCTCATCGAGTTTGCCCTCGCGCAGTTGCTGCCGCAACTTCTCGCGCGTGCGCTGGTGGGAATCGCTTTCGGCAGGCAACACATTGGAGGCTCCATCCATGGGAGGAGTGGGCGCGGGCGGGGGCAACAACAGATCAAGCAAACGCTCTTCGGCGTTCAGTTCCGCTTTATCGGCCACGTCTTCGAGTTTTTCCTGGCGCACCATATCAATGGCAATCTCCACCAGGTCGCGGACCATGGATTCGACGTCGCGGCCCACATAGCCGACTTCGGTAAACTTGGAAGCTTCAACTTTCATGAAGGGAGAGTTCGCCAGCTTGGCCAGGCGGCGGGCAATTTCGGTTTTGCCTACGCCTGTAGGGCCGATCATAATGATGTTCTTGGGGATAATCTCTTCGGCCAGCTCGGGCGTCAGCCGCTGGCGGCGCATACGGTTGCGCAAGGCAATGGCGACGGCGCGCTTGGCGTCGGCTTGCCCGATCACGTACTTATCAAGTTCAGCAACGATCTCGCGCGGGGTGAGTTCATCGAGCGCGATCTCCTGCTCTTCTGCGGTTCCGGGAAGATAAAGTGCCACAACAACTCCTACAGAATTATTTCACCACGGAGGCAGGGAGACACGAGAAAATATTTAAAATAAAGTGCAGAGAACATTTCGTGTCCCGTTGTCAACCTGCCGTTGCACGGCTGTCAAGCCTGTAGCTCTTCGAGGGTTACACTCTTGTTGGTGAATATACAAATATCGCCGGCGATGCGCATGGCCTCTTCGGCAATCTTGCGCGCGGGCAAATCGGTATTTTCATATAACGCGCGTGCCGCTGCGGTGGCATAAGCGCCTCCGCTGCCGATAGCGGCAATGCCGGAATCGGGCTCAATCACATCGCCTCCACCGCTAATCACAAAGGTCTGGCCGGCATCGCACACCAACAGCAACGCTTCAAGATGGCGAAGCACCTTATCGGTACGCCAGTCTTTGCCTAACTCTACAGCGGCGCGGCCCATGTTGCCATGGTACTGCTCCAGCTTGGCCTCGAAGCGGCTGAAGAGCGAAAAGGCATCGGCAGTGGAACCGGCAAAGCCGGCCAGGACTTTATCCTGGTAGAGCTTGCGGATCTTCTTTGCCGTGTGTTTAATGACGGCCTCGCCCAGCGTCACCTGCCCATCGGAGGCCATGACCACTTTGCCGTCGCGCCGGACGCACAGAACCGTTGTGGAGCGTATCAGTCGAGTTTTTGCCATAGACGTAATCTTTAATTATACCGTTCGGAGGGGAGCTGTAGGAGTGCGCGGGTCATGAGGCATTCTGTGGCGCGGATAAATCACTGCCACGACAAATTGTCTCGAATGCGGGCTTACCGTCGTCTCGATCCGCGTGATCCATCGATCCCCCACACTTCACCAGCGTAGGTAGTAAAGAAGATGGCAAACAGGAGCAGCAGCGGAAGATGGTCGAGCTGATTGGCGACGTAGTGCCACATGGGTCCCTGGCCGCCGCCGTGCCAGGTCGCCAAGGTGAGGTTCAGCATGTGCAGCATCCCCAAAACCGAGAAGGGCCGCACCCACAAGCCTAGCACCAGGGAAGCGCCGATGGCGAGCTCAAGCACCCCCACCGTATACGCAAAAAAGACGGCGTGCGGCATAACAAAACGCGCCAGCAGCCTGCCATAGAACGGGACCGCCTCCACGCCAATGTAAGACTGAAGATATTTTTGAAAGCCGCCGTGAGCAAAGGCGGACGAAGCGACCTTAAACTCGCCCAAAAAAAGAAATATTACGCCGGTAAGGATGCGGGCCAAAGCGATTGTACGGTTAGGAGTATTCATCGTTATTTTATTTTCGTATTTTTTGATTTGCTTGCGGCGCGGTCTTTCAAGCGAATCACAAACTTCAGCCCGGACCAAATCTCATTTACGGCGCAGACCTTCACATCCACCAGGCCCGCTGCGAGCCCGATATCGCGAATAATATTTTCATTCAAATCCGACTCTACGCCTGAGCTTTTCTTCGGCCATGAAATCCATAGCATTCCCGCAGGCGCAAGCTTGGCCGCCCAAAACGGGAATTTATTCTTAAGCTCGGCCTGCGTCTTCACAAACAAGTGCACATAATCAAGCGGCGGCTTGCCGTTAGATTTTCCGGACGAGATCCCCAGCTCTTTCAGTACATCTGCCGGCGTTTCCACCATCGAGAGGCTGAAGCCCTCTTTGATGCCCAGCTTTTTAACCAGCGGAGTTCCCGAGTATCCCGCCATACGATTATTGCAATTCGTTCTTGAAGACCTTTCCGTCTTTCATGATAAATTTAACCGATTTCAATTCATTCACATCTTTGAGCGGATCGCCGGCGACCGCCACAATATCCGCATATGCGCCGGGAGCAATTACGCCCAACTCCCCTTGCCGCTCCAGCAGTTCGGCAGCGCGTGAGGTTGCTGCCTTGATTGTGTCCATCGGCGCCATGCCAAATTCAACCATTCGCCCGAACTCCTGGGCGATAGGATCGTTCCAACTGAAGCCGCCTACATCTGTACCGAAGGCAATTTTTATCCCTGCCTTCATCGCCTTCTGGAAGGATGCAATATGCAGTTCGGCTCGCTTGCGGTCACGCTTGCCGGCAGGCGTGTTCTCCGGGCTCCACCAGGAGTAATAGACGCTCAACGTAGGCACGTACCATGTGCCTTGCTTCAACATCTGCGCGATATTGGCGTCGGTGAGTTCCAATCCGTGCTCGATCGAGTCGCATCCGCCATCGAGCGCTCGCTGCATGCCCTCGCCATTGTAGACGTGGCATGCAACTTTTTTCTTCCAGCCATGGGCTTCATCCACGATGGCCCTGATTTCTTCCAGCGTAAGGGTAGGTTGTGAAACCAGGTTGCCCTGTTTATCGAGCCAGGAGCGGTGTGTCATGTAGACCTTTACCCAATCCACTCCATTATCGAGTTGCTCGCGAGCGGCCTTGCGCGCTTCGACCGGACCATCAATGATCTGCACGCCTTTAGGCAAAGTGCTCTCGATTTCAGGCGCATAGCCCTCGAGGGGATATCCACCAGTCGTGGAGATCGCGCGTCCGGTGGTGAACATGCGCGGGCCGGGGACATATCCATCTTCAATCGCGTGCTTAATACCGACGTCGCCGTAACCGGCTCCTTCGGTTTCCATATCTCGAATAGTCGTAAAGCCCTGCTCCAGGGCGCGGCGCGCAGAAACTGTCGCGCGGGCGGCGCGGTATGCCAGCCCATACTTTAAAAGCTGAATGTCATAGCCGCCTTGCGCGGGGTCTTCTCCTTGCAGGAAGATATGAGTGTGGGTGTCGATGAGTCCGGGCAGCAC
>Ga0070741_10006825_pt1 | contig 24193 bp, 18 predicted proteins | sample Coa_R1_4_FD_66440 | JGI IMG/M metagenome (GOLD analysis project Ga0070741, IMG submission 66440) | Surface soil microbial communities from Centralia Pennsylvania, which are recovering from an underground coalmine fire - Coalmine... | ecosystem: Environmental > Terrestrial > Soil > Unclassified ...
GTCTTCTTCAGGACTTCAAAGACCGACGCGGTGTCCTGGTCGCCGAGCCCCATGGTCATGGCCTGGCTGTAGACCGGCTGCGTCAGCGTAAACAGTGGGGTCTCGACGCCGACGTCATCGGCGAATTCGGCAATGATCGCCATGTCCTTTTTCCAGGTCGAGACCTTCATGGTCGCGGGCTCATATTTGCCTTCGACCATCATCGGCGCCCGCATCTGGAACATGCGCGAGCCGCCAGCGCCGGGGCCGACCATCTCGACGACCAGTTTGGGATCAAGTCCGGCGCGCTCGGCCAGGATCATGGCTTCTGCCGTTGCGACATTGTGGATCGCAACCAGGTGATTGGCGACGAACTTCATCCGGCTGCCATTGCCGTAAGCGCCAAGGTCGGCGCTTTGCTTGGCGAAATCGGCGAACAACGGCAGGCAGCGCGCGATCGCCGTGCTGTCGCCGCTGGCATAGACGATGAGGTCGCGCATCTTCGCCTGCGCGCCGGTGCCCGACAGAGGACAATCGAGCGGGATATGGCCGGCCGCTTTCAGGATCGTCTCGAAGCGCAGCTTGTCGGCGAGCGTCAACGTCGACAGCTCGATCACGATGCGCTGGGGCTGCCCGGACTCCGCGATCTGCCTGGCAACGCTCTCGACCGCCGCAGGCGTCGGCAGGCTGGTCATGATGATGGGTGCGCTGCGGACGACGAGCGCCACGCTTTCGACGATGGCAACGCCGGCTTCCGCGAGTTCAGCGCATTTGGCGGGATCGGTATCGAAGCCAACCACATGCCACTTGCGCTCGACGAGGTTACGCGCGATCGCGCCGCCCATGATGCCGAGCCCGACAATCCCAACCGTTTTGTCCATGAACCGTTCCCGCCGAGAATGCGCGCCCAAATGGCGCAAGCTGTCTTCAATAGCGATTGATCGGCGAGGAGACAATCGGCAACGCGACGATCGCCGTGCGGCTTTGAAGAATTCCGGGATTCTTTTGCAGATATTGTGCAATTGCGCAGACGCGCGGGGTTTCGACATCAAACGAGGCCGCGTGGCGTGATAGATGCGCGCGTGTCGAAGCAACGATCACGCAACGCACCCAAGATGAAAAAATCAATCGTCACTGTCGCGCTCTGGATCCTTGGACTGCTATTCACCTTTGCCAGTTTCAGGATTCATGACCCCTATCTGTTTTTCCTGGGCCGCACCGGTGCTGCCGCGATGCTCGCCGCAAGCCTGGCCATGCTTGCGCTTCTCGTCTGGAACCGGAACTGGCGCGGAATCCACGGAAGATTGTTGATCCTGCTGTGGTGCCTGCCGGCAACCTCGATGCTGGTCGCGCAAGCCTCGTTCTGGCTGTCGAGGCACGAGGTTCGAACGACCAAGGCCGATGAGGCCAAAATCCTCGGACGACACTTCATCGTCGGCTATTCCTCGTTCGCCGAGGTCGCAGCGCTTGCCGAGAAAGGATTGATCGCGGGCGTCTATATCACCCGCCACAATGTCGCGGGCCGCAGCACTGAGGCGGTCAAATCCGAAATATCGGAATTGCAGGCGCGTCGGCGCGCGAGGGGTTTATCCCCGCTGATCGTCGCCGCCGATCAGGAGGGCGGCATCGTCTCGCACCTGTCGCCGCCGCTCGTCGCGCAGCCGGCGCTCGCAAGCTTCGCCGATTTGTCGCCCGAGGTACGAAAGATGAGCGCCGAGCAGATTGGCCGCGCGCAAGGCGAGGAGCTGGCGTCGATCGGCGTCACCGTCGATTTTGCGCCGGTGCTGGACTTAAAGCCTGCGACCGGGCACAAGTTCGACTTCAACACGCTGATCAACAAGCGCGCGATTTCGGACGATCCTGAAAAAGCCGCGCAAGTGGGGCTCGCTTACGTGCAAGGGCTCAACGCGGCCGGCGTCCAGGCGACGTTGAAACATTTCCCGGGACTGGGCCGGGTCGGTTCCGACACCCATCATTTCGCTGCCAGCCTCGATACAGCGCTCGCTGAGCTCGAACAAACTGATTGGCGGCCATTTCGTGAGGTGCTTGCGGCGTCGAACGCGCTGCTGATGGTGGGCCACGTGACATTGACCGCGGCCGATCCGGATCGTCCGGCCTCGCACTCGAAAAAGGTCATCGACGGAATTCTTCGGCAGCAGTGGAAGTATCAAGGCGTCGTCATCACCGACGATCTGGTGATGGGCGCGGTCTATACCCATCTTTGCACCGCGGTTGTCGAGGCGCTGAATGCCGGCGCGGACCTGCTGCTTTTCGCCTATGACGGTTCGCAATTCTATCGCGCTTTCGACTGCGCGTCGGAGGCGCTGAAGCGACGCGAGCTGGATCTTGCGGCGCTGCACGACAGCGAGATGCGTCTCGATCGTGCGTTCCGGCATGACGGGCCGGACAAGGCCGCCGGCGCGACGTCTCCAGGGTCCAGTGATCGCGCAAGCGTCCATTAACAACGCTGCACAATCCGCCCCTCCGGCCGGCTCGTCTTTCACCGAATTCGATTGACGGGGTGGGTCCGCCGCGCCTTAATAAGTGATCGGGCGATAAACAAGGGTAAAGCGGCATTCATCGCCGTCTTGATACAAGCCTATAGCAAGAATCGAGCGTATAAGAAAACAGGGCATGGCGGGCGCGATCGGGAGGACCGCGAGATGACAGCTACCGGTCTGAAAACGAATGTTTCCTCGGGTGCGGATACCGAAGAGCGCGCCTATGCGGGGATGGTCGCGCGCGCCGCGGCGCTGGCGCCGCGCTTGCGCGAGGGCGCGCTGCGCTCGGAACAACTGCGCTGCCTCCCGGAGGAGGCCGAGCGCGAACTGCATGAAAGCGGGCTGTTTCGCATCGTGCAGCCGAAGCGCGTCGGCGGCTCCGAGCTCGATTACGTCGCGCTGATCGATTGCGCTGACGCGCTCGGGCAGGGCGATGCCTCGGTGGCCTGGACCTTCGCCAATCTTGCGAGCCATCACTGGATGCTCGCGATGTTCGATTCCCGCGCCCAGGATCTGGTCTGGGGCAAGGATCCGAACACGCTGATCGCCTCGTCCTTCATTTTTCCCGCCGGCCGCGCCCGCAAGGTCGATGGTGGCTATGTGCTGCGCGGCAGCTGGCCGTTTTCGTCCGGCGTGAATTGCAGCGAATGGAACATGCTGGCGAGCGTGGTGTCTTCCGAGGATGAAGCCGACGGAATCGAATATCGCATCTTCCTGCTGCCCAAGAGCGACTATCGCATCAAGGATACCTGGGATGCGACAGGCCTGCGCGGCACCGGATCCAACGACGTCGAGGTCAGCGATGCCTTCGTGCCGCAATCGATGACAGTCGGCGTGCACGAACTGGCGGGCGGGCCAACGCCCGGCAGCGCCGTCAATCCGAACGCGCTCTACAAGCTGCCGGTGTTCTCGCTGTTTCCTTATGTGCTCTCGGGCGTCGCGCTCGGCAATGCGCAAGCCTGCCTCGACGACTACGTCAATCTCGCGCGTCACCGCGCTTCCACCTATAACCGCGCCAAGCTCAGCGATTTCCAGACCACGCAAATCAAGATAGCGGAGGCCGCTTCCAAGATCGATGCGGCGCGCCTGATCATGCGCCAAGCCTGCATCGAGGCGCTCGCCGACGCGCGGCGCGGGCGCATTCCCGATATGGCCACAAAGACAAAGATGCGGCGCGACGGTGCTTTTTCGGTCAACCTCTGCACCGATGCGGTCTCGTTGCTGTTCGCCGCGAGCGGCGCGCGCGGCCTTTACATGGCGAGCGCGCTGCAGCGCCAGTTCCGCGACGCGCATGCCATCAATGCGCATATCGCCTTCAATTTCGATGCGGCGGGCACTAATTACGGGCGGGTCGCGCTGGGCCTGCCTTCCGAAAACCTGACGCTGTGAGCCGGAATGAACGATAAGCCAACCCATGTGCCGGAGCCGGAGACCGCCAATGAGCTGGCGAGCGGAAGCTCGCCGCTCGATGCCCGGGATTTCCGCAATGCGCTCGGCACTTTCGCCACCGGCGTCACCATCGTCACCGCAATGGCGGACGACGGCAAGCCTTACGGGCTGACCTGCAATTCCTTTGCCTCGGTCTCGATCAATCCGCCGCTCGTGCTCTGGAGTCTCGGGTTGTATTCGCAAGGCTTGCCGATTTTCCAGAACGCGAGCCACTTCGCGGTCAACGTGCTCGGGGTCTCGCAGCAGGCGCTGGCGTCGACTTTCGCGAAATCCACGGTCGATCGCTTCGCCGGCGTGACGTGGAAGCCGGGGCTCGGCAACGCGCCGCTGCTCGCCGACTGCGTCGCCTATTTTCAGTGCCGCGCCGCCAACCGCTATTATGGCGGCGACCATGTGATCTTTCTCGGCGCCGTCGAGGCCTATAGCTATGCCAGGAAAGAGCCGTTGCTATTCGCCAGCGGCGGTTATGGGCGCTTCACGCCACAGGTCGCCGCTGGCTCATGAGCAAGAAGACCCCAACCAAGCGAGCGCGCACCAAGCAACGGCGTTTGTCGCCGGATGACCGGCGCAAGGAATTCGTCGCAAAGGCCACGGAGTTTTTCGCCGAAGAGGGCTTCGGCGGCGGGACGCGCGCGCTGGCGCGCCGGCTGGGGGTGACGCAGCCGCTGCTCTATCGCTATTTCCCGAGCAAGGACGACCTGATCAAGGAAGTCTATCGCACCGTCTATCTCGAGCCGTTCGGTGACGGCTGGGAAAAGCTGCTCGGCGATCGCACGCGGCCGCTTCCCGAACGGCTCAAGGAATTTTACGACGCCTATACCGGCGTAATCTTCAGCCGCAAATGGCTGCGCATCTATTTCTATTCCGGCCTCAAGGGACTCGAGCTCAACCGCTCTTATGTCGGCATCGTCCGCGACAAGATCCTGACGCGCATCGTCCGGGAATGCCGGCACCACGCCGCCTTGCCGGCGCAATCGAAGGCGAGCGCCGCCGAGCTCGAGATGGCCTGGGTGTTTCACTCCGGCATTTTCTATTACGGCGTCCGCAAGTTCGTCTATGACGCTCCGGTGCTGGAGAGCAAGGAGCAGATGATCAGCGACGCGGTCGATGCGTTCCTCGCCGGTTTTGCGCATGTGTTTGGCGAAAAGGAAGATGCGCGCAAGATTGCGGTGAAGGCGCTGGTGTAGCGCTGCTCTGCGGGACGCGTGGAGGGTCCTCGCTACTTTCCCGCATTGACCCGCGGCATCACTTTTTCCGCCATCAGGATCATCGACTGGCGGCCGAGCTCGCGGTCCTTCCAGTCCTTGCCGGCATAGAGCAGCGTGCCGAAGGTGCCGACCTCGTCCTGGAATGCGAGCAGCTGATCGGCGACGCTTTCCGCTGTGCCGTGGATGATCAGCCTGTCGCAGATCGATTCCAGCGTCACCTCGTCGTCGGGCTGATCGCGCCGCGTCTTGAACAATTCGATGCGGCCGTTCTTCACCAGCTTGGTGAAGAGCGAGCGATAGTAATAGACGTAAGGCCCATCGGGATCGGTCGCGTAGGCTTTGGCCGTCGCGGCGTCCTTGGCGACGAACACGCTCTTCGCAACGCGCCAGTTGGCAGGATCGGCCGGACGGCCAGCGCGCTCACAGCCCTCAACATATTTCGGCCAGTGGCTCTTCACCCAGGCCGGCATCAGGAAGTTCGCCGAGATCGGCTCCCAGCCACGCGCGGCGGCCTCGGTCACGCCCTTGGAAAACGGCGCGACCGCCGTGACCACGATGGGCGGATGCGGCCGCTGCAAGGGCTTTCCGATGAAACCTTGCCCGACCTCGGCCATCAGCGTGCGCTCGACCGAGAGGTTCCAGTATTTGCCCTTGATGTTGTAAGGCGGCTCGCTCGCCCAGATCTCGAGCACCTGGTTGATCGCTTCGAGGAACATCGCGTTGCGATCGGCGTCGAGATTGCCGAACACTTCCGCATCCGACAGCAGACCGCCCGGGCTGATGCCGAAGATCAGCCGCCCGTCCAGCATGTGGTCGAGCATCGCAAGGCTCGCAGCGGTCGCCGCGGGATGGGTGTTCGGCATGTTGACGGTGCCGGTGCCAAGCTTGATCTTTTTGGTCGCCGCCGCGATCCACGCCAGAAAGGCAATGCAGGACGTGATGTTTTCGGCGCGGTCGGTGGTGTGCTCGCCGACATAGGCTTCGGTGAAGCCGAGCTCGTCGGCCAGGATGAATGCCTCGCGGTCTTCCTGAAGCGAAACCCGCCAATCCTTCTCCAGCGGATGGATCGGCATGGTGAAGAAGCCCAGTTTCATTCGCGTGGCTCTCCCTGAAGCGGTGACCGCGGGTAACGCTTTCATCCCTTATGCCGATCCGCTCGCCTAGTCATCAGAAATAATCGGTCGATAAACAAACTTGACCTTTGGCGGGTCGGCTCGTCTAATCGCTCGAAATTCGTGAGGGAGAATTTCGCCTTATGAAAGCGCCGGCTTTCGACTACGCCCGCGCGACCAGTGTCGCCCATGCGATCGCGCTTCTCGCCGAGCACGGCGAGCGGGCGAAGGTGCTTTCGGGCGGTCAGAGCCTGATGCCCGCGATGAATCTGCGGTTGCTGGCACCGGACCTGATCGTCGATATCGGCGCGCTCGACGAGCTGCGCGGCATCAAGACGCAGGGCGACGTGCTCTCGATCGGCGCGCTGACGCGCCATGTCGATCTGCAACATTCGGGCGAGGTTGCAGCGCACGCGCCGCTGCTGAAAGAATCTATCACCCACGTTGCGCATCCGGCGATCCGCAACCGCGGCACGATTGGCGGCAGCCTCGCCCATGCCGATCCTGCTTCCGAATTGCCGGCCTGCGCCATTGCGCTCAATGCAACCATCGTTGTGCGTGGGCCCCAAGGCGAGCGCCGGATTCCGGCCGAAGAATTCTTCCTCGGAATTTACGAGACGGCGCTGTCGTTGGAAGAGCTGCTTACTTCAGTTGAAGTGCCGCTGCCGCCGCCGCATTCGCAGCATTACTTCTGCGAGTTTGCCCGCCGTCACGGCGACTACGCCATTGTCGGTCTTGCGGCTCAGGCCGTGGTGAAGAACGGACGGCTCACCGATCTTCGTCCTGTCTTCTTCGGCGTCGGCGACAAGGCGGAGCATGTGCAAGTGCCGGCGCTGCTCAACACGGAGGTGACGCGAGAGACACTGTCCGAGGCGCTGCAGGGACTAGAGCAGGCCCTCGATCCGCCCGAAGACCAGCAGGCAAGCCGTGCGATGCGATTTCATCTGGCGAAAGTGTTGCTGGCGCGGTGTGTCGCGGCGTTGTTGTCGAGTCCCGACCTTGCGGCGGGGGCGTCCGCATGACCGCGCCGCAGGCCATCGCGCTGCAGGTCAACGGCGAACGCGTCGAGGCGCATGTGCTACCCAGGATCAATCTGGCGGATTTTCTGCGCGAGCACCTCAAGCTGACCGGCACGCATGTCGGCTGCGAGCACGGCGTTTGCGGCGCCTGCACGGTCCGCGTCAATGGCGAGATCGTGCGCTCCTGCCTCATGCTGGCCGTGCAGGCGAACGAAGCCGTGGTCGAGACCATCGAAGGCCTCTCAGACTCCGGCGAGATATCGGATCTTCAGGAAGCGTTTCGCGCGCGCAATGCGCTGCAATGCGGCTACTGCACGCCGGCGATGCTGATCACGGCGCAGGAGTTACTCAAAGTGGAGGCCGAGCCTGATCGCGATCAAATCCGCGAACATCTTTCCGGCAATTACTGCCGCTGCACGGGCTATCAGGCGATTGTCGATGCGGTGGAGGCGACCGCCAAGGCGCGCAAGAACAAGGCGCCCAGGAACCGTGATGCGGGGCGCGCGCCATGAACAGGCCCGAAGGAAAAACGCTGTCCGAACTCGATCGGCCAAACTCTTACATTGGCAAGACGGTGCCGCGGCCGAATCTCGACCGGCTGCTGCAGGGGCGCGGGCTCTATGTCAGCGATATCGAGCTGCCGCGGATGGCGCATGTGGTCTTTGTGCGTTCACCGCACGCTCATGCGAGAGTTATCTCGATCGATACGCAAGGAGCGAAGAAAAAGCCCGGCGTCGTCGCTGTCGTGACCGGCGAGGAACTGGCCGCCGTGATCACGCCATGGGTCGGCGTGCTCTCGCACATGAAAGGTCTTAAATCCGCACCCCAGCGCGCGATCGCGACCGAGCGGGTGTGCTGGCAGGGCGAGGCGGTCGTGGCCGTGGTGGCCTCGAGCCGCGCCGCGGCCGAAGACGCCGCCGATTGCGTCACCGTCGAATACGAAGAACTCGAACCGGTCACGGATATGCGCACGGCGCTCGATCCGGCAACGCCGGTCATTCATGCTTCGCTCGGCGACAATCTTGCCTTCGAGCGCACGTTCGAGGCCGGCGCGGTCGATGCGGCGTTTGCCGAGGCGGATGAAGTTGCGGAAGCCGAATTCGTGTTCGGGCGTCACACCGGCGTGACGCTGGAGCCGCGGTCAGTGGTTGCGGACTGGAACGCGGCCGAAGAGCGGCTTACGATCTATCAGGGCACGCAGGCGCCGCACATGGTGCAGAACATCGCCGCGCTGCATCTTGGTCTCGAAGAGGCGCAAGTCCGCGTCGTCTGCAAGGATGTCGGTGGCTCCTTCGGCATCAAGGTGCATATCTATGCCGACGAGATGGCGACCTATGCGCTGTCGAAACACTTGAAGCGGCCAATCAAATACGTTGCCGACCGGATCGAAAGCTTCAACACCGACATCCACGCCCGCGATCACCGCTGCAAGGCGCGCATCGGCGTCAAGCGCGACGGCACCATTACCGCGTTCGAGATCGACGATCTCACCGGCATCGGTCCTTATTCGATGTATCCGCGCACCAGCGCGATCGAGGCAAACCAGGTCGTCAACCTCGTCGGCGGTCCGTATGTGACGCCGAACTATCGCGCCCGCGCCCGCGTCGTGTTCCAGAATAAGAACGTCATGTGCCAGTACCGCGCGGTCGGCCATCCCATCGCGTGTTCGATCACCGAGGGCCTGGTCGATCTCGCAGCAGGCAGGATCGGCATGGATCCGGTGGAAATCCGCAGGCGCAATCTGTTTGCGGACGACGCGTATCCTTGCGCCTCGGCCGCCGGCCTGCGTTTCGAACTGTTGTCGCATCACGCTTCGCTCGACAGGCTGCTCAAGATGATGAACTACGACGCGCTTCGCGCCGAGCAGGCGGCGTTACGTGCGAAGAACATCCATCGCGGCATCGGCATCGCGAGCTTCATCGAGGTGACCAATCCGAGTGCGGCGTTTTACGGCGTCGGCGGTGCAAAAATTTCCTCGCAGGATGGCGTGGCCATACGGCTCGATGCGCAAGGCGCGGTGGTCTGCCAGACCAGCATCACCGAGCAGGGACAGGGCTCGGAATCGCTCACGGCGCAGATCGTCGGCAGCGTGCTCGGCGTGTCGATGGAAAAGGTCCGCGTCATCCTTGGCGATACCGATCAGACGCCCTATGGCGGCGGCACCTGGGCCTCGCGCGGCGCCGGCATCGGCGGCGAGGCGGCGCTGCAGGCCGCCAAAATCCTGCGCAAGAACATCCTCGACGTTGCAGCCGCCATTCTGCAATCGACGCCAGCCGAGCTCGACATCGCCAACAACGCGGTGGTGAATGCGAACGACGGGAGCCCGAGGATCGAACTGCGCGAGCTTGCCCGCATCGTCTATTTCCGTCCCGATACCTTGCCGCCCGGCATTCAGCCCGAACTGATGGCGACGCGCCACTATGTGCCGCGGCAATATCCGTTCGCGTTCACCAATGGCGTTCAGGCCTCATGGCTCGAGGTCGATACCGACACTGGTTTCGTCAAACTGCTCAAGCACTGGGTGGTGGAAGATTGCGGTACCATCATCAATCCGCAGCTCGTGGACGAACAGATCCGCGGCGGCGTGGTGCAGGGGCTGGGCGCTGCACTGTTCGAGAAATGCATCTATGACGAGCGTGGGCAACTCACCAACGCCAACATGGCGGACTACTTGGTGCCGATGTCCGGAGAGATGCCGGATATCGATGTCGGCCACGTGGTGTCGCCGACGTCCGAAAGCGAACTCGGCGCCAAGGGCGCGGGCGAGGCGGGCACCGCAGGTGCTGCGGCCGCGGTCGCCAATGCCGTGAACGACGCGCTAAAACCGTTCGGCGCTGTGATTACCGAGATTCCGCTGACGCCGCAGCTCATCCTGACGGCGCTGAAGCGAATTTGAGCGGCGTCATCGAGCTCCGCTCCAATATCCTCATCCTGAGGGCTTGCAAAGCAAGCGTCTCGAAGGATGAGGCCCATCGCTGGCCTCACCCTTCGAGACGGCTGCTACGCAGCCTCCTCAGGGTGAGGACTACAGCTTGTCGACCGGCTTGAACGTGCCGTCACCCTGGATCAGCGTGAGGAACACCCGCGCCGACGCATCCCGCATCTTCTGTCCGACGGTGAGATGATCGCCGCTGATGTCGAACCGACCGACCTCGTTGATGACCCGCAGCAGTCCGGCGCGCGTCGGGTTCGGGCCGGCCATGTCGAGGGCGGCGGCAGCAAGCCGGCCGCAAATATAACCCTCGAGCGAAACGAAATCCGGCGGCAGGCTCGGGTCGATGGCTTTTTCCGCGGCCTGATAGTCCGCGACGACTTTCACCGACGTATCCCACGGAAACGGCACGACCTGCGAAACGATCACGCCATCGCCATCGGGCCCGAGCTCCTGCGCGAGCGCATCGGCGCCGACAAAGGAGACGTTGACGAAGATCGGGTAGAAGCCGCTTTGATGCGCGAGCTTGATGAATTCGGCGCAAGGGGCATAGGTGCCGATCATCACCACCGCTTCCGGCTCGACCCGCTTCAACACGCGCATCGCCATGCCGACCGCCCTGGTGTTGCGTTCGTAAGTCGCTTCGGCCGCAAGCTCCATGCCGCGCTTTTCGAGCGCGAGCTTGACGCCGGCGAGTCCGTCGCGGCCGTAGGAATCGTCTTGATAGAAGATCGCAATCCGCTTGATGTGGCGATCTTCGGTGAGATGCTTCACCCAGGCCTCGGCCTCGGCGCTGTAGCTGGCGCGAATGTTGACGACGTTGTCGAGATCCTTTTCCCGCAAGAAAGCCGCCCCGGTGAAGGGACCGATGAACGGAACGTTCTCGTCTCGCGCGATTGGCTCGGTCACCAGCGATGTCGGCGTGCCGACCGCGCCGATCAGCGCGAACACCTTGTCCTCATGCAGCAGCTTGACCGTCTGCAAGACCGAGCGATCTGGGTCGTAGCCATCGTCGCGGCTGACCAGTTGCAGCGTGCGGCCATGGACGCCGCCTTTGGCGTTGACCTCGGCAAAAGCCGCCAGGATCCCCTGCCGCATCTTCGTGCCCAGCGCCAAAGAAGGACCCGACAGCGCCGCCGCCTGACCGAACACAACACGGTCCGGCATCACGCCGATTTCGCCGGCCTGAGCCGGACCCGCCAGCGCTGACAGCATCAGGCCGCCGAGAATCTTGGATTGCATGAAACGCATGTCGGTTACTTCTGAACAATCGGCGGGAGGCGGAAAGCGGAATGCTAGCCGTTTGCGGTGAAGAGCTCGCTAATTCCGCCGCGGAGTTGCGGGTTCCACGCCTGGCGCTCTTCCCGCCGCGCCAAACCCTTGAGATGTCCCGCCGCGGCGTCGTTTTCCGTCGCATTTCTCGGCGATGTGGCAGCCGAGAATGATCTTAAACATCGTTAACTAAGGCCTCCGAACCCCCCGCTATCTATACTGATATTTCAGGCTTTTTAACCAGGCTCCGCGCCATAAAGGGCGACGATTGCGATGGTCGTTTCTTAAGGGGTGAAGATGAGCGGTCGAGGTCCCGGCGAGGTCAGCCGGGGTGACATGGTCGAGCGGAGGAAAAAGCCCGCATCCCGATCCGGGCCCAGTCGGCCGGTCTGGGTTGCGGCTGCGATCGGCCTGTTGCTCACGATCGCCGCGACCTATGCCGTCGCCCGCTGGGAGCGCCGTTCGATTTGGACGGAATTCGAGGCCGTCGCCGCGACCCAGCTCATCGAGATGCAGAACGGCGTCAACGAATATCTCGGCCGTCTGGTGACGCTGCGCACGCTGTTCGAATCCGCCAACGAGGAAGTGACGCGCAGCGAGTTCGAGGTTTTCGGTTCCAGGCTGTTCGAGAACCATCCCGGCGTTCTGCGCGTCAGCTGGTTGCCGAAGGTGTATCGCCGGGAGCGCGCGGAATTCGAGGTCGCTGCCATCAACGACGGCATTCCGGCCTATCATTTCAAGTCGCTGTCAGGCGGACTGGTCACCGCCGCACCGGAGGCCGACTTCTATTTCCCGATCCTGTTTTCGACCGAGCCGAAAACATCGTCGGTCTACGGCATGGATTATTCCACTGACGCGATCCGCTGGCCCACGCTCGAGCGCGCGCGCGACACCGATACGGTCGCCGTCGTGCCCACCCGCCTGTTCAAGCACGACCATGCCGGCGACCACGGTGTTCTCGTCGTCGTTCCCGTCTACGTGAAGGGAACCTCGCGCGCCACGGTCGCCGATCGCCGGCGCAACCTGACCGGCTTCGTGGTCGGCATGTTCGATATCGGCCCGCTCTTGAAATCGATCCGCAGCGCGAGTCCTGAATCCGCAGCCGTCATCCTCACGGCGTTTCCGCCTTCGCAGAACGGCAGGGAGCAGGTCCAGCCGGATTATGCGTCGATATCATCGGCCTCGCTTGCGATGCGAGCGCTGGCGCGCGGGCCGCACTGGTCCGGCACGCTTCACATCGGCGACGCGAACTGGCAGGTCAAGGGTATTCCCGCGGCCGGCGGCCATCTGACGGCACGCTACGACCGTGCGCTCACCGTGCTCACCGCGGGCTGCGCCGTCACCATTTTCCTCTGCGTCTATCTCGGCATGGCAAGCCGCAACTCGCGCGAACTGGCGCTGGCGAACAGCCGCGTGCTTGAACTGGCGCAGACCGACATTCTCACCGCGCTGCCGAACCGGGCCTTCTTTCTCGAACAGCTCAAGCAGGCCGGTACCGATCAGCAGCAGCATTTGCGCGGCGTGTTCTCGGTCTTGATGCTCGATCTCGATCGTTTCAAGAACGTCAACGACTCGCTCGGCCACGCCGCCGGCGATGCGCTGCTGCGGCAGGTGGCTGGACGGCTGCAATCCGCGCTCCGCGAAGACGACGTGCTGGCGCGGCTCGGCGGCGACGAGTTCGCAATCATCCAGGCCGGCCATCACGATCAGCGCACCAACGCGATGGATCTGGCAAGCCGGCTGTCAAGGCTGATCGCCGAACCGTTCGATCTTCCCGGCCATCAGGTCGAGATCGGCACCAGCATCGGCATTGCGCTGGCGCCAGAGCACGGCGACGACCGCGAACAGCTGTTGAAAAAGGCGGACCTTGCGCTGTATCGCTCCAAATCCGCGGGCCGCAACTGCTTCACCGTCTACGACGAGGCGATGTCGGCCGAACTCGAGGCGCGCAACACGCTGGAAGGCGACTTGCGCGATGCGATCGCGCGCTGCCAGTTCGAGGTTCACTATCAGCCTTATTTTGACGTCGAGAGTGGACGCCGGCGCGGCGCCGAGGCGCTCATTCGCTGGCGTCATCCGGAGCGGGGGCTGATCCCGCCGGACCAGTTCATCCCGCTCGCGGAAGAAACCGGGCTCATCGTCGCGCTCGGCGAATGGATCATCCGCCAGGCCTGCGATGACGCCACGCTCTGGCCGGCGGACACCAAGGTTTCGATCAATCTGTCGCCGGTGCAGTTCAAGCAGGCCGAGCTGTTCGAGGTGATCGTCACCGCGCTGGACAAAACGGGATTGCCGCCCGAGCGGCTCGAAATCGAGATCACCGAATCCGTGCTGCTGGAGCGCGCGGCTGAAAATCTCGCTTTCATGGAGCGGCTCAACATGATCGGCGTTTCGCTCGCGCTCGACGATTTCGGCACCGGCTACTCCTCGCTGAGTTGCCTGACCACGTTCCCCTTCAACAAGATCAAGATCGACAAGTCCTTCATGGGCAACCTCTCGGCGCATTACAAAAGCGCGGCGATCATTTCCTCTGTGGTCACGCTGGCGCGTGGCCTCGACATGTCGGTGACGGCCGAAGGCGTCGAGACGGCCGAACAGCTCGAGGGACTGAAAACCCTCGGCGTCAACTTTGCGCAGGGCTATTTGCTCGGCCGCCCGGTGACGGCGGGCGAGCTCGACAAGCAGCCGGCGATTTTCGGCTCCCTCCACGCCGCCTGAGGCGTGATTCCGGCTCGCTTTTCGAGCCGTGCGCGCGGGTCTGGGATGCCCTTGGCATGCCACCGCGGATGGTAACGGGATGGGTCAGCTCTCCCAGCGAGATGCCCACCCGATAGGCTGGAATCACCGCCGATCCCCCGCTCATAGAACGATTATGCTTTTTTCATGGAAGCTATTGCCGGGTGCGGAAATATAATCCTACCTGATAGATGGATCCCAAGGGCATCCTTGGGCGTTCATTGACGGGACAGTGGAGGGATTTTCACCATGGCTGCCGGGTCGCAAGGGCGTGATCGCACGCCTCTGCCAGGATTTGCAGGTCGCGCGTGATCGATCCTGTCTTCGTGGCATCCGGCTTTTTCGTCGGACTATTGGTCGGCCTGACCGGTGTCGGCGGCGGCTCGCTGATGACGCCGCTGTTGATCCTGCTGTTCGGCATTCACCCGTCCACCGCTGTCGGTACCGATTTGTTGTACGCCGCGGCCACCAAGGCTGGCGGCGTCGTCGTGCATGGATGGGAACGGACCATCCATTGGCGGGCGGTCATCCGGCTTGCTTGCGGTAGCATCCCGGCCAGCATCCTGACATTGCTCGTGCTGTGGCGGCTTGACCTCTCGACCGAGGCTGCGCGCGGCCTCGTCAACTCCGTGCTGTGCTTTGCGCTGATGCTGACGGCGACCTCGCTGATCTTCCGCAAGCTCATCATCGAAAAGCTGCGCGCGCGCATGGAGCGCGTCGACGACGCGACGATCGCGCGCTTGACCGTTCTGGTGGGCGTTGCGCTCGGCGTGCTGGTTTCGATTTCCTCGGTCGGTGCGGGCGCGGTCGGCGTCACCGCCTTGCTGTTGCTTTATCCGCAACTGCCGATGTCGCGCATCGTCGGCTCCGACATCGCGCATGCCGTGCCGCTGACCCTGATCGCCGGCATCGGGCACTGGGCGCTGGGCGCGATCGACTGGCAATTGATGGGCGTGCTCTTGATCGGCTCGCTGCCGGGGATCGTGATCGGCAGCCTCTGCGCGGTCCGCGTTCCCGAAACGGCGTTGCGGCTGATGCTGGCGGCGATCCTGATCGTGGTGGCGGGCAGGCTGGGCGCGGAACAGTGGCGCTCGGCGGCGCCGAACCTCGCCGCCGCCTCGTCGCACGCGGCCGCGCCCGCGCAAAGCGCGCCGCCGGTGGTGGTGCTGCCCGTTGCGATCGGCGCACGCCCGGCCAATTGACCTCAAGACATCTGCAAAGCCGGTGGCGCGGGCCACCGGTTTCGTTTGCCAAAGCTTGAAGTATAAAATATATCCCGATCTTGTCCTCCTTTGAAATCATTCGACGAGGTGGCGCATGGCGGGACTGCCGCATTCCCCGCACGCGGTCGTGACGGGTGCCGCGCGCGGCATCGGCCGGGAAATTGCCGCAACGCTGGCAAGAGCTGGCGCCGATGTCACCGTGCTCGGACGTCACAAGGCCGCGCTTGACGACCTCGTCGCCAAGGGCGATGCGCATTTTTCCATTGTCGCCGACGTCATCGATCAGGCCGCCGTCGATGCCGCGATGCGAGAAGCCGCAGCGCGCCGGCCGATCAATATCCTGATCGCCAATGCGGGCGCTGCCGAATCCGCGCCCTTTGCCAAATCCGATGCGGCGCTGTTCAAGCGCATGATCGACGTCAACTTCATGGGCGTGGTTCACTCGATCCAGGCCGCGTTGCCGTCGATGCGCTCGCGGCCGTTCGGCCGTATCATCGTGATTGCTTCGACCGCGGGCCTCAAGGGTTACGCCTATGTCAGCGCCTATGCTGCGGCCAAGCACGCGGCGATTGGTCTGGTGCGTTCGCTGGCGCTCGAACTTGCGCCAACGCGCATTACGGTGAATGCGGTCTGCCCCGGTTTTACCGACACCGATCTCGTCGCAGGCTCGATCGACACCATCATGAAAAAGACCGGCCGCGATCGCACGGCGGCGATTTCGGAACTGACCAAACACAATCCGCAGGGGCGGCTGGTATCGCCGCAGGAAGTCGCAGATGCCGTCTTGTGGCTGTGCGGCGAGGGCGCCGGCGCCGTTACCGGCCAGGCGATCGCGGTCGCCGGCGGGGAGATTTGAGAGGAAACCTTCATGAGCCAGCCAGCCAACCCGGTCTCGACCCCGCTCGCGCAATATGCGCCGCGCCATTTCCTGCTGAAGGTCGAAGGCGGCGTCGCCACGGTGACGCTGAACCGTCCCGAGCGCAAAAACCCGCTGACCTTTGAAAGCTATCGGGAGCTGACCGATTTCTTTCGCGCGGCCTCCTTCGACGATGACGTGAAGGCGGTCGTCGTCTCCGGCGCCGGCGGCAATTTTTCTTCCGGCGGCGACGTGTTCGAAATCATCGGCCCGCTGGTGAAGATGGACACCAAGGGCTTGACCGCCTTCACCCGCATGACCGGCGATCTCGTGAAGGCGATGCGCGCCTGCCCGCAGCCGATCGTGGCCGCAGTGGAAGGTATCTGCGCCGGCGCGGGCGCGATCATCGCGATGGCCTCCGACATGCGGCTCGCGGCGGCCGGCGCCAAGGTCGCATTCCTGTTCAACAAGGTCGGGCTTGCCGGCTGCGACATGGGTGCGTGCGCGATCCTGCCGCGCATCATCGGCCAGGCGCGCGCCTCGGAGCTGCTCTACACCGGCCGTTTCATGAGCGCGGAGGAGGGTGAGCGTTGGGGCTTCTTCAGCCGCATCGTCGCACCTAGTGACGTGTTGGCGCAGGCGCACGCTTTGGCCAGGGACATTGCCGCAGGTCCGACCTTCGCCAACACCATGACCAAGCGGATGCTGGCGATGGAATGGGCGATGTCGGTGGAAGAGGCGATCGAGGCTGAGGCCATCGCGCAGGCGCTGTGCATGACGACGGCGGATTTCACCCGGGCCTTCGAGGCCTTTGCGGCGAAGCAAAAGCCTGACTTCAAGGGGAATTGAGGGGCTGATTTCCCCCGCATCTCGGCCTTCATGGATCGAGACGCGCTAAAGCGCTCCTCACCATGAGGAACTTCGGACCTCATCCTGAGGAGCCTGCGCGCACCCGAGCAGGCCGAGCGAGAGCGAGGCCGTCGCGAATGGTGCAAAATGAGCGCAGGCGTCTCGAAGGATGGCATCGAGAACAGCGCTTGCCAAAAATTATTTTAGGTTTAAAATAATTTCCATGCTTGAACCCAAATGAGGTTCCCATGAAGGTCGCGATCATCGGCGGTGGACCGGCGGGTCTTTATTCGGCGATCCTGCTTAAAAAGCAGCGCCCGGAGGCCGACATCACGGTCTATGAGCGCAACCGCGCCGACGACACCTTCGGCTTCGGCGTGGTCTTTTCCGACGCGACACTGGACAATTTCGAGAAGTACGATCCGCCGAGCTATCGCCGCATCACCCAGGAATTCGCCTACTGGGACGACATTGCCGTGCACTTCCGCGGCACCGTGCATCGCGTTGGCGGCAACGGCTTTTGCGGCTGCTCGCGCCGCCAGTTGCTGTTGATCCTGCAGGAGCGCGCACGCGAACTCGGCGTCAAGCTGATGTTCGAGACCGAGATATCGGACGAAGCGCGCTTTGCCGATGCCGATCTCGTGGTGATCGCCGACGGCATCAACAGCCGCTTCCGCGAGAAACATGCCGCCCATTTCGAGCCTGACGTCGACTTGCGTTCCAACGTCTTCGCCTGGATGGGCTCGACGCGTCCGCTCGACGCCTTCACCTTCATCTTCCAGGAGACGGAGTGGGGGCCGTTCATCGCGCATGCCTATCAATACGAGGCGGGGCGATCGACCTGGATCTTCGAGACCGACCCCGAAACCTTTGAGCGTGCAGGCCTGACGGGCCTCGACGAAAAGCAATCCGCCGATCGTATGGCGGACATCTTCGGCTGGTTCCTCGAAGGACATCCGCTGCTGACCAATCGCTCGATGTGGCGCAATTTTCCGATGATCCGCAGCCAGCGCTGGGTCAAGGACAACATGGTGCTGCTGGGCGATGCCAAGGCGACCGCGCATTTCTCGATCGGCTCCGGCACCAAGCTTGCGATGGAAGACGCGATTGCGCTGGCTGACGCCATGCGCGGCGCGCCGACGGTCAAGGCCGCGCTTGCGACCTACGAGCAGGGCCGCCGTGAGGAGGTCGAGAAAACCCAGCATGCCGCAGACGTGTCGCTGGTCTGGTTCGAGCATGTCGATCGCTTCTGGGATTTTGATCCCGTGCAATTTGCCTTCGGCGTGATGACCCGGGCGAAGGCGATCACCTACGACAATCTGACCTTGCGTGCGCCGGAGTTCGTCTCCGAGGTCGACAAGGCCTTTGCGCGCCACGTGCGCGGCCAAGGTTTCGATGTCGACGTCGAAAAGCCCTCGGCGCCGATGTTCCAGCCGTTTCGGTTGCGCGAGATGCAGCTTGCCAACCGCGCGGTGGTGTCGCCGATGTGCATGTATTCGGCGAAGGAGGGCGTGCCGCAGGACTTTCATCTGGTGCATTACGGCTCCCGCGCGATCGGTGGCGCAGGCCTCATCTTCACCGAGATGACCTGCGTGGGACGCGATGCGCGGATCACGCCGGGCTGCGCAGGGCTCTGGAATGACGAGCAGGAGAGCGCGTGGCGGCGCATCGTCGAGTTTGTGCATGCGAACTCGGCCGCCAAGATTTGCCTCCAGCTCGGTCACGCCGGCCGCAAGGGCGCGACCAAATTGATGTGGGACGGCATGGATCGTCCGCTCGAGCAAGGCGGCTGGGACGTGATCTCGGCGTCGCCGATTCCGTATTTTCCCGATAGCCGGATGCCGCGCGAGATGGATCGCGCCGCGATGGATCGCGTGAAGGCCGAGTTCGTCGCTGCGGCCGAGCGCGGCGAACGATGCGGCTTCGACATGCTGGAGCTGCATTGCGCCCACGGCTATCTGCTCGCGAGCTTCATCTCGCCGCTGACCAATCAGCGCGCCGATGACTATGGCGGCTCGCTGGAAAATCGGCTGCGCTATCCGCTCGAAATCTTCGAGGCGCTGCGTGAAGTGTGGCCGTCGCACAAGCCGATGTCGGTGCGCATTTCCGCAACCGATTGGGCGGAAGGCGGCATCACCGGCGATGATGCGGTTCAGGTCGCGCGCGCCTTTGCGGAAAGAGGCGTCGATCTCGTCGACGTGTCAACCGGGCAGACCGTGCGCGATGCACAGCCAATCTACGGCCGCATGTTCCAGACGCCGTTCTCCGATCAGGTCCGCAACGAGGCCCGCGTCGCGACCATGTGTGTCGGCAACATCACGACCTCAGATCAGGTTAACACCATCCTCGCCGCCGGCCGGGCCGACCTCGTGGCGCTCGGGCGCCCGCATCTGGTCGATCCCGGATTTACGATGAAGGCAGCCGCCTGGTATGGCGCCGCCGACACCTTCTGCCCGCCGCAATATCTGCCTGGAAAGGAGCAGATTTTCCGCAACAGCGTCCGCGACCGGCAGGATTTCGAGGACCTGAAAATTAAGGCTAAGCCGAAGACCCGCGCCGAGCTCAAGGCGGAGGCCACAAAGCCGCTTGCGGCTGAATAGGCCGGGTGGCACGCTGGGTTGGCTCCCTCTCCCCGCAAGCGGGGCGAGGTGAAGTAGAGCGGTTGTGTGGAGTAGAGCGATGAAGGCGATTATCGTCGGCGGCGGCATCGGCGGCCTGACCACGGCCTTGATGCTGCGCACCCGCGGCATCGGCTGCGAACTGTTCGAACAGGCCGACACCATTCGCGAACTCGGCGTCGGCATCAACACGCTGCCGCATGCGATCCGCGAACTCGCCCAGCTTGGCCTGTTGCAAAAGCTCGACGACGTCTCGATCCGCACCGACGTGCTTTATTATCTCAATCGCCATGGCCAGGAAGTCTGGCGCGACGTCCGCGGCATCGACGCCGGCCATGACGTGCCGCAATTCTCGATCCACCGTGGCCGCCTGCAAAGCGTGATCCATCACGCGGTCGAGGAGCGTCTCGGCAAGGAATTCATTCACACCGGTCATCGCCTGGGTAGCTTCACGCAGGACGAGGGCGGCGTATCAGCGCATTTCTTCGACCGCTCGGGCCACCACATCAACACGGTCCGCGGCGACATCCTGATCGGCGCCGACGGCATTCACTCGCGCGTGCGCGAGACGTTATTTCCGAACGAAGGCCCGCCGTGCTGGAATGGCCTGATGCTGTGGCGCGGCGCGCGCGACTGGCCGATGTTCCTGACCGGCCGCTCGATGATCGTCGCCGGCGGGCTCAACGCGAAAGTCGTGGTCTATCCGATCGCCGAGGGCTCGAGCCCCTCGAACCGGCTGACCAACTGGGCCGTACTGGTGAAGATCGGCGACGGCAACGCGGCGCCGCCACGCCGCGAAGACTGGTCGCGGCCCGGCAAGCGCGAAGAGCTGATGCCGCATGTCGCGCGCTTCTCGGTGCCGCATGTCGACGTCGCAAGCCTCATCTCGGCGACGCCGGAGTTTTATGAGTACCCGACCTGCGACCGCGATCCCTTGCCGTATTGGTCGAGCGGCCGCGTCACGTTGCTCGGCGACGCCGCGCATCCAATGTATCCGGTGGGTTCCAACGGCGCCTCGCAGGCCATTCTCGATGCGCGCTGCCTTGCGGACTTGCTTGCGCGCTCCGAACATCCGCGCCAGGCGCTGGTCGCTTACGAAAAGCAGCGCCTGCCGATGACGGCGGAGATCGTGCGCTCCAATCGCCGCGGCGGACCGGAAGGCGTGATCGACGCGGTCGAGCAACTCGCGCCGGATGGCTTTACCGACATCGAGAAGGTGTTGAGCTACGCCCAGCGCGAAGCCATCGTGCGCGGCTATGCTACCAAGGCCGGTTTTGCCGCGGTGCCGGGACTGGCCGCGGTGCGGGGCTGAAATCACCTCGCCCCGCTTGCGCCGACCTCATCCTGAGGAGGCCGCGAAGCGGCCGTCTCGAAGGATGATCTGAGGATCGCCGCTTCGCCAAAGTCTGAAGCTTGTCGAAGTCGCCACGGATGAAGCGAGCTTCTTTGCCCGGGTCCATCCTTTAAGCTTTCTTTCGGCCGCAATGGCGTCCGTTATCTGGTCAAACCATTCGGAAAAGATCAATTCGACCGGACGCCGCGAGTGAGCACATCCGGCAAACGAGCCAGCATTATGCTGGGCAATTCTGGACTCTAGAGAGGCTCGCGTCGTGCCGACGTAGAGGGTGTCGTCACTGCACTTGACGACATAGAGATAAGCTCCGTCCGACATTCCGGGCCTTCATCCTTCGAGACGCGACCAAGAGGTCGCTCCTCAGCGATGAGGGGAAGGAGATGTCTGTCAAGCGCCTCTAACGCCCGGCCTCATGGTTCGAGACGGCGCAAGGGCGCCTCCTCACCATGAGGGTCTGGGAGAATGGACATCCGGCGGATATCTAGTCCTCATCCTGAGGAGCGGCCGTTAGGCCGCGTCTCGAAGGATGAGGCCGTCGCCCTCACGCCCCCGGGGGCGGGGGCAGGAAGTGGATGTTGTGTTCGGCGGCGAGCGCCACCACGGCTTCCGGGTTCTGTTCCTTCATGTTGTGGATGCCCCAAAACAGGTCGTAGAGCTTCTGCGTCGGTGACACCCAGAACAGCACCTTCACCACCTGATCGGACTTGTTGAAGATGCCGTGCGGAATGCCCATGCCGAGCCGGATCGTGTCGCCTGCCGTCGCCTGCGCATCCGAGCCCGCGAGCATGAAGTCGAGCTTGCCCTCCAGCATGTAGAGATATTCGTCCTGGTCGGGATGGATGTGCGGCGGCACGAAGGTGCCGGGCGGGAAGGTCGCATGCCATGAGAAGCAATGGTCGGTGCGGTTCTTCGGCACATAGGTCTGGCCGAGAATATTCCAGGAAATGCCCTGGATGCCCTCATTGGCGCGGGTGATGCCGGTGATCTCGCTCGTCATGCGTCGTTCTCTCCCTTTACCTAGTTGCCCGGCGTGCATTCCTTGGCGTAGCGGTCGCCGTAATTCTCGAACACCTTCTGCACGATCTCGGTCTCGAACTTGCCGTCGGGGCGCTTGGCCACTTTCGTCAAGTAGAAGTCCTGGATCGGATAGCCGTTGACGTTGAACTTGAAGTTGCCGCGTAGCGACTTGAAATCCGCTTTCTTCAGCGCTGCCGCGACCGCGTCTTTATTGGCAAGGTCGCCCTTGACCGCCTTCACCGCGCTGTTGATCAGGAGCGCGGTGTCATAGCCCTGCATGGCGTAGGTGCCTGGCACGCCGTTGTAGGCCGCTTCATAGCCGGCGACGAATTTCTTGCTCTGGGGATTGTTGAGGTCCGGCGCCCAGTCCGCGCCGCCGAACATGCCGACCGCGGCATCCTGCTGCGCCGGAAGCGTCGATTCATCGACGGTGAAGGCCGACAGCACCGGGATCTGGTCGGCAAGGCCGGCCTGGCGATATTGCTTGACGAGGCTGACGCCCATGCCGCCCGGCATGAAGGTGAAGACGGCATCGGGCTTCTGCGAGGCGATCTTGGAAAGTTCGACCTGAAAGTCGAGCGTGCCGAGCGGCACGTAGCTTTCCTCGGTGATCTCGCCCTTGTAGTCGAGCTTGAAGCCGGCCGCGGAATCCTTGCCGGCCTGATAGTTCGGCACCATCACATAGACGCGCTTGTAGCCGCGATCCTGCGCCACCTTGCCGAGGATCTCGTGCACCTGATCGTTCTGGTACGAGGTGACATAGAAGAACGGGCTGCAGGCCTTGCCGGCATAGCTCGATGGGCCGGCATTCGGCGAGATCAGGAAAGTCTTGTTGTCGATGACCGGGCGGTGAATCGCCAAAAGGATGTTGGAGAAGATCGGACCCACGACGAAATCGACCTTGTCGCGTTCAAGCAGGCCTTTGACCTTGGTGACGGCGGCATCGGGCTTCAGTTCGTCGTCGGCGACGATTACCTCGACGTCGCGGCCGCCCATCTTGCCGCCGAAATCCTTCACCGCGAGATTGAAGCCGTCGCGGACCTGCGCTCCCAGCGCGGCCGCCGGACCCGAAAGGGTGACGATCAGGCCGATTTTGAGTTTTTCCTGGGCATTGGCGGGGCTTGCGAAGGCCGCAGCGGCGGCCGCGATCGCAGCCCATTTTGTCAGATGACGCATAACTGATCTCCCCTCGATTGCCGGCATCGCGGCATTTTTCGCCAGCTTATGCCGATGATGGCGGCGGCGGCAAGCGACGACCGCATCCATAGGTCTTTCTAGCTAGACTGCGACGTCAGCATGCCAAAACGTCACCATTCCGAAACGTCTACATGCAAAGGCTGCGCCAATTGTTTGAAACCTAAAGAAATTTGCAAAACCTGCCGAACGAGCTGTGCCGCCGCGCGTTTTGACTTGAAGTGGCGTATCAATTACTTGAAGGTCAAAAGATCGGACGGAAGCGGTGCAGCGTCGGTCAACGTCAGGCGCCGGACGGGCAGGTTGTAGCATGATCCTCGATTCCGAGACCAAGGCGGTCGAACTTCCCGGCGAGCACGGCGACGAGCTGCGGCTTTGGCTGCGGCTTCTGACCTGCACGACCCTGATCGAAGGCGAGGTGCGAAGCCGCCTGCGCGAGCGCTTCGACGTCACGCTGCCGCGCTTCGACCTGATGGCCCAGCTCGACAAGGTGCCGGAAGGGATGACGCTCTCGGACGTCTCCAAGCGCATGATGGTCTCTAACGGCAATGTCACAGGCCTCGTCGAGCGGCTGGTCGAATCCGGCCATCTCGACCGTAGGACGTCGGCGAGCGATCGCCGCGTGCAGGTGATCCGGCTGACCAAGGCCGGCCGCGCCGAATTCCGCAAGATGGCGGCGGAGCACGAAAACTGGATCGCCGATATCTTTTCCGATCTGTCGCCGAAAGACGTGCGCGAGTTGATGCGGCTGCTCGCCAAGACCAAGGCGTCGGCGCAGAAATCCGCGCAGAGCAGGAGTTAGATTTTCCCGTGTCCGACGTCGACTACGAGGTCGAATATAACAACCGGGCACGGGTTCCGGAAAATCCGGCGC
>Ga0070741_10006826_pt1 | contig 24190 bp, 20 predicted proteins | sample Coa_R1_4_FD_66440 | JGI IMG/M metagenome (GOLD analysis project Ga0070741, IMG submission 66440) | Surface soil microbial communities from Centralia Pennsylvania, which are recovering from an underground coalmine fire - Coalmine... | ecosystem: Environmental > Terrestrial > Soil > Unclassified ...
AGCGCACAAGACAAACCTCCCGTCCAGAGCATCTCCAGCAAGACAGCACGGAGCCGACCGGAGACCGCGCTCTCCGGTCGGCGCAGTTCGATCGAGAGCGAGCGAGTCCGCAGGACTCGCTCGCTCAGAGAAGCCGTAGGCTTCTCCGGATGGATCTGGCGCGCCTCGTCGTAGCGCTCGAGCCGGTGGACGTGCTCGGGCGCCCTTCGGTCGAGGTGGTCGATCTCGCCTACGACGCGCGGGCCGTCTCGCGGGGAGACGTCTTCTTCTGCGTCCCCGGGGAGCGGGCGGACGGGCACGACTTCGCGGAGCAGGCGGTCGAGAACGGCGCCGTCGCGCTCGTCGTCGAGCGGCCGCTCGAGCTCGACGTGACGCAGGTCGTCGTCCGCGACGCCCGCGCCGCGATGGCGCCTGCGGCGGACGTCTTCTTCGGCGAGCCGACGCGCGAGCTCGAGGTCGTCGGCGTCACCGGCACGAGCGGCAAGACGACCACGACGTTCCTCCTCTTCGCCATCCTCGCCGCCGCCGGGCGGCGGCCGGGCCTGCTCGGGACGGTCGAGGCGCGCGTCGGCGGCGAGCGTCGCGGCGTCGTCCGGACGACCCCCGAGGCGATCGACCTGCAGCGGACCTTCCGTGAGATGCTCGATGCCGGCGACCGTTCGTGCGCGATGGAGGCTTCGTCGCACGCGTCCGTCCTCCACCGGCTCGACCGCGTCCGCTTCCGCGTCCTCGTCTTCACGAACCTCAGCCAGGACCACCTCGACTTCCACGGCGACATGGAGTCGTACTTCGAGGCGAAGCGGCGACTCTTCCTCACGGAGCCGCCGCCGGTCGCGGTCGTCAACGTCGGCGACGAGTACGGCCGGCGCCTCGCGGCGGAGCTGCCGGACGCTATCCGCTACAGCGCCGAGGACGCGTCGGCGCTCGACGGCGTCGACCTCAAGCTGCGCGGCCGCTTCAACGTCGAGAACGCGCTCGGGGCGCTCTGCGCCGCGCGGGCGCTCGGGATCGACGGCGACGCGATCCGGCGCGGGCTCGAGTCCGTGCGCGGCGTCCCCGGCCGGTTCGAGTCGGTCGAGGCGGGGCAGCCGTTCCACGTGATCGTCGACTACGCGCACAAGCCGGGGGCGCTCGAGAACGTCCTCCGCGCGTCGCGCGAGCTCGCCGCGGGAAACCGCGTCATCTGCGTGCTCGGCGCCGGCGGCGACCGCGACCGCGGCAAGCGGCCGGAGATGGGAAGGCTCGCGGCCGGGCTCGCGGACGTCACGATCGTCACCTCGGACAACCCCCGCAGCGAGGATCCCGCGGCGATCGCGGCCGAGATCGTCGCCGGCGCGGGCGACAAGGCGGCGGTTGAGCTCGACCGCGCTGCGGCGATCGCGCGCGCGCTCGAGCAGGCGCGGCCGGGCGACGTCGTCCTCATCGCGGGGCGCGGCGCGGAGCAGGGCCAGGAGTTCGCGGATCGAACCGTTCCCTTCGACGATCGCGAGGTCGCGAAGGAGGCATTGCAGGCCCTCATGGGGACGTCCAGCTGATCCCGTTGCCGCTCGCCGAGGTGCGGGCGCTCTCGCTCGGCACGCTCGAGGGCGACGCGGAGACGGTCACCGGCGTCCGGGTCGACTCGCGGCTCGTCGAGCCGGGCGACCTCTTCGTCGCCGTGGCCGGAGGAGAGGCGTGGCTCGACGACGCGCGCGGCCGCGGCGCGGCGGCGACGCTCGTCCCGGACGACGCGTTCGCGGCGCTCGCGGCGCTCGGGAGTGCCGTCCGCGCCCGCAGCGATGCTCGCATCGTGGCGATCACGGGCTCTGTCGGGAAGACCTCGACGAAGGACATCCTCGCGGCGCTCGTCCGGCCGCACCGGCGCACCGTCGAGGCGCCGCGCGGCTTCAACAACGAGATCGGGCTGCCGCTGACCCTCTGCCTGATCGAGCCCGACACCGAGGTCGTCGTCACCGAGATGGCGATGCGCGGCCCGGGGCAGATCCGCGATCTCGCGCGCATCGCGCGTCCCCACGTCGGCGTGATCACCGCGATCGCGCCCGTCCATCTCGAGCAGCTCGGCAGCCTCGCCAACATCGCGCGCGCTAAGGCGGAGCTGCTCGACGAGCTCGAGCCCGGCTCGGTCGCCGTGCTGCCGGAGGAGGCGCCGGAGCTCGAGCCGTTCGTGCCCGACGGGCTCGACGTGCGACGGTTCGGCCCGCCGGAAGCGGAGGTCAGGGACGGCCGCACGCACGTCCGCTGGCACGGCCGCGACGTCGTCTTCGGCTTCTCCGCCCGCCACCAGGCGGCGAACGCGGCAGCCGCGTTGACGGCGGCCGAGGCGCTCGGCCTCAAGCCTCCGACCGCACCGGTCGACGTCGCCTTCTCGCTCTGGCGGTCGCAGGAGGTGGAGCTGCCCGGCGGCGGCCTGCTCGTCAACGACTCCTGGAACGCGAACCCCGTCGCGATGCGGGCCGCGCTCGCCCATCTGCTCGAACGCGCGAACGGCCGTCGCACCGTCGCCGTACTCGGCGACATGGCGGAGCTCGGCCCGGAGGCGCCGCGCTACCACGAGGAGATCGGGAGCGTGGCGGAGGCGATCGACGTCGTCGTCGGCGTCGGCGAGCTCGCGCGCGGCTACGCGCCGGACGCGTGGGTGGGCACGGCGGCCGAGGCGGTCGACGCCGTGCGGGAGCTCCTCCGGCCGGGCGACGCCGTCCTCGTCAAGGGCTCCCGCTCGGTCGGGCTCGAGATCGTCGCGGACGCGCTGCTCGGGACGGGCGCATGATCCGCGTTCTCATCGCCGCCGGCGTCGCGCTCCTCGTCTCGATCGTGATCGGCCCGCGCTTCATCGAGTTCCTCCGCCGCAACGAGTTCGGCCAGCACATCCGGGAGGAGGGGCCTCAGCACCACTTCGCCAAGCAGGGGACGCCGACGATGGGCGGGATCCTGATCCTCTTCGCCGCCACGGTCGGCTTCCTGCCGGTGAGCCACTTCCGGCTGCAGGCGCTGACGGTGCTCTTCGCGGCGCTCGCCTGCGGCGCGATCGGCTTCCTCGACGACTTCATCAAGCTCACCCACAAGCGGTCGCTCGGGTTGGCGGGCCGCTGGAAGCTGCTGCTGCTCGCGGTCGTCACCGCGGTCGTCGGAATCGTCGCGCATCACCTCCACCTGACCACCGACGTCTACCTCCCGGTCGTCAACGTCTCGGTGCCGCTCTCGTATGCGTGGTACCCGTTCCTGTTCCTCGTGATCGGCGGCGCCTCGAACGGCACGAACCTCGCGGACGGGGTGGACGGGCTGCTCGGCGGGACGGCGATCATCGCGTTGTTCACGTTCACGGCGATGAACGTCGTCTCATACGTCCGCTCGGGTCACGTCGGGCATCGCAACCTGACGACGCTCGACCTCGCGATCGTCGGCGCTGCGCTGATCGGCGCCGCCGTCGGCTTCCTCTGGTTCAACGCCCATCCGGCCGAGGTGATCATGGGCGACACCGGCTCGATGGCCTTCGGCGGGGCGCTCGCCGCCTTCGCGATCATGATGAAGGTCGAGGTGCTCCTGCTCCTGATCGGCGGCATCTTCGTCATCGAGGCGCTCTCGGTGATGATCCAGGTCTTCACGTTCAAGCGGTTCGGGCGACGCGTCTTCCTCATGGCGCCGATCCACCACCACTTCGAGATGAAGGCCTGGTCCGAGACGAAGATCACGATCCGCTTCTGGATCGTGGCGGGGCTGCTCTGCGCGGCGGGCTTCGCGCTCTACTACCGCTACTACTTCCCCTTCGCGCACGGATGAGCGGCGGCGAGCTGGAGCAGGCGCTGCTCGAGGCCGCGCGACTCGAGCCGGGGGACGACGTGCTCGTGCTCGGCGACGGGGCGCTCGTCTTCGGCGCGCACGATCGGGTGGGGGACGGTTGGGTGTATGCCGTGCGCTCGCACGTGGACGAGCTCGAGGAGCTGCTCGGCGACGCCCACGCGGCGGGCGCGAGCGGCGTCGCCTACCTCGTCGGCGAGGCGCCGGTCCTGCCGCTTCCCGACGCGTCGGTAGCTGCCGTGCTCGGGCGCGTGGCCGTGGACGAGGGTGCGCTCGGCGCCGCAGCGGAGGAGCTCGCGCGCGTACTCGCCGCGGGAGGGCGAGTCGCGCTCGCGGAGGCGGAGCGCGTGTCGGGTGAAGCGGTGGCGGAGGCGCTCGGCGCCGCCGGCTTCGCCGCAGTGACGCTAGCGGTGGTCGGTGACGAGGTCGTCGTCGCTGCCCGCCGCTGATGAGGATGCGGAGGCTCGACGGCGAACCCGTATCGCATCTGCGACGAAGCTTCGACACTTGCTCCACAAAGGCGGGCCTACGCTGACCCCAGGGGCCTTTCGCCCCCCATTGGGGGAATGACTGCGCCGTGAGCGGGACACGTCCCGAACGGACGCCAACCGCCGGCTCGTGGCTGCCGCGCCGGGCGCTCGTGCTCGGGGTCGCGCGCTCTGGCCAGGGCGCCGCGCTCGCACTGGCGAGCCGCGGCGTGACCACCCTCGCAGCCGACCGCTCCGCCGATCTCGACCCCGGAAGGCTCGCGACGGCCGGCGTCGAACTCCACCTGGGAACGGAGGATGAGTCGCTGCTCGAGGGGGTGGACCTTGTCGTCAAGAGCCCGGGCGTGCCCGGGGAATCGCCGCTCGCCGCCGAGGCGCGGCGACGCGGGATCCCGCTCTGGAGCGAGGTCGAGCTCGGCTACCGGCTGCTACCGGCAGGGACCCGGTTGATCGGGGTGACCGGGACGAACGGGAAGACGACGACGACCGAGCTGCTCGGCGCGATCCTGCGCGCAGCCGACCGCGACGTCGAGGTAGCCGGCAACGTCGGCCATGCACTCACCGCCGCGGCGGAGACGGCGCAGCCGGACTCGTGGATCGTCTGCGAGCTGTCGAGCTTCCAGCTCGAGGACGTCGAGACGCTGAGCTGCGACGTCGCCGTCCTCCTCAATCTCGAACCGGACCATCTCGACCGCCACGGCAGCTTCGAGGCCTACCGCGACGCGAAGCTCCGCATCTTCGAGCGCGCGCGCGCCAAAGTCGTGCCCCGCGGCTTCGGGATCGATGGGATCGAGTTCTCGGCCGACGACCCGCTGCCGGCCGAGCCGCTCATCCCCGGCCGCCACAACCGGGAGAACGCCGCCGCCGCGACGGCCGCCGCCCGCGCCGCCGGCGTCCCGGACGACGCGATCGCCGAGGCGCTTCGCACCTTCCCCGGCGTGCCCCACCGGCTCGAGCTCGTGCGCGAGCTGCGCGGCGTCCGCTGGATCAACGACTCGAAGGCGACGAACACCGCGGCCGCCCGCCGCGGCGTCGCCGCGTACGACGCGCCGCTCCGCCTCATCCTCGGCGGCTCGCTCAAGGGAGAGGACTTCGGCCCGTTCGCACGCGACCTCCCCGCGAACGTCGCCTCGATCTATCTGATCGGAGAGGCGAGCGACGAGCTCGCGGCGGCGCTCGACTCCGCCGGCCGCGCCTACGAGCGCGCCGGCGACCTCGCCACTGCGATCGCGCGTGCCGCGGCCGCCGCCGAGCCCGGCGACGTCGTCGTCCTGTCGCCGGCCTGTGCGAGCTTCGACCAGTTCACGAACTTCGAGGAGCGGGGCGACACGTTCCGCCGCCTGGTGGAGGAACTCCCATGAGCGAGCGGACAAAGGCCAAGCCACTCCAGCTCGAGTGGAACGTCATCGTCCTCGTCACGACCGCACTCGTCCTTTTCGGCCTCGTGATGGTCTACAGCGCGACCTCCGGCTCGGCCGCGCTCGGGCACGCGAACCCGCAGGGCTACGTCGAGCGGCAGGCGATCTACGCGGTCGCCGGCGTCGCTCTCCTCTTCTTCCTGTCGCGCTTCGACCTCGAGCGGCTGCGCGCGGTCGCGCCGACGCTCGTCGTCACGGCGCTCGTCCTCTGCCTCGGCGTCCTCGCCGTCGGCGCCCGGATCAACGGAGCCCGCCGCTGGATCGCCGTCGGGCCGCTCGTCTTCCAGCCGTCGGAGCTCGCGAAGCTCGCGGTCGTCCTCTGGCTCGCGTCGTATCTCTCGCGGAAGCCGGCGCCGCGCACCCTCAAGGAGCTCGGGCGCCCGATCGGGCTCCTCGTCGGGGCGTTCGCGCTCCTGGTGCTCGTCGAGCCGGACCTCGGCACCGCGCTCACGATCCTCCTCGTCGTCGGCGCGATCCTCCTCGTCTCGGGGACGCGGCTCTCGCTCCTCACCGCCGCCTACGGGATCGTCATCGCCTTCGCCGGCATCGCCGCCTGGTCGTCGCCGTACCGGCGCGACCGCCTCCTCACCTTCCTCGACCCGTGGAAGGACCCCACCGGGCTCGGCCTCCAGAACGTCCAGGCACTCATCAGCCTCGGCTCGGGCGGGATCTTCGGCCGCGGGCTCGGCCAGGGGATCGAGCCGCTCCACTACCTCCCCGAGGCGCCGACGGACATGATCGGCGCGGTGGTCGGCGAGGAGCTCGGGCTGATCGGCATGACGCTGCTCCTCCTCGCGTACTGCGCGTTCGCGTACGCAGGCATCAGGCTCGCGCTCGCCTGCCGCGACCCGTTCGCGAAGCGGCTCGCCGCGGGGATCACGGCCCTGGTCTGCGGGCAGGCGGCGATCAACCTCGCGGCGGTTCTCGGCGTCGCTCCACTGACCGGAATCCCGCTTCCGTTCGTCTCGTACGGCGGCTCGAGCCTCGTGGTGATGCTCGGTGCAGTCGGGGTCCTCCTTAACATCGCTCGTAATGGCGGGCGAGCGGCAGCTGCGGTTCCTGATCGCGGCCGGGGGGACGGTCGGACACGTCGCGCCGGCGCTGGCAGTCGCCGAGGCGCTGCGGCGCCGCGGCGTGCTCGTGACGTTCGCCGGTTCGCCTGACCGCGTCGAGGCGAAGCTCGTCCCCGAGCGCGGCTACGAGTTCGATTCGTTCCCGATCTCGGGACTGCCGCGGCGTCCCGGTCCGGCGCTGGGAAGAGCGCTGGGCCGGGCAGCCGCTGCGCCGGTCGCCTGCCTGCGGATTCTCGCGAGGCGACGGCCGGACGTCGTGCTCGGCGCCGGTGGCTACGTCGCCGGCCCGATGGTCCTCGCGGCGCGACTGCGGGGCATCCCGTGCGCGCTCACGGAGGCCGACGCGCACCTCGGCCTCGCCAACCGTCTCGCCGCACCGCTCGCCGACCGCGTCTTCCTCGCGCTGCCGGTCGGGCGGGACGGGAAGAAGTACCGCGCCGTCGGGAGGCCGATCCCGGCCGCGTCGTTTCGGCGCGACCGGAGCGAGTCGCGCCGTGAGCTTGGCCTACCGGAGGACGCGCGGGTCGTCCTCGTCTTCGGCGGCTCGCTCGGCGCCCGGCTCCTGAACGACGTCGCGCTCGACGCGTGGGCGGAGGCCGGCCCGGCCGTCGTCCACCTCTGCGGCGAGCGCGACTACCCGGAGCTGCGCGGCCGCGTGAGCCGCCCCGACTACCTCCTCCGCCCGTTCATCGAGGAGATCGGGCTCGCGTACGGCGCCGCGGACGTCGTGCTCGCCCGCGCCGGCGGCTCCGTCTGGGAGCTCGCCGCGGCCGGTCTGCCCGCGGTGCTCGTCCCCGGCGAGTTCGCGACGGGCCGGCACCAGGAGAAGAACGCGCGCTGGTTCGCGGAGGCCGGCGGCGCGATCGTCGTTCCCGAGGCCGAGGCGGGCCGGGCGCCGGGCGTCGTCGAGGAGCTGCTCGCCGATCCCGGCCGGCTCGAGACGATGGCCGCCGCGATGCGCGCGAGCGCGAAGCCGGACGCAGCAGAGGAGATCGCCGATGAGCTCGTCGGCCTCGCCGCTCGCAGGTAGACGGATCTGGATCGCCGGGATCGGCGGCGCCGGCATGAGCGGCTACGCGCTGCTGGCCCGCGCGTGGGGCGCCGAGGTCGCAGGCTGGGATCGCGTCGAGACGCCGTACCTCCGCCACCTCGAGGGCGTCCCGGTCGAGATTGCGCCCGAGCCGCCGCCACCGCCGGCCGGCTGGGAGGTGTACGTCTCGACCGCATTCGCCGGGCGGGTCGAGGGGAAATCGCGCGCGGAGCTCCTCGCCGAGCTCGTCTCGCTGCGTCGCTCGATCGTCGTCGCGGGCGCCCACGGCAAGACGACGACGAGCGCGATGATCGCCTTCTGTCTCGACCGGCTCGGCCTCGATCCGGCCTTCCTCATCGGTGGCGACGTTGCCCAGCTCGACGGCAACGCGCGCGCCGGCTCCGGCTGGCTCGTCGTCGAGGGGGACGAGTCGGATCGCTCCGTCGGCGCGTTGCGCCCCGAGATCGCCGTCCTCCTCAACGTCGACCTCGACCACCACACGACCTTCTCCTCGCGCGCCGAGCTCGAGGACTTCTTCGCGGCCTGGCTCGGAAACGTCCTGCACGTCGTGCGGGCCGAGGAGCTCCAGCCGGTGACGCTCGAGCTCGCCGTGCCGGGCGAGCACAACCGGAGGAACGCCGCCGCCGCGCTCGCCGCGCTCGAGCTCGCCGGCGTCGCGCGTGCCGACGCCGAGCGCGTCATCGTCGAGTTCGCCGGAGCCGGCCGTCGCCTCGAGAGGAAGGGCGAAGCGGGCGGGGTCACCGTGCTCGACAGCTACGCCCACCATCCGGCCGAGCTCGCCGCCGACCTCGCCGCCGTCCGTGGGCGCGGGCGGGTGCTCGCGCTCTTCCAGCCCCATCTCTACTCCCGCACGCTCCATCTCGCGCACGGCTTCGCCGAGGCGCTCGCCGCCGCGGACGCCGTCTGCGTGACGGACATCTACCCGGCCCGGGAGGAGCCGGTCGCCGGCGTGACGGGTCGCCTGATCGTCGACGAGCTCGCCGGCGTGCGGCCCGGTCTGCGGATCGGCTGGGCGCCGAAGCTCGACGACGCCGCACGCATCGTCGCGGGCTGGGCGCGCGCGGGGGACACTGTCCTGACGCTCGGCGCCGGCGACGTCGACCGCGCCGCGCCGCTCATCCTCGAGGCGCTCGCGTGAAGATCGAGACGGACGCCGCGCTCTCCCGGCTCACGACGCTCGGCACTGGTGGGCCGGCCCGGGCCTTCGCGCGGCCCGAGAGCGAATGCGAAGTCGCGGAGCTGCTCGGCTGGGCGGCGGAGCAGGAGCTGCCGGTCGCGGTGGTCGGCCTCGGCTCCAACCTCCTCGCGGCGGACGGCGGCGTCGACGCCCTCGTCTTGAAGCTCGCCGGCGAGCTCGCCGCCGTCGAGGTGGACGGCGAGACGATTCGGGCCGGCGGCGGCGCCGCGAACGCCGTCTGCCTCCACCGCGCCCGCACGGCCGGCCTCGGCGGCTTCGAGTTCGCGTGCGCCATCCCCGGCACGATCGGCGGCGGCGTCTGGATGAACGCCGGCGCCTACGGCAGCGACTTCGCGGCCGTGCTCGAGCGCGCGCTCGTCGCGACGGTGGACGGGAGCGGCTGGCTGACTCCCGCCGAGCTCGGCCTCTCGTACCGCCACTCGGAGCTCCGGCACGGCCAGGTCGTGCTCCAGGCGGAGCTGCGGCTCAGGCCCCGGCCGAGCGAGGAGATTCGCGCCGAGGTGCGGGAGCTCAACGCGCGGCGCAAGGCCGCGCAGCCGACGAACCGCCGCACGTTCGGCAGCGTCTTCAAGAATCCGGACCACGAGCTGAGCGCGGGGAGGATGCTCGAGGCGTGCGGGTTGAAGGGCTTCCGGATCGGCGGCGCGCAGATCTCCCCGAAGCACGCGAACTTCATCGAGAACGCCGACGGCGCGAAGACGGCCGACGCGCTCGCGCTGATGGCCGAGGCGCGGCGCCGCGCCCACGGGCAGTACGGCGTGCGGCTCGAGCACGAGGTCGAGTTCCTCGGCGAGCTCGAGCTGCCCGACCTGTAGGAGCCCGGCGCCGCGCGGCGAATCTCGGAAGGTGCCTGCCAAGGCTCCTTCCCGCCGGCCGACCGCGCGCGCGGAGACCGCCGCGCTGCCGCAGCGGCGGCGGAGGGAGGCTCCGGCTGCCGGCGGCACTGGGGCGCTCGTCCGGAAGCTCGCCCCGTCGCGGCGCTCGCTCGCGATCGGGCTCGGCATTCTTTCCGTCGCGCTCGGCGGTTACGCGATCGCCCGCGAGACGTCGATCTTCGCCCTCGACCGCATCGACGTCCGCGGCGGCTCGAGCGTCGTCGACGCGCAGGTGCAGCGGGCGCTCGCCTCGCTCGAGGGCACAAGCCTCGTCGGCCTGAGCGGGGCGCAGGTGCTGCAGCGGGTCGACGCGCTGCCGACCGTCGTCAGCGCGACGTACGACCGGGCGTTCCCGCACACGCTTCGGGTCACCGTCGTCCCCGAGCAGCCCGTCGCCGTTCTCCGCGCCGGCAGCTCTGCCTGGCTCGTCTCGGAACGAGGCCGGGTGGTCAGCCCGCTCGCCGCGCGCGCGGACGCGGCCCTGCCGCACATCTGGCTCGGCGGCTCCGCGAGCGTCCACGTCGGCGAGCTGCTGCCGTCCGCGACCGCAGGGATCTTCCGTGCGCTCGGACAGACCGGTGCGTTCGGCCGCCGTGTCGCGACGGCCTCCCTCGCCGGCGGTGTCCTCATCTTCCATCTCCGCTCGGGGATCGAGCTCGTGCTCGGCGCGCCCGCCGGCATCCCGCTCAAGGTCGCCGTCGCGACGCAGGCGCTCCAGGCGCTCCCGGCGGGGAGCGTCTTCCTCGACGTGAGCGTGCCCGGCCGGCCGGTCTCGGGGACGCGAATGCCACCGGCACACCCACAGCAAACCTCTACTAGAGGTTGAGAGTCGTTAGCTCGACCGCCGGTTGACAGCCAGCTTCGGCGCGCGTACCCTCCGCCGCGAGTTCGTTTCACCTGCCCCATTCCTCTAGTAAAGGTTCAGGTTCGCCAAATGAGCACGAGCGACGCATCGGGCAATTACCTCGCGGTGATCAGGGTCGTCGGCGCTGGTGGCGGCGGCACGAACGCCGTGAACCGCATGGTCGACGCCGGCCTTTCCGGCGTCGAGTTCATCGCAGTCAACACCGACGCACAGGCACTGATGATGTGCGACGCGGACGTCAAGCTGCACATCGGCTCGGCCGCGACGCGCGGGCTCGGCGCGGGCGCCGACCCGGCCGTCGGTCACGCCGCGGCGCAGGAGAGCCGCGACGAGCTGAAGGAGGCGCTGAAGGGCGCCGACATGATCTTCATCACGGCCGGCGAGGGCGGCGGCACCGGCACGGGCGCCGCTCCGATCCTCGCGCAGCTCGGCCGCGAGCTCGGTGCGCTCACCGTCGGAGTCGTCACGAAGCCGTTCGCCTTCGAGGGGCGGAAGCGCGCCCAGCAGGCGGAGCAGGGAATCGAGAGCCTCCGCGACCGGGTCGACACGCTGATCGTGATCGAGAACGACCGCCTCCTGCAGGTTGTCGAGCGGCAGACGTCGGTGCTCGACGCGTTCCGGATGGCCGACGATGTCCTCCGGCAGGGCGTGCAGGGCATCACCGACCTGATCACTGTCCCCGGCCTCGTCAACCTCGACTTCGCCGACGTGCGGACGATCATGCGCGAGGCCGGCTCGGCGCTGATGGGCATCGGAAGCGCCAAGGGCGACAACCGGGCGACCGAGGCGGCGCGTGCCGCGGTCTCCTCGCCGCTGCTCGAGTCGTCGATCGACGGCGCGACCGGCATCCTCCTCAACATCACGGGCGGCCCGGACATCGGCCTCTTCGAGGTGAACGAGGCGGCCGAGGTCGTGACGAGCGCCGCAGCCGAGAACGCGAACATCATCTTCGGCGCGGTGATCGACGACGCGATGGGCGACGAGGTGCGGGTCACCGTCATCGCGACCGGTTTCGGCGGCCAGCGCCGCCGGCGGCGCGGCTCGGCGGAGACGCCGGTCGGCGTCGGAGCCGGGCGGGAGGAGAGCGGCGGTCTCGACGTGCCGGCCTTCCTCCGCGGCGACTAGTCGGACGTTCGTGCAAGTCGGAGGTTTGGACCTGCCGTAGCGGGGCACATCGTTCCTGCCCTCAACAGGGTTGACCCTTCCGAGTCAACCCCACGACCCGGTCCGCCGCCCCGGTTTGTCCCAGACAAGCCGGGGCGGCTCCGTTCTGGGGCGTTTCCCCTCGGCCGAGGAGTGTTTTTCACTGAGTCCGGGCGGCGCGGCCGCGACTAGGATCGGTCATGGCCATGCCGGAGACGCTCCTCCACACGCCGCTGCACGACCGGCACGTCGCGCTCGGGGCGAAGATGGTTCCGTTCGCCGGCTGGGAGATGCCGGTGCAGTACGCCGGCGTGATCCCCGAGCACCGCGCGGTGCGCACGGACGCCGGCGTCTTCGACGTCTCGCACATGGGCGAGCTCGAGGTCGAGGGACCGCGCGTGCGCGAGCTCCTGCAGGCGACGCTCTCGAACGACATCGACCGCCTCGAGATCGGGGAGGCGCAGTACACGCTCCTCACGAACGACGGCGGCGGCATCGTCGACGACCTCATCGTCTATCGGCTCGGCGACTTCCTCTACCTCCTCGTCGTCAACGCGTCGAACAAGGAGGCGGACTACGCCTGGCTGAAGGAGCGGGAGATCGCCGGCTCCGAGGTGCGCGACGTCTCGGACGACTGCGCGCTCCTCGCCGTGCAGGGGCCGCGCGCGATCGAGCGGCTCGGGCTGCCTGCCGCGAAGCCGTTCACGTTCGCGGAGACGACGATCGACGGAGTCGAGGTGATGGTCAACCGGACCGGCTACACCGGCGAGGACGGCTGCGAGCTCCTCTGCATGAGCGAGGACGCAGCCCGGCTCTGGGACGCCGTGCTCGACCGCGGCGTCGTCCCCTGCGGCCTCGGCGCGCGCGACACGCTGCGACTCGAGGTCTGCTACCCGCTGCACGGCAACGACATCGGCCCGGACACCGACGCGATCTCCGCCGGGCTCGGCTGGGCCTGTGCGCTCGACACGCAGTTCGAGGGCGTCCAGGCTCTCCGGCAGGTGAAGGAGGAGGGGCCGGAGCGCCGCCTCGTGGCGTTCGTCATGGAGGACAAGGCGATCCCGCGCCACGGCATGCCGATCGACGGCGGTGGCGAGGTGACCTCCGGCACGCACTCGCCGATGCTCGAGCTCGGCATCGGGATGGCGTACGTGCCGGCCGCCCAGGCGAAGGCGGACACGGAGCTGACGATCGACGTACGTGGCAAGCCGCGCCGGGCGCGGGTCGTGAAGAAGCCGATCTACAAGAGGGAGGACTGAGTGGCAGCCGCTGAGAGCTACCCCGAGGACCTGAAGTACCACGAGGAGCACGACTGGGCCCGCCTCGAAGGCGACGAGGCCGTGCTCGGCATCACCTGGTTCGCCGCCGACGCGCTCGGCGAGCTCGTCCACTTCGAGGCGCCGGAGGTCGGAGCCACCGTCACCAAGGACCAGTCGTACGGCGAGGTCGAGTCGGTCAAGGCCGTCTCGGATCTCATCGCGCCGCTCTCGGGCGAGGTGCTCGAGGTCAACGAGCAGGTCGTCGACGCGCCCGAGACGGTGAACGACGACCCGTACGGCAACGGCTGGCTCGTCCGCGTCCGGCTCTCGAGCCCGGACGAGGTGGACGGCCTCCTCGACGTCGCCGCCTACCGCGAGGTGCTCGCGAACCAGTGACGCAGGCACACCCCTTCCTCGCCCTCACCGACTCCGACCGGGAGGAGATGCTCGCCACGGTCGGCGTCTCCTCGGTCGAGGAGCTGTTCCGCGACATCCCGGAGGCGATGCGGCTGCAGCGCGGGCTCGGCCTCGAGCCGGCGCTCTCCGAGCAGGAGGTGTTCGCGCACCTCGCCGAGCTCGCGGCGCGGAACGTCCCCGCCGGCGGGCAGGAGCTGTCGTTCCTCGGCGCGGGGATCTACGACCACTACGTCCCGGCGGTCGTCGACGCGGTACTCCAGCGCGGCGAGTTCCTGACCGCGTACACGCCGTACCAGCCGGAGATGAGCCAGGGCGTCCTCCAGGCGATCTTCGAGTACCAGACCGCGATCTGCGAGCTGACCGGGATGGACGTCTCGAACGCCTCCGGCTACGACGGCTCGACGGTCGCGGCCGACGCCTGCTTCGTCGCGAAGCACGCAACGGGCCGGAGCAAGGTCGTCGTCACCGAGGCGACGAACCCGCAGGTCCGCCAGGTCGTCAAGACGTACGCGCCCGGTTTCGGCCTCGAGATCGTCGAGGTGCCGCACCGCGACGGGACGACGGATCCGGACGAGCTCGCGCGCGCGGCCGAGGACGCCGCGGCGGTCATCTTCCAGCAGCCGAACTTCTTCGGCTGCCTCGAGCCGGCGCCGGATCTCGCGGCCGCCGCCTCCGAGGCGGGAGCGCTCGCGATCGTCCACGCCGATCCGCTCTCGCTCGGCGTGCTCGAGGCGCCGGGACGGTACGGCGCCGCGATGGCGATCGGCGAGGGCCAGGCCGCGGGGAACTTCCCTTCGTACGGCGGGCCGCATTACGGCTTCATCGCCGCGCGGGAGGAGTTCATTCGCCGCATGCCGGGCCGGATCGTCGGCGAGACGGTAGACACCGCGGGCGAGCGCGGCTATGTCCTCACCCTGCAGACCCGCGAGCAGCACATCAGGCGGGAGAAGGCCACGTCCAACATCACGACGAACCAGACCCTCCTCGCGCTCGGCGGGCTCGTCTATCTCACGTGGCTGGGGCCGCAGGGGCTACGCGAGCTGGGGGAGACCTGCTTGTCGCTGGCCGCGTACGCGAAACAGCGTCTCGCGGAGCGGGCCGGGCTCGAGCTTGTGTTCTCCAATCAGGCAACGTTCAAGGAGTTTGCGGTCCGGGTCGGACGGAACGCGCGCGAGGTCGTCGCGGCGGCGCGCGAGCGCGGCGTCCATCCGGGCTACGCGCTCGGGCGCGACTACGCGGGGATGGACGACGTCCTCCTCGTCGCGGTGACCGAGCGGCGCACGCCGGCGGAGATCGACCGCCTCGCCGACGTCCTCGCGGAGGTGGCCCAGTGAGGTCGACACGGTGAAGCTCATCTACGAGAAGTCGCAGCCGGGCCGGCGCGCCTCGAGCATCCCGCACCACGAGGGGCTCCCCGCGCCGAGCGTTCCCCAGGAGCTGAGGCGAGAGGAGCCGCCACGCCTGCCGGAGGTTCCGGAGTTCGAGCTCATGCGGCACTTCACCGAGCTCTCGACGCGCAATTTCGGCGTCGACACCGGCTTCTACCCGCTCGGCTCCTGCACGATGAAGTACAACCCGCGGATCAACGAGCGGCTCGCTGCGCTTCCCGGCTTCGCGGCGCTCCATCCACTGCAGGAGGAGAGTGGCGCGCAGGGAGCGCTCGAGCTCATGTGGCGCCTGCAGGAGATCCTCGCGGAGGTGACAGGCCTCGACGCCGTCTCGCTCCAGCCGGCAGCCGGCTCGCAGGGTGAGTTGACCGGCCTGATGCTCGTCCGCGCCTACTTCGCCGCGAAGGGCGAGGAGGAGCAGCGGCGGAAGGTCGTCATCCCCGACACGGCACACGGCACGAATCCCGCCTCGGTGACGATGACCGGCTACGAGCTCACGCCCGTCAAGACCGATCCGCGCGGCAACATCGACGTCGACGACCTGCGGGAGAAGGTCGACGAGCACACCGCCGCGCTCATGCTCACGAACCCCTCGACGCTCGGGCTGTTCGACGAGAACATCGAGGAGATCGAACGCATCTTCCACGGCGCCGGCGCGCTCATGTACTACGACGGCGCGAACCTCAACGCCGTCTGCGGCATCTCTCGGCCGGGCGACATGGGCTTCGACATCGTCCACATCAACCTCCACAAGACGTTCTCGCAGCCGCACGGCGGCGGCGGCCCCGGCGGCGGCCCGATCGCGGTGCGGCAGCTGCTCGAGCCGTTCCTGCCGGTGCCCGCGGTGATCCGCCACGACGACGGGAGCTTCGGGCTCGACTACGACCGGCCGCAAACGATCGGGAAGGTGCGCGCCTTCACCGGGCCGTTCGGCGTCTTCGTCCGCTCGTACGCCTACATCCGCATGTGGGGCGACCGGCTGCGGGAGATGTCCGAGGCCGCGGTGCTCAACGCGAACTACGTCCTCGCCCGCCTCAAGGACGCGTACGACCTGCCGTTCGACCGGCTCTGCATGCACGAGTTCGTCCTCTCGGCCCGGACGCTGAAGAAGGAGCACAACAGCACCGCGCTCGACGTCGCGAAGCGGCTGATGGACTACGGCTTCCACCCGCCGACGATCTACTTCCCGCTCATCGTTCCCGAGGCGCTGATGATCGAGCCGACGGAGACGGAGTCGAAGGAGACGCTCGACGCGTTCTGCGAGGCGATGCTCGCGATCGCGCGGGAGGCCGCGGACGAGCCGGAGCTGCTCAAGGAAGCGCCGCACCACCGGCCGGTACGCCGGCTCGACGAGGTCCGCGCCGCGAAGCGGCCTGTCGTCAAGTACGCGTTCGGGGATCACCCGGAGGCGGGCGGCGAGCCGAGCACGGTCGCGGCCGAGGCGCCGAAGGGCGCCTAGGGCTCGCGCTCGAGCACGAAGACGAGATCCTCGACGACTTCTCCGGCGAGCTCGAAGCTTGTCGTGCCGAAGCGGCGGAAGCCGTAGCGCTCGTAGAGGCGGATCGCGCGCGGGTTCTTCTCCCAGACCTGCAGGAAGACGCGCGGCGCGGCGGCGAGGCGCGGGTGTGCGAGCGCCGCCTTGAGCAGCGTGCTGCCGATGCCGCGGCCCTGGAGCGCGGTCTCGACGTAGAGACGATGGAGCCACTCGTCGTCGAGCTCGGCGTAGCCGGCGAGGGCGTCGTCCTCCTCGGCGACGAGGATCGTCCGCTCCCCGAGCGCGCAACGGAAACGCTCCTCCGATCGCGTCTCGTCCGCCGCCGCCTCCGCGTCCTCCGGCGACAGCGAGTCGCCGAAGGCGTCGAGCCAGGTGCGCCGCGCGAGGTCGGCGAGCGCCGGGACGTCTGCCGCGCTCGCCTCCCGGATCACGCGAACGCGGTGCGGGCGAGCCCGGCGACGCGTTCCGGGGCGAGGTCGGTCGCGCACTCCAGCTGGACGCGCTCGCTCCACATCGCGTCCGACCGCTCGGCGGCACCGAAGTACGCGCGCGCGAGGATGCGGGCGACGAGGACGTCAGTGTCCGGGACGCCGTAGAGCGCGAGGTTGAAGCTCTCGAAGCCGAGCTCGTCGTAGACGCGGAGCGCCGCGGAGAAGCCGCGTGCGAGTGCTGCGACCTGCTCGTCCGAGAGCTCGTCCGGCGAGCCGACGCCGTCGACCAAGGCGAGCAGGTCGGCAGGCCCGAGCGGGGCGAAGCTCGCGATCCAGTCGACGCCGGCAGCCGAGGCGACGAAGCGCTCGCCCGCGCCGCGCTCGGCCTTCACGTACGCGCGCAGCCTGTCGGCGCCGGCTTCCGCGAGCAGCCGCTGCAGCGTCGTCGGCAGCGGGTTCGCGCTGCCCTGCAGGTGCGGGTGGAAGACGGAGCTGCCCGCGGGCGGCAGGTGGTTCGCGTTGACCGTGACCCAGCTGGCGGTCGGGTCGTGGGCGAGGACGGCCCGGCCGAAGTCGCGCTGGGCGGCGAGGTTGTCGGCGATCAGCTCGGCCGTGAGCTCCGGCAGCGACAGCGCGTGGAGCCGCGGCGAGTAGACGGAGACCGAGCTCCACTTCGCGTACGGAACGAGGTTCGGGAAGAGGACTGCCTCTCCCACGCGGATGCGCCCCTCGGGCGAGACCTCCGCCGGCAGCCGCGGCGGCTGCTCCTCGATCCGCTCCGGGCAGAACGGGCAGGCGGCGCGCGTCTCCTTCGCGAGTGCCTCGAGATCGTGGCGCGCCGGGGCCGGGAAGCTGCCGGCGGGGAGGATCCGGGCGCTGTGGCCGGTCAGCGGGTCGCGGCGGATCTCCACCGTGGCGCGGGCCGGCTCGAAGTCGCGGCGGGGGTCGAGGAGCTCGGCCTCGAAGCGCTCCCGCTCGAACGCGATCCCGCTCATCTCGCGGGGATTGCGCGGCGGCCTGGCTTCGGCGCCGCGGCGAGCTGGCCGCAGGCCGCCTCGATGTCCCGTCCCCGCGTCAGGCGGACGGTGACCGGGACGCGCGCCTTCTCGAGCTCCCACTTGAACGCGTCGATCTCCGCGCGCGACGACGGGCTATAGAGCTCCAGCCCCGAGGCAGCCGCCGGAGGCGGCCGGTCTTCCTGCCGGGCGCCGGCGGCTTGGCCGACGGCGCTTCCAGCAATCGGGTTGTACGGGATCAAGTTCACCTTGAAGTGGTCGCGTCCCAGCACCGCGCCGAGCGCGCGCGCCTGCTCCGGCGAGTCGTTGACTCCGGCGAGCATCACGTACTCGACGAAGACGCGCCGCCGCGTCGCCGCCGCGTGGCGGACGCATTCCGCGACGACGTCCGAGATCGGGTAGCGGTCGTTGACCGGCATGATCCGCGACCGCAGCTCGTCGTCCGGCGCGTGGAGCGAGAGCGCGAGGCGGATCGGCTCCTCCACCTCGTCGACGAAGCGCGTCAGGCCGGGGAGCCAGCCGACGGTGGAGATTGTCGTCCGCCGGTGCGTGATGCCGAGATCGGGCAGCCGCCGCGCCGCCACGAGCACCTCGTCGAGGTTGAGCATCGGCTCGCCCATCCCCATGAACACGGCGTGGTTGACCTCCACGTGCCGCCGGAAGTGGAGCGCCTGGTCGAGGATCTCCGACGCGGTGAGGTTCCGCCCGAAGGCCATCGCGCCGGTCGCGCAGAACGTGCACGTGAGCGGGCAACCGGACTGGGAGGAGAGGCAGAGCGAGCGGCGGCCGTCGCGGTAGCGCATGAGCACCGCCTCGACCGGGTGGCCGTCGGCGGTGCGGAAGAGCGTCTTCACCGTGCCGTCCTTCGACTCGCGTTCCGTCTCGACCGTGAGCGTGGAGAAGGGCACGGCGGCTGCGAGCTCGTCGCGCAGCGCGCGCGGCAGGTTCGTCATGGCGTCGTAGCCGGCGGCGCCCCGGGCCGTCCACTCCCAGACCTGGCGCGCGCGGAAGGCGGGCTCGCCGCGCTCGCGCAGCGCTTCCTCGAGAAGGGCCAGGTCCATCGGGCTACGGTAGCGGGGTGATCGATCTCCGCTCCGACACCGTCACGAAGCCGACCGCGGGGATGCTCGCCGCGATGGCGGCGGCCGAGGTCGGGGACGAGCAGGAGCGCGAGGATCCGACGACGAACGAGCTGCAGCGCCGCGCCGCCGAGCTGCTCGGGCATGAGGCGGCGCTCTTCCTGCCGACGGCGACGATGGCGAACCAGGTCGCGCTGCGGACGCTCAGCCGGCCGGGCTCCAAGGTCGTCGCCGAGGAGCGGACGCACGTCCTCGTCTACGAGTGGGGAGGGCCGGCGATCCACTCCGGGCTCGTCATGCAGGGGCTCGTCGCGGAAGCGGGACGGCCGACGCCGGATCAGGTCGCGGCGGTCGACGAGCTCGGGCCCGGAAGCGTCGTCGTGCTCGAGAACACGCACCGCAGCTCCGGCGGCCGCGTCTGGCCGCTCGGCGAGTTCCGCGCGACGGTCGCCGCCGCGCGCGAGCGTGGCGCCGCGGTGCACCTCGACGGCGCGCGCCTCTTCAACGCGGCGGTCGCCGCAGGCGAGCCGCCGTCCGCGTGGGGCGAGCTCGCCGACACCGTCACCGTCTGCTTCTCCAAGGGTCTCGGCTGTCCGTTCGGCGCCGTTCTCGCCGGCTCGGCGGAGACGATCGAGCGCGCCTGGGAGGGGAAGTTCCTCCTCGGCGGCGCGCTCCGCCAGTCCGGGATCGCCGCCGCGGCGATGCTCTACGCGCTCGACGAGCACGTCGAGCGGCTCGCCGACGATCACGCCCGTGCGAAGCGGCTCGCCGAGGGAATCGGGATCGACCCGGCGACGGTGGAGACGAACTTCGTGCCGATCCCCGCCGAGCCCGGCCTCCGCGAGCGGCTGGCCGAGCGCGGCGTCGGCGTCGGCGGCCTGCGGCCGGGCTGGCTGCGCGCCGTCACCCATCTCGACATCGACGACGAGGACGTCGCTCTCGCCGTCGAGCGCATGCAGGAGGTGCTGAGTGTCCCCGCCTGAGAAGCTCACGGCCCTGCTCGACCGGCTGGTCGCCAAGGAGCAGCGCGACAAGCGGCTGCCGAGCGTCGCGGCCGCCGTCCTCCGCGACGGCGAGCCGGTCTGGGAGTTCGCCGTCGGCGCCGCCGACGTCGAGGCGAAGGTCGAGGCGACGCCGGACACGCAGTACCGCGTCGGCTCGATCACGAAGACGTTCACCGGCGTGGCGATCATGCAGCTCCGCGACGCCGGCAAGCTCGACCTCGAGGACACGCTCGACGAGCACGTCGAGGGCGCGGCGCACGCGCCGTCGATCCGGCGGCTCCTCTCGCACAGCTCCGGCCTCCAGCGCGAGACGCAGGACGATTCGTGGCTGAAGATGCGCTTCGCCGAGGCCGACGAGCTGCTCGAGACGCTCGCCGAGGCGGAGATGATCCTGCCGTCCGGCGCGCGCTTCCATTACTCGAACCTCGCCTTCGCGCTGCTCGGGATCGTTGTCGAGCGCGTCTCCGGGATGCCGTTCGAGGACTACGTCCGCGAGCGGATCTTCGAGCCCGTCGGCCTGAGCCGGATGAGCTTCGCGCCCGAGCCTCCCGCCGCGAAGGGGTACCTCTCCCAGCCGTACGCGGACGGCGTCTGGGACACGGTTCCCGTCGAGACCGGCGCCTGGGCGGCCGCCGGCCAGATGTGGGGGACGGTCGGCGACCTCTGCCGCTGGGGCGCCTTTCTCGCCGAGCCGGACGAGTCCGTGCTCGCGAAGAAGAGCGCCGAGGAGATGCGGACGGTGCAGTCGATCGCCGAGCACGACCGCTGGCTGTCCGGCTACGGGCTCGCGCTGCAGCTGCGGCGCGACGGCGAGCGGATCCTCGCCGGCCACAGCGGCTCGATGCCCGGCTTCATCGCGCAGCTGTACTTCTCGGCGAAGGACAAGGTCGTCGTGGCGGCGCTGACGAACGAGAGCCAGGGATTCCTCGGCGACCTCGGGCTCTCGCTCGTCCGGACGACGGTGGAGGAGTGGCCGGTCGCGCCGGAGCCGTGGCGCGTCGGCGACCCGCCGCCCGACGACGTCGTGCCGCTGCTCGGGATCTGGTTCTTCGAGACGTCCCAGGCCGTGCTCCGTTGGCGGGAGGGCCGGCTCGAGGCTGTGTCGCCCGACGACCCGGACTGGATCCCGCCGTCCGTCTTCGAGCGGGAGTCGGAGGACCGCTGGCGCTGCGTCTCCGGCCTCGAGCAGGGCGAGGCGCTACGAATCGAGCGCGGCGAGGGCGGCTCGATCACGCGGCTCGTCATCTCCGGCTACCCGGTGACGCGGGAACCGGGGCCGTGGCGCGCCCCGGCCGAGTAGCTCTGACGGCGGTACGTCGCTCCGGGTGAGAGCGCAGACTGGCGCAGACCGCAACGCCGTCGTTTGGCGCGGTCAATCCGGCGAGATGCTCAGCCCGAGCGCCATTGCCTCGTCTCGGGTCAGCGCCTCGCCCGCGCTGACTGCGGCCTCGTAGCCGTCGTCGCCCAGAGCTGTCCGCGCGCTCGGCTCGACACGGCCGAGCAACGCCTGCGTGAGGGGTTGCTCGCCCACGCCTACGCCGGCAAGGCGCCACATTTGGAGGGTGGCGCTGATGAGGCTGATGCCACGCGTCGGGTCGCCCGTCGCGCACAGCGAGAGCCCGATGTCGAAGAGACAGTCCCACGCGGGTGCGAGCTTCGTCTCGTTGACGGCCTCGAGCTCGAGAACCTTCCGCAGCGCGCGCTGCATTGTCGCGATGCTCTCCGGGTAGGCCTCGAGCACGAACAGGCTGAGGGCGAGCTCGGAAAGCCAAGAGGCCTGCTCCATCAGCGTGCCCGACGCGGCGGCGGCGTCTGCTCTTGCGGCGAAGATCTCCCGGCAGCGTTCAGCTGCATCCCGGTCGTTCTCCACGACGGCTCGTCCGATCAGAGCGTTGGTGAGCATCCAGTCGGCCTGATCCGACATGCGAGCCTTCGCTGCGACGGCCGTAGGGTCGTCGCCGAGGGATTCGCCGAGCGCTGTGAGCCGCTCGACGAGCTCGAGTACTTCGTCGTAGTTCCCGCTTCGGTCCGCGTTCGCGCTGCGCACCCCGATCACGGATGCTGTCCCCTCCTTGTCGTCGAGTTGCTCGAACAGCGTTTCCGCTTCGTCGAGCCAGGCGCGGGACCGATCGAAGTCTCCGACGAGACCGGCGGTGCTCGCAGTACTCACGAGCGCGTACGCACGGTCGGACGGAGTGCCCCCGGGCAAGCCGATGCTCGCCACGGCCCTCGGGTACCAGTCGCGCGCCCCGACACCGATGAAGCTCCGGACGCGACCGAGGCGGCGGACGAACTTGAGCGCGACCGCGCCGTCGCCGGTGGCCAGCGCGCGGGCATGGGCTTCGCTGAAGTTCGCGCGATCGGAGGCAGCGCGACTGCGTGCCTCGTCGGTCACCGCGAGCCAGCCAATCGTGTCCAAGCTGTCCGCGAGACTCGCGAAGTAGGCGGAGTGCCGGCTACCGGCCGCGTCGGCCTCGCCCTCGCGCTCGAGCTCTCGCTGCGCGAAGTCGCGGATGGTCTCCAGCATCCAGTACCGGTCCTCGCCGCTCGTATCGATTCGATGCCGGATCAGGCTCTTGTCGAGCAGCGACTCGAGCGAATCGAGATCGGCCTCCGCGACGGCTTCGGCCGCCGCCAACGTGCAGCCCCCTGCGAAGACGGACAGACCTCTCAGGACGCGTCGCTCGCGCTGGTCGAGGAGATCGTAGGACCACGCGATTGTCGCCTCCAGCGTCCGTTGTCGCTCCTCGACGTCGCGGTTGCGAGACCTGAGGAGCTCGAGCCGTTCGCCCAGCCGTTCGTGGATCGCATTCGTGGAGAGAGCCTGGACCCGAGCGGCCGCGAGCTCGATTGCGAGCGGCAACTCGTCGAGCGTCGCGCAGATCGCGGGGACGAGCTCGTCGGGAACGAACCCCGGCTCGACCGCTCTCGCCCGCTCGACGAACAGCGCCTCGGCATCCGTGACCGTCATCGGCGGCACCGGGAAGACGCGCTCGGGGCGAAGACCCAGCCGCTCCCGGCTCGAGCAGCAGACGACGAGATTCGGGCACGCCTCGAGCAGCTTGCCGACGAGATCCCCGACGCCCTCGAGGACGTGCTCGCAGTTGTCGACGACGATCAGCGCCCGCCTCTCGGCCAGCGCAGCGACGATCACCTCCGGAAGGGCACGCGCCTCCCCGAGCCCGAGGGCCTGGACAAACGTTGCCGCGAGCAGGGAGTCGTCACGCAGCGGCGCCAGCGGAACCCAGTAGATCCCGTCGGAGAAGGACTCGGCGGCCCTCGCAGCGGCCTCGAGCGCAACCCGCGTCTTGCCCGTGCCGCCCGGCCCCGTCAAGGTCACCAGGCGTGAGCCAGGCTCGGTGAGGAGCGCGAGCACGTCGGCGAGCTCGGACTCGCGTCCGAGGAAAGGCGTCGCCGGGACGGGAAGGCGGGCGGTCGGCTCCCCCTTCCGTGGCGCGCGCCCGCCGGCAGCGCTCCGTGTCCCGTCTTCGATCTGCACGAAGCTGTGGACGAGCGACTCGGCGTGCGGCATGGCGCTCGCCCAGTAGGACTTGTTCTCGGGGTCGCCGGAATCGAACAGATCGTCGTAGCGAACCCGGTCGTCGCTTGCGGAGCCACGCTCGACCGCCCGGACGGCGAACTCGCGAAGCTGACGTGCGTTCGCGAGGTGGGGCACGGAGGCGAGATAGAGCAGCGCGAGCTTCTCCACCCCCGAGACCGGCCTGGCCAGCTCGGAGGCGGCGTTCAGCATCTGGCTCAGGGCGACGAGAATGCGATCCCCGGCGTCCATCGGCGCGATCTCCCAGCCGTTCGCCTCGGGAACCCGGCTGAGGACGTCCCTCCCTTTCGGACGAGCGCCGATTCGACCCTTGAACTCACCGATCGTCGACCCTGAGCTCCCGGCCAGGACGAACACGATCCCCCCGCCGCGCTCGAGGTTGACGTCGAGGAACGGCATCAAGACCTCGTACGGCCACGACTCTTCGGGCTTCGCATCCACCTCGTCGACCAGGCAGACGGTCGCCCCGCCGGCCACCGCTTCAGCGAGACCGTCTCGGAACGCCTCTTCTCCCAGCTTGGCCAGGTTGAGCTCGCAGTACGAGACCTCCGGAAGGGAGGCGGCCACCTGCTCGACGAAGTACGTCTTCCCCGATCCCGGTGCCGCCCACAGAAGGTGGTTGTCCCGGCGCTTCGC